>Ga0111539_10005076_pt1 | contig 17097 bp, 10 predicted proteins | sample RhiMethybrSRZTD1_FD_79667 | JGI IMG/M metagenome (GOLD analysis project Ga0111539, IMG submission 79667) | Populus rhizosphere microbial communities from Tennessee, USA - Rhizosphere MetaG P. TD hybrid SRZTD1 (version 2) (version 2) | ecosystem: Host-associated > Plants > Roots > Rhizosphere >... | reverse complement strand
ATCGCTTTCATGCCTGACCGCGGTCACCGTCGCTTCGGTTCCGACCCATTCCGCCCACAGGTCCGTTCCCGAAGGCACGAGCATCGGTGAGGTGGACGTATTGGCCGTCAACTGCGGGTGATCGTCGTACAGCTCATTCATCACGCGCTCGAGAACCCCGATGAGCTCGTCACGGGTCCGGACCTGACGAACTTCACCATCGTAAAGAGCCGGGACCTCATCCCACCGCGTAGCCTTCCCGTCGAAGTAGGCATATGTCGACTGCACTTCGGAACAGAAGGCTCGGAAGTCCTCTCTGACTTGCTCGGGCGTCAGGTCGGATGGCGCTTTCGCCGAGGCGTTTCCTGCCAGGACCAGGACGGCCAGTAGAGGGCCCAGCGACTGTTTGCCGGCCAAGGTCAGGTGCCGCAGCGCTTTCATGGGGCACGAATATACTCCGATCTCATCCTGCAGAGCGGAGCACCGTGCGGGATCCTGGAAGGCGATTGCAGCAACGGAACGGGTGATATGCGGCGGGGACCCCGGCGGCTTCGCGCCACCGGGGCCCAAGGGAGCTACTTCAGCAACACGATCGATCTCGCCGCCCGGTAGGGACCCGCCTCCATCTGGACGAAGTACTTCCCGGTCGCCGCCGGCGTACCCGCCGCTGTCCGACCGTTCCAGTGCGCCACGTGACGCCCCGGGGACTCGTACCGGTCCACGAGGGACGTGACGAACCGACCCGAACCGTCAAAGATGCGGATTCTCACGGAAGCGGCCTCGCCGAGCTCGTACGGAATGGCCGTCTCGGGATTGAAGGGATTCGGCGAGTTCGGATGGAGCACGGTTCCGGACGGCGCCGCAGCCTGGTTCTCGAGCGCCAGTCCATCCGCGGCGGAACCGCCGTTCGGGTGGATGACGATGGACCCTCCACCAAGCGCGGTCGTGGGATTGGCGTTATCGGATGCCGCCGGCTGGTTGTCGTAGACGATATCGCCCGACGCCAGGTCCCAGATCTTCATTCGAATCTTGTCGACACCCCCGCCGCCGTTCAGCTGGCCGTCCGTCGCCGTGAGCATGAAGCCGTAGTTGCCGGTGGCGTTGATCGTGCCCGATCCCTTGTACTGGGCCTTGGCGCCCGAGATCACGAGCCACTGGTAGGCGACGCTGTTGAAGCTGAAGTTGGCCGCATTGAAGACAAACTCCGTCTCGCCCGTCGGGATCGCCGCCCCCTTCTTGTACTTGGAGACGAAGCCGAAGTTCGCCTTCCCCGTCAGCGCGGGATTCGCGACATAGGCCCCGGCCGGTGACAGAATCCAGCCACCTCCCGTGACAAAGCCCGCGCTCGGATCGTATACGACGATCATCGCGTTGAACTCGCCCACGGTGGTGGCGATCCCCGACGCGCCGCCGTTGTCGTCGACACGTAACGAGATTCCGTAGACACCGGCAGCTGGGAACGAATACGTAGCCGACACCACGCCCGTCGATTCATTCACCACGCCGGCCGTGTTCAACGCGTCGAACGACCAGACCGCCGTATGGTTTTCGCCCGGGTCGTCGGTGAAATGGCCCGTGAAGGTGACGGAAGTTCCAATCGCCACCACGGTGCCGCTCGCAGGGGCCGTGATCGACACGACAGGTGCTCGATTCACGTCGGCGATCGTGATCACGGTCCCCGCCGACCCCGAAAGGGCGTTCGACGCGGTGAAGGTCACGCCGTAAACGCCGGCTTGCGAGTATCCGGGAGTCCAGGTCAGGGTGCCGGTCGCATTGCCCGGGCCCGCCGCGAACGCTGCGCCGGCCGTGATGGCGCTACCCGCGGCCGCCAGGGTGTTGATGGCATCGCCATCGGGATCTGACGCCGCGATCGATATCGACAGAAGCGATCCCTCCGCCCCGCTGAACGCGGACGGGGCGCTCACGACTGGCGGGTGAGCCGTGACACCCCCCGTGATCGTGAGGACGGTGGTCGCCGTAGCCGTACTCGGCACTGTCGCGTGATCATTCGCGATCCAGGTGATGGTATAGACGCCGCCGTCGGTGATCGTCGGCGTCCCGGAGAGAGACGCATCGACCAAGCTCAAGGTTCTCGCGGGAACGCCGCCAAGCAACGTGAGCCACGGGGCGGGCGGGCTGATGGTCGCCGTCACGCCAAGGGACTGGAGGGCGTCCGGATCGTTGGCCGTCGCGACGAGCACGACGGGCGTGTTCACAGGGACGCTGAGCGAAGGCGAGACGGCGATAGCTGGCGCGTGGTTCAATGAGGGGCCACCGCTGATGTTCGGAAGGACGGTGAGCGAGGTATAGCCTCGGTTCGACACCGCCACTTCGGGACGACCATCACCGTCGAGATCTCCAATCGCGATCTTGGTCGGTGACGCGCCCGCCGGATAGGTCTCGGGGGGAGCAAAGCCCCCGCTTGCCGCGCCCAGGAAAACCCCGAGATATCCGGTGCCGGTGAAGATCGAACCCAAAGTCGTGGCGATATCCATGCGCCCGTCGCCGTTCAAGTCGGTTATCGCGACGTCGAGGGGGGTCAAGCCCGCAGGGCAGGCATAGTCCGTCTGAGCGCCGAGGGTTCCGCCGGGCTGCCCTGGGAGAACGGAGATCACCCCCGAGTTTGTGTTTCCGACGGCAACGTCCGGACGCCCGTCCCCGTCGAGATCGCCAACGGCGATCGAGGCCAACCCCGTGCCGAGGGAATAGTCGGTTCGCGGAGCAAATCCACCGCCAGCCAACCCGAGGAAGACCGCGAGCGTGCCAGAATTCCGATTGGCGACCGCGAGATCCGGCCGACCGTCGCGATCCAGGTCGGCGATGACCACTACCTGCGGGCTGGTTCCTGTGACGTAGTCGATCTTCGGCGCGAACCCTCCCCCGGCCAGCCCCAGCAGCACGGAGATCGTGTTGGCCGACGGATTCACGGTGACCAGATCGAGGTGGCCGTCCAGGTCGAGATCCCCGATGGCCGAGAACGCGGGACGGATACCCGTCGGATAGTCGGTCTTGGGGCCGAGACCACCCCCGGCCTGACCGAGGAGAACCGAAACCGTGTTGACGCCGGTGCGGCCGTTGGTGGACGCGACGTCCAGCAGCCCATCACCATTCAAGTCCCCGAGAGCCGAAGAATTCGGAAACACACCGGCCAGCGCGAAGGCCGCATCTCCGAACGTTCCGTTCGCGTTTCCGTGGAACGAGATGACGAAACCGTTCGCGGCAGAATTGTTCCCAACCACACACGTCAGATCGGGCTGGCCGTCGCCGTCGAGATCGCCGAGCATGACCGAGTTGGTGGCGGCACCGGACTGTGTTGGGTAGATGGTCGTGTCCTGGAAGCGCCCTCCCGATATCCCGCGAAAGATGAAGAGTCCGCCGTTGATATCGTCGTCGATCGCCAGGTCAAGCCGACCGTCGCCGTCCACATCACCGAGGGCAAACGCCCCCTCCGGGACTAGGTAATTGATGGTCGGGGCGAAGTCTCCATCCGGAAGCGCGAGCGCCACGGACAGGGTGTTGACCGGAAGGTTGTTGTTCACCCCAAAGGACGAGCCGCCGATCAGATCGAGCCGCCCGTCGCCATCGAGGTCGGCGATAGGCAGACTGTTACTCACCTGGGGGAAGATGTAGGTCGGGGGCTGGAACGTCCCATCGCCGATGCCCGTATAGATGGCCAGGCTCGAGCCATCGAACACGACGATGTCCAAGTGCCCATCGTGTTCCATGTCGGTGAGGATCAAATCGCCCATGTTTCCAAGGCCTTCGTGGTCGACGCGAGGCCCCAGGAACGTCCCCGGCGTGCCGAAGAAGACAGACGCCGCTCCGACTCCCATGCCGTTGTCGTACGCTCCGACGGCGAGATCGGTGCGACCATCCTCGTTCAGATCCCCCACGGCGAGAGCGGTGCCGAACCCGGCCGTGGCGAACTCCAATCTCGCTCCGAGGCCGCCGCCAGGCAGTCCTGGAAAGACGTAGAGAACGTTGATGTGACCGCTGAGGACGGCCAAGTCCGTGTGCCCGTCGCCGTCGAAATCTCCCATCGCAACATAGCTCGGAGTGTCCCCGGCCGCGTAGTCGACTCGCGGCGCAAAGCTGCCCCCGCCGGAACCGATATAGACCGTGACCGTGCCCTCACCCTGGGGAGTATTGGCGCCCGCGTTGTTCACGACGACTGCGTCCGGGATCCCATCGCCGTTCAGATCTCCGGTCGTGAAGGCAACGGAGCTGACACCAGTGGGGTAGTCGGTCTGAGGACCGAAGGCCCCTCCGCCCTGACCCAATCGAATCGACAGGCCGTTCTCCGTGATGATGAGCAGATCCAGGAGGCCGTCGGCGTTCAGGTCCTTAAGATCAAGGACCCTCGGATAGTTCCCAACGGCAAGCGTGGGCCCACCGAATGGGAAGAGCGGGTCCGCACTGGCTTTCGGGGCCATGCCTACCAGGGTCGTGAGGAGCGCTGGCAGGGCCAGGGCCACAATGAGGTGCGGGATCGACTCACAGCTGGGTGTGACTCTGGACAAGCCTGGCGCACGCATTGGGTCCCCCCCGGGTGGTGGTCTCCTTGATGGAGATGACGACGTGTAAACGCCGCAACCAGGGGAGGTAGCACTGAATTTCTGTCATCCGGACCTAGTCAGTTGCACCTGGGCTGCAAATACGAGACCCCGGTGGCTCACGCCACCGGGGCCTGGATTGCGAGCGCGCACGCTCGACGCGCGTGGGTGTTCGAATAGGCTTACGAAGCCTTCTTGGTGTAGGCGCTGTTGTCCACGTCGACCTTGAGGCTTTGCGCCTTCATGTCCAGAACCTGCTTGATCGTATACATGGTTCCGTCCGCGAGCGCGGCGTAGGTCACCTTGGCCGTGACCGGGCCCTTCACATCGCCCTGGTCCATCGCCGAAGTGATGGTGACGCCTTGGAGCGTGTTCTTGGCCCCGTCCACCTCGACTTCAACCACATCTCCCTGCTTGAGGTAGTTCTTGATCGTGACGCGGACGCGATTGTCCGCACCCGGCACCGATACGCTGAGGTTGCCGGCTGCCTTCGCGGCCTGGATCTTGGCGGGATCCAAAGGCGAATACTGGTCCATCAGCTCCGTGGCCGCTTTGAGCGTCGCCTGGATCTCTTCCATCTTGTTCGCGACGGCCTTCCCCCGAAGGCCCTTCTTCTTCTTCTGCTCCTCGGTGGCTGCGTTAGCCACCGGCGTCTTCTGGACCTTGCCATCAGCGCCGTACGAGCACTTGTAGTCCTTGCGCGACTTCTCCTCGCCCTTCAGGGACAGGGCGACGGTCTGCATCCATTCATAAGATTTGAGTGCGGCCGCGCTCGACGCGAGGGACTGTTTGATCCCCTCAATGTGACCCTCGGGGCCCGTCGCGGCCGGCGGTGTCACCGCAGGCGTCGTCGCCGCGGCTGCCGGCGGGGTGGCTTCCGCTGGCGGTGCTTGTGTGGCGGCTGCTGGCGGCGTTTGCGCGGCGGCCGGCGGCTCCTGTGCGGGCGCTGGCTGAGTTGCCGGCGGCGGCGTCCCCGCAGGCGGGGCTTGCGCCCATGCGATGGATGCCAGCGACCCGATCAGCGCCAAACCTACGAGAACCTTCCATAGACTCATGAATCCCTCCTTTGATTGCCCTTCACGCTCGAGCCCAGTGAATGCGGCATCCCTACCGTGAACCTAGGCCCACAATAGACGAAATGCCGGTGCGGGGGCCGCTCATAGTGCCTCACCGCTCGATGCGGGGGGCGTCACCGGCCAAGAAGCCCTTTCTTGAACTTGTCCCCGGGCGCGGGCTTTGGGCCAAGGGCGCAGGCGAAGAACGCATCGGCGAAAGGCTTTCCGGGCAGGGAGCCCATGAAGACACCGCCGATATCGACCGTGGAGCCCAGCCCGGGCACGTAGGTCACCGTAATCTCATCGCCAGGAGCGAAGTCGCGGGTCCATCCGTAGAGCGTCTCGAACTGCTCACGGACGTCAATGCTCGCCTCCGGACTGTTCTCCCGGAGGCCCTTTCTCCAGGTCTTGCAGATCCGCTTCGAGCTGACACGGTGGAGAAAATGGGTCACCGACATGCGCGGAAGATCGGAGTCGAGGATCTTCCCGGCATCCTGTTCCAGGTGATCGAGCCAGAGACCCGACACCAGGAACTGAATCCCGAATTTCTTGTAAATGGCTACGCCATTGAGTGTAAGGAACGCGTCTTGGACGCGAACGGAGTCGGGCATTTCCGTTCCCGCCACGGAACGGGCCCCCGCGGGGCGAGGCGCAAGGAGAGGCGCCATGAGTAGGAGAAGTACGATCGCCTTGGAAATGGTGTCCTCGCAGTCGTCGAAGCGTCCCGGCCGGCACCGCCCCAGACCTTCGATGGACTGCTCAAGGGCGCACCCTGATGAACACCGATAGGCTGAAAACTGACCGAAATGGCTCTGGAGCCCCGAATCCACAGGGTTGCTCCCTCCAGCACGATACTACTTCCGGGCCCATCTACGCGCGACTTTCGTCCCGTTCAGGCGGACCGTAACTCCAGCGTAGTCTGTCGTTCTCAGCAACAGGCGCCCGCATTCTCTTGAATCGCCATCCATCGCGGTCGCGGCTTCGCACTGGCAAGGAGGGACGGCCATGAAGTCCTCCATCGCGTTCTTTGTCGGGCTCACCATTTTAGCCGTAGCCTTGATCGCAGGCGTCGCCGGAGCCGCCACCGTATGCGGAACGTGGCATTCGGCGTCCACACCCAATCCGAGCACCGAGGTCAACCGCTTCACCGCGGTTGCCGCGGTCTCGACCAGCGACGTCTGGGCGGTTGGCTTCTACGACGCGGATCCCGATCCGATGGTCGAGCTCGACCAGTCTCTGATCGCCCACTGGAACGGTTCCGCGTGGAGCGTGGTTCCGAGCCCCAATGTCGGGCCCAGCGGCACCGTGTTGGCCGGCGTCGTCGCGGTGGCGTCGAACGACGTCTGGGCGGTGGGTTACTCGAGCACTTACGGCACGCCGCAGACCCTGACGCTTCACTGGAACGGCTCACGCTGGAGTGTGGTCGCGAGCCCTGTGGTGCAAGGCGGCTCTGCGTTCGAGGCCATCGCTGCGTTCTCCTCCACCGATATCTGGGCGGTGGGTTATCGCGCGGGCGGCATGCCCGACTTTCACACCACGACCGGCACGATGGTCGCGCACTGGAATGGATCCAGCTGGACGGAAGTACCGAGTCCGAACATCGGGGATCGTCACAACGAGCTCGATGCCGTGGCTGCGATCTCCAAGAACGACGTTTGGGCGGTCGGCACCTGGCGCCACATCGGCGGAAACTTTCAGACGTTGACGGAACACTGGAACGGCTCCAGCTGGTCGATTGTGCCGAGCCCGAATCCATCCATCGACAATCAGCTCTCCGCGGTGGCGGGCGTCGCGGGTAACGACGTCTGGGCAAACGGGAGCGCCTCGGACGGGGCGACCGGGATTCCGCTGTTCTTCCACTGGACCGGCTCGGCGTGGAACCAGGTGTCGAGCCCCGGAGGCGCGGGCGGAGGTCTCATCACGATCGCCACCGACGACGCGTGGGCGGTGGCCGGCAACATCGCTCACTGGAATGGCACCGCCTGGAGTCTGGTCCCGAATCCCGCCGTGCCCGGCGCCGCTTGGCTCAGCATGAAGGGCGTGGCCGCCGTAGCGGGCTGCGAGGCGTGGGCGGTCGGCTCCCAGGGCGGGGATCTCTCCAGCTCGGCGCGGACACTGGCCGTGCAGCTCACCGCCGGTGGCGGAGTCATCAACCTACCGCCGGTCGTGAAGGTCTCGGCATCGCCATCGAGTGGACCCGCACCGCTCACCGTGAACTTCAGCTCGGTCGGATCGCTCGATCCGGATGGATCCATCGTCTCCTACCTCTGGAACTTCGGCGACAGCACCTATCCGCCCGACCAGACCACGCCGAACCCGGTCCACACCTACACGCAGACCGGCCCGCTCACATACCATGCGACGCTCTCCGTGGTCGACGACCGAGGCGGCACCGCGAGCGCGAGCGTCCAGATCAACATCACGACCACAACACCGACCGTACACGTGGGATCGCAGAGCGTCTCCCGCGTCCAGCTCTCGAACGGACGGCTGCAGGCGAACGATGTCGTGCAGGTCGTGGACGGGAACGGCGTGCCGGTTGCGGGCGCGACCGTGAGCGCGCAGTTCAGCGGGCCGACATCGGGATCGGCCAGCGGCGTCACCGGTGCGCTCGGCGTGGTGACGCTCAAGAGCACCGCCGCCAAGCGGGCCACCCAGCCCTGGTGCTTCACGGTCGTTTCGATTTCCGCGAGCGGCTCGACCTACCTGCCTTCGGCCAATGTCGTGACGACCCGGTGCGAGACCTCATCCGGAATCAGCCTGGCAGGGGCAAGCGACATGAGAGTCGAGTCCAGGGCGTCCGGCGCACTGATCCATTTCTCGCTCGGCCAGGCTGCCGTTGCGGATGTGCGGATCTTCGATGTCGCGGGACGGCAGGTGCGTGCCCTCGTGCGCCACCAATGGTTGGAATCGGGCGCCCATGCGATCGATTGGGATGGACGCGGCGATACGGGCCAGGCACTCCCGAGCGGCATCTACTTCGCTCGCGCAGACGCTGCGGGGGTGCGGAGCTTGGGACGCATCTGCGTCGTGAGGTAGCCCGAACGCCAAGCTGATGGGGAGGAGTTCGACCGGCTTCCTCAGCTTCCATCGTTCCTCGGAAGCTGGGGCCGTCGGACTCCTTCCTGCGGTACTCTCGCTACATGGCCTCGGAGCTCGTGAAGCCTCCCGTCACCGGCCTCCGGGAGGTCCTCTTCGGTAGGCAGCGCCCATCGGCAACGGTGCTCTTGCTCGCGACCAACATCGCGGTTGCCGCCGTTCTCCTCGTCGTGTGGCGGGACGACTACGGCGCGAGCCTCCGAGGGTGGATGGTGAACGCATGGCACGCCGTCCATGAGCGCCGCGCGTACGGGCGTTTCCTCCCCACGCTGTTCCTTCATGCGAACGCCGGCCATCTCGCCGCCAACATGATGGCCCTGCTGGCTGCATCGGGAGCAGTGGAGTTCCTGGCGGGAGGCCGCTGGGCGATTGCGGTCTATCTCGTGACCGGCATTGTCGCCGCGGTCGTTTCTTATCTAGGTCATGGGGCGCCGCCCCTGAGCGTCGGCTCCTCGGGCGCCGTGTTCGGCCTCCTCGGATGCACGGTCGCCTTCATCGTGCGCCGCCGCTCCATGTTCAACTACGCCAAGCGGTGGAAGGTCTGGCGCGTCTACATCCCCCTCTTCGTGCTTCTCTTCGCCCCGGCTCTCGGGAACGCCGATATCCATGCCCATGCCGGAGGGTTCGCTTGCGGACTGCTCCTTGGCGTGTGGATGCCCCCGCATCCGCGCGTGAAGTACCTCGGTATGCAGGATTCGATCGAGGAAGCGGAGCTATTGGATCTGAATGGAGAGGAATAGGCCGGCGCAGTCGCATGGGCCGGACGCCAGGGCGACTCGGCCGGCTATCTCGAGTCGCAGTCCCAGTGCTCGGCGATCTTGCCCCCCTCGACCCGAAACATGTCGAACCACGTGGTGGTGTAGGTCTTCGTCTTGTCCTTCGGATCCACGGCCTTGCGGACGAAGCTCAAGGCGACGAGGTCCCCTTCCGCGACGACCGCGACCAACGGCGCAGTGATCGTGGGCGCGATCGGCTTCGGCTTGGACATCTTCGAGAAGAACTCGACGAACGCCGCCCGGCCGGTGGGCACGTTCGGGTTGTGCTGGATATAGGACTCGAGCATGTACTTAGGGGCGAGATCCATGTGCCCCGCTTCGAGAACCTCGCGCCAGAAGTCGTAGACGAGGCGTTTGTTGGCCGCCAGGCGATGGTCCGCGCTTCCGAGGAGCTGAGCTTGATTGGGGGCTGGCTTGACGTCGACTTGCGCGCGCGCATTCGGCGGAAGGATCAGGACGCACGCGATGGTGAGGACCCTGGGCAGCATCTTCATGGCAGGCTCCTAGTCGTGAGGGCGAGAAGGCGAACTATGGCGGGTACCGTCAACGTAGAGCTACTGGTTATCGATGGCCATCCTATATTCACCTTGTGTCCGCGTCCTATGTCAGCAAAGGTGAATGCCAGTTCCGCATGAGAGGGTCCTGAGAGGGTTGACCTCAACAAGAGTCCCACCGGCGACAAGTCGCTCGGAGTAGTCATGAAGAAGACGGACGATCCCACCCTGCACACCGTCGACAAGAGAGCTACGCCCGTGACCGATCTGGGCGGCATCAAGCCCACCAAGAGCGCGGTCGCGGAGTCCGAGGTTCGCTATCGGCGGCTCTTCGAAACAGCCAAAGACGGCATCCTCATCCTGGATGCAGATACCGGAATGATCACCGAGGCCAACCCGTACCTGCAGGCGATGCTCGGATATTCTCACGCGGAGCTTCTCGGGAGGGCACTGTGGGAGATCGGTCCCTTCAAGGACGCCATCGCCAGCCGCGAGGCCTTCCGTGAGCTGCAGGTCAAGGAGTATGTCCGCTACGAGAATCTACCGCTCGAGACCAAGTATCACGAGCGCAGGGCGGTGGAGTTCGTCAGCAACGTGTACCTGGTCGACGGCACGAAGGTGATTCAATGCAATATTCGTGACATCACTGAGCGGAAACAAGCCGAGGACAACGCCCGGAAGGTCAACGAGGATTTGGTATCTCTGGTCGCTGAATTGCGGCGCCGCGACAGCACCATGCAATTGCTCAGCGACATGAATGAATTGCTCCAGTCGTGCACGACACAGGAAGAGGCATTTCAAGTCATCGCCATGAAGGCAGGGCAACTGTTCGCCGGGCAAAGCGGTTACCTGGCCGTCACGCGGCCACGCGAGCAGTATCTGGAAGAGGTCGCGCACTGGGGGCCGGATCGGCCAGTGATGTCACCATTCCAGCTCGAGGACTGCTGGGCACTCCGCCGAGGTCATCCGCACGAGGTGATCGAACCGAATCTTACGGTCGTGTGCCGTCACTTCGCCACGCCCCCTACGAGCGGCTATCTGTGCGTGCCGTTGACCGTGCAGGGCGACACCTTGGGCGTGCTCTGCCTTCTCGGCACCGAACCGAAGAAAAGCGAGGCCCAGCTCAGTCAGTTACACGTGGCCCTGACGGTCGGCGAGACGATCAAGCTGGTACTGTCGAACTTGAAGTTGCGGGAGAGTCTGCGCGTACAAGCCAACCACGACCCTCTGACCGGTCTGTTCAACCGCCGCTACCTGGCCGACAGCCTGTCACGGGAGCTGAGTCTCTCGCTGCGCCGCGGAGCCACGTTGTGCGTTGCGGTTCTGGACCTCGATCATTTCAAGAGGTTCAACGACACCTTTGGACACGACGCCGGAGATCTGGCTCTGCGAGAGGCCGCACGCGTGATGTCGATGAACCTTCGCAAGAGCGACATTGCGTGCCGACTGGGAGGCGAAGAGTTTGCGCTCGTTCTTCCAGATTCCTCCCTCGCGGACACGCTCCAGCGGGTGGAACAGATCTGTGCGTTCGTCAAACAAATCGAGATACGGCACGGCGGTCATTTGCTGGGCACGATGACCCTCTCCGCTGGCATCGCTGGATCGCCCGAGCACGCGACCACCGCTCGAGAGCTGTTGCGCGCGGCTGACATTGCCCTCTTCTCCGCCAAGCGGGCCGGCCGCGAGCAGGTCGTTCTGTATGAGCCCGCGGACACCGAGAGACCCAATGCGCTGAATCAGCGGACTGTCGAGCGGCGACCGCCCCCTCGTTCGTAAGCGGCAGCCCACGCCGCCCTCGTGGCTTCACCTCGATCAATCATGGGCCAGCTCGTCATCGACTTGGAGGCTTCGCACCATGCGGTCAAACGTGGGTTGAAGCGCCACGTAATCTCCGCCCGGCGCCAAGGCCAGAACATAGACCACGTGACCATCCGAGAGTTCCCGCGTGAACACCCTCATGCGCTCCGCGGACCCGCCCTGAGGCGTTCCCGACAATTCGACCGACAGCGAGCTCTGGCCCGATACGGTGCCGCGCCGAGTGGAGCCAGAAACCGGTTTCAAGTATGAGTTGGCATCGATGATGTGATGGACGAGATCGCTCGCCGCCTCCTCGAGCGAGTTGCTGCCAAAGAGCGAGCCCCTTGGATCGCGGTAGCTCGACCCAATCACGCCTTCGAAGGGAACATAGTGCCCAACGATCACCGCGCAGACGACCCGCTGCCTCCCGGCCTGATCCTGCACGAGACCACCGCTCGGAGCGAGAGTCGCGCCGTATACCGTCGATGACGCATAGGTGCGCCAGTTGTCCGGATATTGCATCTCGAAGAAACCGTGGGATTCGCGGAAAACGCGGAACTGCGAGGAGGGGCGCTCGATCGTAGCCTCGACCGCTGCGGTCGATGTCTGACCCTTCGACGCTTGAGCCATCGTTGGGGCAGGACCCATTCGGCCGAGCTCCGCACGCACCATCCGGATATCTCCGGCAGGGGCCGTGGCTCGCACAGGACCGAGCAGGGCAGCTTCCTTGCGCACGCGTGCGGCCCGGTTTGCGGGCGCCGGATGGTCGCTGAAGAACTGCGCCAGCTTTCCAGGGTTTCCGCCGGCTTCCTGCTTCAGGGTGTCGAAGAACCGCGCCATGTCCATGGGATCGTACCCGGCCTTCGCCATGATCTGTGCGCCCACGATGTCCGCCTGTTCCTCGGCGGAGCGGGAGTTTTTGAGGAAGAGGGCGTTCAACCCCACACCTCCCACGGCCCCCATGATGCTGCCCGCGGTCGAGTGGGACTTGGAGCCGAACAGACCACCGAGAATCCCCACACCCGTCTCGGCCAGATAGGCCTTCGACACCTGGTTGGTCTGGTGCCTCAGCGCGACGTGTGAGATCTCATGAGCCATCACGCCCGCAAGCTCCCCTTCCGTCTTGGCCCGCTCGATGAGGCCCCGGTGGATGTAGACGTACCCGCCGGGCAACGCGAATGCATTGATGTCCGAAAGGTTCACCACCTTGAACTGGTAAGGGTACTTTGCGCCGGGCGCGTACTGGGCCAGCCTCGCGCCCAATCGAGCCACGTACTGCGTCACAGCCGGCCTGGAGACCACCGCAAACTGCTTCTCCACCTGGACCGACGACTGTCGTCCGATATCGATGTCCTGCTGGACGGAAAACAGATTGAAACCCGGACGAACGACCGTTTGTGCCCTCGCCACTCCGTTGTTCAGGAACAGCCCGAGGAACACGGCCACAACGATTCGAAATCTGCGATTGAATGTCATTCTCCACCTCATATTGAGGATGTCAGGCACCGGGTGGGCCGACCTCATTGTCGGCCCAAAAGCCGAGGCCCCGGCAACTAACGCCACCGGGGCCTCGAGCAAAGGGCCGCTGCCCATCCGGCCCCTCGCTATGGGCGGTTACGCTGCCACTGGGGGCCGCGCTAGTGCGCGTCGATCGTTACAGAGTCGGGCAAATTCACTTTGAGGTTCACGTCCGCGTCCTTCTTGTCGCCGATAGTCGCGGAGCCTGAAATTGTGGAGCTCGACCCGCTAGCGCTCTTTTCGGTCGGATGACGTCGCGTGGTGGCCCATACCGCGATGGCCGCGACTACAAGAATGGCTATAACTGCGATAATCATGGTGTTCCGGCCGCCACTGTCGTTTTGGGTACCTTCCGCCATGATCGGTTACCTCCGTCTAGAATCACCACTTGCGCCCTCCGCGACCCCGCCTTGCGGCCCCGCCGTGTCTAGAAGCAATTAGCGTACCCCGACAGCGGTGGGGAACCCCAGGCGGCGCACAAGTTCCGCGTAGCGTGGGTCGGAACGAAGTGGAGCAAGACGCGGGTCGATGCGCAGATAGGCGAGCACCGTTGAGCGTTCCTGATACGCGCGCTCCAGCCACTCGAAAGCCAGATCCTTCTCCCCTAGTCCCACGTGCACGATCGCGAGGAAGTACGATGGAACATAGCTCGTGCGTGAGCGCTCGGTCAGCATCGAGAGGATGCGCCGGGCACGAACCGGGTCGCCAAAGCGAGCGTACGCGTGCGCGAGAGACGATTGAAGGTTCAGGCTGCTGGAAAGCTTCGTCGCCTTCTCGAGGGACTCCACGGCCTCGGCTCCCATCCCCTTCGCCTCGTACACCAGGCCGATTCCCCACCTCGCCGTGGAAAGCGTCGAGTCGCCCGCCGCGATCTCCTGCAGATGGGTCAACGCATCGTCGTAGCGGCCCTGGAAGTAGGACAGCAACGCGGTGTTCGCCTTTAGCCCGGTCGATTGCGGATCCAATTCCTCGGCCTTTCGGATCTCCGACACCGCTTCCTCCAGCCGGCCGGACGCGGCAAGAAAGCGGCTGTATGAGAAGTGAGCGTCGGCAAAGCTGGGGCGAAGGTCGAGCGCCCGATGGAACTCGCGCTCGGCGGCCGTCCAATCCCACTCGTAGTAAGCGCGGATGTAGGCGAGGGAAGCGTGGGCCTCCGCCAGGCCGTCGTCGAGCTCCACCGACTTCTCAGCCGCGGCCCTGGCCTTGGGAAACACTTCGGCCGGTGACGAAGTGCTGAAGAACGGCAGGGTCGCGTAGTAGCTTGCGATCCCGGCAAAGGCGGGTGCGCAGTCACTCTGGATCTCGAGCGCCCGGCTGAACTGTTCGAGCGCTTCCTTCATGCCGGCTTCGGTGCCTTGGTCGAGGGCGAAGCGCCCGCGCAGGATCGCGTCGTATGCTCTCGCGGTGATCCGATGTTCCTGGGTCAGCCTACTCTTCTCGTCGGCCGTCAGCTTGGCCCGGACCTCGTCGGCAATCGCGCGGGCAACCTCTCCCTGCAGTGTCAGCATGTCGGCCGTGGGACTCTCGAAGCTCCTGACCCAGAAATGGGCGTCGGTCTTCGCTCGAATCAGCTGCGCCGTGATCCGCACTCGCTCCCCCGAGCGCGCGACCGAGCCCTCGACCACCGCATCGACGTGCAGCTCCCGGGCGACATCAGGTAGGCGCTTCTTCGATCCTTTGTACGCCATCGCCGAGGTACGCGAGATCACGCGAACCGACCCGATTTGGGCAAGGCTGGTGGTGACCGCGTCGGTCATTCCGTCGACGAGATAGTCCTGCCCTGGATCGCCGGTGAGATTCTGGAGCGGGAGCACGGCGAGCGATCGGATGCCCGCTGCTCCCGGAGGGGTGGGCAGTCGCCCTCTCAACCACCCGCTCATCCCGAGCGCGATGGCGAGCGCGACGACCAGGAGGCCCGCAAGGAGTGCGTAGGGCGGCCTTCGGGTGCGGGATCCGGCCCGCGCGGCCGGGACGACCGTGGAACCGCTCGTGCTTTCACCCAGCGCAAAGGCCAGATCGCGCGCCGACTGGAATCGTTGGTCGGGCGACTTCTCGAGACAACGCTGAATCACCCGCTCGAGCGCCGATGGCAGCGACTCCTCTGTAAGCGGGGGCGGCTCGTCGCGCAGGATTGCGCTCGAGACCTCGGCGGCGGAGCCGCCCGAGAACGCACGCCGCCCGGTCAACATCTCGTAGAGGATGGCGCCGAAGGAGAACAGATCGGAGCGCGCGTCCACGGGCTGACCCTTCACCTGCTCCGGGGACATGTAACCGATCGTCCCCATGACGACGCCAGGAAGGGTATCGGTCGTGCGCGTCGGGCCCTGCGCGAGATCTTCGCCTGATTCTCCGCGAAGCGTTAGCTTCGCCAGACCGAAGTCCAGCACCTTCGCCCGCCCGTCCTTCGTCACGAACACGTTTGCGGGCTTGAGATCCCGGTGAACGATCCCCTTCTCGTGCGCCGCCGCCAGACCCTCCGCGGTCTGGGTCGCGTAGACGAGGGCCTTGCGCAGCGGGATCGGACCGGAGGAGAGCTTATCGCGCAGGCTCTCCCCCTCCAGAAGCTCCATCACCACGAAGGGCGAACCCTCGTGGGTGCCCACATCGAAGACGGTGCAGACGTTGGGATGGTTCAGCGCTCCGGCAGTGCGCGCCTCCTGCTCGAAGCGCTTGATCCTGTCGGGATCGCGGACGAACTCAGGCGGGATGACCTTGATGGCGACGTCACGGCCCAGGCGGGTATCGCGGGCGCGATACACCTCCCCCATGCCGCCTGCGCCGATCGACTCGGCGATCTCGTAGGGCCCGAGACGGGTCCCGGCAGAGAGACTCATGCAGGCCAGACTATGCGTCATCAGAGCCGCGGCTGAAAGAGGGGCTATTGAGCCAGGGCAGACACCTCCCCTACCACCTCGACCACGCGCAGGACGTCTTCGAAGCGCGTGGTGAGAGGCGCCGGAGTGAGCCGGAGAATGCCCGGGGGCCGATAGTCGGCGACGACACCGCGCGATCCCAACGCGCTCGTCATGGCGGCAGCGTCCCCCGGGCACTCCACCGCGATATGGCCGCCTCGTCGCACCGGGTCGCGCGGACTCCCGACCCTCACTCCGGTCACCCCCTCCGGCAGCAGCGCGTCGATGCATTCGACCAAGAAGGACGTAAGGCCAACGGATTTCTCGCGAATCCTACCGATGCCGGCGGCCTCGACCACATCGAGCGCGCCCCAGAGTGGGGCGGCCGCCAGGATCGGAATCGTCCCGATCTGCCACGCCGCGGCGCCTGGAGCTGGAGCATGGCGGCCACTCATCTCGAACTTGGCTTCGACGCTCTGACCCCACCACCCCGGCAACGCCGGCCGCATCGCGCTATGCCGGCGGTTGAGATAGAGCCCTCCCACCGCACCCGGACCCGCATGGAGGTACTTGTAGTGGCACCAGAAGGCGGCATCCGCCCCGATCCGGTTCAGCTCGACCGGCACCACACCCACGGCGTGGCTCAAATCCCAAATCACTCGCGAGCCGGCCGCGTGGGCCGCGCGGGTGAGCCGTGCCATGTCGAACCACTGGCTCGTGCGAAAGAGGACCGCCGACAGCACCAGGAGTGAGGTGTCCGGTCCCAATGCCGATTCAATGTCCTCTTCCTGGATCACACCGTCTTCGCGTGGCGGGATCAACCGGAGCGAGCGGTCGGGATCGCGTCCTTGGAGAGCGATCTGGCCAGCGAGCGCGTGGAGGTCCGACGGAAACTCGGTCGCGGCGGCCACGATGGCGTGACGCGTCTCGTCCGGCCGATAGAACGCCGCGACCAGGTGATGAAGGTTCACGGT
>Ga0111539_10005075_pt1 | contig 17101 bp, 19 predicted proteins | sample RhiMethybrSRZTD1_FD_79667 | JGI IMG/M metagenome (GOLD analysis project Ga0111539, IMG submission 79667) | Populus rhizosphere microbial communities from Tennessee, USA - Rhizosphere MetaG P. TD hybrid SRZTD1 (version 2) (version 2) | ecosystem: Host-associated > Plants > Roots > Rhizosphere >... | reverse complement strand
TTGAAGGCGTGCTTAACAGACAAGGCGCATCGCTCATGCTGAATTTACCCGGCCGAGCGGGCGAGAACAAAAGTGGTTCAATCGTTCCGCAACGTGTGATATTCGGCGGGGCCGACAGGATGGAAAACCTTCTGCCCAAGGGCCCTTAGCGTCCCAACTCCCCGAAGTTAAGTTTCCCAATTAGCGCTGACTGAAAGAATCCGAGTGAGCAGTATCCGCTCGCGTGGGGATAAGTGTGTGCTGAATCAAACCAAAGGAGATCGAAATGATCAGAACCCAATTCTTGATCGCATTGACTTGCGTGTTGCTGGGCCAATCGCTGGTGCTTGCGCAGACTTCCGACTTACCAAGGTATGAAATCGCAGGTGAGTTCACGGCCATGGAGCGAAATAATTTTGCTGGGGGAGCTGAAATAGGAGTCGGCGCCAGGTTTACTTTCAACCTCAACAAGACTTTTAGTCTCGAGACTGCGGCCTACCACTTTCCCAGGACATGCTTTTCGTGCGAGCACAACGGCACAGTCACAGAGGTTGTTGGCGGTCTGAAAGTCGGCAAGCGGTTTGAGAAGTGGGGCATCTTCGCGAAGGCGCGGCCGGGCGTGGTCAGTTTCAGCCGTGGCGAATTCAACATCGTGCCGGCGCCCGGACCGCCTTCGTTTCCGTTCGACTTCGAATTCAATCGTGTGAACAGTCTTGCTGTTGATGCCGGAGCGGTCGTGGAGTTTTATCCATCAAAGCGCATTGTGACGCGCTTCGACGCCGGTGACACGATCATTCACTTCAGCCGGCGGCGATTCAATACCGTGGTATCCGATCTTACGGGCAATACTTTTACTCTGTTCCCGATCACCGTACCCGCCAAAACCACACACAACTTTCAGTTCATGGCGAGTGTGGGGTTTCGCTTTTAAGAAAAACTTAGACAGGATTTACATGATTTTTCAGGATTTCAAGATGAGTCCTGAAAATCCTGTGTAATCTTGTAAATCCTGTCTAATGTCTTACTCGACGATGTCTTACTCGACGACCCAGGTGTCGCCGCTGTTTATCAGTTTTTCCAGGTTTCCGGGACCCGCTTTGGCAATCGATGCATCAATCTGGTCGACCATCATTTCTTCGTAAGTCGGTCGGTCGATTGTTCTAAAAATTCCTACCGGTTGCGGAAATTTCGGCTGTTCCATGCGCGCCAGCATGAAAGCTACCGACGGATCATTGAGGTTGATGTCATGGACCAGCAGGTCGTTCTCAGTGATGCCGTTTTCACCGATCGTCACCACTTCCGGAAGCGCGCCGTTCATCCGTATGCCCTTGTCGCGATTCTTGCCGAACACCATCGGTTTGCCGTGTTCGAGGTACAGCACACGATCGGAACGGACCGTACGTTCAGCGAAATAATCGAATGCGCCATCGTTGAAGATGTTGCAGTTCTGGTAGACCTCGATAAACGAAATGCCCTTGTGCTTCGCAGCGGCTTCAACCATAGCGCCGAGATGTTTCACGTCGATATCGATCGAGCGCGCGACGAACGTCGCTTCGCTCGCGATCGCCAGAGACAGCGGATTGATCGGATAGTCGATCGTGCCGGCCGGCGTCGACTTGGTCTTTTTGCCAAACTCAGAAGTCGGACTGTACTGGCCCTTCGTCAAACCGTAGATCCGGTTGTTGAAGAGGATGTAGTTCAAGTCGAGATTGCGACGAATAGCGTGAATAAAGTGGTTGCCGCCAATCGATAGGGCGTCGCCGTCGCCGGTGATAACCCAGACGCTGAGATCCGGATTCGCGCACTTGATGCCGGTGGCAAGCGCGGGCGCTCGGCCGTGAATACTGTGGAAGCCGTAGGTATTCATGTAGTACGGAAAACGCGACGAGCACCCGATACCCGACACGAAAACGATCTTCTCGCGCGGGACGCCGAGATCCGGCATAACCTTTTGCACGTTGTTGAGAATGGCGTAGTCGCCGCAGCCCGGGCACCAACGCACTTCCTGATCGGAAACAAAGTCGGCCTTCTTCAGTTGTCCCGGTGGCGGCGCGACGCGTCCCGACACCGATGAACCGGCTTCACTCTCAGCGGAAACCACTGGCGCCAGCGGTTTGTTTCCATTTCCATTCCCACTATGTCCGTTACTCTGTGTGCTCATTATTTCTCCTGAATTTCTTCACTATTTCTAACGGCCTCTTCGAGCTCGAGATACTTTTTTCTTACATAGGGATCAAGTTTCGCAGCGAAATCCGCGTCGAGTCTTCGAATTTTGATCAACTCTTGTACATCTGCCAAATCCTTCAAACGGTGACCGGCTGAGATTCCTGATGCCAGCTTGAGTTCGATCAGTTTCTCCAGGGTTAAGAAATTAATCCCCTCAATCTTGACGGAGGATTCCTTCGGTTCAGGCATGCTGACTGGCTTCGGTTTTCCATCGCCCGGATATTCTCCGGTCGTCATCACCTCGATGCTAACACCATCAACTGTCGAACGAATTCGCTTTCTCGCTCCTGGGAATGACGGCGCATATCCTAATCCAACGAGTTCGTCGTGGAACTTCTGCAAGCCCGCAGGTGTCATTAATAAATCAATGTCTTCAGTAAGTCGTTGATAACCATGAGCCAGTAATGCCGCAGCATCTATTACCGCATAATCAATGCCATGTGCTTCAAGATCCTTTGAAAGCCGTGCCAGAGTCTTATTTAGTATTCCCTCACCCATAAAGTAGCGACGAGCTTCCTCATACATCTCTACGATAGATGTCTTCGGCTCCAGCATTACAAATACTCTTCCACCTTCCTGATGATTTCGCGAATCTGGAATGGACGGCCTTTGACTTTCGAGAAGGCCACCGCGTCGATCAAATACTTCGCGCGGATCATCGTGCAAAGCTGGCCCAGGTTCATCTCGGGGATGATCACGGTTTCGAAACCTGAAAGAACTTCACCGAGATTTCGCGGGAACGGATTCAGGTGACGAAGATGCGCTGCCGAAACACTCTTTCCTTCCGCCTGCATCTTTTCAACCGCCGAAGTGATCGAACCGTAAGTCGATCCCCAGCCGAGAACCAGAACCTTTCCAGTCTTTTCACCCATCACTTCGACCGGCGGCACGTCGGCAGCGGCGCGATCGACTTTCTCCTGACGAAGCTTGACCATGAAATGGTGATTTTCAGGATCGTAATTCACGTTGCCGGTGATGTGCTGCTTCTCGATACCACCGACGCGATGCTCGAGACCGGGAGTGCCCGGAAGCGCAAAGGGACGCGCCAGCGTTTCGGGGTTGCGAGCGTACGGCATGAACGTCGCGGGATCGTTCGCGAAACTGATCTCAATCTTGGGCAGAGACTCGATCGATGGAATCGCCCACGGCTCAGCACCGTTCGCGAGATAACCGTCAGACAGATAAAACACTGGCGACATGTATTTGAACGCGAGTCGCACGGCTTCAATCGCCATGTGGAAACAATCGCCCGGCGTCGCCGGAGCGACCACGATCGCCGGACACTCACCGTTACGTCCCCAAACAGCCTGGAACAAATCCGCCTGTTCAGTTTTTGTCGGCAAACCGGTTGATGGTCCACCACGCTGAACGTTGACGATCACGAGCGGCAACTCGGTCATTACTGCCAGACCGATCGCTTCCTGCTTCAGCGCCACGCCGGGCCCGGACGTTCCAGTCAATCCGATCTGTCCGGCGAAGCTTGCACCGATAGCGGCACAAACTGCTGCAATCTCGTCTTCCGCCTGGAATGTCTTCACGCCAAAAGCCTTGTGACGCGAAAGCTCGTGCAGAATGTCGGACGCCGGCGTGATCGGATAAGAGCCGTAGAACAACGGCCGGCCCGAAAGCTGCGACGCGGTGATGAAACCGATCGCAGTCGCTTCGTTGCCGGTAAGTTTTCGATACTTGCCCGGTGCGATCTTCGCTTTCTTAACGGTGTAGTGCGTTGTGAAAACTTCGGTCGTATCGGCGAAGTTGTAACCAGTCTTGAGCGCGATCTCATTTGCCTTCGCAAGCTCCGGATTCTTGCCGAACTTCGCTCCGATCCACGAGAGCGTGTTCTCCATCGGCCGGTCGTAGAGCCAGTAGAGCACGCCGAGAGCGAAGAAGTTTTTGGAGCGGTCAATCTCTTTACGCGAGAGTTCGACGTTGCCCTTTAGGGCATTCATGTTGAGCGTGGAAATCGGCAGCTTGTGGACGCGATAACCGGCTAGCGAATTGTCATCGAGCGGGTTGGTCGCGTAATTGGCGTACTTCAGATTCTCGGGCGTGAAGCCGTCCGTGTTGACGATAAGCGTGCCGCCTTCTTCCAGATCGGGAAGATTCACTTTGAGCGCAGCCGGATTCATTGCCACCAACACATTCGGCTGGTCACCGGGGGTCTTGATGTCAGTACTCGAAAAGTTCAACTGAAACCCGCTGACGCCCGGCAAACTTCCGGCAGGAGCGCGAATCTCGGCGGGAAAGTCCGGCAACGTCGAAATATCGTTGCCGACGACTGCCGACGTGTTCGTGAACTGGGTGCCCGTCAACTGCATGCCGTCGCCGGAGTCGCCGGCGAAGCGAATAGTTACAGTCTCAACTTCTTCCAGGTTCTTCTCAACCTGCGTGACAGGAGGCTCTATAACAGTGCTCATGTGATTTCTCGTCAAACCCCTTCCAAATAATTATTGCGGACTATTGGCGAGCGCCTTCCGCCGAGGCTTGCAGGCCTCGTAACGTATGCCCAAGTTGCGGGATTGTACGCAACGGAGTGGCAGCGGAGAGGAATTCCTCGCAATAAACTCTTCACGCGTGGCAAAACAAACACCGCATGAATTCTAGCAGCAAAGCTAAGACCACAAAAGCCGTTTGATAATGATTTACAAGATGGAACAGGATTTACATGTTAATCCTGATAAATCTTGTGAATCCTGTGAAGCTGCCCGTTAGGCTTTTAGCTCCTCCTGGTAAGGCGACATCGCCACCAACTGGCCAATGATACCCGGGAGCACGCTCAACGTCTTTTCGATCTCCTCTTCAGTGTTAAAACGTCCGACTGAAAATCGAATAGATCCTTGCGCCACCGGATACGGCACATTCATCGCCCGCAACGTTGGTGACGACTCGTGAGTACTTGAGTGACAAGCTGATCCGGTGGAAACGCAGATGCCAGCCTGATCGAGGTGCATCAGAATGTTCTGACCATCGACGTATGCGAACGAGATGTTGGACGTGTTCGGCAAACGCTTTGATCGGTCCGCGTTGCCATTGAGCCGCGCATTGGGAATGCTCTTGAGAATCTCATCTTCGAGACGATTGCGAAGCATTTCGATGCGGGCATGACCATCATCATCAAGCGCGAGTTTACATGCCGCACCGAGTCCGACAATGTTCGGCACCGCCGAGGTTCCCGCGCGCCGTCCCTGCTCCTGCCCGCCACCAATTATCCATGACGGCAACGAAACTCCGTTGCGAATGTAAAGCGCGCCGATACCCTGCGGCGCGTGTAGCTTGTGTCCGGAAAGCGCAAAAAGATCGACTGCAGTATTCTTCAAATCGATCGGGATCTTGCCGACTGCCTGCACACCGTCGACATGAAACAGCGCGTCTGAACTCTCGCGCACGATCGGTCCGATTTCGTCGATCGGAAACAACACACCGGTTTCGTTATTTGCCAGCATGGTCGAGACGAGCGCTGTATCAGACCGAAGTGCAGCGCGCAACTCATCGAGATCGAGTTCGCCGTTGCGATCCACACCGAGCCACGTGACTTCGTAACCTTCGTTTTCGAGTAAACGGCAAAGATTGCGAACGGCTTCGTGCTCGACGAGTGTTGTGACGATGTGTTTCTTATCGGGCCGCGTCGCAAGAACACCACGAATCGCCCAGTTGTCTGACTCCGATCCGCAGGACGTGAATACGATCTCGCTCACGTCCGCCGCGCCAATCAAGCTCGCGACCTGCTCGCGCGACTGCTCCACCGCCTTCTTCATCTCGCGACCTAACGCGTGCGCCGACGAAGGATTTCCGAATAACTGATCCAGGTAAGGGTGCATGGCGTCGAGCACTTCAGGCGCAACGCGCGTGGTAGCGTTGTTATCGAGGTAGATCATTTGCTTCAAGAATCTCCTGAATCAGTTGGTGACACGAACCGCATCCGCCGCCCGCGTTACAGATGCGCGTCACTTCTGCAACTGTAGTGAGCCGTCGCGTCTGAATTTCACGTTCAATCGTACGCTCCGAGACAAAGAAACAAGTACAGATTAAGGCTTCGTCGCCCGCCCAATCTTCACGCGCCGCGTTGCTGTAATCGCGAATCGCAGCGAGCAGGGCCTCACAGGCCAGCTCGACACACCTTACGTTCTCGGTACCCATCTGCTCACTCAACACCGCCGGCTCCTGTCCGATGGCCGCGGCTTCAGCAGTGGTCACCCTTTCAATCTGCTCAGTTAGCATCGACGCCGCAGCGACAAGCACGTCGCAACCCACTGCCCTGAACCTCGCCTGCGATATCGAATGCTCTTCATCTACCTGAATCGAGAACCTCACATGCGCGCCACATGTAAACGAAGCTGAGCGCCCGTTAAAACTCGGCTCGCCGGCGTCCCCCACGTTGCGCGGCTGGAAGAAATGATCTGTGGCTATCCTGTTCACATTCGTTTTATCCGTGGCCAAGCCACGGAACACAACGAAGAATACGGAGTTGCACAGAGAAATCCAATCAGCTACGCTTGCCTGTTAATCATATGACACAACTGAACGAACAACTCATCCTCGACGGCTTACGACAAATCAAAGATCCCGACTTGCACAAAGATATCGTGACGCTCGGCTTCATCCGCGACCTCAAAATCGACGGCGGCAGCGTCAGCTTTCGCATCGTGCTGACAACCCCAGCCTGCCCCGTTAAAGCCGAAATGGAAACTGCCGCTAAAGAAATTGTGAGCGCGCTTCCTGGCGTAACCAGTGTGGCGGTCACCATGGACGCCGAAGTACCGAAAGGCCGCGGTCTTGGCGAAAAACTCGTCATCGAAGGCGTAAAAAACATTATCGCCGTCTCATCAGGGAAAGGCGGCGTTGGCAAGTCGACAGTCGCCGTGAATCTCGCCGTTTCCCTCGCGCTGGACGGCGCGCGAGTCGGCCTGATGGACGCGGACGTCTATGGTCCAAACGTTCCCATCATGCTCGGCGCCAGTGACGCGCGTCCGGAAGTCGACGTTAACAAACTGATACCGATCGAAGCGTTCGGCGTTAAGTTCATGTCGATGGCACTCCTCCAGCCCGGCGACAAACCGATGATCGTGCGTGGCCCAATCCTGCACGGTCTCGTGAAGCAGTTTTTGTCAGACGTGAAATGGGGCGAGCTCGACTATCTGATTGTTGACATGCCGCCGGGAACCGGCGACGTGCAGTTGTCGCTGGCTCAACTGGTTCCGGTGCAGGGCGCAGTCCTCGTCACCACGCCTCAAAACGTCGCCATCGCAGACGTTCGCCGTGCCTTGAGAATGTTCGAGACGGTCGCCATACCGGTCCTCGGCATCGTCGAAAACATGAGCTACTTCATAGCTCCCGACACCGGCAACCGCTACAACATCTTTGGCGAAGGCGGAGGGCAAACCTTGGCTGCAAGGTACAGCGTGCCTTTTCTGGGTGCCATTCCACTCGGAATCGAGGTGCGCGAAGGCGGCGACAAGGGCGTTCCCGTTGTTGTCAGCCATCCGGATTCACCTCAGGCGCAGGCATTCCGAAAAGTGACTGAAGAAGTCGCGCGCCAGGTGTCGATTGAGGCGATGAAACCTGAACTTGTCGTTTTAGGCAAAGGGCAATAAGATAAGGACGGCTTAGATCTACCGATAGAGAGGATAGTTAACGATGTCAGCAACTACAGCGCCTACCGTGACACTCAATGTCACCGAATCGGCCGCAACCGAGATTAAGAAGTTTATGTCCGGCGAGGAAGGCCTGCCGGAAACTTCAGGACTCCGCGTGAGAGTTGTACCCGGAGGGTGCTCTGGTTTTCAGTACAGCTTGAATATTGAAGAACAATCGCGCGAAGGCGATTTTATTCTCGACGAAAAAGGCGTACGAATGTTCGTCGATATGTTCAGCGCGCAGTATCTGAATGGTGTCGAGATCGACTACGTGAGTGGAGTGATGGGTTCGGGCTTCACCTTTAAGAACCCGAATGCAACCGGCAGTTGCGGATGCGGTACCTCGTTCACCGCATAACGAACGCCACGATTAAGTTCCGACAGGAGACGGGAGCGATCCGGTCTCCTGTTTGTTTTAGACAGGATTAATAAGATTTTCAAGATTAACCGGATTCCGTTCTTGTTAATCTTGAAAATCCTGTAAATCCTGTGAAACAAATCTTCCAAGCTACGACCGACGAGCACATTCAAGCTGCTCGGACTCTCTTCGTGGAGTACGCTGAGAGTCTTGGCTTCAGTCTGTGCTTTCAAAACTTCGATCAGGAACTGAAAGGCTTGCCCGGTGCTTACGCACCGCCTGACGGGCGCCTGCTGCTCGCGGTGGAAAACGATCAACTGGCCGGCTGCATAGCCTTACGCAAACTCGGCGATAAGGTTTGTGAAATGAAACGGCTCTTTGTTCGGCCTGCATGTAGAGCGACCGGACTCGGGCGATTTCTGGCCGAGTCGATCATTGACGAAGCGCGTCAGCTTGGTTACACACACATGCGCCTCGATACAGTCCCGGGAAAAATGGACAAAGCAATCGCGCTCTACCAGTCGATTGGATTTGTCGAGATTGAGCCGTATTGTCAAAACCCGGTCGAAGGTGCAAAGTTTATGGAATTAAAACTAGCGAACAATCAGGAGTAACCGTAAATGCCAAAGATCCAAGCAGAGACCGCGAATGGTCTCGTCGAAACCGATGCACCGGAGGGAAAGAAACTGGTGCTCGTCCTCGAAGATTCCGGAATCGACATCCTTCATCGTTGCGGCGGCAACGCTCGCTGTACAACCTGCCGGGTCGAAGTCCTCGAAGGTGAACCCGGCGAAATGGGTGAACTCGAACGAAACCGTCTCGCAGTTGAAGCCGAGCTTGCGCCCAACACTCGTCTCTCCTGCCAAATTCACGTGCACAGCGATCTGAAAGTTCGCGTAATCAACCAGGCGAGTGTGCGTGGGATGGATCCCGGACCGCGCCCTTTGGATGAATGACTTGATGAGTGATTGCGCGGCACGTTGGTCTAGGTGTAATCTTCGCGTGTAATCTTCAACAGTAATCCCAGTCTTTCAACACGGAGGACTTATGTTAATTGAGTCAACTGCTCATCTCCCCATCAGTCTGGCTATGTTCGACGGAGTGTTTCATTCTCCGAATAACGACGAAATCTGGCGCATCCTGCTGCGCTGGTTTCACTTTGTCGCCGGTGTTACCTGGATCGGGTTGCTCTACTTCTTCAACCTGGTAAACGTTCCGGTACAAAAAGGCCTCGACGCCGAGACTAAAAAGAAGGTCAATCCCGACCTGCTCGGACGGGCGCTTTGGTACTTTCGCTGGGGCGCGGTCGTCACCGTGCTGGCTGGTCTAACGTACTACGCGATGGTCATTCTTAAAGCTGACGTGGCCAATGCAAACACGTTGGGGAGGGGCGAGCACGTTGGTATCGGGTACATTTTGGTCATGTGGTTGCTGTATCCGATAGTCCTGTTTGCTATCGAGTTTCTGATCATTAAGAAGGTTCCTGCGCTAACGAAAGACGGTCGCATATTCGCAGTTGTAGTGTTCTTACTGGTAGCACTCTTCACCTACGGGCTCGTAAGCTTCTTTACCTCAGCGATGACTGTGGGAGGACAGAGTTTTGCGAGTAATAAGACGTACTCGATTGGCATCGGTGGGGCTTACGGTATTCTGATGATGTTGAATGTTTGGGGAATAATCTGGCCAAACAACAAACGCATTCTTGCCGCGACCGCGGGGACTGGTCCTGCAGCGCCACCTGAACTCGCACGCCAGGCTTTCCTCGCTTCGAGAACAAACGCCTGGCTATCGCTGCCGATGTTGCTTTTCATGGGCACATCGCACGGCGACTGGGTCATTTTTGGGAAATAGAAAATCGCAGAAGGTTAGCAGGAGCAGATAACAGGAGCAGGCTGGAAACGGCTGCTCCTGCTTTCTGCTCCTGCTTATGTCACACTAAATCACCAGCCTCACAACGTATTCGCCACACTCCCGGGTCATATTTGTCAGCTTCCCCGCTAAACAAAAAGGAGGTAGGTATGAGTACGACCGGCACTTATAACGCGCGCCAGTTCAATCTCAGCGGTCTCAAAGGGATCTCAGATCAAACACTTGAGATGCACTTCAAGCTGTATGAAGGCTACGTCAAAGAAACCAATAACCTAACCGAGCGAATCACTGAATTCATTAAAGACGGAAACGTGGACCAGGACGAGATGCCGGCTTACTCAGAGCTTACACGCAGGCTCGGGTTTGAATACAACGGCATGGTCCTGCATGAGTATTACTTCGACAACTTGCAGAGCGGTGGCGGCACGGGCGATCCGGCAAAGGCTTCCGCGTTTGCGAAAGCCGCGGAGACGAGCTTTGGCAGTTACGAGATTTGGAAGGCCGACTTTGTTGGCATTGGAAAAATGCGTGGTGTGGGTTGGGCCATCTGTTACCAGAACCCTGCAAACGGCAGACTTTCAAACCACTGGATCTCGTTGCATGAAACCGGGAACGTCGCCGGCTTCACACCGATTCTGGTGATGGACGTTTGGGAGCATGCATTCCTGCTCGACTACAAACCAGCCGAGCGTCCGAAATACATCGAGGCTTTCTTCTCCAACATCGCCTGGACCGCGGTGGATGAGCGGTTGAAGAAACTCACGGGGGTGCAGTCGGCGCGGGCCTAGTCGTCTTACTTAGGAGCAGGAGCAGATACCAGGTGCAGGATCGATCGATCCTGCACCTGCTCTCTGCTCCTGCTAACTACTTCTCCGGTAGCGGTGGCTTCGCAATTTTGCAGTCCACACTCAACGACCGCAGGAAGTTCAGCAGATCCTCACGCTGCTCCGGCAGGAGTTTGTGCGGCTGAAGGTTCTTCTTGTCCAGATACTGATTCTCTTTTCCACCAGCCAACATGATGTCGACCGCCTCCTCCAACGTCTTCGCACTGCCGTCGTGTAAGTACGGCGCTGACCTTGTAATGTCTCGTAATGTAGGCGTCTTGAACGCGCCGGTGTCTTCCGGTTTGTTCGTCACCTTTCCGCGTCCCGGATCCGGTTCCTTCTGATCCATGCCGATACCGATATTGTGATATTGCTGATCCGTAAACAGCACGCCGTCGTGGCAGTTGTTGCACCTGATCGCCTGGAAAATATTCCAGCCACGATACGCGCTCATGCTGATCGCTGTATTGTCACCGGCCTTCCAACGATCCCACGCCGTGTCGCCGCTGATGATGGTGCGCTCGTACGCCGCAATCGCCTGCATCATGTTCTCAGGCGTGGCATCGCTTTGAAAAACTTTCTGAAACTGCGCTTTGTAACCCTGAAGCGCGTTTATCTTCGCGACGATCTCGCCGGTTTTCTCGCCGACGCCCATGTTGCCGCCCTTCCATGCGGCCATCGCTTGTGCCTCGAGCGATCCACTCCGCCCATCCCAGTAAAACTGTTTGTGGTAGCCGATGTTCCAGAGCGTCGGGCTGCTGCGTGGAAGCTGTTTGTTTCCCGGGCCGATCGCTTTTGGTAAACCGTCAGTCAGTCCATGCTCGCAGACATGACACGAGTAGCACGACTTTGAGCCGTCGATGCTGAGTCGCTCGTCGAAGAACAACTGCCGGCCCAGCGCGACTTTCTCAGGTGTCAGCGGATTGTCAGCCGGAATCGACATCGGTTCGTAAGTTGTGAGTTGAGCGGGAAGCGGTTGAATCTCAGGAGTAAAACCGCCGCGACAACCGATGCAAAATGTGATGGCAAAAAGAGGAAGACTAAGCAGGAAGAGACGCGCGTTCAGGTTGCTCATAGGTTTGGCTGGTCCACAGATTACGCAGATTACTCAGATTACAGAACAAAGTAAATTGTGTAATCTGTGGATTGCTTATGACGACATTCAAGGCACTGCTGTGGATCATCGTGCTGCTCTCGTTCGGTTGTTCAGCCAACAGTGACAATGCGCACACAACAGCGACGACACTCGTTTCTCCGCCGCCGCGACAGGTTTTAAAGATCGAAGCAATTCCGACGAAACAATGGGTGGCGAACCCTGACGATCCGAAGAGACGGGTAGACCCGAGTCAACCATTAATGATCTTCAACTTCCCCAAAGAAAGGTCCTCTTTTTCTGGAGATTTGCCCGTTACAATCGATTTCTCCCTCGCAAACGCGCAGTTGAGAGGCGATGGCGGTCAGTTTCGCGTGCGCTACATCATCGACGATGAAGATATGCGCTGGATCGATCGATGGGAAGCGCTGCGGGTGACGGGATGGACCGCAGGCAAGCACACGATCCGGCTGGAACTTATCGGTCCAGACGGTTGGCCGTATCGTAACGGCGACTACAACATCGAGACACGCGAGATTGAGTTCCATTAATGAAGAGTTCTCGAACAGAATTATTTCGCGAATTAGCGGCGGAAGCATCTGCGTGCACGCGCTGCCCGGCAATGTGTGGCCGTAGCGCTGTGTTGAGCGAGCTCAACGGTTCGCCTGATGCGCGAATCATGTTCATCGGCGAAGCTCCGGGTAGAAAGGGCGCAGATCGAACTCGCGTGCCGTTTTCCGGTGACCAATCAGGTGCGAACTTCGATCGCTTTCTAAGCTCGATAAAACTGACGCGCCAGGAGATTTTCATTACGAGCGCCGCGTTGTGTAATCCACGGACCGATTCGGGAGCCAATCGCAAACCGACACAAAAAGAGTTAACTAATTGCTCAACGTTTCTTAAGCGCACGATCGAACTAATCAATCCACAGGTGATCGTGACGTTGGGTTCGGTTGCGCTCGAATCATTAAAGCGAATTCGACCGCATGAGCTGAGTTTGAAAACGTCCGCTTCTCAAATACACTCGTGGAACAACCGCGTGCTCGTACCGATCTATCACCCGAGCCCGCAGGTGCTGGCGTCGCACCGGCGTGAGGCGGAACAATTGAAGGATTATCAGGTGGTGGCAAAAGCGTGCCACGGATTGTACGGGTTATAAAAAAGATGATCACGGATTATGAGGCAGTAAGAGATGGTGGGGCGGGACTGATTGATTTGTCGGCGGCGCGTGGGCGGATTCGAGTGAGCGGGTCGGAAGCGACGATGTTTCTCAACGGCCTCATGACCAACGACATGAAGTCGCTCGCGACAAATCGGTGGATGCCGTCGGTGTTTCCGACGGTGCAGGGACGTTTGATAGGCACTGTCCGTGTGATTCGCGGGAGTGAGCCATCGTTTCTGATCGACACCGAAACCGCGTCACACGAGGCTGTGCTGAAAACTATTTCGCGGTTTACGATGGCAGGCGACTTCAAAGTAGCAGATGTCACTGGTGAAACTGCTCTGTTGACGGTCCAGGGACAGCTCGCCGCTGAAGTCATAGAGAAGGTGTTCGAGACATCCGCATTGGAGATTCCGGTCAACGGCGTTTCAGAAGTTCAACAAGTGACCATCATGCGCGCGTCTCACACTGGGGAAAATGGTTTCGACATCCTCGTCGACTCGGCGCAAAAAGCTGAACTCCTTCAGGCGCTCGAAGACGCAGGGGCACAACCAATCAGTGACGACACACTCGAGATTCTACGCGTCGAAGCCGGCATCGCTCGCTTTGGACGTGACATCGATGACACGAATGTTGTTCCTGAGACAAATCTCGACGATGCGGTGAGCTACACGAAGGGCTGCTACGTAGGGCAGGAAATCATCGTGCGAATCAAGCATCGCGGTCACCCCGCAAAGAAACTCACCGGATTGCGATTCGAAACCGACGTGCAGATGGACTCAGGAGCCGTTATCAAGTCGACAGAAAATCAGGAGATTGGGCGCGTCACATCGTCCGTCATTTCGCCGCGCGTGGGAAGTATCGGGCTTGGCTATGTTCGCTATGAACAACTGACCGAAGGAACACGCGTAGTAGCTGGTGATGGGATCAATGCGACCGTTACGGCGCTGCCGTTTGTAGGGATTAATGGCTGAAGATCTCGATTACGCACAAGCCCAACTTGCTTACTCGATTATTCAAAACCTGATCGAGCACAACCGCGTCGTCAGCGATTTGATCGCGATGATGGCCCAGGTGCTCGATGAAGACACCACCAAAGCCCTCACGCAAACTCCAACATGGACGGCTTACCTCGATAGCCGCAGAGCGTTGGAAAAAACCAAAAATGATGTCGAGAAGTTTGTGGAAGTCTTAAAAGATTTGAAACCTGAGGAAGATAGTTAGACAGGATTTATAGGATTATTCAGGATTAACATGTAAATCCTGTTCTTAATCCTGTAAATCCTGTCTAACTTATCGTCATGATCACCTGGCGCTCGCGTCCGCCATCGAACTCGCAAAGAAAAATTCCCTGCCAGCGTCCAAGCAGCAGTTGTCCTTCGTCGAAAGGAATCGTGACTGAGGAGCCGGTGAGGCTTGCCTTGATGTGCGCGTCGGAATTCTCTTCGCCGTGACGAAAGCCCATGCCGTGTTGTGGGATTAGTGTACGGAGTGCGTGAAGCATGTCGCGCGGTACGTCCGGATCGGCGTTCTCGTTGATCGTGAGACCAGCCGTAGTGTGTTGCACGTAGAGTACAACCACACCTTCACGCTGTCCTGACTCCTTGAGTTTTTCTCGAACGAGATCGGTGAACTCGACCAGCTCTTCGCGGTTCCGCGACTTTACCTTCAGAACATACATCTTTAACGCGGGCCCGACGCTTTACGCTTGAGCAACGCCCAACCCGTTGGAAGGACCGCCGCGGCTGCCGCGATCTTGATCACGTCGCCAAGAAGGAACTTTCCAACAGCGTCATAGAAAACAACGATGGGCGACGAGTTGGTAACTACGGAGAACCACGCCCAACCGCCAAGCAGGATGATTGCTGAACCAATCGCCATCGCCGCCAGGGCTGTGTCATACCGCTTGTCCCATCCGTGTTCGGCGAACGCCCCGGTAATGTAAGCTGCGGCTGGGAAAGCTACGAGATACCCTGCCGTTGGTCCGAGAAACCGCAAAATACCCGGAGCGCCACCCGGCGCAAAGAACGGCAAGCCAATCGCACCTTCAATCAGGTACGCAATTACCGCCATCGCCCCCAAACGCGAGCCCAGCAACGCGCCGGTTAACAGCACGGCAAAACTCTGCCCCGTGATCGGTATCGATCCGACATGAATCGAGAATTGCGCCGCCGCCGCAATAAACAAACTAAACACGATCACCAACCCGGCGGAACGGACTGAATCGAGCGGCGCAAGCGCCGCTCCCATCAATGTGTCAGCTTTAGCGTATGTACTCATATGCTATTTATTCTGCTCACTCTTTTTGTGTTTTTTGTGCCTTTTTGTGGCTAATCTCCTGCGACAGACTTAGCGACTTCAGTTTCAGTGGCACGTGGCTCGATCGCAGTGGTGCCAATCCGCATTCCGTGGAAAGAGCGCCATACGAAGAACACCGAGACGAGGAAAAACACGAGTGCCAGGATGCGCGTCAACGTGGGGTCGCCGTTGTTGCGCGCCGTCAAACTCACTGCAAGCTCGACCGCGAGCAATCCAAAGAGCGTCGTGAACTTGATCACCGGATTCATTGCCACTGACGAAGTGTCTTTGAAAGGATCGCCAACCGTGTCGCCCACAACGGTCGCATCGTGCAGCGGCGTTCCTTTCATCTTCAAATCGACTTCGACAACTTTCTTCGCATTGTCCCACGCACCGCCGGCATTCGCCATGAAGATCGCCTGGTACAAACCGAACACAGCAATTGAAATCAGGTAGCCGATGAAGAAGAACGGCTCGACAAACGCAAACGCAAGCGTCGAGAAGAAAACCGTCAAGAAGATATTGAACATGCCCTTTTGCGCGTACTGCGTGCAGATCTGAACAACTTTCTTACTGTCTTCAACTGAAGCTTTCTCTACACCCTCGAGCCTGATGTTGGCCTTGATGAACTCCACCGCGCGATACGCGCCCGTGGTCACGGCCTGCGTCGAAGCGCCGGTGAACCAGTAGATCACCGCGCCGCCTGTGATTAACCCAAGCACAAACGGAGCATGAAGCAGCGACAAGCCCGCAGTGTCAGTACGCAGACCGTCCGTGAGCGTCATGATGATCGAGAAGATCATCGTCGTCGCACCCACAACCGCGGTTCCGATCAGCACGGGTTTGGCTGTCGCCTTGAAGGTGTTGCCCGCGCCGTCGTTCTCTTCAAGAAGATGCTTGGCGCGCGCGAAGTTGATGTCGATGTTGTGGTCTTTCTTTACCTCTGCTTCAACATCCGGCACCTGCTCGATTAGCGAAAGCTCGTAAACTGACTGCGCGTTGTCTGTTACCGGGCCATAGGAGTCGACTGCAATCGTGACCGGTCCCATGCCCAGAAAACCGAAGGCCACGAGTCCGAAACCAAACACCGGCGCCACCACTGGATCGACCATCAATGCGCCTAAACCAAATCCAGCCTCTGCTCCAAGGTTCGTGAAGAAGTAAGCAATGGCCATCAGGCCGACAATGCTTATGCCGAGCCAGTAAGCTGAGAAATTGCCCGCCACCAGGCCGGAGAGAATATTCAGTGAAGCCCCGCCTTCTCTTGAAGAGGTGACCACTTCGCTGACGTGGCGCGACTCGGTTGACGTAAACACCTTCACCAGCTCAGGAATCAACGCGCCGGCGATAGTGCCGCAGGAAATGATGATCGCGAGTTTCCACCAAAGCGTCGGATTGCCACTGAGCGTTGGAATCGTCAATTTCGAAATAATGAACGTGATCACAACCGAAACAATCGAGGTGATCCATACGAGCGACGTCAACGGCGATTCGAAGTTCATCGAGTCAGCGTTCTTGTAACGCGCTTTGGCGATGGCATCGTTGATGAAGTAAGAGAGTCCGCTCGCGATGATCATCATCACGCGCATCACGAAGATCCAGACCAGTAACTGCACCTGCACGGTCGGATTGGAAACGCCGACGAGAATAAACGTGATC
>Ga0111539_10005074_pt1 | contig 17101 bp, 18 predicted proteins | sample RhiMethybrSRZTD1_FD_79667 | JGI IMG/M metagenome (GOLD analysis project Ga0111539, IMG submission 79667) | Populus rhizosphere microbial communities from Tennessee, USA - Rhizosphere MetaG P. TD hybrid SRZTD1 (version 2) (version 2) | ecosystem: Host-associated > Plants > Roots > Rhizosphere >... | reverse complement strand
GGATGAACGGCGCCCGGTACTTGAGCATCGGCGAGGCGATGACGCTGCCGAGCATCACGTCGAGGGCGACCTCGCGGTCGATGCCGTCCTTCTCCGCAAGGAGGAGGCCCTCCGAGAAGGCGAGCATCTGCACCTGCAGGCTGAGGTTGATCGCGATCTTCAGCAGGAGCGCCTGGCCGTTGTCGCCGACCCGGGTCGCCTTGGGGCCGATGTCGAGCAAGATCGGCTCGATGCGGCGGAACGTTTCCTCGTCGCCGCCGACCATGATCGAGAGCTTTCCCTCCTCGAGCGTGGAGACGCTGCCAGAGACGGGAGCGTCGACCATCTCGGCGCCGGTCTCACGCACCCGCTCGGCCAGCTCCCGGCAGACAGCGGGGGCGGCCGTCGTCATGTCGACCCAGATCTTCCCGGGGCCGAGTCCCGCGATGATCCCGTCGGGCGCCTCGGCGACGGCCCGCAGCGCAGCCACATTTGTCACCATCGAGAAGACGATGTCCGCGGCCCGGGCCGCGTCGCCGGGGGATTCCTCCAGCACGAGACCCTCGCCGACGAGAGCTGCCGCCTTCTCGCGCGTGCGGTTCCAGCCGTGCACCTCGTGGCCGGCCGCGAGCAGGCGGCGCGCGACACCCCCGCCCATGACGCCGAGCCCGACGAAGCCGAGCGTCGCCATCAGCGGCCTGCTCCGGTGATGTCGCGCTCGACGCGCGAGACGTGCTCCTGCATGCGCTGGCGAGCCTCCTCCGGATGGCCGGCGGAGATCGCGTCGAGGATGAGCCCGTGCAGCACGACGGCGCCCTCCGGGCTCCCGGGGATGTGATACGCCGAGGACAGCGAGCGCTGCAGCAGCGTGCGAATCGCCTCCATCAGATGTGCGATCAGGCGATTGCCGCTCGCTTCTGCGATCGTGAGGTGGAAGCGCAGGTCGGCGGTGATGAAGCCGTCCTCGGAATCGAGCCCGGCTTCCATGGCTTCGATCTCAGCCCCGATCCGGCCGAGGTCATCCTCGTCACGGCGCGAGGCGGCGAGCGCGGCCGCCTCGCCCTCGAGGATGCGGCGCACCTCGAAGAGCTCGGCGTAGTTGGCCTCGTCGACGGACAGCAGAAAGTCGAGGGAGTTGTTCAGCGCGTTGCCGAACTCGGCCACGGTGAAGCTTCCGTTCCCACCACTCTTGATGACGCCTTTGGACTCGAGCATCCGGAGCGCCTCGCGGACGGACGAGCGGCCGACTCGGTACAGCTGCACGAGCTCGCGTTCGGAGGGGAGAGCATCGCCGGGCCCGAGCCGGCGCGAGCTGATGAGGGCGAGCAGGCGCTCGGCGACGATCTCGTACGTCTTCTGCCTGGAGACAGGCTCGTAGAGGACGTGGTCAGACAAACGGACCAGGATCATTACCGCAACCGCCTTGCATGGCAAGTGGAGGACAGGTTCGACGGGATTCAGCGAGAGCCCCGGCTATAGTCGCGCCCTCCGACCGCGAAACAGGAGGCCTCCCTGCCCGACCCCGCCCGGCCAGGCGTGAAGCTCGCCGTCATCGGCCTCGGTGCGATGGGCGCCGGCATCGCCACGCGCCTGCTCGACGCCGGCTATCCGGTCGCGGGCTGGAACCGGACGCACGAGCGGGCCCAGCCGCTCCTCGCCCGTGGGCTCGAGTGGGTCGAGTCGCCGCGCGCGGCCGCGGCGGGCGCAGACGTGACGCTCTCGATGGTCACCGACGCCGCGGCCGTGGAGGCCGTCGTCCTCGGCGAGGACGGCGTCGTGCACGGCACCGGACCGGGAAAGGTGCACGTCGAGCTCAGCACGATCCACCCGGCGACATCCCGGGTGCTCGCCGAGCGGATCGCCGCGCAGGGAGGGCACATGCTCGACGCGCCCGTGTCGGGGAGCACGACGACGCTCGAGGCAGGCGAGCTCTCCCTCATGGTCGGGGGCGACCGAGACGTCTTCGAGCGCATCGAGCCCGTCCTGCGCGTCATCGGGCCGAAAATCACCTACCTCGGACCGAGTGGGAGCGGACACACGATGAAGGTGGCGGTCAACCTCGCGCTCATCACCCAGGTGGTCAATGCGGCCGAAGCGGTGGCATTCGCAGAGCGAGGAGGGATCGATCGCGCAGCCGCCGTCGAGGCGCTCCTCCACAGCGTCGTGGCGTCACCCGTGGTTCGGTACCGGTCCAGGTTCCTCCTCGAGGGAGGACTGGACGAGCCGCCTCTGGCAGACGTGGATTTCCAGCAGAAGGACATGACGCTTGCGCTCGAGCTCGCCCGGAGCTGGGGCATTCCGGTGCCGACCGGGGCTGCCGCCAACGAGATGCTGAACGCCGCCCGGGGGCTCGGCCTCCGAGAGCACGACTTCACCGTTGTGCACGAGGTCTACCGGCGCTTGTCTGGGCTCGAATGAAGCCGTACCGGACACGGATCGCGGACGTCCCGCTCGCGGAGGGCCTGCGCGCCGACGAGGGGTGGGTCGACATGCAGGTGCAATTCCTCGTCGATGCGAGCTCGGCGGGAACGGATGAGCTCGTCGTCGGGCGCACCGTCCTCCCTCCCGGCGCGAGACACGAGCGGCACCGGCACCCCAACTGCGACGAGTTCCTCGTCGTTCTCTCGGGGCGTGGCGAGATCTACACCGACACAGGGGAGGAGCCGTCGAAAGCCGGGGACGTCGTCTTTACACCCGCCGGGCACTGGCACGGCTTCAACAACACTTCACACGAGGACGTCGTGCTGCTCTGGGGTTGGCGAGGGGCAGGCTCGCTCGAGCAGGCGGGATACGAGCTTCCCTGAGTGGGCTGGCGACCCAGCTGGAGCGTCGCCGCCAACGGCTCGCGGCGGGCGACCGGCCTCTCGGCTGGAAGGTGGGCTTCGGAGCCGCCGCGGCACTCGAACGGCTCGGGATCGACGGCCCGCTCGTCGGTCACCTGCTCGAGTCGAACCTTGTCGAGACGGGCGCGACGGTCTCGCTCGCCGGGTGGACGCAGCCTGTCCTGGAGCCGGAGGTTGCCGTCTGGATCGGCGACGACGGCGGCATCGCCGGCCTCGGCCCCGCGCTCGAGCTCGCCGACCTCGAGTTCCCGCCCCACGATGCCGACGCAATCCTCGCAGCCAACGTCTACCAGCGTCACGTCGTCGTCGGGGCACGGAACCCGGCCCTTTCCATTGATCAGCTCGCCGCGCGCGTCTTCCGCGGCGACGAGGAGTGGCGCGCCGACGATGTCGAGGGGCTGACGGGGCCGCTCGCCGCCATCGTCGGCCACGTTCGCGCGACGCTCGCCGCCGCCGGCGAGCGGTTGCAGGCCGGCGAGATCGTCATCGGCGGCTCGGTCGTCCTCCCGCTCGCCGTTCAGCCCGGCGACCGCGTGCGTTACGTCCTCGAGCCCCTCGGCGACGTCAGCATCCGCCTCGCTGGATAGCGCCCTCCGCCCGTGAGCAAGGCCCTCGAATGCGAGCGACCGGCCGAAGAGGCCGGTCGCGGGAACCCGTTCATAGCGGGGGCAGGATTTGAACCTGCGACCTCCGGGTTATGAGCCCGGCGAGCTACCTGGCTGCTCCACCCCGCGTCGCGAGGGCAAGGATAGCATCCGTCCTATGCCCTGGTGGACGTGGGTCTCTCTCGCTTTCTTCGCCGCAGTCGTGCTCGCGGCGAGCATCGCAGCGCTCCTCGCCCTGCGCTCGATGAGCCGGCTGCAGCGTACGGGCGAGCTGCTCCAGGTGGCCTTCGAAGACCTCGCCGAGAAGAGCGAGGAGCTCGAGCGCCGCGCCGCGCGGGCGAGCGTGCGCGCCGAAGCCGCCGAGCCGCACTTCGAGCATCTGCGCGCCAGCCTGGACCGCTTCTCGGTCCTCACGTGGGCGATCGGCGACATGGCGAAGACCATCGCCCGGCTGCGAGCCGCGCTGCTCGTCCAGAAGTGACGCGCGTCGCGGCCGTCGACATCGGCACGAACTCGACCCGGCTCCTCGTGGCGGACGTCGAGGACCGTGTCGTCACGGAGCTCGGCCGCCGGCTCGAGATCACGCGCCTCGGCGAGGGCGTGGACGAGCGGCGGATTCTCCTTCCTCACGCGATCGCGCGGGTCCGCAACGTGCTCGCCGACTATCGCCGCGCGACCGAGGAGGCCGGAGCGGCGCGCACGCTCGCCTTCGCGACGAGCGCCGTGCGCGACGCCGAGAACGGAGAGGCTTTTCTCGGCGAGGTCGAATGGAGCTACGGGTTCACGACGCGCCTCCTCTCCGGCGACGAGGAAGCGCTCCTGACCTTCCGCGGCGTTTCGGCCGGTCGTGCAGTTGCGTCGGGAACTGTCGTCATCGACGTAGGCGGCGGCTCGACCGAGCTGATCCTGGGCGGGCCCGAGGGCGTCGCCTTCCACACGAGTCTCGACCTCGGCTGTGTCCGGCTCACCGAGCGCTTCGGCACCGAGTTCGACGCGACGGCGGCTCACGTTCGCGAGGTGCTCGCCCGCGTCGACGTCCAGCCCGAGGCCGCAATCGGCGTGGCCGGGACGATCACGACGATCGCCACGCTCGACCTCGGCCTGGACGAGGAGGATCCCGAGCTCGTCCACGGCTACGTCCTTCCCGCCGAGACGATCTCCGACTGGACCGCGCGGCTCACCCGGATCACCGTCGAGGAGATCCGCGCGCTCCGCGGGATGCATCCCGACCGCGCGCGCGTGATCGCGGCCGGCGCGGTAGTCGTCCGGGAGACCCTCGCGCACTTCGGCCTCGAGGCGCTCGAGGTGAGCGAGCACGACATCATGCACGGCGCCGCGCTCGCAGCTGCCGAGCTTCCCGAGAGAGCCGAAGGCGGCGCTCCCCCCTCCGCACATACCTGCTGCTAGAAGTGGCGGAGGAGCCAGGCGTGCACGTCGCCGATGCGCGCGATCTGCAGCGTGAGGTGTCCGTCCTCGGCGTAGATGTGGTCCTCCGCGCCGGGGATCCGCTCGGCGAGCCAGCGCCCGTGGGCTACGGGCACGAACTGGTCCTGCGCGCCGTGCCAGACCTGAACGGGCACGCTGACGTCCTCCAGCTGGAAGCCCCACGGCTTGACGAAGACGAGGTCGTCGTCGGTCCAGCCGTCGACGCCATCCCGTAGCGCCTCGCCGATCTGGTCGTGGAAGTAGACCGCCAGCTCTCCGGTCAGACAGGCGCGGTCCGGCGGGCAGAGGAGCGATTCCAGGGTTTCGGCGACCTCCTCCGGGCCGGCACCGAGTATCGCTTCTCGCTGTTCCCCGAGATAGCGCCGCAGGGCCTCCTCCCCCTCGAGCGCCGCGCCGAACTCGTCGAGGTTGTCCTGCCCCATGCCGTCGAGCCAGTCGAGGCCTTCGACCCCCCAGGGGGCGACGCTGGCAAGCGCTGCCACGGCGACCACGCGGTCAGGGCGAACGGCGTTGGCCAGTGCGTGCGGCCCGCCGCCCGAGCCGCCGTACACGGCGTACCGCTCGGCACCCAGCGCGTCCGCGATCGCCGCGATGTCGTCGGCGGCGTCCGCCACCGTCCGGCCGGGCGCGGCATCCGAGCCTCCGTAGCCGGGCCGGTCGTAGGCCACGAGGCGAATCCTTCGCTGCTCGGCGTCCTCGAAGACCTCGTGCCAGAAGAGCCGCGCGCCCGGAGTCCCGTGGAGGGAGAAGACCGTGCGGCCTTCGGGATCGCCCGCCTCGGCGACGCAGAGCGTCCGCCCGCCGACGTCGACTCGGTGCTCTCGCATCAGCTCTCCTCGAGCGGGGGCGGCGGTTCGTCCTCGGCGAGCCGCCGCGCGATGGGCTCCCTGGCGAGCACGCCGAGCAGGCGGCCATCGTCGGTGACGGGCATGCGCTCGAGGTCGAGCTCGGCCATGCGGTGAAGCGCCTCGTCGAGCGGCAGGTCGGGAGGGATGGTGACGACGTTCCCGTCCGCGACCTCGGCCGCGGTCGCCGCCTGCAGGTCGAGGCCCTTGGCGACCGCGGCGACGATGTCCTCGGCGCCGATGCAGCCCACGAGCCTCTCTCCGTCCGCCACGAGCACGCTCGAGACATGCGGGTGCGTGAGGAGCTCGGCTGCCTCGCGCGCCCTTGCCCCCGCCTGGACGACGCGCGGATCGGGCATGAGTGCCTCGCGGACGATCACGGATGGATGCCGCGTGCCTCGAGCGCCTCGGCGACCTCGCGGATACTCGTGACGAGGGCCGCGCGCCGAAAGGGAAGCCCCTCGCTCTCGGAGGAGTCCCAGACGCGGCTGAGCGCGTCGCCCATGAGGTCGGCGAGGCGCGAGCGGATCTCGTCCGGCCCCCAGAACAGGCGCTGGATGTCCTGCACCCATTCGAAGTACGACACCGCGACGCCGCCCGCGTTCGTGAGGATGTCAGGCAGGACCGGGATCCCGCGTTCGGCGAGGATCTCGTCCCCCTCGAGGGAGGTGGGCCCGTTGGCGCCCTCGGCCACAAGCTTCGTCTCGAGCCGGCCCGCGTTCGCCGCCGTCACCTGGTTCTCCGTCGCGGCCAGGACGAGGACGTCGCACGGGAGCTCGAGGAGCTCGGTGTTCGAGACGTCCTTCGACCCGGGGAAGCCGGCGATCCCGTCGTTCTCCACGCGCCATTCGTCGAGCGCCTTCAGATCGATCCCGCGCTCGTCGTGAATCCCACCCGCGATGTCGGAGACCGCGATCACCCGGGCATCCCGCAGAGCGAGCTCGTGTGCCGCGACCGCGCCGACCTTCCCGTAACCCTGGACGACGCAGCTCGATCCCGCGAGCGGGCGGCCGAGCCGGCGCACGGCTTCCTCCACGACCATGACGACGCCGATTCCCGTCGCCTCGGGCCGCAGGATGCTGCCGCCGACCGAGAGCGGCTTGCCCGTGACGATCTCCGGGACGGCGTGCCCGACCTGCATCGAGTACGTATCCATCATCCACGCCATCGTCTGCTCGTCGGTGGCCATGTCGGGCGCGGGGATGTCGCGCTGCGGGCCGATGATCGGCAGGAGCTCCGCGGTGAACCTCCGCGTGAGGCGCTCGAGCTCGCCGCGCGAGAGATTCCGCGGATTGCAGCGGACACCGCCCTTCGCGCCACCGTAGGGCAGGCGCAGGAGCGCGCACTTCCAGGTCATCCACATCGCGAGCGCGGCGCACTCGCCGAGCGTCACTGCCTTGTCGTAGCGAATGCCGCCCTTCGTCGGGCCGAGCACGCTCGAATGCTGGACGCGGTAGCCGGGGTAGACGCCGAGCGTCCCGTCGTCGAGGCGCACGGGAATGGACGTCGCGAGCGCGCGTTCCGGATAGCGGAGCACCTCCGCGACGAACGGGTCGATCCCTGCACTCGGGAGCGCACCGTCGAACTGGCCGATCGCCTGGCGGAAAAGTGCGTCGTCGAGCTCGGGAGGGAGCTCGCCGCGCCGGGTCGTGGCGGGCTCGGTCGCCATGCGCTCAGTCTATGCGGGTCTACGCGTCCCTACGTGCGCCCTCCTCGTCCGGCGCGCGGATACCCTCCGACTCGGAAAGCCCGAGCCCGATCCGGCGCGCGAGGCCCGGATAGACCAGGGCGATCAGAATCCCGACCAGGAGCCAGCCGCCGACCATGAGCGGGAAGTTGTCGTACGGGTAGGCCGGCCTCGGCCAGACGTTCTTGTAGATGACGTAGATGAGAGCCGCGATGGCGAGGATCGGCACGATCACGCGCCAAACCGACTCGCGGCGGCCGAGGTGCAGGAACCTCATCGCGCCGACGTTCACGACGATGTAGGCGACCAGCATGCTGAGCACGCCGATCGTCCCCATGTAGAAGAATGTGTTCACGGAAGTCGTCCCGTTGATGCGGAGCGAGACGCCGACGATGACGGCGAACAGCATGACGACGGCGAGGGAGACGACCGGCGCACCGGTGCGGCGTGACGTGTCGCCGAGCCGCGTGGTCACGAACCCGTCACGGCCGAGTGCGAAGAGAAGCCTCGCTGCGCCGACGGCACACCCGAGCCCGCTCGCGAACGCGCTCAGCATGGCGCCGAAGTTGATCGCATCGGCCATGCCGTCCCCGACGTAGTCGTGCGAGAGATCGTCGAGCGGCGCCGAGGAGCTCGAGAACGCGTCGATGCCGGCCTGGTCAATCCCGAACCCGAGCGACTGCCCGAGCATGACGAGGGTGTAGAAGATGCCGCAGAAGCCGACCGCGACGGCGATGGCGAGCGGCACGTTCCGGCGGGGGTTGTTCGTCTCCTCACCGAGCGCGGCAGCGCCTTCGAAGCCACCGAAGGAGAGGAAGCCGAAGACCGATGCGAACGCGACCGCGCTGAGCCCGACCCCCTCTGCGGGAACGAAGGGCTTGAGTGTGAAGTCCTGCCCGTTCGGGGCGCTGCCGCCGATCACCTTCGCGTAGATGACGATGATCAGGATCGTCACGAGCGCGACCGAGATCGCCTCGAAGCCGAGCAGCGAGCGCGTCACCGCCTTGATGTAGTTGTAGGCGAAGAGCCAGATGAGCGCGGCCGCGACGAGAGAGATGATCACCCAGTCCGGGTTGTCCCAGATCCCGATGCCGCTGAAGAAGGACTCGCCGAAGAGCCCGATCTCGGCGAAGTTGGCGGCGAGGAAGGCGGAATACGTGCCGAGCAGGGCCCAGCAGGCGAAAAAGCCCGCGCGCGGACCCAGCGTCACGCCGGCAAGCGCGTAGGCGGAGCCCGCGTGGTTGAAGAAGCTCGTGAGCCGGATGAACGCGTACGAGACGAGCGCGATTGCCACGGAAGCGAGGAGGAAGGCGAGAGGGACAGCGCGCCCGATGATGCCCGCCGGCGCGACACCGTTCAGGGCCATCGCTGCAGTCGGGGCCATGATGCCGATCGAGATGGCAAACGCCTCCCAGACCCGCAGCTCGCGTCGCAGCACTCCGCGTGGCCGTTCAACCGCTACTGGCTCGACAACGTCGCTCATCGTCATCTACCTCCTTCGAAGATCGCTTCGGGAATGAACGCGCCGACGACCCAGTTGGGCGCGTCGACGACTTCGTGGATCCGCAGGTCGGCGGCCACGCTCGTGACGGCGTAGGCCTCCTCCCGCTCCAGCCCGTACCGGTCTCCCAGGTGGGCGATCGCCGCGCGCACGGCATCGCGCGAGCACTCCATCAGGTCTGGCCCGACGCCCGTGCAGACGTGGAAGCTCGTCTGCGCGTCCTCCACCTCCGCCCCCGCGGGCACGTGGAACTGCGGGGCCTCGATAGAGAAGTCGCGCCGCACCGAGAGCCGGAGGATCACGTCCATCGCGGTCTCGATCGCCGTGCCGCAGACCTCGCCGTCACCCTGCGCCGCGTGCGTGTCGCCGAGGGAGAACAGCGCTCCTTCGACCCCGACCGGGAGGAACAGGCGCACCCCCGTGCGGAGGTGCTTGATGTCCATGTTCCCGCCGAAACGCGACGGCGGGACGATCGAATGCTCACCCGGCTCCGGCATTGCGACGCCGAGCGTCCCCGGGAAAGGACGGTGCGGGAGCGTGATCTTGTCGCCGAAGCGCACGAGGCCCGCTGCCGCGTCGACCTCGGAGATGCGCAGCCACGGGTCGGGGAACTCGTCCGCGAGGAGCCCGAAGCCGGGGATGATCGCCGTCCAGCCCCAGTCCTTCGCCTCGAACGCGAGCAACTCGACCTCGAGCACGTCGCCCGGCTCGGCGCCCTTGACGAACACGGGGCCGCTGACCGGATTGACGTGGGTGAAGTCGAGCTTCGCCACGTCCTCCACTCCCGACCCCTTGTCGATCTGCTCGTCCGACGCGTCGCGGACGAAGAGCTGCACCGATTCGCCCGACTCGATTTCGAGAACGGGCTCGATCGAGTTGTCCCAGACGTAGTTGAACGCGTCCGGGGGTACGTCGTGGATGGACGCCATCTGCGGCGTGCAGCCTACTCCCGCTCGACGAGAAGCGTCAGGCCGCGGCGCTCGACGACGCGAACCGTGTCTCCGGGATCGGCGCCGGCCTCGCAGCGGGCGCCCCAGAGCTCTCCCTGGATGCGCACCTGCCCTTCCGGCCGGCACGGGGAGACGACCTGGGCGCGCGCTCCGAGCAATGTCTCGGCTCCCATTTTCACGCGGTGGCGCTGCGAGAGCCAGATCCAGAAGAAGGTCTCGCCGATCTCGACGACCGCCGCCACACCGACCATGACGAGCCCCCAAGGAGAGGGGACGACGAAGACGGCGAGGATGACTGCAATTACAAAAAGCACGTGCGCCTTTCAGTGATCGTTTCGCGGTTCTGGGGCGGGCAGGGAGTCGCCACGCCAGGACGCAGGGAGCGTCGATATGCGGGCATATTGGCGCGAGCGAGAACGCCGGATGGCGGCTCCGGGCGCCGCCAGAACCGCCCTAACTATCGCTGAATGGGGCACTTCACAAGTGCCGGGGGTGAGATTCGAACTCACACGCCCTTGCGGGCAGAGGATTTTAAGTCCCCCGCGTCTACCGTTCCGCCACCCCGGCGGGTCGGTCAGCGCAAGTCTAAGCGCGGGTGCGGCGCGATTCTCACTGCCCACCCTGCCGCAGCTGGTCGAGCGGGAACTTCTCCGGCGCGTCGCCGTTGGGCCCCCGGTAGTCGTCCCGAAAGCTGTCGAACGCACCCTTGTCGAAGGTCGGACACGTCATCAGGTGCGTCCACGCGGTGAGGAAGATCTTCTTGCTCGCGTCCGGGGGCGCCGTCGCCTGGATGCTGGGCCAGATCGGCGCGATGACGATGCCGTTCGGGTCCGAGGACTGGTACCAGTTGGCGATCTGGGCGACTGTCGAGGCGGGGACGTCGGCGCCGTACTGGATGACGATGCCGCCGTGCTCGAGGTTGTGCACGAGGGCCGTCTCGTCCACGGGCTTGTCGTAGAGGTTCCAGACGGCGGGCGCCTTCGGGCCCGGCGGGTAGTGCGGCCCGCTCGTCGGCGGGTAGGAGTTGTAGCGGAAGCTGGGGCTCAGCTTCTCGATGTGCTGGCGCCCCATCGGAGGGAACGTCTCGCGCACACAGGATCCGGACGGCCCACTCGCCTCGGCGCTGTTACTCCGCGTGGCAAAGAAGATGCCCACGATGGCTGAGACGACGATGATCGCCACGCCGATGCCCACGAACCAGAGGTTCAGGCGACGGGGCCCGCCCGACTCCACCCGACGCTGCGGCCCGGCGGCCCGTTGCTGCGGGCCCTGGCTCGTGCGGGGAGGAGGCGGGACGCGGCTCTTCTTCTTCTTGGCCACGACTCTCCAAAAGTATCAAGCGGTTGCGCGCTCCTGTGCACCGAAGAAGTCGGCGACGGCCGAAAGCTCGGCCACGACAGGGGCCGGGGGCAGCGCCTCGAGGAAGCGACGTCCGTAGGCTCGCGTCCGCAGGCGCGGGTCGAGGATCGCGACGACCCCCTCGTCGGCGTGACTGCGGATGAGACGACCGAACCCCTGGCGGAGCTGGAGCACAGCCGCGGGGAGGGCGTAGTCCGTGAACCAGTCTCCTCCCTCCCGCGCGATCCGCTCGCAGCGTGCCTCGACGATCGGGTCGCCGGGGGCGGCGAACGGCAGCTTGTCGATCACGAGCAGCGAGAGGGACTCGCCCTGGATGTCGACTCCCTGCCAGAAGGTCGACGTGGCGAAGAGAACCGAGCCGACGTCGTCGCGGAAGCGCTCGAGCAGCCGCTCCCGCGGCGCGTCCCCTTGCTTCAGGACCGGGAACTCGAGCCGGCCGGCACAGCGGTCGACCAGCTCGTCGAGCGCACGGTAGGACGACGTCAGGACGAGGGCGCGCCCGGCGGAGAGCCGGCACAGGGCGACGATCTCGTCGGCGAGGTTGTCGAAGTACCCGGGCGACCGCGGCTCGGGCAGTCGGGCGGGGACGTAGACGAGCGCCTGGTCGCGGTAGTCGAAGGGAGAGGGAAGGACGAGCTCGCGCGCGTCGTCGAGCCCGAGCCGGCGGCGGACGAAGCGCGGGTCGAGCGTCGCCGACACGAGGACTGCCGTCGTCTCGCTGTCCCAGAGGCTCTCGCGCAGGATGCCGGAGACATCGACGGGCGCCCAGGCGACTGAGCCCGGCTCGGCCCACGAGACGCGGTCGGGATCGTCGAGTGCCATGCAGCTCTCCACGTCGCCCGCCGCGGCGAGCGCGCGGCGGGCGAGCATGTCGCCTTCCTCACCGGCGCCCATGAGCGCCGAGGCGAGCCCGCCCAGCGCATCGGCGAGGGTGAGCCCGTGCTCCTCGAGCTTCGTCTGGTCCGCCGCAGTCAGGCGGCGCCGCCCGGAGCCGGGGTCGCACGCGCCGACGAGACGCTCGCCCGCCCGATCGACCTCGGCGAGGCTCCTGGCCGGAGGGGTGCGGCTCTCCTCGCGGCAGAAGCGCTCGACGTCGCGCTCGAGCTGACGGAGCCGCGCGAGCGAGACGCGCCCGCCGAACCACGTAGCCGCAGCTTCCTCGAGGCGGTGCGCCTCGTCGAAGACGACGGCGTCGTGGTCGGGAAGGACCGCGGCGCCATCGGAGCGGGCCCTGAGCGCGAGGTCGGCGAAGAAGAGCGCGTGGTTGGCGATCACGATCTCCGCCTCTCCGGCGCGCTCGCGCGCGCGCTCCGCGTAGCAGCTGCCCACGAGCGGGCAGCGCCGCCCGCCACAGCGCTCGGGTCCGACCGACAGCTCGGCCCAGAGTGTCTGTGAGGGCTCGAACTCGAGCTCGGCTCGATCGCCGGTCTCCGTCGTCTCGATCCAGTCCCGCAGGCGCTCGAAGTCGGCTGCGTCCTCCGCCGTGCGGAAGAGGCCGCCGAGCTGATCGACGCCCTGAAGGCTCTTCCGGCAGAGGTAGTTCTGGCGGCCCTTCAGCACCGCGACCTTCACCGGGCGCCCGAGCGCCGCGGCCGCGGCGGGCACGTCCTTCGTCAGGAGCTGTTCCTGGAGGGCCTTCGTCGCCGTGGCGACGACCACGCGCTGCCCCGAGACGAGCGCGGGGAGCAGGTAGGCGAGACTCTTGCCGGTTCCCGTGCCCGCCTCGGCGACGAGGTGCTCGCAACCCGCAAGCGCGTCGGCGACGGCGTCCGCGAGGGTTTCCTGCTCGGCGCGCGGCTCGAAGCCGGCGAGAGCGTGGCACAGGCGGCCACCGGGTCCGAAATACGCATCCATGAGGGACGACGAGCCTAGTTCAGGCTCCGGTCATCATAGAACGCATGTTCGCACCAATGTGCGACGATTCGACCCGGGGAAAAATGTGTGCTCTTTGCGAACGTTTCGTCCGGTTCGGTCCTTGACGGCCGGCGAGGAACGCGAGTACGCTCCGCGAGCCAGATCCGGTAAGCCCTCGGGCTCGCCGGATTTGGCGTTTAACGTCACGGAATCTGCGGCGTATCCAGACAGACGAGGAGGGAGCCCTCATGGGTTGGCTGGACAAGCTGCTGGGACGAGACAAGCAGGATGCGGGCGAGCCCGCCGCCACCGCGACGAGCACCGAGGAGGCCGGGCACGACGCCGGCGCGGTCGAAGAGCCCGGGCACGAGGGCCACGGCCATCCGCCCGGCGAGCACCCGCACGAAGAGCATCCGTAGCTGAGAGGCGGCCTCCGAGCCGCCTCTCTCCCTTCTCGCCGGTCTGCCGTCCGACGCGGTCTCTAGCGTCTGTCGGTCCATGATCGTGCTCATCGCCATCCTCGTCCTGGCCGCCCTTGCGGCGCTCGCTCTCTGGCTGAAGAAGGAGCTCGAGCAGCTGCGCGCGGCCTCGGGGCAGCAGCTCGCGGTCCAGCTTACGGAGCGCAACGCCGACGTCGACCGGCGCCTGGCCGGCCTCGTCGAGACGATGGACCGCCGCCTCGGGGAGCTCGACCGGCGCGTCGACCACCGGCTCGAGAGCGCGGCGCGCACGGCCACGGCCATCCACCAGCAGCTCGGGAAGATCGGCGAGACGAACACGCAGATGCTCGACCGCGCGAAGGACCTCGCGCGCCTCGAGCAGGCGCTCCGTCCGCCGAAGGCGCGGGGCGGTTTCGGCGAGCTTCTCCTGGGCAACCTGCTCGCCGATACCTTCCCCCGTGACAAGTACGAGCTTCAGTACGGCTTCAAAAGCGGTGAGCGCGTCGACGCGGTCATCCGCCTCGACCGCGCGCTCGTCCCCGTCGACGCGAAGTTCCCGCTCGACAACTTCAACCGGCTGATCGAGGCCGAGGACGAGGCCGAGCGCGAGCAGCACTCGAAACAATTCGTCCGCGACGTGAAGAGCCACGTCGACGCGATCGCGAACAAGTACATCCGGCCCGACGAGGACACGTACGAGTTCGCGCTCATGTACCTCCCGGCCGAGGCCGTCTACTACGAGCTCGTCTGCAACAAGCTCGGCGGCGAAACGGGGCCGCTCGGGTACGCGCTCGAGCGCAAGGTCATCCCGGTCTCACCCTCGACGCTGCATGCCTATCTGCTCGTCATCCTCCTCGGCTTCAAGGGCCTCCAGATCGAGGAGCACGCCCGCGAGGTCATGGCCTACTGCGCGCAGCTCGGCAAGGACTTCTCCCGCTTCAAGGAAGACTTCGAGCTCGTCGGCACGCACATCGGCCGGGCGCAGTCGAAGTACGCGGAGGCCGAAAAGCGGCTCGGCCGTTTCGAGACGAAGCTCGAGCGGGCCGCCGACAGCGAGCTCGAGCCGGGGGCGCCGGAGACGGTGCAGGAGCTTCCCCGGGCGCTCGATGCAGCCTAGGGACGGCCTAGTACCGAAGAAGAGCGCCGATTCCCCCGACCGGCTGGAGGTCCGGCCGGTCCCGCACGGCCCAGACGCGTCCGCCGTGGACCAGGGTCTGGTGGATCGCGAGGTCGAGGCCATGGCTGGAGGCCTCCATGCTGGTGCCGTCGAGCGGGCACGAACCCCCGTTGACCGCGACACGGCCACACCGGGGACAGCGGAACGCGTCGTGGTCGACTCCGTCCTGGAAGAGCAGCAGGTCGACCCGGGCGTCTGAAGCCGCCTCGAGGGTGGCCTCCCAGCCGGCGGCCGCGCGGCCGTTCCGGCCCGCCTCTTCCTCCCACTGGGCGACGACCTCCTTCTGCTTCTCGGCGCGGTAGCGGTCGAGCACGGGAGCGGCGAGCCGAAGGAGCTCGGCCGGTGCTGCGTGTGCCTCGGCCGACGTCCAGCCGATGACCGCGGCGGCCGCGTCATGCGTGAGCAGCTCCTCGAACTCCGCCCGCGTGTCCTCCGAGGAGATGACCACGACCTGGATGTTGCGCAGGCGCCGGACGAGGCGATCGAGCGCCCCTGCGACCTCCTGGAGGTGCTCGCGGACGAGCTTCTCGATGTGGCGCTCGTACCGAGCTTGCGACCAGCCACCCTGGTCGTGCTGCCCGGGCTGCTCCTCCGTGTGGTCGGCGAGATCCTGCAACCTGCCACCGCGCAAGCGGTAGAAGTGCCCGCGCTCGCGGCCGACGACGACCACGAGGGCGCCCTCGCCGCGACCGATGAGCGGGACGAGGTGGGCCAGGTAGAGCATCCGCCCCACCTTGACGTCGTCCGGGACCGCCTCCGTGAGCGGCAGCGTGCGCCAGATGTTGTCGAGTCCGGAAGAGAAGATCGCGAGCCCGCGCGCGCCATCGCGATCGAACTCGCTCGCATAGAAGCCGCGGATGCGCTCGAAATCCGTCTTGAGAGCGACGCGCTGGTCGTGCGTCATGTCGCGCCGGTTGGCCCCGTCGCCCTTCGCGGCCTCGTCGAGGAGCGAGTGTAGTCGCGTGGCCGCGTCGCCGGGCGTCGGCGTCAGGCTTGGATCGAGGCCCAGGTACAGGCTGATCGCGCAGCCTTTCTCCGCCTCGAAGCCCGCCAGGTCCCGAAGCTCATCCCAGGTGATCGTGCGTGCCATCAGCTTCCAGGAGTACGTTTCCTCAGGCACGAGAAACTACACGAGCAGGAACATTCGGCCAGCTGAAACCGTTTATCACGTAGAAGCATGAATTCTGTCGACGGAAAGGAAGCAGTGAGCTCGAGCGACGTGCGCGAAGTGATCGTGATCGGCGGAGGCCCCGCCGGCTATACCGCGGCCCTGTATGCCGCGCGGGCGAACCTCAACCCGCTCGTTATCGAAGGCTTCGCTTGGGGCGGCCAGCTGATGATCACGAGCGACGTGGAGAACTATCCCGGATACCCGACGGGCATTCTCGGGCCGGAGATGATGCAGGACTTCCGCAAGCAGGCGGAGCGCTTCGGCACCGAGTTCATCACGGACGATGTCACCCGCGTCGACTTCTCCGAGCGCCCGTTCGGCGTCTGGGTCGGTGACACGGAGTACCGCACCGAGGCGGTCATCGTCGCAACCGGCGCCAACGCGCGCCAGCTCGGGCTCGAGTCCGAGAAGACGCTCCAGGGCCGCGGGGTCTCGTACTGCGCCGTCTGTGACGCAGCGTTCTTCAAGGAGCGCGAGGTCGTGGTCGTGGGCGGCGGCGACTCGGCGATGGAGGAGGCGACCTTCCTCGCCAAGTTCTCTCCCAAGGTCACGATCGTGCACCGCCGCGACACCTTCCGCGCGTCCCCGATCATGGTCGACCGGGCCCGTTCGAACGACCGCATCGAGTTCATGCTGGACTCCGTGGTCGAGGATGTCCTTGGCACCGGAGACGGCTGCGTCACCGGCGTTCTCATCCGCAACGTCAAGACCGGCGAGGAGACCGAGCTCAGGGCAGACGGCCTCTTCGTCGCCATCGGGCACGACCCGAACACGGCGCTCTTCAAGGGCCAGCTCGACATGGACGAGGCCGGCTACATCATCACGAAGGGCAAGACGACCGAGACCAACGTTCCCGGTGTCTTCGCGGCAGGCGACGTTCAGGACCACGTCTATCGCCAGGCGGTCACCGCCGCGGGCTCGGGCACGATGGCCGCGCTCGACGCGGAGCGCTGGCTGGCCGCGCAGCAGGGCCATCCCGAGGCTGCGCTCGCAAGCCCGCGCAACTGGTAGTTCTTCAGCCAGCACGTGCCGTACTTCATCTGCCCCAACTGCCGGCGCCGGTCGATCGACCACGACCGCCGGGAAGACCTCACCAACGAGGCCGTCGGTTGCGCGCACTGCGGCTTCGGCTTCCTCTTCGAGCTGCTCGACGACTACTACCCGGCCCCGGGGACGGGATTCGTCGTCTGCGACCGGGAGCGCAGGATCATCGCCGTCGGTCAGGGAGTGTTCGAGCTGACGGG
>Ga0111539_10005072_pt1 | contig 17105 bp, 15 predicted proteins | sample RhiMethybrSRZTD1_FD_79667 | JGI IMG/M metagenome (GOLD analysis project Ga0111539, IMG submission 79667) | Populus rhizosphere microbial communities from Tennessee, USA - Rhizosphere MetaG P. TD hybrid SRZTD1 (version 2) (version 2) | ecosystem: Host-associated > Plants > Roots > Rhizosphere >... | reverse complement strand
TTCTTGCTCGGCCTCGTCCTCCAGATCCCCGTCGCCTTGCTCTGCGTGGTCGTCGTGCGTCGCGTCACGGGGATGCTGACCGCCACCAGGGCGCGGCCCGCTTCGGCGGGTGGCGCATGGCTCCCGCTGTCAGCGAGTCCGATGCTCGTCCCCGAGACAGCAGCCCCGCCGCGCCCGAGCGGCCGCGACCCGCCCGCTCTCCTCGCGACGTAGCCTGCCCCCGCGCGCCCCGAGTGCGCGCACGACGAGGAGAACCCGATGAGAGTCCCAGTCATGCTGGTCGCAGTCGTCGCGGGCGCGCTCGCGCTCTCCGGCTGCGGCGGCGACACGGCCGCCAGCCCCGAGACAGCCACCGAGCCGACCACGACGGAAGCGGCCACGAGCACCACCACGACGACGACCACCGCCCCGACCACCACGACAGCGGCCCCGAGGACGAGGACGATCACGGTCGTCGTCAAGGGTGGCCGGCCGCAAGGCGGCATCGAGCGGCCGACGCTCGACAAGGGCGAGAAGGTGGTGCTGGTCGTCAAGACCGACGCCGGCGAGGCGGTGCACCTCCACGGCTACAACATCGAGAAGCCGGTGACGCCCGGAACCCCCTTGCGGATTCCCTTCACGGCGGAGCTCCCCGGCCGGTTCGAGCTCGAGCTCCACCACCCGGACGTGGTGCTCGCCGTCCTGGAGGTCAAGCCCTGACCCTTCGCGGGCCGGACGTCGTCGCGCACGGGATCGGGGGCATCCAGGATCTCCCGGTCCCGGCGTGGATGTTCTACTGGGGCGCCGCCGTCGTGCTCGTCGTCTCGTTCGTGCTCCTCGGCGTCCTGTGGCGCAACCCGCTGCTCGCCGCGCGCGAACGCGGTCGCGGTCTCGCGGCGTCGTTCTCCAGGCTCGTGCTCGGTCCCGTCCGGATCGTGCTCCAGGCGCTGACCGTCGCGCTTTTCGTGCTCGTGTGGGTCTCGGCCGTGTTCGGCGACACCGACCCGTTCCGCAACCTCGCGCCGACGTGGATCTACGTGATCTTCTGGCTCGGCCTTCCGGCGCTGACCGTCGTCTTCGGCTACGTCTGGCGCGCGCTCTCGCCCTGGCGCGCGATCGCGGATGCGTTCGTCTGGCTTCGCGAGCTCCGTGGCGCCGAGGTGCAGCCGCTCGCCGTGTACCCCGAGCGGCTCGGCCGGTGGCCCGCAGCAGTCGGTCTGTTCGCCTTCGCAGCGCTCGAGCTCGCATACTCCGACCCGGCGAGCCCGCGCGCGCTCGCCTTCGCGACCGCCCTCTACACCTACGTCGCCCTCTTCGGGATGGCGTCGTTCGGCCGGGACACCTGGGAGGAGAACGGCGAGGCGTTCGCGGTGCTCTACCGGTTCCTCGCCCGCATCGCGCCGTTCCACGTCGTCGACGGACGGATCCGCGCGCGATGGCCGTTCACGGGGCTCGCCGGTGCGGAAGGGGCGCCTGGCTCGGTCGCGTTCATCGCCGTGATGCTCGGCACCGTCCTGTTCGACGGCTACAGCCGCACCACCACCTGGCAGGACCTTGCAGCTCGGGTGGAGGCGCCGTACGTCGTCGACCGACCCGGTGTCGGCGAGCTGCTGGTCACGCTCCTGAGCCTCGGTGGGCTCCTCGCGGGGGTGCTGCTCGTGGCGCTCGCGTACGAGGCGGCATGTGCGCTCGCGCGTTGGACGGTGAACGCGCCGCGCTCGTTGGTCGAGGACTTCCTGCGCTCCCTCGTCCCGATCGCGTTCGTCTACATGCTCGCCCACTACTTCACGCTCTTCGTCGTCCAGGGGCAGTTCGCGGTCCCGCTCCTCTCCGACCCGCTCGGGAAGGGCTGGAACCTGTTCGGGACGGCCCACGTCGTGCCTGACCTGACGGTCATCGCCCCGAACACGACGTGGTACGTCCAGGTCGGCGCGCTCGTCGGCGGTCACGTCGCCGGGCTCGCGGTCGCGCACGACCGGGCCGTGACGATCTTCCCGGAGCGGCGCGCCGCTCTGCGCTCGCAGTACGCGATGCTCGGGCTGATGGTGCTCTACACGGTCGGGGGCCTGTGGGTGCTCTCGCGAGGGTGATCGCGCACCACCCGACCGGGATGAGCCTCGTCGTCGAGGGGGTCATCCTCCTGGCGCTCGTGGTCTTCTTCGGCTGGATCTGGCTCAGGGAGCGGCGTCGCCGCCTCGACGGCTCGCGCCACGTCCCCGAGATGCGGGACTAGAGACTCAACGCCGGCTGACGAAGCCGGCGTAGAGGAGAACTGCGGCGATGGCCGTGAAGAACGACCCGCCGCCCTGGCCGAGCCCGGCCAAGGCGCTGCCTGCCGCGGCGACGGCCACGCCCCCGATGATCAGCGAGTTCCCGAGCGGACGGCGCCGCAGGCCCGTCAGCGCGACGCCGACCGCAGCAACCGTGCCGGCGATGTTCCCCACGAGCGCGAGGATCCGCGCGGGGACCAGCTCGAGGTGCGAGGCGGCGTCGGGAATCGAGCCGCCCGTCACCGCCGGGTCGATCGGCACGGCGAGCGCGACGCCGACCGCGAGCCCGGCGTAGAACACGACCACCGGCCCGGCCGCCCGGACCCCTGCCCGGAGCAGCGACCCCGCGCCGAGGAGCGCGGCCGTGAGCAGGCCGCCGAAGAGGTAGTACGCGCGGAACGCCCTGTCGTCCCACCCCGCCGCAGCGCCCCAGGCGAGCGCTGCCGACGCCGCCGCGAACGAGCCGAGCGACGCCGCCCATGCGAGCAGCTCGGGCGCGCGGCGCAGCCGGTGCTTGCGCACGAGCTCGGCCGCGAGGCGGAACGAGACGAGCGCCGCTGCGAACGGGATGAGGACGTCCATGGAGCGACAAATGTACGGTGCCGCACGTACGCTTCCCGCCCGTGATCGGTCGTCGCGCACTCCTCGCCGGCCTCGCACTGGCGGTCGTCTCGACCTCTGTTGCGACCGGCGCCGTCGCGCCGAAGCGACCAGCGGATCACGCGAGCCAGGCCTGGAACGTCCTCCCTCCCGGTCAGGCCGGCGGCGTCGCGTTCACGAAGAACTCCACGGATCAGATCGCGCTCTACGAGGGGCTCACGCGCCTGCGCGACAACGTGACCGACGCCGACCTGCGCCGGTACTTCAAGCGCGAGACGCTGGGGCTCGCGCCGGGCGAGAAGGCCGTGAGGATCGAGCGGCCGAAGGCCGGCGTGACGATCACGCGGGATCGCTGGGGCGTCCCCCACATCAAGGGCACGACGGCGGAGAACGTCGCCTTCGGCGCGGGCTGGGCGACCGCCGCCGACCGGCAGCTCATCATGGAGCTCCTCCGTGGCCCCGGGCGGATCGCGGCTCTGGACGCGCCGGGCGTGAACGCCTTCTCGCTGGCGCTGTCCGGCCGCTCTTTCCGTCCGAGCGTCGCGGCGGAGGCGCGCCTCGCGCAGCAGTTCGACCTGTTGCGCGGCCAGGGCGCGAGAGGCCGGCAGGCGATCAGGATCATCGACGCGTACGTCGCCGGCATCAATGCCGAGTACCGCAAGGCCGGCCTGCCGCTGGCGCCCTGGACGCGGAACGACGTGGTCGCCGTCGGCGGCCTGATCGGGGCCGTCTTCGGCGCAGGCGGCGGGGACGAGGTGCGCCGCTCGCAGTTCCTCGACCTGCTCCAGCGAAAGCTCGGCGCCGAGGCAGGACGGCGCGTCTGGGAGGACCTCCGCCAACGCGACGACCAGGAGGCGAACGTCGCGGTCCCGGGCCGTGTGGCCTACGGCTCACACTCCTCGACGGAGATCGGGAACATCGTCGTCGACTCGACCGGCGCTGTCACGCCCGCGGCACGGTCGGCGACGGCCACCACCCGCCTGCCGATGTCGAACGCGCTCCTCGTCGGGGCGAAGCGCTCCGCGACGGGCAAGCCCCTCTTCGTCGCCGGCCCACAGGTGGGGCAGTACTACCCGCAGATCATGCTCGAGCTCGACCTCGACGGCGGCGGCTACCGCGCCCGAGGGGCGGCGTTCCCCGGCATCTCGTTCGGGATCCTGCTCGGCCGCGGGATCGACTATGCCTGGAGCGCGACATCCGCCGGCTCGGATCTCGTCGACCAGTACGTCGAGACGCTCTGCGGCAGTGACACGATGTACGTCTACCGCGGCGAGTGTCGCGCTATGACGACGTTTGACGCCGGGACGATCGTCGGCCGGCCCGGCGAGCCCGACCGCCAGCTCGTGTATCCCGAGACGGTGCACGGCCCTGTGCAGGGCTATGCGACCGTCGGCGGCAAGCGCGTCGCGATCTCCGTGAAGCGCTCGACGCGCGGCCGCGAGCTCGGCTCGCTCGGCTTCTTCCTCGACCTGTCGATGAACCGCGTGCGGTCGGCAAAGGACTTCTTCCGCGCAGCGTCGACGATGGAGCTGACCTTCAACTGGGTCTATGCCGACTCGAGGAGCATCGCCCAGTTCACGAGCGGCCGGCTTCCGCTGCGACCGGCGACGGTCGACCCGGGGCTCCCGACGAAGGGAACCGGAGAGTACGAGTGGCAGGGCTTCGCACCGGCCTCTGCGCACGCCCAAACGATCAATCCCGCGAGCGGGGTGATCCTCAACTGGAACAACAAGCCCGCGCGCGGGTACGCGGGAGCCGACGACGAGTGGACGTGGGGACCGGTCCAGCGCGTCGACCTGCTCTGGGCGGAGATCCAGCGCCGACCGAAGCAGACCCTCGCAAGTGTGGTCGCGGCGATGAACGGCGCCGCGACCCAGGACCTCCGGCTGATGCGCGTGTGGCCGGTGCTGCGCGACGTCCTCGCGCGAGGCAGCGGCACCGCGCGAGCCGCCGCCGCGGCGGCTCAGCTCGACGCCTGGTACGCGGCCGGGGGCAGCCGGCTCGACGCGGACCTCGACGGGAAGATCGACGCGCCCGGCGCGGCCGTGCTCGACGCCTCCTGGAACAAGCTCGCGAACGCGGTCCTCGCCCCGGTGCTCGACGAGCAGGCGCGCACGGAGCTCGCGAAGCTCGTGCCCGGAGACCCACCGCTCTCGCCTGACGGGTCGAGTGCCTACAGCGGCTGGTGGTCGTACGTCCAGAAGGATCTCCGCTCGCTCCTCGGCCGCCCCGTCGCAGGCGCCTACCAGACGAGGTTCTGCGGAGCCGGTGACGTCGCCAAGTGCGCTGCCTCGCTGTGGGCGGTGCTCGACCAGGCGGCCGGCGAGCTGGCGGCGTCACAGGGCACCGATCCGTCGACGTGGCGCGCCGACGCCACGGCGGAGCGGATCCGGTTTGCACCGGGCATCCTCACGCGGACGATGCGCGGCTCGAACAAACCGACGTTCCAGCAGGCGATCACGTTCGCAACGCACCGCTAGCCGAGGTGCAGCGGCGTCGCTGAAGCCACGCCGCGGTAGGCTCAGAGCGGTGGCGCGCCCGCAGAAGCTCTTGACGCCAGGCCCGACCTCGGTGCCGCCCGAGGTGCTGCGCGCGCTCGCCGAGCCGGTGCTCCACCACCGCTCGCCCGACTTCGCGGAGGTCTTCGCGCTCGCCCAGGAGCGGCTGCGGGAGGTGTTTCGCACGCAGAACGAGGTTCTCGTGCTGACCTCCTCGGGGACCGGGGCGTTCGAGTCGGCCGTCGTCAACCTGCTCTCGCCGGCGGAGCGCGTCCTCGCCGTGTCGCAGGGCGAGTTCGGGGAGCGCTGGCAGGCCCTCGGCCGGGCGTTCGGCTGCGACGTCGTCCCGCTCACGTACAGCTGGGGCGAGGCTCCGGCCCCGGGCGATCTGCGAGACGCCCTCGCCAAAAGCCGCGCGACGACGGTGTTCCTCGTGCACTCGGAGACGTCGACGGGCGTCGTCTGCGATCTCGAGCCGCTGCTCGCGGTCTGTCGGCAGGCGGGCGCTCTGTCCGTCGTCGACGCGGTGTCGAGCCTCGGCGCCGTGCCGCTCGAGACCGACGCGTGGGGTGCCGACGCAGTCGTGACGGGGTCGCAGAAGGCGCTGATGACACCGCCGGGCCTGGCCTTCGTCGCCGTCTCCGACCGCGCCTGGGAGCGCGCCGAGTCGGCGACGTTGCCGCGCTTCTACTGGGACTGGGCGCGTCAGCGACGCGCCCAGGCGAAGGGCTCGACTCCGTCGACGCCGGCGACGTCACTCGTCGTCGCGCTCGTCGAGGCGCTCGGCATCGTGCTCCGCGACGGTCTCGAGACGGCCTTCGCCCGCCACCGCGCGCTTGGTCGAGCCTGCCGCGCCGGGATCAAGGCGATCGGGCTCGAGCTCTACTCGCCCGACGACGATAGTGCCGCCGTGCTCACGGGGGCGCTGACCCCCGAAGGCATCGACGCCGTCGCCCTCCGGCTCGCCCTCCGCGACCGCCACGGGATCACGATCGCGGGCGGTCACGGCGACCTCGTCTCTCGCCTCTTCCGGATCGGTCACATCGGTCACGTGACGATCGACGATCTCGCCGAGGCGCTCACCGCGATCGAGGTCGAGCTGGCAGCCGCCGGCGCGGAGGTCGAAGCCGGCCGTGCGGCGCCGGCGGCGTTCGACGCGTTCGGCTCCGTCGCGCCCGCCTAGCTCGATGCGGGTCCTCGTCCGCGAGCCGATCGCCGACGCGGGTGTCGAGCTCCTCCGCAGCCGCTTCGCGGTGGACATCGACACCGACTCGCCGCTCGAGGAGATCATCGATCGGTACGACGCGATCGTGATCCGCTCAGCGACCCGGCTCGGCCGCGAGGAGATCGAGCGCGCGGCGAACCTGAAGGTGATCGGCCGGGCGGGCGTCGGTGTCGACAACGTCGACGTCGACGCGGCCACGCGGCGCGGGATCGTCGTCGCGAACGCGCCCGAGTCCACCATCGTCTCGGCCGCAGAGCAGACGATCGGCCTGCTCGTCGCGCTCGCGCGAAACATCCCGCAGGCGCATGCTGCTCTGAAGCAAGGGCGTTGGGAGCGCTCGCGCTGGAGTGGCATCGAGCTGGCGGGGAAGACGCTCGGCGTGATCGGCTTCGGTCGGATCGGCCAGCAGGTGTCCCGCCGGGCGATCGGCCTCGCGATGAACGTCGTCGCGTACGACCCCTTCGTCGGACGCGAGCGGTTCCGCGAGCTGGGCGTGGAGCAAGCGGAGACGCTCGAGGAGCTCCTCGGCGCCGCCGACGTCGTCACCCTCCATTCGCCGCTCACCGACGAGACGCGCCGGCTGATCGACCGCGACGCGATCGCGCTGATGCGGGACGGCGCGCGGCTCGTCAACGCCGCGCGCGGCGCGCTCGTCGACGAGGAGGCGCTCGTCGAGGCGATCCGCTCGGGGAAGCTCGCCGGCGCGGCGCTCGACGTCTTCTCGTCGGAGCCCTATTCGGGCCCGCTGCTCGAGCTCGACCAGGTCGTGTCGACACCGCACCTTGCCGCGTCGACCGACGAGGCGCAGGACCGGGCCGGCGTGATCGTCGCCGAGCAGGTCGTCGCGGCGCTCGACGGCGGCATCGTCACGAACGCCGTCAACATCCCCGTCGTCGACCAGGCCGACCTCGAGGTGCTCGGCCCGTTCATCCCGCTCGCTTCGCAACTCGGTCGGATCGCCGTCGAGCTGGCCGGCGGGCCGCCGAGGCGGATCACGGTGGCGGCGCACGGCCCGCTGAGCGAGTACGACACGCGTCTGCTCACGGCCGCAGTGCTGAACGGTGTCTTCCAGGACCGCGTCGACCAGGTGGTCAACGTCGTCAACGCGACCGTGATCGCGTCCGAGCGGGGGATCGATGTCGTCGAGGAGCGCGACCGAACGTCGCGTGACTACACGAACACGGTAGAGGTCCGGCTCCTCTCGGACGGCGAGGAGATCACCGTCTCCGGGACGACGATCGGGCCCGAGCCGCGGCTCTTTCTCGGTGGGGCACTCGGCTTCGGGATCGACATGGAGATCACGCCGCACATGGTCTTCGTCCGCTACGCCGACCAGCCGGGCGTGATCGGGCGCGTCGGCTCGATGTTCGGCGACGGCGGGATCAACATCGCGAACATGGCCGTCTCGCGGACGAAGGAGGGCGGCGAGGCGTTGATGGTGTTCTCGATCGACACGCCGGCGACGAGCGAGCTCGTCGACCAGCTGCACGACATGGGCTTCGACGACGTCCGCTTCGTCGAGCTCGGATGAGTGGAGTGCGCTGAGCGTGGAGTGGCCGGGACCCGTCGAGCGTGTCGCGGCGTTTCTCCGCGACACGGGTGCGGAGGCGCGGCTCGAGGAGCTGCCCGCCGGGACGCCGACCGCGGCGGCCGCTGCCGACGCCGTCGGGTGCACGCTCGGGCAGATCGTCAAGTCGCTCGTGCTCGTCTGCGACGGGTCGCCGGTCGTGGTCCTCGTGCCGGGCGATCGCAAGGCCGACACCGGCAAGGTGGCGCGCCTCGTCGACGCGCGCCGTGTGACCGTGGCGCGGGCTCACGAGGTCGTCGAGGCGACCGGATTCGAGCCGGGCGGCGTGGCGCCCTTCCCCCTCGAGCGCGTCGCCGTCGTGCTCGTCGAGCGGACGCTGCTCCGCCACGGCACGGTTTGGGCCGGCGCCGGCTCCGCCCGCCACGTCGTCGCGATCGCGCCCGCGGAGCTCGTCCGGCTGACGCGGGGCCGCGTCGAGGACGTTGTGCTGGAATCCCGGTAACACCGCTTTCGTCAAAGCCCGCGATCGGAGGACGTGATGGAGGAGACCGCGAAGATCTGGATGAACGGCGAGCTCGTCGACTGGGCGGACGCGACCGTTCACGTCGGGGTCCACGGTCTCCACTACGGCACCGGCGTCTTCGAGGGGATCCGGGCATACGAGACGCCGAAGGGCCCGGCGGTGTTCCGCCTCGCGGAGCACATGCAGCGCCTCCACGACAGCGCGAAGCTCCTCTACATGGAGCTCCCGTACACGGTCGAGGAGCTCCGCAGCGCGACCCACGAGCTCGTCCGCGCGAACGGGCTTCCCGCGGCGTACATCCGGCCGATCGCCTTCTTCGGCTATGGCTCGCTCGGCGTCCATACCCGCGGGAACCCCGTGGAGACCGTGATCATGAGCTGGCCGTGGGGCGCGTACCTCGGCGAGGACGCGCTCGCGAAGGGGATCACCGCGAAGATCTCGTCCTGGAAGCGCGTCGGGCCGAACGTGATCCCGCACGTCTCGAAAGCGACGGGGATCTATCTCAACTCGATGCTCGCGACGACCGAGGCCCAGCGCGCCGGCTACGACGAGGGGATCCTGCTCACCGACAACGGCTTCGTCGCGGACGGGCCGGGGGAGAACATCTTCGTGGTCAAGAACGGGCGCATCCTGACGCCGCCCCTCTCGACGTCGATCCTCCCGGGCATCACGCGCGACGCGATCGTCCAGATCGCCCAGGATCTCGGCTACGTCGTCGAGGAGGCGGACCTGATCCGCGCCGATCTCATGCTCGCCGACGAGGTGTTCATGACCGGCACCGCGGCCGAGGTGACGCCGGTGCGCGCGGTCGACGACGTGGAGATCGGGGTCGGCGACGTCACTCTGGAGATCCAGAAGACCTACCTCGACGTCGTCAACGGCCGCTCCGAGCAGTGGAGCCACTGGCTCGACGTCGTCGAGACGGTGGCGGCGCCGGCGTAGGCAGCTCGAGCTTCGCCGCTACGTCATCCGCGCGGACAGCAACGTCGCGACCACGCGGTCCTGATCCTCGTCCGTGAGCGACGACCCGCTCGGGAGGCAGAGCCCCCGCTCGAAGAGGCGGCCCGAGACGTCTCCGCCGAACGAGACGTTCGACGCGAAGACCGGCTGCAGGTGCATCGGCTTCCAGAGCGGCCGCGCCTCGATGTCCTCGGCTTCGAGCACGAGCCGCACGGTTTCGCGGTCGGCCCCGAATGCTTCCGGGTCGACGACGATGCACGTCAGCCACGCGTTCGTCGTCCCGTAGGGCGCCTCGGGCATGAACGAGATCCCCGGCACGCCGTCGAGCAGGTCGCGGTACCGCTCACGGATCCGCCTCCGCGCCGCGACTCGCTCGCCGAGCGTCTCGAGCTGCGCCCGTCCCAGCGCGGCCAGGAGGTTGCTCATTCGGTAGTTGAACCCGATCTCCACGTGCTCGTAGTGCGGGACCGGCTCGCGCGCCTGGGTCGAGAGCTTGCGCGCGTGCTCGATCCACTCGCGGCTCCGCGAGACGAGCATCCCGCCGCCGCTCGTCGTGATGATCTTGTTCCCGTTGAAGGAGAACGCCGCGAGCGCACCCTGGCCTCCGGCCGGCGCGCCGCGGTAGGTCGCGCCGAGCGACTCGGTCGAGTCCTGGATCAGCACCACGTCGTGGCGCGCGCTCACTTCCTCCAGCGCGTCGTAGTCGCAGCACTGGCCGTAGAGGTCGACGGCGATCACCGCGCGGACCGACGCGCCTGCCCCGCGGCGCTCGGCGAGAGCGCGGTCGAGCAGACCGGGGTCGATCGTCCACGTCTCGTCGCAGTCGACGAAGACGGGCGTCGCGCCCGTGTAGACGATCGGGTTGGCGCTGGCGGCGAACGTGAAGTCGGAACACGCGACCTCGTCGCCCGGACCGATCCCCAGGAGGACGAGCGCCAGGTGGAGCGCCGCGGTTCCGCTCGAGAGCGCGACAGCGTGCTCGACGCCCACGACGTCGCCGAGCTCCGCCTCGAACGCGTCGACCTGCGGCCCGAGCGGCGCGATCCAGTTCGACGCGATCGCCTCGGATACGAGCTCGGCCTCCCGACCGGTGAGGTGGGGAGGGGAGAGGTAGACCCGTGTCATCGCGCCCGAGCCTAGCCGGGCGGCGATACTACGGCCGTGTCCTCGCACGGCATGATCTTTCTCGGCTTCGGCAAGTACGTCCGGGCCGACCGGATCTACGCGCTCGAGCCGATCACGGGCGCCGAGCGTGGGAGCGGCAGACGGACGCTCGTCTGGGTGGAGGGGATCCCGGAGCCGGTCGTCGCCTCCCGGACGCAGGAGACGATCCTCGCCGAGATCGAGGACGCCGCCGAGCCTGCTGCGCGAAGCCGCCGTGGCCGGCGCACGGCGCTCCGGCAGCACCCGCAGCTGTTCGAGCAGGCGGAGTGACGTTCGCGGACGTGGTCGCGGGCAGCGTTCACGACGCCGCGCCGGCGCTGATCGGCTGGACGCTGCTCGTCGACGGCGTGGGCGGGCGGATCGTGGAGGTGGAGGCGTACGAGGAGAGCGACCCGGCGAGTCACTCCTTCGGCGGGCCGAGGGGGCGCAACGTCGTGATGTTCGGCCCGCCGGGCCATCTCTACGTCTACCGCTCGTACGGGATCCACTGGTGCGCGAACATCGTCTGCGGGCCGGTCGGTCACGGTTCCGCGGTGTTGCTGCGCGCGCTCGAGCCGACGCACGGGCTCGACACCATGCGCGCGCGACGTGGGACGACGCAGGACAGGCTGCTGTGCGCGGGGCCGGGGCGCCTGACCCAGGCGCTCGGGATCACGAACGCCGACAACGGGGCGGATCTCCGCGACGCGCCGTTCGAGCTCCTCCCGCCGGACCATCCTGCGACGGTCGCCCGCACGACCCGCATCGGGATCACGAAGGCCACGGAGAGGGAGTGGCGCTACCTGGATGCGGAGTCGGCGGCGGTGTCACGGAGGGCTGTCTCGAGGGCCTAGATCATCCAGGCAGGGGCGCCGTCAGGCGCCACTGCCCCGGCCGACGAGCAGCGTGAGCGGCAGCCCGGGACGCACCGCGATCCCGGCGTCGAGGCTCTGCTTCAGCACCGTCCCCTCGGGCCCGTCGCCGTACTGGATCTTGAGCCGGAGCTTCAGCTTGCGGCTCTGCTCGCGCGCGGCCGGGAGGCTCGAGCCGATCAGGTTGGGGACGAGGCCGTTCTGGGCAGCGGAGACCCAGAGACGCACCCGGCCGTTGGCCGAGAGGAACCCGCCGCGCGGGGTCTGCTTCACCACCTCGCCCGGCCGCGTGCGCGGCTTGGCCGGGACGTAGATCACGTCGGGGCTCAACGGGACCGACTCGAGCGCCACGCGCGCGGACTCGACCGAACGGCCGACCAGCACAGGGACGGAGACCTCGTTCGCGTAACAGGTCGCCGTCGAGGTGGGGAGCCGTCCCGCGTAGTACGACATGACGCGCGTCGCGGGGCAGAACCCGTTGTCGAGCCGCCACTGACCGCCGCGGTACACCACTCTGACGTCGTACTGGGGAAGATACGGCGGCGACTTGAAGGACGTCGCGGGCCTGTCGGCCAGCGCTCGGGTCATGAAGCCCTTCCAGATCAAGGCGGGCAGCGTGCCGCCGGCGACCGGCTCTCCGTGGAACTCGGTCTCCATCGGTCGGAGCTCGTTCGGGTAGCCGACCCACACCGCGGTCACGAGATCGGGCGTGTAGCCGACGAACCAGGCGTCGGCGTAGTCGTCGTTCGTGCCCGTCTTGCCCGCCGCAGCCTGACCAACGAGCTGCGCCCGCTTGCCGGTGCCCTGCTCGACGACCTTCTCGAGGATCGCGGTCATCGTCTCCGCCTCGGCCGGTGAGAGGACGGGCCGGTCGACGACCTTGTTCTCCGTCACCTTGCCGGTCTTCCGGAAGCGGACGGCGTTCACGACACGGGGGCGGTCGCCCATCATCGAGCCGTCGACGCGCTTGCCGTCGTTCGCGATCGTCGCGTAGGCACGCGCCATGTCGAGTGGGTTGACGGCGACGAAGCCGAGCCCGATGGAGAAGTACGCGGGGAGCTTCGTGCGGATGCCGAGCCGGTGCGCTGTCTGCACGATCGCCTTCGGCCCGACGATGTTCGTGAGCTGCGCGTAGACCGAGTTGTCGGAATGGACCATCGCCGTCGTCAGGTCGACGCTCCCGAGGTAGCTGCCCTCGTAGTTCTTGACCGGCCACACCCGGTCGCCGGCGTCGATCTCGATCGGCTTCGACGTGATGTGGGTCCCGGGCGCGATGCCCCGGTGCAGCGCGCTCGCGAGCACGATCGGCTTGAACGACGATCCGGGTTGGCGCTCGGCCTGGGTCGCGAGGTTGAACTGGCTGCGCCGGAAGTTCGTGCCGCCGAACATTGCCTTTACGGCGCCCGTCCGCGGATCGATCGCGACGAGCGCCGCCGCCGGCCCGCTCGGGTCCTTGAGGACCTTCTGGATCGCGTCCCGGGCCTTCTCCTGCAGATCGAGGTCGATCGTCGTCGTCACCTCGAGCCCGCCGCCGAACACGCGCTCCCCGCCGTAGCGCGCGACGAGCTGGTCGGTGACGTAGTTGACGAAGTACGGCGCCGGCCCCCGGGTGCCCGGCAGGCGGACGTCCTCCGGCTTTGGCAGTGGCGTCGCGTTCGCCTTCTCGAGCTCGGCGGTCGTGATCCGCCCCTGGTCGTAGAGCTGCTGGAGGACGTAGGCGCGCCGCTGCCGCGCGGCGGCGGGGTGCTGCACCGGGTCGTACAGCGACGGGCTGGCCGGTATCCCTGCGAGGAGGGCGGCCTCCGGGAGCGTCAGCTCCGCGGCGCTCTTGCCGCCGAAGTACGTCCGCGACGCCTGCAGGATGCCGTAGGCGCCGTTGCCGAAGTAGATCGTGTTGAGGTAGGCGGTGAGGATCCGGTCCTTCGACCACCGCTGCGTGAGCTGCCAGGCGAGCGCGGCTTCGCGCACCTTGCGCGCAATCGTCTTGTCGTTGCGGCTGTAGGCGTTCTTCACGTACTGCTGCGTGATGGTCGAGCCGCCCTCGACGACCGCCTTGTTGCGGATGTCCTCCCAGGCGGCACGGAGGATGCCGCGGACGTCGACGCCGTTGTGCTCGAAGAACCGCTTGTCCTCGGTGGCGACGATCGCCTGCTTCATGATCGGCGCGATCTCGTCGGACCTCACGAGCACGCGGCTCTCGTCGCCGCGCAGGATCGCGAGCACGCGTCGCTGGCCGGACTTGTTCGGCGCCGAGTAGACGACCGTGTCGACGTCGCCCCTCGGGTTCGAGGGGTCGAGGGCGCCGAGCTCGCTGCGGATCGCCGTCACGAGGCCGTAGCTGAACGCCACGGCCGACAGCGCGAAGAGCACGAGCACGAGCGCCAAGAGCCGCGGCTTCCGGATCCGGCCGCGCTTCGGCGCCGCCTCCGTACGTCGTCGAAGCCGCACTGCGCGCAGCATTGTAGCCCCGGACGGGCCGGTTCAGGCCGCTTCAGCCGGTGGCGAGGACGTCGAGCAGCTCGTCGCCGTACCGCTCGATCTTCGTCGGCCCGAGCCCCTTGACGGCCGCGAGCTCCGCCGCCGATCCGGGCCGCCGCGCGGCGAGCTCGCTGAGCGTCGTGTCGTGCAACACGACGTAGGCCGGGACGCCGTCCTCGCGAGCGCGCCGCGTGCGCCATGCCTTGAGCTCGGCGACGAGCGGGGCCGCTTCGCCGTTGGTCGCCGTCGGCACCCGGAGCGAGGGTAGCGTCGTGCTCGAGCCGACGCGGAGCACGCGGAAGCCGTCGCTCTCGACCTCGACGAGCGCGCCTGCGACCTCGAGCGCCCGAACCCAGCGCGTGACCTCGGCCTCCGAGGCGGCCGAGAGCGAGCCGTACGCCGGCGAGCGGCGCGCAGACGGCGGCGCCTTCACCGAGCCGCGGAGCATCGCGACGAGGCTTCGCCGTCCGAGCGGCCAGGCGAGGCCGCGGACGGCTTCGACGATCGCGGTTGCGGGGTCGTCCGGGAGCGGTGCCGCGCGAGCCGGCTCCGCGGCCGGCGCAGTGCGCGGTGCGCACACGTCGCAGGCGCCGCAGAGCCCGTCGAGCGTCTCGCCGAAGTGCTCCGCCACCTGGAGGTGGCGACAGCGCTCGACGTCGGCGAAGTCGACGATGCGCTCGACTCGCGCAGCCGACTCGCGCGCATAGCGGTGGAGGAGCGCATCGACCTCTTCGCCCGCGCCCGCGGACAGCGGCAGCAGCTCGACGCGCATCGCGCGCCCTGCGTCGTAGCCGCGGCGGAGAATCCCGGCCTGCTCGAGCATCCCGACGACGACGCGGGGGTCGTGGGCGCCGCCGAGGACTCCGTCGAGCGCCTCGGGACGGATGGTTCCGCCCGCATCGCGCAGCGCGCGGTACAGGGTCCGGAGCAGCTCCGGCGTGGGCACGCCGCCGCGGGCGAACCGCCGCAGCGCCGTCGCATCGGCGTCGCCGGCGAAAAGTACGGTGTCGCTCGGGCGGCCGTCGCGACCGGCACGTCCGACCATCTGCACGTAGCTCTCGAGCGAGTCGGGGAGGTTCACGAGCGCGACGAGTCGCACGTTCGCCTTGTCGATGCCCATGCCGAAGGCCGTCGTCGCGACGACGACCGGCGTGCGGCCGGCCACGAAGTCCTCCTGCACACGCGTCCGCTCCGCTGCGTCGAGACCGGCGTGATAGTGCTCGGCGCGGATCCCGTGACCGCTGAGCGTCCGTGCGATCTCCTCGCACGAGCGCCGCGAGCGCGCGTAGACGATCGCGACCCCGTCCGTGACGCCGCGGAGCCGTCTGAGCAGGCCGCGCAGGCGTTCCTCCGCATTCTCGGCCCGCTCGACGTCGTAGCGCAGGTTGGGGCGGTGGACACTCGTCCGCACGAGCTGGAAGCGCCGCCCGAGGGACTCGGCGATCGACTCGGCGTTCGCGGGCGTCGCGGTGGCCGTCATCCCGAGCACGGAGGGCTCGCCGAGCTCCTCGAGCGCCCGACGGATGAAGAGGTAGTCGGGTCGGAAGTCGTGGCCCCACATCGAGACGCAGTGCACCTCGTCGATCACGACGAGGCCGACGCCGATCGAGCGGAGCGTCCGCACGAACGACTCCTGGCGCAGCCGCTCCGGCGCCGCGTAGAGGATCCGCGTCTCGCCCGCGGCCACGGATGCGAGTCGCCCGGCCGCCTCGTCCGCGTCCAGCGACGAGTTGACGAACGTCGCGGTCGCACCGATCTCGGGCGGAAGCTTGTCGACCTGGTCCTTCATCAGCGCGATGAGCGGCGACAGGACGAGCGTCGGCGAGGGCCGCAGCATCGCCGCCAGCTGGTACGTGAGCGACTTGCCGGCGCCGGTCGGCATCACCGCGAGCGTGTCGATGCCCTCGAGCGCGGCGCGAACCACCGCCTCCTGTCCCGGGCGGAAGTCGTCGAAGCCGAAGAGCTCCCGGAGCGCGGGGCGCAGGTCGGTCACACGAACGAGTGTACGGTTGGGGTCGGAGCGCCTCAGTGCCGGGTTCGTGCCCGAAGCGTCACGAGAGCGTGACGGGCGACGACGCGATCACCGGCTCGCCGGTCGGCGCCGAGGCACCGCCCTCGTCCTCGATCGTCACCGCTACGACCGAGCCGTCGCGCACCCGGCCGTCGACGGGGACGGCAACAGTGCCGCTGCGCGGCGAGAAGAGGCCGCCCGACACCGGACGGCCACCGTCGATCACCCACACCTGATACGTCTTGCCCGCGGGTGCATCCGGCACGTTCGACGCGACCAGCACCGCGTCGCCGTTCTCGCCGACGACGAGTCGTCCGGACGCGCCGGTCAGAGACGCCTCGGACGAGGGGTGTGCCAGCACGGCTGCGGCGGCACGCTCTCGCGCGAGAGCGGAGCGAGCCTCGTCGCGCTCGGACGAGACCGACGCGCCCCAGATCCCGAGCGCGACCGCGGCGCAGGCGGCGACCGCCGCCACGACCGCCAGCGCCGGCGCGAGGCGCGAGTGGCGCCGTTCGTCGAGCGAGACGACGTTCTGCGGCTCCGCACGCGCGGCGTCGAGGATCCGATCGCGGAGAGCCGGTCGCGGCGCCGGCCCCACCGCGGCCGTCGCCATGGTGGCCGCAACCTCGGTGAGCGAGCGCAGCTCCTCACGGGCCTCCTCGGACGTCGCGAGAACCTCCTTCGCACGCGCGCGCTCGTCCTCGTCGAGAGCGTCGAGGGCGTAGGCGGCGATCAGCTCGTGAGTCTCGGCGTCCACGATCCCTCTGATCCGGCTTCGTCCAGGACCTCGCGCAGCCGCGCGAGGCCGGCGAACATCCTGCTCTTGATCGTACCCAGGGGCACGCCGAGCCTCTCGGCGACCTCCGTCTGCGAATAGCCCCCGTAGTAGGCGAGCTCGAGCGCCTCGCGCTGCGCGTCCGGCAGCGACCGCAGCGCCGCGTGGATGCGGTCGCGCTCGAAGCCGAGCCACGCCGCGTCCTCGGCGGAGCCAGCAGGATCGGGAGCGTCGGGGCGCTCC
>Ga0111539_10005067_pt1 | contig 17113 bp, 16 predicted proteins | sample RhiMethybrSRZTD1_FD_79667 | JGI IMG/M metagenome (GOLD analysis project Ga0111539, IMG submission 79667) | Populus rhizosphere microbial communities from Tennessee, USA - Rhizosphere MetaG P. TD hybrid SRZTD1 (version 2) (version 2) | ecosystem: Host-associated > Plants > Roots > Rhizosphere >... | reverse complement strand
GGCACGGGCACGCGCCTCGACGGGCGCAGCTTCTCGACCTACGACCGCGCGACCAAGCGCTGGAAGCAGACCTGGGTGGACAACACCGCCTCCTACCTCGACTTCGACGGCGCCACCGTCGACGGCGACATGGCGTTCGTGCGCTCCGTGACCCGCGATGGCAAGACCACGCACCAGCGCATGGTCTTTCGCGACGTGAAGGCCGACAGCCTGCTTTGGCTCTGGCAGTCCTCGCCCGACGGCCAGGCATGGACCACGCAATGGGAGATCGAGTACAAGCGGATAAAATGACGGCATGACCGTCATCACCGACAAGAAGGCGCACGACAAGGCCGTTCCGATCCTCGCCAGCGATGCCAGGCGGCTGCCCAAGCTCCTGGCGTCGCTCACCGCGCCCGAGCGGCGTCTCGCCGAGGCGATGGGGTTCGAGGCGGCGCCCGACAGCTTCTGCGTGCTGCCCGATGCCAAGGGCAACATGGCGCGCGTGCTGGCCGGCGTGCGCGACACGGCCGACCCGTGGGCGCTGGCCGCGCTGCCGCAGAAGCTCCCGCGCGGCCGCTACGCCCTCGGCAAGGGACCCGCGACGGTCGCTCCCGAGGATGCGGCCTTCGCCTGGGACCTCGGCAGCTACCAGTTCACGCGCTACAAGCGCGGCAAGCGCAAGCCCGCCGACCTGCAGGTCGACGGTTCCGAGCGCGTGCGCCAGTCGCTCGAGCTCGCCCACGCCGTGCGGCTGGTGCGCGACCTGGTGAACACGCCCGCCGAGGACATGGGCCCCGAGGACCTCTCCGACATCGCGCGCGAGCAGGCCGAGCGTTTCGGCGGCACGTTCGACGAGTTCGTCGGCGACGAGCTCCTCGCGCAGAACTTCCCCGCCATCCACGCCGTCGGCCGCGCCGCGGCGCGCGCGCCGCGCCTGCTCGAGATCAACTGGGGCAACCCCAGGCATCCGCGCGTGGCCATCGTCGGCAAGGGCGTGTGCTTCGACTCCGGCGGCCTCGACATCAAGACCGCCGAGGGCATGCGGCTCATGAAGAAGGACATGGGCGGCGCCGCGCATGCGATCGGGCTCGCGCGCCTCATCATGCAGCGCAAGCTCCCCGTCCAGCTGCAGATGCTCGTCCCGGCGGTCGAGAACGCGATCTCCGGCAACGCCTTCCGGCCGGGCGACGTGCTTCGCAGCCGCAAGGGGCTCACGATCGAGGTCGGAAATACCGACGCCGAGGGACGCCTGGTGCTGTGCGACGCGCTCGCCTATGCGGTGGAGGGCAAGCCCAGGACGATCGTCGATTTCGCCACGCTCACCGGCGCCGCGCGCGTGGCGCTCGGCCCCGAGCTGCCCGCGCTCTACGCCAACGACGAGAAGCTCGCGGCGAAGATCCTCGCGGCCGCGGAGGCGGCGAGGGACCCGCTCTGGCGCCTGCCGCTGTGGCGCAACTACCGGCGCCTGTACGACAGCGACGTCGCCGACATCAACAACTCCGGCCGCGCGGGCTTCGCCGGCTCGATCGTCGGCGCGCTCTTCCTCGACCACTTCGTGCCCGGGGACATCCCGTGGGCGCACCTCGACGTGTACGCGTGGAACGACGCGTCCCGCCCCGGCCGTCCGCTTGGCGGCGAGGCGCAGGGGCTGCGGGCGATGCTGGCGGCACTCGGCTGACCACGCACGAGGCGCCATGAAGCGCGCGGGAGTGGTGCTCGGCGTCCTCGCCGCGGTGCTGGCCCTGGCCGCGTTGCTCGCATGGTTCTCCCTTGACCTGATCGTCCGTTCCGCCCTCGAGCATTGGGGGCCGGACGTCACGGGCGTGACCATCGACGTGGCCGAGGTGCAGATCTCCCCGCGCGACGGCCGCGGCCGCATCGGCGGCCTCGACATCGGCAACCCGGCGGGCTACTCCTCGGCGCGAGCAGCGCGCTTCGGCGAGGTCCGCCTCGCCTTCGACTCGTCCACGATCACGTCCGAGGTGGTGCACGTGCGTGAGCTCATCGTCGAGGCGCCCCAGATCACCTACGAACGCAGCGATCGCGGAACGAACCTGGACGCGATCCAGCGCAGCATCGATGCCTACGTGAAGGGCTCCGGGAGCGGCAATGAGGGGCGCGGCGGGGAGACGAAGGGCAAGCGCCGCTTCATCATCGACCGGTTGTCGATCCGCAATGCGCGCGTGGTCATGACCACCAAGGGGCTGGGCGGGCAGGGGTTGAGCTTCGACCTGCCGGACGTGGACCTGCGCGACGTGGGCAAGCGGGAGAACGGCCTCACCGCGAGCCAGGTCGCGGCATTGGTGACCTCGACCCTGCAGCAGCGCATCGCGCTGCGCGTGCTCTCCAACGCGGAGGCGCTGCGCCGCGGCGGCCTCGGGGGCGCCCTCGACGCGCTGCGGTCCCTCGTCAAGTAGCGATCAGAAGCGGTAGTAGAAGCCCACCAGCACGGCGTCGGTGGGCGCTTCGCCGGTGGTGCCGGAGCCGCCGATGCGAAACGCCTTGCCGATGTCCTCGTGGCGCTGCCACTCGAGCCTCAACCCGCTGCATTCGGAGAGCTCGAACTGCGTACCGGCGCCCCACCGCAGGACGGTCTCGGACTGGGTGGTGGAGCGCTCGCGCTCGGCGGGGTCGCCGTTGGTGAAGACGATGTTGCCCCCGAGCGCCTGCCGGGCCTCGAGCCGCGCACGAAAGGCCCCCACCCGGCCGTAGACCTTCCACTGCGCGGCGACCGGGGCGAAGAGCACGGCATCGGCGCCGAAACCCCGCACGCGCCGCTCGAGGAAGAGGCCCGCGGCCGCGGGCGGGTCTCCGCCCACCATGTCGCTCGAGAGGCTGTGCTTGCCCAGGTCCGTGTAGTCGACCTCGACCGCGAGCCACTGGAAGAACCGGTAGCCCACCGTCGCCTTGAAGGCGACGTCGCGGGCGTCGAAGTCGGTGGAGATGCTGAGCGCGTTCGTGATGGTGGACTCGCGGTTGGCCACGAGCTCCCGGCCGGTGCGCGACTCACCCACGGCGATGCCGACATACCAGGGCGTGAGCTGGGCCCGGGCGGGCAGCCCCGCGGCGGCTGCAATGGCCAGTAACAGGGCGCAGGTGCGGGTTTTCACGTGCGCATGATAAAACACCTCAAGTGAACTCCCCACGCCGCCGACACCTCTAATCGGTGTCCCGGCCCCCCGATTCCCTCACGAGCCAAAAATGAAACGATTCCTCCGCCGCCTCCTCGCCATCGCCGCCACCGCTGTCACGCTGCCCGCGGCCGCCAGCACCATTACCCCGCACTACACCGACCTCTGGTACCTGCCTTCCGAGTCGGGCTGGGGCGTGAACATCATCCAGCAGTACGACACGATGTTCGTGACGATCTTCGTCTACGGCGCCGACAACCAGCCGCACTGGTATGTGGGCCCGTCGGTGCGCACCGTGGGCGCGAGCCAGACGCAGTTCACCGGCCCGTTGTACTCGACCGTGGGCGCCGTGTTCAGCGCCCCCTGGTCGCCCGCGGCCTATTCGTTCACGCAGGTCGGCAACGTCAACTTCACCTTCGGGACCGCCACGACCGGCACGATGACCTACACCGTGAACAACACCACGGTGACCAAGTCGATCACGCGCCAGACGTGGGCCGGGAACGTGCTGAGCGGCAACTACCTCGGCGGCATCTCGGCCAACGGCACCAACTGCCGCAATGGCATCAACAACGGGCCGATCCTCATCAACGGCGAGCTCACGATCAACCACACGAACTTCTTCACCCCGACCTTCCGCATCGACTTCAACAACAACACGGCGAGCTGCACCTTCGCCGGCCCCTACCAGCAGGAGGGGCGCCTCGGCAGCATCGTCAACGGCGACTGGAGCTGCCAGATCCCGAACGTCACCAACCCCCCCAGGGGCACGTTCTCGTTCACCCAGGTCGAGGCGACCCAGAACGGCGTGTCCGGCAAGTTCACCGGCACCGACCAGAACTGCACCTACAACGGCTTCGTCGGGGGCTACAAGGACGTGCTGTAGGATAAACTTCGCACGGCGCCCACCCGTACGAGGTTGACGATGCGAAAGTCCCTGGTCCTGCTCACGGTCCTCCTTGCCGCCGCGGCGCTGCCCGCCGCGGCGCAGGAGTCGTTCGACGCCTGCACGGTGTTCACGCAGGACGACGCCGAGAAGGCGCTTGGTACCACGGCCGCCCCCGAGCCGGTGAATCCCAAGGTGAAGCGTCCCAAGGTCGTTCCGGGCTGCGCCTACCACGGCTCCAAGGAAGGCAAGCCCGTTTCGGCGACCGCCCAGTTCAAGTTCACGCGCACGCCCGACGAGCAAGCGCGCGCCTTCGAGGAGGCGCGGCTGCAGCTGCAGACCAAGCCCATGATCCTTTCGGGCGCCGAGGCGTTCTGGGCCGGCAAGGTGGGCCAGATGCACGTACGCAAGGGGCGCACCTGGGTGACCCTGACGGTCGGTGGCGCCACCGTTCGCGAGCGCGAGATCGAAAGCGCGAAGAAGCTCGCGGAGATCCTCGTCAAGAAGCTCTGACCGGCGAGCTCGCCGGCCGCGGCGCGGCGGCTTCGCGCGCCGGGTGACTGCTGCATCCCATTCGTTCCGCCGCCCCGGAAAGTTCCCGGTCGTGACCGGGTTTCGACGTAAAATCGCGGGCAAACAACCCCACCGGAGCCCATCCGAATGACCGCCATCGTCGAAGTCCTCGCCCGCGAGATCCTGGATTCGCGCGGCAACCCTACGGTGGAGGCGGACGTGCTGGTCGAATCGGGCGCGATGGGGCGGGCGGCGGTGCCCTCGGGAGCGTCCACGGGCTCGCGCGAGGCGATCGAGCTGCGCGACGGCGACCCGCAGCGCTACTTCGGCAAGGGCGTGCAGAAGGCGGTCGAGCACGTGAACACCGAGATCTGCGAGGCGGTCCTGGGCCTCGACGTGGGCGAGCAGGCGCACATCGACCAGGTCCTCATCGACCTGGACGGCACGGAGAACAAGGCGCGCCTCGGCGCCAACGCCATCCTCGCCGTGTCGGTGGCGTGCGCCAAGGCCGCGGCCGAGGAGTCGGGCCTGTCGCTCTACCGTTACTTCGGCGGCGCCGGCCCGCGGCGCATGCCGGTGCCGATGATGAACGTCATCAACGGCGGCGCGCACGCGAACAACAACCTCGACTTCCAGGAGTTCATGGTCCTGCCCGTGGGCTTCTCGTCGTTCCGCGACGCGCTGCGTTGCGGAGCCGAGATCTTCCACACGCTCAAGAAGATGATCGACAAGGAGGGGATGTCCACCGCCGTGGGCGACGAGGGCGGCTTCGCGCCCAACCTGCCCTCGAACGAGGCGGCGATCCAGTGGATGCTGCGCGCCATCGAGGAGGCGGGCTACCTCGCCGGCTCCGACGTGCTGATCGGCATGGACTGCGCCGCGAGCGAGTTCTACAAGGACGGCAAGTACCGCTTCGAGGCCGAGAAGCTCTCCTACACCGCGGCGCAGTTCGTGGACCTGATGGCGACCTGGTGCGACAAGTACCCGATCGTCACCATCGAGGACGGCATGGCCGAGCAGGACTGGGACGGCTGGGAGCTGCTCACCCGCCGCCTGGGCAAGAACGTCCAGCTCGTGGGCGACGACGTGTTCGTCACCAACACGCGCATCCTCGCCGAGGGCATCCGCCGCGGCGTGGCCAACTCCATCCTCATCAAGATCAACCAGATCGGCACCCTCTCGGAGACCTTCGAGGCGGTCGAGATGGCGCGGCGCGCCGGCTACACGTCGGTGATCTCGCATCGCTCGGGCGAGACCGAGGACTCGACCATCGCCGACATCGCGGTGGGCACGAACGCGATGCAGATCAAGACCGGGTCGCTGTCGCGCTCCGACCGCGTGGCCAAGTACAACCAGCTCCTGCGAATCGAGGAGGAGCTGGGCGAGGGCGCGAAGTACGCGGGCCGCGAAGCCTTTCACCAGCTGAAGTGATCACCGAACCCAGGGTCAGGTGAAGATCCTCGCCGCCGTCCTCGCTCTCCTCGCCCTGGCGCTGCAGTACCCGCTGTGGCTCGGCAAGGGCGGCTGGACGCGCGTGTGGGAGCTCGATCGCCAGGCGGTCGCGCAGCGCGCCGCGAACGCTCAGGACAAGGCGCGCAACGACGCGCTCGAGGCCGAAGTGCGCGACCTCAAGGAAGGCTCCGAGGCGGTCGAGGAGCGCGCGCGAATGGAGCTCGGGATGATCAAGAAGGACGAGACCTTCTACCAGGTCGTGACGGGAAGACGCTGATGGCCTCCGTCGCGAAAGCCCACGGGCCGGCAGCGCAGAAGCGGCGCGCTGGATGACCGCCTCGAGGACTCCCGCGGCCGGCGTTTTCTTCGCGCTCTTCACGCTCTCCGGCTTCGCCGGGCTGATCTACCAGTCGATCTGGAGCCACTACCTCAAGCTCTTCCTGGGGCACGCGGCCTACGCGCAGACCCTGGTGCTGGGCATCTTCATGGGCGGCATGGCGCTGGGGGCGTGGCTGGTGGCGCGCTACACGGGACGCATCCGCAACCTGCTCATGGGCTATGCCATCGCCGAGCTCGGCATCGGCGTGCTGGCGCTGCTCTTCCACCGCGTCTTCCTCGCCGCCACCGCCTGGGCCTATGACGCGGCGCTGCCCGCGCTGGGCGGCGCGGCGGTGGACCTCTTCAAGTGGAGCCTCGCCTCGGCGCTGATCCTGCCGGCCTCGATCCTGCTCGGCACCACCTTTCCGCTGATGAGCGCGGGCATCCTGCGCGCCTATCCCGACCAGGGCGGACGCGCGCTGTCGATGCTCTACTTCACCAACAGCTTCGGCGCGGCCATCGGCGTGCTCGCGAGCGGCTTCTTCCTCATCGACCGCTTCGGCCTGCCGGGGACGATCCTCACCGCGGGGCTTCTGAACGTGCTGCTCGCGCTCGTCGTCTGGGCGATCGTGCGGCGCATGCCCGCCGGCGCCGGCGGCGTGACTTCGTATCCAACGGGCTCGAGCGCCACCCCCTTTGCGCGCGCGATCCTGGCGCTCGCGTTCTTCACCGGCGTGGCCTCGTTCATCTACGAGATCACCTGGATCCGCATGCTCACGCTGGGCCTCGGCGCATCGACGCATGCCTTCGAGGTGATGATCGCGGCCTTCATCCTCGCGATGAGCCTGGGCGCGTGGTGGTTCCGCAACCGCATCGCCGCCATCCGCGACCACACCGCGTGGCTCACGGGGCTGCTCGTGGCCAAGGCCGCATTCGCCGCCTACGCGGTATGGATCTACCCGGACGTGTTGTCCTTCATGGGCTGGGTGATGCAGGCCACGGGCCGCACCTCGCAGGGCTATACGCTCTTCACGGTGGCCGGCATGGTCGCCTCGATGCTGGTCATGTTCCCCACCGCGTTCTGCGCCGGCATGACGCTGCCGCTCGCCACCCACGCGCTCACCTCGCGCGGCCATGGCGAGTCCGCGATCGGGCGCGTGTACGCCGCGAATACCGCCGGATGCATCGTCGGCGCCGCGTTCGCCACCCACTTCGGCATGGAGGCGCTGGGCGTGAAGGGCCTTACCGCCGCGGGCGCGGCGTTCGACCTCGGGATGGGCCTGGTGATCCTCGCCGTGGGCATGGGCGCGATGAAGCGCCGCGCCGCGTTCGCCGCCGTGGGCGCGGTGGCGGTGGCCGGGCTCGCGCTCTTCGCCACCGCGAAGCTCGACCTGGTGCGCATGGCTTCGGGCGTGTATCGCGACGGCGTCTTCGACGATCCGGACGTGACCAAGGTGCCGTTCTATCGCGACGGCAAGACCGCAACCGTCGCGGTCACGCAAGAGGGCGCGCGCAAGGCGATCCGCACCAACGGCAAGTGGGACGCGAGCATCGAGTACGACCCGCGCCTCGAGGCCGCACCCGACGAGGCCACCATGGTGCTCGCCGCCGCGTTGCCGCTCGCGATGAAACCCGGTGCCGCCGACGTGGCGGTGATCGGCTTCGGGTCGGGCCTGTCGACGCACGCCGTGCTCGGCAGCCCGCGCGTGCGCCAGGTAGACACCATCGAGATCGAGCGCATGATGGTCGAGGGCGCGCGCCACTTCGCGCCGCGCAACGATCGCGCCTACCAGGATCCGCGTGGGCACATCCACATCGAGGATGCGAAGACCTTCTTCGCCACGCGGGGCCGCCGGTACGACGTCATCGTTTCCGAGCCGTCCAATCCGTGGGTGAGCGGCGTCTCCACGCTCTTCTCGGACGAGTTCTACGCGCACACGAAGCGCTACCTCGCCGACGACGGGCTGCTGGTCCAATGGATCCAGGCCTACGAGATCGACATCGGCCTCATCGGCTCGGTCTTCCAGGCGCTGGGCCGGCACTATTCCGACTACGCCGTATTCCACAACCGCCTCGACCTCATCGTCGTGGCGACCCCGAGCGGCAAGCTGCCGCCGCTGCGCGAGGACGTGTTCGCCTTTCCGGCACTCGGCGCCGAGCTCGCCCACCTCGGGATGCGCAACCTCGACGACCTGCGGGCGCTGCGCGTCGGCGGCCGCGCGTCGCTCGAGCCCCTTTGGGCGCGGGCCGGCTACCCGGCCAACTCCGACTTCTTCCCGATCCTCGACCAGCGCGCCCCGCGCGCGCGCTTCGAGCGGCGCCAGATGCACGATCTGGTCAACATCCGCGACCATGCGGTGCCCGCGATGGCGCTGCTCGACGGCGACACGCGCACGCCGCTCGATTCGCTCGGCCGTCCCGGGTTGAACCGCACGCAGCGCACGGACCAGGCGCTCGCGGGCGCGGAAGCCCTGGGTGTGGCGCTCGGCGGTCCGGCGGACCTCGCGCAGTCCGTGAAGCCGGACGAACGGGCCGCGGCGCTGCTGTACAGCCGCCTCGCCGGCGACTGCCGCGACGCCCGCGTCGAGTGGACCAACGCGCTCACGCGGGTGGCGCGCGCAACGATTCCCTACATCGACGCGCGCGACGTGGCGCCCCTGCTCGACAGGGCCCGCGACTCGGCTTGCATGAAGTCGCAGGACGAGCTCGGCCGGCGCCGCGTGGCGTTGCTGGAGGCGATCAATGCGCTCGACGCGCGCGCGGTCTCGGAGCACGCGACGTGGGTGCTGCTGCGCCTGCCGCCGACGCTCGAGTCCGAGCGCCCTTTCCTGGTGATGACGGCGCTCTCGGGCGCGATCGCCTCGGGCAACATGGGACACGCGAAGGCGATCGCCGACCGGCACGTGCCGCGGCTGCCGCGGCGCGAGCGCGAGGGCGCGATGGTGCAGCTGCTGCTGGCGCACCTGCACAAGGCGCAGCGCTAGCTCGCGCGCTTCGAGATCCAGATCCCCGCAAGCACGATCGCGCCGCCGACGAGTTGCGCGGCGCCCACCGCCTCGCCGAAGAGCGCCCAGGCGGCGAGGGCCGCGACCACCGGCTGGATCAGCAGGCTCACCGACGAGAGCGATGCCGGCAGGTGCGCGAAGGCGTAGGCGATCAACCCCTGGCCGATGACCTGCGAGACGAAAGCGAGGCCGAGCAGCACCAGCCAGCCCGAGGCGGCCTGCGCAAGCATGGGCTGGGGTGAGAGCAGGGCGACCGGCAGCAGCAACACCGCCGAGATCGTCGTGCTCCAGGCCATGAGGCGCGCGGTCGAGGCGCCGACGTCGCGCGAGCGCTTGATCGCGAGCATGTAGCTCGCATAGAAGACGGCGGTGAGCGCTCCCAGCGCGTCGCCGAGGAGCGCCGTGCCGCCGGCGGAGAAGTTCGGGCCCACGAGCACGAACATGCCCACGATGGCGGTGACCATCCCCACCAGGAAGAGCCGCGTCACCTGCTGCTTCCAGAGGATCCACCCGCCGAGCGTCACGAAGATCGGCGCGAGGTTGGCGAGCAGCGTCGAGTTCGCCACCGACGTCCAGACGATGGACCAGTGCCAGACCGCGAGGTCGACGGCGAAGAAGACGCCGGCGAGAAAGACCGGGGTCAGGCTCCAATTCGCGTTTCCGTCCGGATCACGCGACTGCGAATTGGAATCGGACCCAGTCGATCCCTCGCGCCAGACCCACAACCACAGCATCGGCGCCGCCAGCGCCACGCGCCAGAACGCGCTCGCGACCGGGCCGGTGTCCGACAGGCGCACGAAGATCGGGGCGAAGGCGATGCAGCAGCCGCCGGCGAGGAGACAGAGGAATGCGCGGCCGGCGAAGGCGGGGTGGGTCATCGGCCGTCTATGATACGGGTCCCATGCCGATGGAATTCGTATCCGCGGTCATCCTGCTCGCGCTCGTGACCGATCCGTTCGGGAACGTGCCGCTGGTGAACGCCATGCTCGCGGGCGTACCCGGTCCGCGCCGGCGCCTCGTGATCGTGCGCGAGTGCGCCATCGCATTCGCGCTGCTGATGGCGTTCATGCTCGGCGGCCACAAGTTCCTCGAGGTGATGCACCTGTCGCAGACCTCGCTCTCGATCGCCGGCGGCGTGATCCTCTTCATGATCGCGATCCGCATGGTGTTCCCGGGAACCGGCGGTGCCCTCGCCGGCGAGCCCCAGGGCGAACCCTTCATCGTGCCTCTCGCGATCCCCTTCATCGCCGGGCCGTCGGCGCTCGCCACGGTCATGCTCATGGCCACGCGCGATCCGTCGAAGCTCGCGATGTGGGCCCTCGCGATCACGGTGACCATGACCCTCGTATGCGTGATCCTCCTCGTGGGCGAACGGTTGCAGCGCCTCATGGGCGACCGTCTCATGCAGGCGATCGAGCGCCTGATGGGGCTCATCCTCACCGCGATGGCGGTGGAGATGCTGCTGGTTGGAATCCGGGAGTTCGTCGCGGGACTAAGATAGTCCGATGAGCAAGGCCTTTACGCGCGAGGACACCGCGCCCGAGGAAGACTTCGACGGCGACGAGGCGTCGAACCCGATCCCGCCGGGCTCGAAGAACTACCTCACGCCCCTGGGGTGGCGGCGCATGCGCGACGAGCTGCAGTGGCTCGTCACCACCGAGCGTCCCCAGGTGACCAGCGTGGTCTCGTGGGCGGCGAAGCTCGGCGACCGCTCGGAGAACGCCGACTACCAGTACGGCAAGAAGCGCCTGCGCGAGATCGACCGGCGCATCCGCTACCTCACCAAGCGGCTCGAGGCCGCCGAGGTGGTCGATCCGGCCACGCGCGAGGAGACCGACCAGGTCTTCTTCGGCGCGACGGTGACCTACGCGACCCGCAAGGGAGATGAGCAGACCATCGCGATCGTCGGCATCGACGAGACCGACCCGGCGCGCCACTACGTGAGCTGGATCTCGCCCGTGGCCCGCGCGCTCATCAAGGCGCGCGAGGGCGACACCGTGAACCTGCGCACCCCGGGTGGCGACGAGGAGCTCGAGATCCTCGAGGTGCGCTACGAGACCATCCCGATGGCGCCCTTCGAGAAGCCCCAGTCCACCTGGTCGCCCAACGCGACCTAGCGCCCCCGGTCTCGGCGCGGTGGCCCCGCCGGGGCGCGAGGGGCGGGCGGTACAATGCGGCATGCGCTTCCCCTCCGTTTGTCGCGCGCGCGCCCTCGCCGCCGCCGCGCTCTGCCTCGTCGCCTTTCCCGCCGCCGCGCAGTCCTACTTCCTCTGGGAAGTGGTCTCGATGACCAACCGCGCGTGGCTCTTCGGCACCATCCACGCGGGCAAGAAGGACTGGTTCCCGCTCCCGGCGACCATCGAGCAGGCGCTTGCCGACTCGTCCGTGCTCGCGGTCGAGGCCGACGTCACCAACATCGAGGCCATGTCGAAGAGCGTGTCGCTGATGGCGTACCCGCCGCCGGACGAGCTCTCCAAGCACGTCCCGCCCGAGGAATACGACCGCTTCAAGTCGCAGCTCACCCGGCTGAGCGTCCCGGAGACGGTCGTGAAGCACCTCAAGCCGTTTGCCGCGGTCTCCACGCTGATGTTCACCGAGTGGGAGCGCAGCGGGTTCTCGCCCCAGTACGGCATCGACGCGTACCTCATCGCCAAGGCCAAGGCGATGAGGAAACCCGTGGTCGAGCTGGAGGGCGTCGAGGCCCAGTCGGCCCTCATGGACTCGCTCAGCGAGGAGGAGCATCGTCGCGCCTTCACCGGCATGTTGAAGGCGCTCGAGGACGGCCTCATCGGCGAGCAGATCGCGGGCATGGCCAAGGCGTGGCAGAGCGGCGACGCGTTCCTGCTGCTCGAGCTCTCGCGGCGCTACAACGAGAAGATCCCCGGCGCGCTCGAGATGGAGGAGAAGTTCATCTGGTCGCGGCACGAGGCGATGCTGGCCAAGATCGAGGGCTGGCTGAACAAGTCGAAGGACCGCCACTTCATCGCCGTGGGCGCGCTGCACCTCACCGGCAAGCGCGGCCTGGTCGAGTTGCTGCGCGAAAAGGGCTACATCGTGAAGCAGAAATGATCGCGAAGGCGCGCGCCGGCGGGCGCATCCTGGTCGAGCAGTTGCTGGTGCACGGCGCGGATACGGCATTCACCGTGCCGGGCGAGAGTTTCCTCCCGGTGCTCGACGCCTTCTACGACGTGCAGGACAAGTTGAAGCTGGTCGTCTGCCGCCACGAGGCGGGCGCGGCCAACATGGCCGAGGCGCACGGCAAGCTCACGGGACGGCCGGGCCTGTGCTTCGTCACTCGCGGGCCGGGCGCGACCCAGGCTTCGGTCGGCGTGCACACCGCGTTCCAGGATTCCACGCCGATGATCCTCTTCATCGGCGACGTGGGCAGCGACTTCCGCGACCGCGAAGCCTTCCAGGAGGTCGACTTCCGCGAGATGTTCCGGCCGCTCGCCAAGTGGGTCGAGCGCATCGACGATGCCGCGCGCATCCCCGAGTACATCGCGCGCGCGTATGCGACCGCGATGTCGGGGCGCAAGGGCCCCGTCGTGCTGGCGCTGCCCGAGGACATGCTCGGCCGCGAGGTCGCGGTCGCCGACGCGAAGCCTGTCGTCGCGGCCGAGCCGCACCCGGGCCAGGACGACCTGCTGCGCCTGCAGCAGCTGTTGAACGGCGCGAAGCGGCCGATGATGGTGCTGGGCGGAAGCGGATGGACCCGGCAGGCCTGCGCGGATATCCAGCGCTTCGCGGAGGCCAACGCGCTGCCCGTGGGGTGCGCCTTCCGGCGCCAGGACCTGCTCGACAACAACCACGAGCACTACGTGGGCGACGTCGGCATCGGGATCAACCCGATCCTCGCCGAGCGCGTGAAGGGGGCCGACGTGCTGCTGCTGGTGGGCACGCGGCTGGGCGAGATGGCGAGCAGCGGCTACTCGTTGATCGACAGCCCCGTGCCGCGCCAGAAGCTCGTGCACGTGCACTCGGCCGGCGAGGAGCTGGGGCGCGTCTACCAGCCCGATGTCGCGATCCACTCGGCGCCCGGGCCCTTCGCACGCGCCGCGGCGGCGCTGACACCGGTCGAGAACCCGTCCTGGAAGGGATCGGTTGCGGAGGCCCGCGCGGACTACGTCGCGTGGTCGGGGCGGCGCGAGATCCCCGGCAAGGTGCAGATGTGGGATGTGGTCGACTACCTCAACAAGCACGCGCCCGACGCGATCTACGCCAATGGCGCGGGCAACTTCGCGACCTGGCTGCATCGCTTTCATCGCTACACGGGGCTGCGCTCGCAGCTCGCGCCCACGTCCGGGGCGATGGGCTACGGAGTGCCGGCGGCCATCGCCGCCAAGATCGCGCTGCCCGATCGCACCGTCGTGTGCTTCGCGGGCGACGGCGATTTCCTCATGTCGGGCATGGAGCTCGCGACCGCCGTGCAATACAACGCCGCCGTGATCGTCGTGATCCTCAACAACGGGATGTACGGCACCATCCGCATGCACCAGGAGAAGAACTACCCCGGGCGCGTTTCGGGCACGGACCTGAAGAACCCGCACTTCGCCGCGTTGGCGCGCTCCTTCGGGGCGCTGGGCGAGATCGTCGAGGAGACCGCGCAGTTCGGGCCGGCCTTCGAGCGCATCGTCGCCGCCCGCAAGCCGGGCGTGATCGACATCCACCTCGACCCGCAGGCGATCACGCCGAACACCACGCTGGACAAGATCCGGGCGGCCGCCGCGAAGAAGTAGCGCCGCTCGGCGTTGCAAGGGGTCATTGGGCGAATCCATTCTTCGGCGAAGGTTGACTGAAGCAACGAATGGCGGGCTTCACTTGCACCTCGTGATATGCCGGACGGTGGCTATCGGCCGCACTGCGATTGGCCCGCGACATTCGTTGCTTCAGTCAACCTTCGCCGAAGAATGGATTCGCCCAATGACCCCTTGCAACGAGACGGGCGGGACGGGCCTGGGTCTTGCGATCGTGGTGTCGCCACCTAGCTGACGCCGTCGAGCGTGACCTTACAATGACGGAATGAATGCGCAGATCCCCGCGAGGCTCGGCCTCATTCTCGGTTGCCGTGGCCTGGGGGACTGCCTCTTCGCCATGGCCGTGATGCGAAAGATGCACGCGAGCCTGCAGGGCCGCTGCGCCTTCGACCTGTTCACGCACCAGCCGGAGCTCTTCCGCGCCTGTCCCTGGGTGGCGAGCACCCATCCCATCGCCGACGAGGCGGCGATCCGCGCCTATCCGCACGGCAAGCGCGTCATGTTCGAGCTCGACAAGCTGCCGCACTGGGCGATGGACACCTTCGACTTCGTGAGCGTGCCGCTCGGCATGGGCACACTCTCCTACCGCGAGAAGCAGCTGCAGTACTTCCCCTCCGAGCCCGACACGGCGCAGGCCTTCGACGTGGTGCTGAACACCTCGATGACGTGGGTGAGCCGCAGCTGGGCGTTGGAGAGCTGGCAGCGGCTCGCGGACGCGCTGCGCGGCAGGGGACTCTCGGTCGCCGTGGTGGGGAAGGACGTGGAGAATCCCGCCGACGGCATGGTGAAGCGCTCGCCGCAGCTCCAGGGCGTGGCCAACCTCACGAACGCGCTTTCGCTCGACCAGACCTACTACACGATCCGCAACGCCGGCCTCTTCGTGAGCTGCCAGAACGGCCTGTCGGTGCTCGCGGGCGCCACCGACACCGAGATCGTGGTGCTCGACATGTCGATCGAATGGAGCAAGCGGGCGATCTACCGCAACGACAGTCCCTTCCACAAGGTGACCTACGTGAAGGGTGCCTGCACCATCTACTGCGGCACGGACAACCGCTGCCCGCTCCCGGATCCCGCCGATCACTTCAAGTGCGTGCCGGGCTACCAGGCGGTGGAGGCCGCGGTGCTCGCGCGGCTGCCTGCGGCAGCACGATGACTGCGCGCCAGTTCGCCGTGGCCTCGCTTGCCGGCGGGTTGCTCGCTGGAGTCCTCGACATCGTCTATGCCTTCATCTGGCTGGGCGCGAGCGGGCGCACGCCGCTCTGGGTGCTGCATACGATCGCGAGCGGCTGGCTCGGCCGCGCGGCGTTCACGGGCGGCCTCGCCGCCGGCGCGCTCGGGCTGGCGAGCCACTGCGGCATCTTGATCGTGGCCGCCGCGATCTACGGCGCCGCGGTGCGCGGCTCGGCCTGGATCCGCACGCATTGGATCTTTGGAGGCATCGCGTTCGGCGTGCTCGTGTACCTGTTCATGAACTTCGTGGTGATCCCGCTCTCGGCGGCGCCGTTCGGCCCGTCGTGGGCGCCCCGCGCCTTCATCCAGGGGTTCGTCTCCCACGCCGCGCTCGTCGGGTTGCCGATCGCGTGGGTGTGGCGGCGAAGCATGAATCCATGAGCGTGGGTCTCGGCATCCTCGGCCTCGGCGTGCAGGGACGGCGCATGCTGGCGCGCCTGGCGGAGCACGGCCGGGTGCACGCGGTGGCGGCCTGGGATCCCGATGCCTCGCGGCTGGAGGACGCGGGCGTCGAGGCGGCCGCCAGCGCCGAGGAGCTGGTCCGCACCCCCGGCGTGGAGTGCGTGTTCATCGCCTCGCCGCCCGCGATGCATCTCGCCCAGGCGAACCTGGCGTTCGACGCGGGCAAGGCGGTGTTCTGCGAGAAACCGCTGTCGACGAGCGCCGGGGAGGCGCGCGCGACGATCGCGCGCATCGAGCGCGAAGGGCATCGCGCCGCGGTGAATTTCTCGCTCGCGGCCTCGGCGGGCCTGGACGTCCTGCTGGAGCCGCGCGACGCGAACGAGCTCGGTCGCGTCCGCGCGGTTGAAATCGAGGTGACGTTCAAGCAGTGGCCCCGGCCGTGGCAGGTGGACGCCGGGCGCTGGCTTGCGGAGCGCAAGGAGGGTGGCTTCACGCGCGAGGTGCTGTCGCACTTCGTGTTCGTGCTGCAGCGCGCGCTGGGGAAGGCGGATGTGGAGAAGTCCGCCGTGTGCTACCCGAGGGAAGGCACGGGCGCCGAGATGGGGTTGGTGGCGCAACTACGGGCAAGCGGCGTGCCGGTGAAGGTCGAGGGCGATGTCGGCGGCGACGTGGCCGACTTCAACCGCTTCACGGTGCTGGGCGAGCGTGGAGACCTGGAGTTTCGCGAGTGGCTCGCCAAGCTGCGCAGGCCGGGCTCGAGCGGGTTCGAGCCGGTGGCTCCCGGAGGGCGGCCGGGTTACCTGCGCCAGCTCGACGAGCTCGAGGCCTTCATGGAGGGCGAGCCGCACCTGCTCCCGGACTTCGCCGAGGCGCTCGCGGTGCAGGAGACGGTGGAGGCGATGCTGGCGGGAACGTAGCTATCCGAAGTGATGCCGCTTCGGCCGCTGCCGTCAGAGCTGCGCGAGTGCCTCGCGCGGTGGCCTGCGCAGCATGATAGCCAGCACCACGGCCACGGTCGCGACGATCACGAGCGCGCCGCCGCAGAGCAACGCGAGCCCCTCGTAGGAGAACTGCATCGGGACCTGCACGCGTAGCAGCGAGCGCTCGGCCGCGGCCAGCAGCGCGCGCGAGAGGCCGAGCGAGATCCCGGCCGCGAGCGCGATCCCCAATGCCACGATGGCGCCGGCCTCGATGCAGAGGAGCCCCAGGATGCGCCGCGGGCGGGCACCGACGGCGCGCAGGATGCCGATCTCGCGGCGCCGGTCGATCACGTTGAAGGCCGCCGTGGCCGCCAGCACCAGCGCGCCCACGAGGGCTGCGGTGAGCGCCACCATGCGCACCACGCCGCCCACCACCTGGAAGTGCTCGTCGAGCGAGTCGCGGATCATCGTGCGGGTGATGACCTGCGCGGGAGCGCGCCGCGCGTCCAGGAAAGCCTGG
>Ga0111539_10005065_pt1 | contig 17116 bp, 17 predicted proteins | sample RhiMethybrSRZTD1_FD_79667 | JGI IMG/M metagenome (GOLD analysis project Ga0111539, IMG submission 79667) | Populus rhizosphere microbial communities from Tennessee, USA - Rhizosphere MetaG P. TD hybrid SRZTD1 (version 2) (version 2) | ecosystem: Host-associated > Plants > Roots > Rhizosphere >... | reverse complement strand
CTGCTATCGCAGAGTAGTGCCATCGCATCGACGGCGAGTGCGACTGCGACGATCCCGGTCGTCAAGTTCTTCTGAACAGAACCTCACCCACGCCTATGCCAGGGGTGTGTTCATTTGCCCGCTAGAGGCCGATAACTCACGCGACCGGTGACCACTCTCCTAACGCTATTCGTCTTCAATGCGCTTGTGATCGCTCCCCGGCTGAAATGACCGAGGACATGAACGATCTCGCAGGCAGGTTCGCTGGCGAAGGTGTGTGGTACGACTCGACCGGCAAGTCGATGACCTACGACGTTCATCAGACGAACAGCACGACCCCGGACGGTTTCGAGATCGCATTCACACATGACTTCGCCGACGGCGGCGTCGTCGAAGCGCGTTTTGAGATGACGTGGGTCGCACCGCACATCTTCCGTGTGTCCGTGGCGGGCACGCCGATCGGACACGGCTATTTCATCGACGACTACTGTCACTACCACCTCGAGACGGGGAAGGCGTTTGTCGAAGCGAGCTACCGGTTCGGCGCCGACACCGTGGACGTGTTTGGCTCGAGCACGAAGAACGCCGAAGGCAATTACATCGCGTGGAGAGAAGTGCTCAGGCGAACTGCCTGATCGCCTATGGACCCTCACATCGGACTTGACCCGAATGACCACAGTCTCGCGTGGGCTGCCCTCGCGATGTTCGTGGTCCCGACCGCGTATCTCCTTGCCGCAATCATGACTGGTAGAGCGGTCTTCCTCCGCAAGAGCGCACCATCATTGGCGCGGCGCCTGTGCGTGTCGAGCATGTGTACTCTCGGCGTCGCATGGGCATGCGTACTCCCGCTGGGCTCCTTTATCGCCGGACTGCTTCTGACAATCGGTTACGGAGTGGTGTCGATTGTCACGCTCGCGATCGCCGGCGGCTGGCTGTTCGTCATGCCGCCACGCGCGAAGTCGTGATCCTCCGGAACGCGCGCCACACCACGAATCCGAGCAGTACCATCGCACCGATATCCCACGAGCAGAGTCTGCCGACCTGGTAGTACGGCATATACTCCCTAAGGCCGTAGCGATCGACGACGGTCTCTTCGAACAAGACCCAGGTGTTGAAGAAGGTAAGCCAGACGGCGAAGCGCACGATCATCGACCGCAAGGCGCTCCTCCAAGCGGTTGAACAGCGACGGTACCGCCAACGGAAATGATTCCGGGCCTCCGCTACGTTTCCGGATACCTCGATGCCGTGGCGCACGATGCCCTCCTGGCGGCCGTGGACGCGGAGCCGTGGCGGGACTTCGGCGAGCGGCGCGCGCAGATCTACGGCTACAGCTACCACTACACGAAGGGCGGGCTCTATCGGGTCGAGGATCTGCCGACCTGGGCCGAGGAGCTGTCAGCGCGTCTCGTGCGCGATGGCCTGATGCTGGACCCTGCCGATCAGTTGATCGTCAACGACTACGCGTCTGGCCAGGGTATTCCGGCGCACGTTGACGCGCCTCTCTTCACCGACACGATCATCTCGGTCAGTCTCGGTTCGAGCTGCGTGATGGAGTTCACCAGCGAGGCCGGTGACGCGCAGGAGCAGTTCCTCGAGTCGAGGAGCGCGCTGGTTATCGGCGGCGAGGCGCGACATGAGTGGAAACATTCGATCCCGAATCGTCCGGTCGATGTGTGGCACGGTCGCGAGTGGCCTCGGGGCAGGCGCGTGTCGCTCACCTTCCGGAAGGTGCTCCCGGCCGATCAGCGGCCGACCTGGGAGCCCGCGTCGTGGGCGAATGTCAGAAAACGCTTGCGCCCCCTATCGCCGGGCGATTAGAGTGCCATGTACGCCCCACAGAGCACCGCGTTCAACACCCTAGTCAATAACTGAGTTCACGCCGTCGGCGGACGCCTGCCCGACGGCGTTTGTGTTTTCACGCGTTTTCGAAACGCGCAGGCCGAAGCCTGCGCTCTCCGCGCGTGCGGAGCGCTGTACGGCCTGTCTCGCCGTAGCCACGGCGAAGGCGGGCGTTCGTCGACAGGAGAGAAACGATGAAGAAGCAAGAAGAGATGACGCCAGACGAGCTGGCGGCGCTGACGGTTCTCTACACGGTCCCCGGGATGGAAGAGGTGACGATTCGACGGGACGAGACGTACGGGACGAGGGAGTCCGGCCCAATCACGATGGATGTGTACTATCCACCCGCCATCGCATCTGGTCAGTCGCTCCCAGCCGTGGTCATCGTGTACGGATACTCGGATGCCGGCTTCCCGAACGTCTTCGGCCGCACGTTCAAGGAGTTGGGCCCCCCCGTGTCGTGGGCGAAGCTGATCGCCGCATCGGGAATGATCGCGATTCTCTACTCGAATCGCGAGCCGGCCGAGGACGCGATAGCGGTGCTGAGATACGTTCACGATCACGCGGCGAGCCTAGGCATCGATGCCAGGCGGATTGGCTTCTGGTCCGGATCCGCAAACGTTCCCGTCGCGTTATGGCTCCTCATGCAGCCCGAGCTGACGGTGAAATGCGCGGCGTTGTGCTACGGCTACATGCTGGACGTGGACGGCGCGACCGGCGTCGCCGACATTCAGAAGACGTATCGTTTTGCCAACCCCGGTGCGGGAAAATCAGTAGACGATGTGCGGAAGGATGTGCCGCTGTTGATCGCGAGGTCGGGCAGGGACCAATTCCCCGGCCTGAACGAGTCCCTCGACAACTTCGTGCGCGGAGCGCTGCGCTGCAACCTGCCGCTGACCCTGGTCAATCATCCCGATGCGCCGCACGGGTTCGACCTGTTTCACGACAGCGAGACGACGCGAGAGATCGTCCGGCAGATACTGAGCTTCCTGCGCTTTCATCTGAGCGCGTAGGGCCGGTCCTGTGGACCGGCCGTGAGGAGATGACGTGACGACGAGTGTGCCCTACAAGCGGATTGCCACCGAGGAGGCCTGGGCGCCGCCCAGCCTCCTCGAGACGTACCGAACGATGGCCGCGAAGAAGTCAATCGACGACCCGGGATTCATCGCGCTGTGGAATCGCCTGGGCTCGCGCGGCCAGCTCGTCGAGCGGCTCGGAGATATCGGTGAGCGGCGCATCGCCGATATGGACGCCTCAGGGATCGACATGCAGATCCTTTCGCTCACTTCACCGGGTGTTCAGGTATTCGACGCGGCGACGGCTTCGTCGCTTGCGACGGAGACCAACGAGCAGCTCGCCGAGGCAATCCGCCGGTACCCGACGCGTTTTGCCGGCCTCGCCGCGGTGGCGCCGCACGATCCGAGGGGCGCGGCCAAGGAGATGGACCGCGCCATCCGCCGGCTGGGAATGAAGGGCGTCATCGTCAATTCGCATACGCGCGGCGAGATGCTGGACGACCCGAAGTTCTGGGAGATCTTCGAAGCGGCCGAAGCCTTGAACGTGCCGATCTACATCCACCCACAGGCGCCGCCGCCGGCGATGATCGGCCCGTACGTCGATCGCGGGCTTGAAGGCGCGCTGTGGGGCTTTGCCGCCGAGACCGGTCTCCACGTGCTGGCCATCATCCGCAGCGGAGCGCTCGATCGCTTCCCGCGTCTGCGCATCATCGTCGGTCATCTCGGCGAGGCGCTGCCGTTCTGGCTCTATCGGCTGGACTACATGAACAAGACGGCGCGTCCGGCCATTCGCTCGGGCGCCGCGTCACTCGGCAAGCGAATCAGCGACTACATGAGGGAGAACGTCTTCATCACCACCAGCGGCATGGCGTGGGCGCCCGCTATCACGTTCGTGCAGTCGGTGATCGGCGTCGATCGCGTCATGTACGCGATGGACTACCCCTATCAGTTCGAGCTCTACGAAGTCGAAGCGACCGACGACGTGCCGATCCGCGACGAAGACAAGAGGAAGCTATTTCAGACGAATGCGGAGGCCGTGTTCTCACTGGCGTAGGAAGGGCGGCGTGGCGTGCACGATCTTCCCCCCGAGCAGCGTCAGCACCGATTCGATGCGTCGAATCGTCTGCTCGGGCACCGTGAGGTAGTCGTGGCTGAGGACCGCCAGGTCCGCGTACTTGCCTGCGACGAACGAGCCGACGTGATGGTCGTCAAAGGAAAACCAGGCGGCACCTTCCGTATACAAGCGAAGCGCCTCGACGCGAGACACCTGCTGGCCGTCATTGGTCAGCATGCCCGCCACATTCCGTCCCGTCGTCATGTAGAAGAGTGACAGCCATGGATCGAGTGCGGAAACGTTGGTCGAATCGGTTCCGACGCCGGCTGGGATCCCGGAGTCTACGATGCGGCGGAACGGTGGACCGCCGCCCGTTCCGAAATACGTCCACGTCTGGGTGCTGGCGCCGGCGCCAAGCTCCTTGAGCGCCTTCAGCCTGGATTCGTCGATGCTCTGCAAGTGGATGATCGACCATCGTAGTCGATCGATCGGATGGTCCTTCGCGATCGATCGAAACGCCTCGAGATGAAAATCGTTCTCTTTGATCGTGATCGAGTGCTGCTGCAGCAGCCAGCCATGCTTGGCGATCATCCGAGCCGTGGGCTCGAACTGCGGCGACATCGTGTCGTTGCCGCCGATACGCTCGCCGAATCCCGCCGGCCGGAACAGATCGTCGCCCACCGCTTGGCCAGCCTGACTGAAGTTGTTGAGGACGCGGGCTTCGACCTCCTGCGGCGAGTCGGCTGGAAACACAGGCCGCATGCGGATCGTGAGCTTGTCTTGCCGCCACAGCGCGAGCGGGAATTCCTGGTCCGGAAAATTGCCGGCGTTGACGACGCCCGTCAGGCCCAGGCTGTTGGCATGGGCGTTGAGGTCCGCGGTTCCGCGAAGCTTGTCTTCTGACGTCTGCCCGGCCTGAATTGCAGCGACGGCAGCCTGCGCCGACGCTACCGCGCCAGTCGTCTCGTCAACCATCACCCCCTTGGCGGCGAAGAACGCGCGGCCGACGCTGTTGGTGATTGCGCCAGTGCCACCGCCGGTGCCGGAGATGTAGACACCGTGCTTGGGCGCAGCCGCGTCCAGCTCCGCTCTGGTCGGTCGTCGATTCTCTGCCAGCTGTGTGTGGTTCCAGCCGCCGATGCACGTGATGAACGCGCCGGGCGGGACAGATTTCGCTCGCGTGGCGATGGCTTCCTGCAGCTCCGCGATCGAGAGCGCCCGTTCGATGCGCCGCGCCTCGTACCCCGGGTTCACGCCCGCGCGTGTGTAATGCACGTGCGCGTCGAACAGGCCTGGGACGACGGTGCGGCCCCGCAGATCAATCGTGCGCGCCGCAGCGCCCAGCGTCCGGGCATCACCCACGCCGGTGATGCGGCCGTTCCTGATCGCGAGCGCCGATCCCACCATGCCTCGGCCATCGACGAATCGCCCGTTGGTGAGAAGGAGATCAGCAACTGGTGCGCCGCGTTGTGCGGCGTCGAGACGTGCGCTCGTCGCAAGGTCGCTAGCCGCGTACGCCACGGCTGCGGCAGCGGCGCCTTTCAGGAGATCACGTCGCGAATGTAGGCTCATGGGTCTTGTTGGCCGCGATCCTACCGCCGTTTACGCGATTTCTTCTTGGCAGCCGCAGGCCGGGTCCTGGTCTTTGGACCCGGCTTCCTTGGAGCGGCCTTCTTTGCCTTCGGCGAAGGCGGCAGCTGTTTCCCAAAACTCTTCAACCGCGCTGTCACCCTCTCCAGCCATTCGAGTGTCAATCCGCCGCCGACGCGAAAGTACTCGAGGAAATCGGGGGGCATCCCCGAAAAATCGATCTTGAGCTTGCCCCAGTCGGGCCGTGTTCCGTCGTAGTCGGTGAACTTGTATTCGCGCGCCAGCTCCCACGAACTGAACAACTGACCGGTGCGCTTGATGATGTTCGGGTCAGCCGCGAGCGCGGCGACCGCCCGTCCTATGTAGAGCGGCGATTCCGAAGTCAGAAAGTTCTTGTCCTTCTTCCCGCCGTCGCGCCAATTCTTTTCGGTGACGCCGAAGCCTTCCAGCATGGATTCCGAGCGCAGGAATCCCGGTGTGATGGCGACCATCGCGACGCCGTGCGGATGCAGTTCGCTCGCCCACGCCAGAGCGTTCCCTTTGAGTGCCAGCTTGACGATTTGTTTCACCGGATTCCCGCCGGCGCCGATCGTGTCGCCCTCGGTCACCTCGACGATGAGGCCGCGACGAGCGCGGATCATCGCCTTCGCCGCATGTTTTGCGGTGATGACGTGCGACAGCAATGAGTTCTCGAGCGCCTTGGAGGCGTTGGTCAAATCGGCGTCCCAGAACCATCCATACGCGCCCGCCAGCGGATCCTCGCCGGCGACGCTGTTGACGACGATGTCGAGCCGGCCGCGTTCGCGATTGACCTGCGCAAACAACGCTTCGACTTCCGTCTCGACGCTATGGTCCACGCGAACCGGGATCGCTGTGCCGCCCGCGGCGGTGATCATCTCAGCCGTCTCGTCGATGGTCTCCGGTCGCTTATACGGCGAAGGGTTTCCTTTAATGCTTCGCCCGGTGCAGTAGACGATGGCGCCGGCCTCGCCGAGCGCGCGGGCGATGCCACGACCGGCGCCGCGTGTCGCGCCGGCGACCAGGGCTACTTTCCCGGCGAGTGGTTTCTGAGCGGGTTGCGTTCGCTTGGCCATGATGCTGTTCAGCCTCGTGCGCGCCCCGATGTTCGGCGCGTGGATGTGCGCGGTGCGCGAGTAGAGCGGCGCGCGCGTGCTCGATAGGGCTCGAGGACGGTGTCGACGTCGGTGCGGACCCATGCGACGGCCGTTCCCTGCTTGAACGCCGCCCAGGAAATCAACGATCCGCCACACACCGCGGTGATCGCTCGCGCCAGCCGGCCGGTATCACACTCGACGAGCTCGCCAGCGACGACGGCCTCGCGCAACAGCCGCGTATACCCCTCGAGCATCTTCCTGGAGTTGATCACCATCAAACGGTTGAAATCGGGATCGGACAGATCCATTTGCAGGAACGCCAGGTGGTTGGCGACTTCCTCCGGTGTATCGAGGTAGCGGGTGACATCGGTGGCGGCAGCGACGACGGCGGCAAGGGGCGACCGGTGCGCGGCGCGCACCATGTCGAAGCAGGCATCCACCGACTCGACGGCAGATGTTGCCACGGCCAGCAGCAGGCCGCGCTTCGATCCATACCGCTGCACCAGCGTGGCCGCCGACAGGCCGATTTCCTTTCCGACGTCGGCGAGCGTGAGCTTGGCCGGTCCGACGCGGCCGATGACTTTGGCGACGGCCTCTATGACCTTTTCATCGGTGACGGTGCGCGGGCGCGGGCTCATTGGCCCGCAGATAGTAAATGGCCGTTTACTATCTTGTCAATATATAAATGAATGAACGTTTATAAATGGCCCAGAGCCCAGAGCCCAAAGCCCAGAGACCAAAGCCCCAGCTAATTCAGCGCCGCCACCCGGCGACGCAGCGTCTTGACGTGCTCCCAGATCTGCTGGTGCTCCTCGCGCGCGTCCTTGTCCATCTCGCTCATGCTGGTCAGGCGCAGGTAGGCCTGCAGGTCGCGCAGCGCCGCGGTGACGTCGTTGAGGTGGTAGGCGAGCAGCCCGCGATCGCGCAGCTCGCTCAGCGCCGACGGCGTGATCGACAGCAGCAGCTCGGTGACGTCGCGCGCCTGCGGGAACGAGCGCATGTGGACGTAGATGCGCTTCAGGTTGAGCAGCATGCGTACGATGATCTGCAATCGCGTCGCCGGCGCGAGCAGCGACTTGCTGAAGGCGACATCCCTGCCGACGTGCTTCTGGAGCAGCAGCCGGCACTTGTGCTCGGAGAGCAGAGCGCCGGCGTGGAACGGGTCGATGATCAGATACGGTGAGTGCTGCGTCTCGGGACAGCGCACGAGGAAGTGGCCGGGGAAGTTGATCCCGTCCAGCTGCAGGCCGGCGCGGCGCGCGACCTCCATGTAGACCACCGACAGCGTGATCGGAATGCCCGTACGGCGATCCAGCACCTCATTGAGGCAGCTGTTGCGCGGGTCCTCGTACTTGTCGCGGTTGCCGACGAAGTGCAGCGTATCGAACAGATACGCGTTGAGCGCGCGAATGCCCGCTTCGGTCGAGGTCTCACCCGTGGCGGCGCCGTCTTCGACGATGGCGCGCCGTGCTGCCTCGCCCATCGAATCCAGCTTGGCCAGATAGGGCTCGGGATCGAGATGCGGATACTCGATCCGCGCGATGACTAGGGTTGCGTCAGCCAGGCCGATGCCGGGAGCGTTCGTGGCAGCGACGAGCGACGAAACGAGGTCTTTCTTCACTGGTTTCGCAGGAGCGACGCATGCGCCGCTCCTGCACTGCTACACAACTGATCCAATGCCTGCAGCGTCAGCGCCTGAAGGGTGTCTACGACGAGCTCGGCGCCGGTCAGCTCATGCGCCGGATAGCTGTTGGTCACGCCCACCAAACGCAGGCCCGCGCCGTGCGCCGACTCGAGTCCCCACTTCGAATCCTCGATCGCCACCGCGCGCCGCGGATCGATCTCGCGCCCGCTCTTCTCGCGCAGCCGCTGCAGTGCCAAACGGTACGGCTCCGGCGACGGTTTACTCTGCGGCGTGTCGCCGGCGGCGACAATCGTCGTGAACAACTCGGACACACCGGCTGCGTCGATGACTTCGTCGATTTCGTGGCGCAAGGCCCCCGACGCGATGGCAATCGGCACCGCCGCGGCGGCTTCGCGAATGAACTCGGTGGCGCCGGGAAACAGCACCGTTCCCGAGCGCAGCATCTCCTGCATCCGTTCGCCCTTGCGCGCAACGAGCGTCCTCACACGCGCGCTGCTCATCGCCAGCCCGCGATCCTTCGCCAGCTCCTCGAACAGTCCCACATCGTCGTAGCCCAGATACCGCGCGTAGTACTCAGCCGGTGACAGGTCGATGCCTTCGGGAGCGAGCGCCTGCTGAAAGGCATTGAGATGAAGCGGCTCGCTGTTGGCAATCACACCGTCGAAGTCAAAGACGATGGCTTGCAGCGCCCGGCTCATGCGCCCGGAGCCTTCTCGCCGGCGCGGATCTCGACTTTCAGCCGGTTCGACGGCGGTGGATAGGGGCATTCGTAGGTCGCGTTGTACGCGCAGTAGGGGTTGTAGGCCTTGTTGAAGTCGATCTCGTACAAGCCGGTTGTCGTCGGCGGGATGTCGAGATAGCGGCCGGCGGGATACGTGTCCTTGCCGGACGTCGCGTCTACGAACGGCACGAACAGCCCTTCGATGGCGCGCGTGCCTTCTTCGATGAAGGCGCCGAGGCTGAGGCTCTCGCCCTTGAACGTGAACTCGAGCACGCCGACGCGCTGGTAGCGCCGGATTGTGCCGGTCGAGGTCGGCATCAGCACGACCGGGCGCTCCTGACCGAGACGCAGCGCCGCTGCCACCGTGTAGTCGGGGTCCGGCGGATAGTAGCGAAGCGGAAGCAGGACGTTGCGCTTGTCAGCGGGAATGGGATCTTTCTCTTCGCGGAACTGCCGATCGCGCGCCTCCCGCCTGGCGATCTCCTTCTGCAGAAAATTCGAGTCCGGTGCGGCGGGTCCCGACGAACACGCGCATGCCGACGCGGCGATCACGATGAATGTCGTGCGCAGGAAGGATGTCACCACCAACCACCAACCACTAACCACCAACCCTTAATCAAGGATATATCCGCGCCCCGCGACCACAGCGTCGGCCAAGGCGCGACGCATGGCGACGGTGTTCGCCGGGCTGGTCTTGAGAATCCGCCGCAGCGCGGCCATCAGCGTGCGCAGCGTGTCTCCGTCGGCCATCGCGGCCAGCGCGCTGCGGGCGGCAGCGTCGACACGCAGCGCCGCATCGTTCACGAACACGCGCGCCGCCTGGACCTTGAGATCGCTGTGCGCATGGCGCGACGTGGAACTCTCGCGCGCGCGCAGCACGGCACTCTCGGCCGCATAGACCTCGATCAAGATGTCGGCGGCGAAGCTCACCACTTCCTGTTCGTCGGTCAGTTTCTCGCCGTACGTCTGCATCGCTGTGCCGATCACCATGAGCGCAACTTTTTTGAACGCGCCAACAGTGCGCATCTCTTCGTCGAGCACGCCCTGGTCGCCGAAGCCGGCGCTCGCCACCGACGGCGAGAGCACTTCGTCCTGCAGCCGTTTGGCCGCGGCGATGAGCGGCAACTCGCCCTTGAGCGCACGACGGATGAGCATGCCGGGGATGAGCAGCCGGTTGATTTCGTTGGTGCCTTCGAAGATCCGGTTCACGCGCGCGTCACGGTAGTAGCGCTCGGCGGGGTAGTCCTTCACGAAGCCGTTGCCGCCGTGGATCTGGACGTTTTCGTCGAGCACGTAGTCGAGGATCTCGCTGCCGGCGACTTTCGAGATCGACGCTTCGACGGCATACTCCTCGAACGCTCTGGCAATGGCCGCGCCTTCATGTGGCGCCGGTCCGAGGCTTGCGTCGATCAGTCCGGCGGTTCTGTAGACGAGACTCTCGAGCGCAAACGTCCGGGCCGTCATCTCGCCGAGCTTGTGCTTGATTGCGCCGAAGCTGGCGATCGGCTGTCCGAACTGTCGCCGCTCGGCCGCGTATCTTGCCGCCGCGCCGATGGCCGCGCGGCACCCTCCGCTGGACATCGCGCCCAGGCTGAAGCGTCCGTAGTTGAGCGTGTTGAGCGCGACCTTGTGCCCCTTGCCGATCTCACCGAGCACATTGCCGGCCGGCACTCGCACGTCTTGAAGCACGATCGGCGTCGTGGACGATCCGTGCAGGCCCATCTTGTGCTCTTCCTTGCCGGAGCTGAAACCGGGGAACGCCCGTTCGACGATGAAGGCCGTGAAGTGCTCGCCGTCCACCTTCGCGAAGATGATGAACACGTCGGCGAAGCCGCCGTTGCTGATCCACATCTTCTCGCCGGAAAGCGACCAGCTGCCGTCAGGGAGCTTGGTCGCGCGCGTCTTCGCGGCAAGCGCATCCGAGCCAGAGCCCGATTCGCTGAGCGCGTAGGCGCCGACCAGCTCGCCAGTGACGAGACGCGGCAGGTACTTCTGTTTCTGCTCGGGAGTGCCAAACAGCACGAGCGGCAGGATGCACAGGTTGGCCTGACCGCCGAACGTCGTCGCAAACGATGCCGACGGTCCGATGCGTTCGACGACCGCCAGCGAGGAGGCCTTGTCCAGGTCGAGCCCGCCGTACTCCTCGGGCACACCTATGCCGAGCAGCCCGAGCTCGCCGCAGCGGCGGACCAGCGATCGCGCAAGCTGCCAATCCTTCTCCTCGAGGCGGTCGAGGCTGGGCAAGACCTCGTTGTCAACGAACTCAGTCGTGGTCTTGGCCATCATCCGGTGCTCTTCAGAGAGCTTCTCCGGCGTGAAGACATCCGAGGCCGGTGTCTCGTCAAGCAGCCACGAGCCGCCTTTGCGCGAGACAGAAAGCGAAGAGGGTGCTGTTGTCATAGCCGCTCGAAGATTCCGGCAGCGCCCATGCCGCCGCCGACGCACATCGTGACCAGGCCGTATCGCGCATTCCGCCTGCGCATCTCGTAGAGCAGCGACGTCGTCAGCTTGGCGCCCGTGCAGCCGAGTGGATGGCCGAGGGCAATCGCGCCGCCATTGACGTTCAACCGATCGGGATCGATGGGAAGCTCGCGCAGCACGGCAAGTACTTGCGCGGCGAAGGCCTCGTTCAGCTCGACGAGGTCGATCTGATCGAGCGTCAGCCCGGTCCGTTCGAGCACCTTGCGCACCGCGGGCACCGGGCCGATGCCGAAGCGCTCGGGCGCGACTCCGGCCGTGGCGTAGCCAACGAAGCGCGCGAGCGGCTGGAGTCCACGTTCCTTGGCTGCGGCGGCTGACATCAGCACGACTGCGGCGGCGCCGTCGCTCGTCTGCGAGGAGTTACCGGCCGTCACGGTTCCACTGGTATGAAAGGCCGCTCGAAGTTTGGCGAGCGCCTCGGGCGATGTGTCCCGGCGCGGGCCTTCGTCCTGGGCGAATGTCACGTCACGTAGTCCGGCTGGCGTGCCGTTTTGCGCCGCCGTCTGCGGCGCCGCCACCTTGAAGATCAGCGGCGTGATTTCCTCGGCGAATCGTCCAGCCTCGATCGCGGCCACCGCACGCTGATGACTGCGCAGCGCAAACGCGTCCTGCTCTTCACGCGAGATCGAGTAGTCGCGAGCGTGGTTCTCGGCCACGAGACCAGTGCTGAGATAGACGTCGGGATACTGATCAACGAGCGTCGGATTCGGGCACACCTTGTTGCCGCCCATCGGCACCAGGCTCATCGATTCGGTCCCGCCGGCAACGACGATGTTGGCGAAGCCACACATGATGTGTTCGGCGCCTGAGGCTATGGCTTGGAGTCCGGACGCGCAGAAGCGGTTCATCGTCACCGCCGACGCGTCCACAGGGACACCGGCGCGCAGGCTCGCGATGCGCGCGACGTTCAGGCCCTGCTCGGCCTCTGGCATCGCGCAGCCCATGATCACATCGTCCACGTCGCGTGGATCGACGCCCGGCGCGCGGCGCAGAGCTTCGCTGATCACCGTCGCGGCCATTTCATCAGGCCTGACGGTCTTGAGGGCGCCGTTCGGCGCTTTACCGACGGCGGTGCGTGTGGCGGCAACGACTACAGCGTCTTGCATGAGTAGTCCGACAACAAATCCTCGAGCGCGTCGCCCACTTCGCTGGCTTGCCCATCGAAGAGATGGTTGGCGCGGTCGATCACGACGAGCTCCTTCGGCTCCTTGAGCTGCGCATAGAACTCGCGCACGGCCTTCAGCGAAATCAGCTCGTCACGTTCCCCGTGGATGATGAACTTCGGCTTGCCCGAGAGCTTCACCGATGCGAACTCGTATCGATCGACTGGCGGCGCGATGCCGACGAGCGCGCAGACGCGGTGCTCGTCAACGCCAGCCGTCATCGCGATGTAGGAGCCGAAGGAAAAGCCTGCGGCCCACAACTCCAGATCAGGATACTGCGCGGCCATGAAATCGAGGGCTGCCCCGTAGTCGGCCAGTTCCCCGCGACCCTCGTCCCACGCGCCGGCGCTACGGCCGACGCCGCGGAAGTTGAAGCGCAGCACGGCGCAGCCGATGCGGGTCAGCGCCTTGGCGCCCTGAAACACGACTTTCGTGTGCATCGTGCCGCCTTGCGTCGGCAGCGGATGTGCGAAGACCACCGCCGCCCGCGGTGCCCCGGCGGGGAGATCCATCAGGACTTCGAGCGGCCCGGCGGGACCGGGTATCTCACGAAGCGGCTCGGACAAGGCGTCTCCTTCTGGATCGTACGCGATCCGTGCAGCTCATGCATCCTTCTCGTGGTATTCCTCCGACGATCCCGATGGCGAGACGCGCTACGATTTGGACGTCCTGCCAACGACGCAAGGACACCTGTGAGCTTGACCAACGGCACCAGGCTTGGACCCTATACGATCCAATCGCTGCTCGGCCAGGGCGGCATGGGGCAGGTCTATGACGCGACTGACACCCGACTCGATCGAGCGGTTGCGATCAAGGTGCTGTCCGAGGCGCTGGCAGGCGATTCGGGCGCCCGTCAGCGGTTCGAGCGCGAAGCGCGCTCAGCCGCGGCGTTGAACCATCCGCATATCTGCACCATTCTCGACGTCGGCCCGGACTATCTCGTCATGGAGCGGCTCGAGGGAGAGACGCTCGCCGCCCTGCTGACGCGAGGTCCGCTGCCAATCAACCAGGCAATCGACTACGCGGTTCAGATCGCCGATGCGCTCGAGGCCGCGCATGCGCGCGGCATCGTCCATCGCGACTTGAAGCCAAGCAACGTGATGATCACAGCGGCGGGCGCGAAGGTGCTGGATTTCGGACTCGCCAAGCAGGTCGCGACGGTCGATCGAGACGCGTCAACGATGACGTTCACGGCCGTCGAGGCCGTGACCCGGGCTGGACAGATTGTCGGGACCGCGGCGTACATGTCGCCGGAACAGGCCGAAGGCAAGCACATTGACGCGCGGTCCGACCTGTTCGCGCTCGGTGCCCTCTTATACGAGATGTTGACCGGACGGCGGACGTTTGCGGGAGACACACGGCTTTCGACGATCGCCTCCGTTTTGAAGGCCTCCCCCGAACCGTTGCGCCGCATTCGGCACGACATACCCGAGCACCTCGAACGCGTCGTGTTGCGATGCCTCGAGAAGGACCCTGCGGCCCGGTACGCGTCTGCCGCGGAGGTCCGCCGCGAGTTGATGCCGCGTCAGATGGCCGATCGCTCTCGAAATCGATTGCGCGCAGCGATTGTCTCCGGAGCGGCCCTCGTCCTTGTCGTAGGCGGTCTGGGCGTCCGCTCGTACCTCGAGGCCACGCGGGCGAACTGGGTGGAAAAGACGGCGGTGCCTGAGATCGCGAAGTTGTTGGCGAGCGACCGGCCGTTCGCAGCGTTGAAGCTTTATCGCGAGGCCGAGCGTGCCGACCCTGCGTCGCGGGCCCTGGTCGCGTTCAGCGAGGCACTGAACGCCCCGGCGATTTCCATTCGATCGAACCCGCCAGGAGCGGAGGTCTACGTCTCCGACTATCTCGATGCGTCGGTCGGCGACACCACCTGGGAGCTGGTTGGTTCCACGCCACTCAAGACCGATCGAATTCCATACGCCGGCTACTACCGGATCCGCGTGTCCAAGTCCGGGTTTGCTTCAATCGAGCGACCGTTAGACCCGGTAGCGCTCGGCCTGCGTCGAGGACCTGGCGGTCTCGACCTCACGCTGCAGTCCAGCGACCGCGTGCCGCAGGGAATGGTTTGGGTCGAAGCGGCGGCATCAGGCGATTCGATCGGAACCGTCCTGGTGACTCCTGCGCTGCTTCCAGCGTTCTGGCTGGACAAGCAGGAAGTCACCAACCGGCAATTCAAAGCCTTCGTGGACGCGGGAGGATACCGGACGCGCGCGAGTTGGAAGGACCCGTTCACGAAGGACGGCAAGACGCTGCAGTGGGAAGACGCGATGTCGCGGTTCCACGACGCCACGTCAAGGCCCGGACCCGCCACCTGGCAACTCGGCACGTATCCCGACGGTACGGCCGATCTCCCCGTCAGTGGTGTGAGCTGGTACGAAGCTGCGGCGTACTGTGAGTCTGTGCAGAAGAGCCTGCCGACTGCGTACCACTGGTATCAAGCTGCGGGCGCCGGCCTCTTCTCGACGATTCTCCAGTTGAGCAACTTCAGTGGGCGCGGTCCTCAGCCAGTGGGGAGCAACCGGGGGCTGTCGCAATACGGTGCGCTCGATATGGCGGGGAACGTCAAGGAGTGGTCAGCCAGTCCCGTAGGCACCAAACGCGCAATCCTCGGCGGCAGTTGGAACGAGTCGAGCTACACGTTCGCCCAGCTCGATGCCGAGGAGCCGTTCGAGCGGCAAGCGACCTTCGGATTCCGGTGCGCCCGTTTCGTCGAGCATCCACCCGCAGCGCTCTTCGAGCCGCACGCCTGGTCGATCGAGGACCGACGCGGCGAGAAACCCGTTGACGATGCGGCCTTCCGTGTCTACGCGGCCCTTCACCGTTACGACAAGACCGATCTCGCTGCTCGAACTGAGTCGATGGATGACTCGAAGCCGTTTTTTCGTAGAGAGACGATCACGTTTCGAGCGGCCTACGGGAACGACCGCGTCGTTGCGCACCTGTATTTGCCGAGGAACGCGACGCCGCCGCCGTTTCAGACGGTGCTCTTCGTGCCGAGCGGCAACGTGTTCTACTTCCAGTCAATCGACACCTTGCCCGATCCCTTCGAGTTCCTGGTGCGGGCGGGCCGCGCCGTGCTCGTCGTTGCGGTCCAGGGGACACTGGAACGCGGACCGTCCCCGCTTAATGTAGGCCCCAACCAGATGAGGGATCGGCTGCTGCAGTGGTCCAAGGACGTGCAGCGGTCGATCGACTACCTCGAAACACGCCCCGAGCTTGATACAAGCAAGCTCGCGTTCTACGGGATCAGCTACAGCGCCGGCGTCAGCCCGACGCTGCTGGCTCCTGAGCCACGGTTCAAAGTCGCAGTACTCGTATCAGCAGGAGTCTGGGAAAAGACGGCGGCGGAAGTGGATCCGTGGAACTACGCGCCGAGAGTGAAAATCCCTGTCCTGATGCTCAATGGGCGCGACGACTTCGTCTTCCCGGTGGACCGATCGCAGATCCCGCTGCTGAATGCGCTCGGCACACCCGCCAAGGACAAGCGACACATCCTCTACGACGGCGGTCACGTGAATCTACAGACTCGCATGGACCTGATCGGCGAAATCCTGCGCTGGCTGGATCAGTATCTCGGCCCTGTGAATACCGCGCCGTAGCCGAACGTGGCCTATCGGAAGGCCACGCGCGCGCGCTCGGTCTGCAATTCGTGCAGCAGACGCATGACGTTGTAAGCGGTGAGCTCGATCATCACGTTCGTGACCTGCGCGTGCAACTCGTCGCTCAGCTTGGGTTCGAGCGCCTTCATCGCAGACGTCAGCCGCTGTTCCTGCCCCTCGAGTTCCTTCTTGTCTACGACGCCGTCGGCCATCGCTGCGGTGAACGACTCCAATTTCTCGACACGCTCGTGAATGGTCGGGTGTTCCGCACGTTCGTCGAACCAGCTTGTCTTTGCCATTGATGTTCTTCCTTTTGATGTCGTAGAGCGGGGGCTTCAGCCCCCGCGGTCACGCGCAGGCTAAAGCCTGCGCTCTACGGTGGTGCAGATTAGAGGTCCTTCAAGATCTGTTTGAGCGCGGTGAGGCGCGTCTGGAACGTCGCGCGTCCGCCTTCCTTGTCCATGCGCTCGAGAATCGGCGCCGGAAGGAACTGCCGGTCGGTGCACTCGATGATGGCCGCGACCTCCTGCAGCTCGCGCTCCATGCCCTGCGTCGAAGGCATGAACTGCGCGACGACCTCTGCGAGCGCGTCCTTGGTGATGTGATCCTGGCCGGCGAGCAGCGACTTGCGCCACGCCCGGCCGACCATGCCTTCGATATCGGCGCCTGAGAGATGCCCGCGCTGCGGAATGGACGGGACGTCCTCGGCGGCGACGCGTGATCCCATCTTCTTCGCCAGGATGTTGAACATCTGACGGATCTCGGCTTCGTCAGTTGGATAGAAGAGCGGGATATGCACCTCCGCCCGGCCCTGACGCTTCAAGTCGATCGGCAGCAGATCGGGCCGCGCGGTCAGCAGCATCCAGATGATCCGGCCGCGATACCTCGTATCGCCCATCTGAGACGCGATCATG
>Ga0111539_10005064_pt1 | contig 17116 bp, 17 predicted proteins | sample RhiMethybrSRZTD1_FD_79667 | JGI IMG/M metagenome (GOLD analysis project Ga0111539, IMG submission 79667) | Populus rhizosphere microbial communities from Tennessee, USA - Rhizosphere MetaG P. TD hybrid SRZTD1 (version 2) (version 2) | ecosystem: Host-associated > Plants > Roots > Rhizosphere >... | reverse complement strand
CCCGCGCCGGATCGCCCGGCCGGCAAGCCGGCGGCAGCCGCGGCGGTGGAGGAGGCGGCGGCCTCCATGGTGCGCCGGATCGATCCGGCGACCCGCAGCGCGCGACTCGAGGCGATCCGCCGCGCGCGCAGCGCGAGCGCAACCGGCGGGGAGCGGCGGACCGGAGCCAAGGAACCTCCGCCGGCGCTGGCGACGGCGGAGGGTGACCTCGACAAGGAGTACATCCGCGAGGCGGTGCAGGGCATCGTGCCGCTCCTCGCCGAATGCTACCAGGAGGGGCTCGAGCGCGATCCGAGCCTGGCCGGGGCGGTGGTCGTCGACTTCACCATCGAGGGGGAGCCGGAGGTCGGTGGGCTGGTCGGCGAGAGCTCGATCCAGAAGACCAGCATCCACGACCCGGCGGTGCTCGAGTGCATCCAGGAGACCATGTACGCCCTCGAGATCGACCCGCCGTCCGGCGGTGGCGTCGTCCACGTCAGCTATCCGTTCAAGTTCGCGGCCAGCGACGACGGCCAGCCGTAGCTCGTCCGATCCGGCTTGCCGGGGCTGCCCCACCTGCAGTACAGATCGGGAATGCAAACGAACGTTTGCTTTCTATCTGGATGGCTGCTGCTGGCCGGCTGCACCGGGGTGGTGAGCGGTGGCGGGCCGGAAGCGGACCCGGGCGGGCCCGACGCCGGTGGCGCCGCCGGCGCCGACGCGGGCGGCGGCGGCCTGTCCTTCACCGTCCCGCGCATCGTGAAGCGGACGCTGGCCAACGACAACTGGGGCTATCCCTACGCCGGCGACGAGCGGCGGATGCAGCCGACCATCCTGATGGTCGTCCACATCTTCGGGGTCGAGGACACCGCCGCCATGCCGGTCGGCATCGACCCCGGGACCGGCACCTACCAGGAGTACACCGCCATCTCCAAGCCGAGCTACACGCGCAACTCGGCGCACGACTACATCGCTCGCAACGGCGAGGTCATCGAGGTCATCGACCCGGCGCCCTACGCCGCCTGGTCGAACGGCGGCCTCGACGACCCGGACCGCTCGATCCCGACCATCGACGCCCTCGCCTCCCAGTCGACCTACAACCCGAACGAGTACTGCTATCGCGAGGTCGAGAACACCGGCTACCCGGTCAGCTTCGAGCTCACCGCCGAGCAGGTGGAGACCGTCGCCTACTTCGTGGCGCAGGACAGCATCGCGACCGGTCTCGACATCGACCGCACCACGGTGACCACCCACGCCGATTTCGACTCGGTCAACCGGGCGCGCTGCGCCTTCCCGCCGGCCGGACGCGAGGCCGACCTGGCCGGCATCATCGAGCGCGCCCGCGTCATCCGCGGCGAGATGCTCGCCGCCGAGTGATCACTCCGCCAGCGCGGCGCCGACCGCGGTGAAGGCGGTGACGAGAGCGAGCACCGCCACGACGACGGTGCTCGCCCGGCGGCCAGCTACTTCTTGCCGGTCGCCCGGTTCATGCGCTCCATCGTCTCCCGCGAGGCCGCGAAGTTCACGCCCGGGATGACGCCGAGGTCGGCCAGGCAGGTCGAGGCGCGGAACACCCAGGCCTCGAACTCGTCGGTGCGCCGCCACTCGTCCAGCTTGGCACGATCGCCGTAGCAGATGAAGGCGCCGTTCATGTCGCCGCCGTGCGCGGTCAGCCAGAAGCCGTCCCAGCGGCTGAAGAAGCCCTTCTTCTGCTGCGCGTCGAGCCAGGGGCCGGTCTCCTGCCACAGCGACATCGCCTCCTGCTCGCGGCCGAGATGCGGACGGTTCGAGCCGATGAAAAGCACTGCCTTCTCGTTTGCCATGTGTGCCTCCAGTCCTCGGTGTGGGCGGCAGCATGGTCGGCGTATCCGGCGCGGTCAATCGCCGCATCTTGCCATTCGCGGCTCCGGAGCTCGTCACTGGTAGGCGCGAGCGCCCACCGCGGTGAAGCCGAGGCCGAGCGACAGAGAGTCGCGCACTCCGTCGACGTTCGGGTTGAAGGCGCCGTCGGCGTCGAACAGATCGAGGTCCGGGTTGCCGACCGTGCTCGCGATGAGCGAGTTGGCGCGCAGCTCCTCCACCGTCACCATGCCGTCCTCGTTGTCGTCGAAGAACGTCGCGAGCTCTTCCCCCTGCGTGCCGGGCTCGCACACCCCGCCGGGACAGTCGCGCTGCACGATGGAGTCGAACCCGATCGCCAGCGCCGGGATGAGCACCTCGTCGACCTCCGCCTCGCTGAAGGCAGCGCCCAGGCGACCGAGCGTGAGGCCGTCGTCCGACGCCGCCGCGACGATCCGCCCGCCCACCCCGCGCAGCGCGATGACCTGCGGCGTCACGCCGACGATGGCGAGCTCGATGGGGATGGTCCCGGGGCCGCCCCGCACCCGTCCGCCCGCCAGCCGTCCGTCGAGCTGGCCGTCGGCGCCGTCGAGCGGGACCAGGGCGAACGGCTCGGCCCCGGAGAAGTTGTCGCCCGCGTCGCCGTCGAGGTCGTCGGCGCGCGAGACCTGGAGCGGGACCGACGGGTCGTCGTCGAGCGAAGCGGCGTCGATCCCGACCAGCATCAGGACGTCCCCGGCCTCGACCGCATCCTGCTGGGCCCCGGCGATCGCCAGTTCAGTCTGGTTGTGAAGCGCCGCCAGGAGGCCTCCCAGGGCGTTGTCCCGCCGGGTGTCGGAATCGAGGTCGAGGGCAAGGCTGGTGGCCTCGCTGGCCGTCTCCGGGATCCGGATGGAGTCCATGACGAACCAGAGGCCGTCGAGGAGCGCCGCGTCGGGCGCCGCGGCGTCCGGGGTGCCGGCGTCGATCCGCCCGGCAGCGTCGGCCGGATCGCCGACCGCGCCGTCGTCGTCTCCGCCACAGGCGCCGAGAGGCGCAAGGATGCAGGCGATAACTAGTGGGTAGGTCCTCATCGGACCAGGGTCACACGGCCGGCGGCGAGCGGCTCCCGGCAAAGTCGTGCGGAACCCGGATTCGCGGTCCCGGAACGGGGCCCGAGCAGTTGCAAATCGCGGTCCTGCGCGATAAACCGCGGGCTCCAGGAGGGACGAGAATGGCGTCGTACGACAAGCTCACGCCGCCCACCAAGGGCGCGAAGATCACCGCCAACCCGGACGGCTCGGTGACCGTCCCCGACGAGCCGGTCATCCCGTACATCGAGGGGGATGGCATCGGCGTGGACATCACCCCGGCCATGCACGACGTGGTGAACGCCGCGGTCCAGAAGTCGTACGGCGGCAAACGGAAGATCCACTGGTTCGAGATCTACGCCGGCGAGAAGGCAGTCAAGCTCTACGGCGACAACCAGTGGCTGCCGGAGGACACCAACCGGGCCATCCGCGAGTACGCGGTGGCCATCAAGGGGCCGCTCACCACGCCGATCGGCGGCGGCATCCGCTCGCTCAACGTCGCGCTGCGGATGATCCACGACCTCTACACCTGCCTCCGCCCGGTGCGCTACTTCAAGGGCACGCCGTCGCCGATGAAGGAGCCGCACAAGCTCAACATCGTCCTCTTCCGCGAGAACACCGAGGACACCTACGCCGGCATCGAGTGGAAGGGCGGCTCGCCCGAGGCGCTCAAGGTCATCGACTTCGTCAACTCGCTCGCCTCCGAGGGCAAGAAGCTCACCCACGGCAAGGAGAACATGGGCATCGGCATCAAGCCGGTCTCCGAGTTCGGCTCCAAGCGCCTGCAGCGGCGCGCCATCCGCCACGCCATCGCCAAGGGGCTCCCCAGCGTGACGTTCGTCCACAAGGGCAACATCATGAAGTACACCGAGGGCGCCTTCAAGGACTGGGGCTACGAGCTGGCCAAGCAGGAGTTCGGCGACAAGACCTGCCTCGAGTGGGAGCCGGTGGCCGGGCGGGTGAAGATCGGCGACCGCATCGCCGACTCGATGTTCCAGCAGCTGCTCCTGCGCCCCGACGAGTACTCGGTGGTGGCGACGACCAACCTCAACGGCGACTACCTCAGCGACGCGGCGGCGGCCCAGGTCGGCGGCCTCGGCATCGCGCCGGGCGCCAACATCGGCGACAGCGCGGCGGTCTTCGAGGCGACTCACGGCACCGCGCCCAAGTACGCCGGGCAGAACAAGGTCAACCCGGGCTCCATCATCCTCAGCGCGGCGCTCATGCTCGAGCACATGGGCTGGGACGAGGCGGCCCAGAAGGTCTACCGCGGCATGGAGGGCGCCATCGCCGCCAAGACCGTCACCTACGACTTCGAGCGGCTGATGACCGGCGCCAAGCTGGTCGGCTCGCGCGAGTTCGGCCAGGCCATCGTCGACAACATGTGATGCGAGACCAACTGCCGTCGAGGGAGACAAGATGCCGCGTCGGAACAAGGTAACGGTCGTCGGAGCGGGAAACGTCGGCGCCACCTGCGCCCACTGGCTGGTGGCCAAGGAGCTGGCCGACGTGGTGCTGGTCGACATCGTCGAGGGCATGCCGCAGGGCAAGGCGCTCGACCTGATGGAGGCCACCCCGGTCGAGGACGTCGATTGCAAGGTGATCGGGTCCAACGGCTACGACGAGACCGCCGGCTCCGACGTCGTCATCGTGACCAGCGGCATCCCGCGCAAGCCCGGCATGAGCCGCGACGACCTCCTGGCCACCAACAAGAAGATCGTCGGCTCGGTGTGCGGCGAGATCAAGAAGTCGTCCCCCAACGCGTGCGTCATCATCGTGTCGAACCCGCTCGACGCCATGTGCCACGTGGCCTACGACGTGCTCGGCTTCCCGCGCGAGCGGGTCATGGGCATGGCCGGCGTGCTCGACACCGCGCGCTGGAAGACGTTCGTGGCGATGGAGCTCGGCTGCTCGGTCGAGGACGTGCACGGCATGGTGCTGGGCGGCCACGGCGACACCATGGTGCCGCTGCCCGACCACACATCGATCGCCGGCATCCCGCTGTCAGAGCTGGCCTCGGTCGAGCGGATCAAGGCGATGATCGAGCGCACCGCCAAGGGCGGCATCGAGATCGTGAATCTATTGAAGACCGGGTCGGCCTACTACGCGCCGGCCTCGGCGACGGTGGCGATGGTCGAGTCGATCCTCAAGGACAAGAAGCGGGTCCTGCCCTGCGCCGCCCTGCTCGCCGGACAGTACGGCTACCAGGACCTCTTCATCGGCGTCCCCTGCGTCCTCGGCGCCGGCGGGGTCGAGAAGGTCCTCGAGCTCCGGCTCGGCGATCACGAGAAGAAGCTGCTCGACAACTCGGCCAACGCCGTCCGCGAGCTCGTGGCTGCACTCAAGAAGGTTTGAACCGCCAAAGCCGCCAAACACGCCAAAGCAGAAGAAAGAACATTGGGTTGGAAAAGCAAAGAGAAAAAGAAATTCTGAATTTGGCGGATATGGCGGATTTGGCGGTTAGAAGGTTCTCCCCATGAAGATCCACGAGTATCAGGGCAAGGAGCTGTTCCGGCGCTACGGGATCCCGGTGCCGCTGGGCGAGCCGGCCATGTCGGTCGACGAGGCCATCGCCGCGGTGCCGCGGGTGCAGCGGGCGTCGGGCGTCGACGTGGTGGTGGTCAAGGCGCAGATCCACGCCGGCGGCCGCGGCAAGGGAGGCGGGGTCAAGGTGGCCAGGAGCCGCGAGGAGGCGGACAAGGCGGTCCGCGCCATCTTCGGCATGAACCTGGTGACCCATCAGACCGGGCCGGAGGGAAAGAAGGTGCAGCGCCTGCTGGTCGAGCAGGGGCTCGACATCGACAAGGAGTACTACCTCGGCGTCACCCTCGACCGCGCGGCCGGCCGCGTCACCATCATGGCCTCGTCGGAGGGCGGGATGGACATCGAGGAGGTGGCGGCCAGCCACCCGGAGAAGATCCTGCGCGCCGCGCTCCACCCGGCGCTCGGCTACCAGGAGCATCAGGGCCGCGCGCTCGGTTTCGGCCTCGGGCTCGACGCCAAGCAGGTGGCCCAGTTCAGCAAGATCCTCGCCTCGCTGTGCCGCATGTACGACGAGATGGACTGCTCGCTGGTCGAGGTGAACCCGCTCATCACCACGAAGGACGGCCGGGTGCTGGCGCTCGACGCCAAGGTCAACTTCGACGACAACGCGCTCGACCGCCACCCGGAGCTCAGCGACTGGCGCGACCTCAGCGAGGAGGACCCGGCGGAGATCGAGGCCAAGAAGTTCGACCTCAGCTACATCGCGCTCGATGGCAACATCGGCTGCATGGTCAACGGCGCCGGGCTGGCGATGTCCACCATGGACATCATCCAGCACTACGGCGGCCAGCCGGCCAACTTCCTCGACGTCGGCGGCGGCGCGACCACCGAGAAGGTCACGGCGGCCTTCAAGATCATCACGCGCGACCCGGCGGTGAAGGGGATCTTCGTCAACATCTTCGGCGGCATCATGAAGTGCGACACCATCGCCAACGGAGTGTTGAAAGCGGTGGTGGAGGTCGGCCTCAAGGTCCCGCTGGTGGTCAGGCTCGAGGGCACCAACGTCGAGCTCGGCAAGAAGATCCTCGGCTCGAGCGGCCTCGACCTGTACGCCGCCGCCGACATGGCCGACGGCGCCAGGAAGATCGTCGAGCTGGCGGGAGGTGCAAGGTGAGCGTCCTGGTCGGCAAGCAGACGCGGCTCATCGTGCAGGGCATGACCGGCTCGGCCGGGGCCTTCCACGCCCGCCAGATGCTCGAGTACGGCACCAACCTGGTCGCCGGCGTGACCCCGGGCAAGAAGGGGGCGAAGGTCGAGGGCCTCGAGAAGGTACCGGTCTTCGACACCGTCGCCGAGGCCATCCGCGAGACCGGGGCCAACGCGACCGTCATCTACGTGCCGCCCCCCTTCGCCGCCGACGCCATCATGGAGGCGGCGGCCGCCGGCCTGAAGCTCATCGTCACCATCACCGAGGGGATCCCGACCCGCGACATGCTGCGGGCCAGGGCGCTCCTGCAGTCGGACTATCCCGACGCGGTGCTGGTCGGGCCCAACTGCCCGGGCGTCATCACGCCGGGCGAGTGCAAGATCGGCATCATGCCCGGCTACATCCACAAGCCGGGCGACGTGGGCGTGGTGTCGCGCTCGGGCACGCTCACCTACGAGGTCGTGCACCAGCTGTCGTCGCTCGGCCTCGGCCAGTCGACCGCCATCGGGATCGGCGGCGACCCGGTCAAGGGCCTCGACTTCATCGACTGCATCGCCCTGTTCAACGCCGACCCGGCGACCCGCGCCATCTTCATGATCGGCGAGATCGGCGGCTCGTCGGAGGAGGCGGCGGCGGCCTACATCAAGGCGAACGTGAAAAAGCCGGTGGCCGCCTTCATCGCCGGCCAGACGGCGCCGCCCGGCAAGCGCATGGGCCACGCCGGCGCCATCATCGCCGGCGGCAAGGGGACCGCGAAGGAGAAGATCGCCGCGCTCACGGCGGCCGGCATCGCGGTGGCCAAGACCCCGGCCGAGATGGGCGTGACCCTGAAATCGGTGCTGTAGGAGACAAGGACATGGCAATCGAGAGGACGTTTTCGATCGTGAAGCCGGACGCGGTGGCGAAGAACGCCATCGGCAAGGTGGTGGCGATGCTCGAGGCCGGCGGCCTGCAGGTGGTCGCGCAGAAGATGGTGCGGCTCACCCCCGAGCAGGCAGGCGAGTTCTACGCCGTCCACCGCGAGCGTCCCTTCTACAAGGACCTGTGCGCCTTCATGACCGAGGGACCGGTGGTGGTCCAGGTGCTCGAGGGCGAGAACGCCGTCGCGCGAAACCGCGAGGTCATGGGCGCGACCGATCCCAAGAAGGCGGACGCGGGGACCATCCGGGCCGAGCTGGGGAGCAACATCGAGCGAAACGCCTGTCACGGATCCGACGCGCCGGAGACGGCTCGCCAGGAGATCGCTTTCTTCTTCAGCGGCGCCGAGCTCGCCGCGCTGAGGCGCTGATGCCATTCGTCGTCGGAGCACCCAAGGAGACCCTGCCGGGCGAGAAGCGCGTCGCGCTGGTCCCGAGCGTCCTCTCGCCGCTCACCAAGAGCGGCATCACCGTGCAGATCGAGGCCGGCGCCGGCGTCGCCTCGGGCTACCCGGACAAGGAGTACGTCGACAAGGGCGCGGTCATCGTGCCCGACCGGCGGACCCTGTTCGCCCAGGCCGACGTCATCGCCCAGGTCAACACCTACTCGGCCAACCCGGACGCCGGCCGCGGCGACCTCATGCTGTTCAAGAAGGGGCAGCTGGTCATCGGCATGGCCGACCCGCTCATCGCCTTCCGCCAGGTGAAGGAGATGGGCGACCGCGGGGTGACCTCGTTCGGGCTCGAGCTGGTGCCGCGCATCACGCGCGCCCAGAGCATGGACATCCTGTCGTCGATGGCGACCATCGCCGGCTACAAGGCGGTCCTCATCGCGGCGATGCAGCTGCCGCGCATGTTCCCGATGCTGATGACGGCGGCCGGGACGCTCAAGCCGGCCCGCGTGCTGGTCATGGGCGCCGGCGTGGCCGGTCTGCAGGCGATCGCCAGCTCCAGGCGGCTCGGCGCGGTGGTGTCGGGCTACGACGTCCGCTCGGTGGTCAAGGAGCAGATCGAGAGCCTCGGGGCCAAGTTCGTCGACCTCGGCCTCGAGACCGGCAACCTGCAAGACCAGGGCGGTTACGCCAAGGAGCAGAGCGAGGACTTCCTGCGCCGGCAGCGCGAGGCGATGACCAAGGTGGTCGCCGCCAGCGACGTGGTCATCACCACCGCCGCCATCCCGGGCAAGAAGTCACCCATCCTGGTCACCGCCGACATGGTGAAGGCGATGGAGCCCGGCTCGGTCATCGTCGACCTGGCGGCCGAGCGCGGCGGCAACTGTGAGCTCACCCAGGCAGGCAAGGAGATCGTGGTGCACGGCGTGACCATCTGCGGGCCGCTCAACCTGGCCAGCACCGTGCCCTACCACGCCAGCCAGATGTACGCGAAGAACGTGGTCACCTTCCTCAAGAACATGACGACCAAGGAAGGCGCGCTCAAGGTCGACACCGCCGACGAGATCACCGCCGGCACGCTCATGACCCAGGACGGTCAGGTCGTGCACCCGCGCCTGCGCGAGCTACTCGGCCTGCCGGCGATGGCGCCGGTCGCGGCCCCCGCCAAGGCCGCCGGCTAGCGAGCCCGGGCGCGGCTCTATTTCGGCGGCATGCGGAGGCCGCCGTCGAGGCGGATGACCTCGCCGTTGAGGTACGGGTTGGCGGCGAGGTGAGCGACCAGGGCGGCGTACTCGGCGGGATCGCCGAGGCGCTTGGGGTGGACGATGTTGGCGGTGAGCGCGGCGCGCGCCTCGGGCGGCAGCATGGCGAGGAGCGGGGTGTCGAACAGGCCGGGGGCGATGGTGACGACGCGGATTCCCGAGGGCGCCAGGTCGCGCGCGGCCGGCAGGGTCATCGCCGCCACGCCGCCCTTCGAGGCCGAGTAGGCCAGCTGGCCGATCTGTCCCTCGAGGGCGGCCACCGACGCGGTCATGACCACCAGGCCGCGCTCGCCGCCGGCGTCGGGCGGGCTCTTGGTCATGGCGGCGGCCGCCAGGCGCAAGAGGTTGAAGGTCCCGACCAGGTTGACCGCGATGACCTTCTGGAAGGCGGTGAGGTCGTGCGGGGCGCCGAACTTGTCGACCGTGCGCGCGGCCCAGCCGACCCCGGCGCAGGCGACCGCGACGCGAAGCGGGCCGAGCCCGACCGCCTGGCCGACCGCCAGCTGCAGCTGGTCGGCGTCGGACACGTCCGCGCGCGCGAAGCCGCCGCCGATCTCCTGCGCGACCGCCGCGCCCTTCGCCTCGTCGCGATCCACCACCAGCACCCTGGCGCCGCCGGCGGCCAGCCGCCGCGCCGTGGCCGCGCCGAGTCCGGAGGCGCCGCCGGTGACGATCGCCACTGCGTCCTTGAGGTCCATGCCCCGCTCTATATCACTTCCTGGTCGCGCGGCAGCGGTCGGAGCCGGGGATGGCGACGCGCCGGCCGTCGCGGGTCTGGGTGCCGCTGGCGAGCTCGACCCGCATGACCGGTCCGGCGGCCGTCTTGATGAGGACCGCGCTGGCGTCGAGCCAGACGTCGCCTTCCTCCTTGGCGCGCCACCAGCGGGACGAGGTCGTGGTGTCGACCGCCGCCAGCTCCTCGGGCAGGAGCAGGTGCTCGAGCGCGCAGTCGACCACGACCTTGCCCTTCTTGTCGTAGATGACGAGCGCGTGCTTGTAGCCGGCGTTGCCCCACTCGTCGACCGTGGCGAGCTGGCCGCCGTCGGCCACCAGGATGCGGACCGGCGCGACCTGGTTGACCAGCTTGCGCTGGTACATGCGCTTGGGGTGGACCGGGTCCTTGTCGTCGTAGAGCGTGAGGGTCCCCGGCTTCTTCGCCTCGCCCGGCACCAGCACCGCCCGGTAGCGTCCCGAATCCGACTTCACGTACTTGGTCGTCGGCGCCGCCCAGTCGTCGGCGCGGGCGGCGCCGGCCGCCGCCAGCAGGGCCAGCCCGCACACCATCCAGAGCCGCCGCATGCGCCCATTGTAGTGCGGAATAGGCGCGGCACGGTCGCCGTTCGATCGAGCATGACCCGCGCCGGGCTGCTCTTCGCGATTCTCGCCGGATGTAGCGCGCCGCCGCCGGCGCCGCCCGCGACCCCGACGGGCGAGCCGGTGGCCCTGCAGACACAATCCCCCGCCTCCGACGCGGCGCCCAGCGACGTCGCCGCCCCGACCGCGGCGGCCGCCGACGCCGGAGCGGGCATGGCGCCACTGTCGACGACCGGCGACATCGACGGGAAACCCGGCGACGAGCGGATCACCTTCGCCGCCGACGGCACGCTCACCGCCGGCGACCTCTCCATCCGCCTCGAGCCGCCGCCGTCGAGCGAGTACTTCTGGACCAAGCAGGCCGTGCTGCGCGCGGTCGTGCTCGACAGCGCCAAGAAGCTGGTCGCCATCCACCTCGGCGTGCCGACCGGCGACGGCGAGGACCCGCCCAACATCGAACGGCTGTTCATCGTGCGGCGCGGCCGCCTGGTGAAGGTCTTCGACCAGGCGGTCGGCGTCTACACGCCGGTCGATCTCGCCTTCCCGGGCGACGGCACCCTGCGCTACGTCGAGCAGGGCTGGATGGCCTGCAACCGCGCCAAGCACCCGCCGACTCCGGTCGTCAAACAGGAGGTCGTCTATCGCCTCAACCGGGCCGGCACCGCCATGCTCGAGTGGAGGCGCATCGACACCAGGGAGAAGCAAGCGTGCGACGAGCTGGCCGCCTGTCCCTTCGTCTACGCCGTCGGGGCCGACGGGGGCGCGACCCGGGTGGGCGAGATTCTGCGCGACCTGCGCGGCGCGCGCGCCTACTCGCTGCAGTCGCTGGTGATGCCGCGCGGAACCATCCACGTTCGCCTGGCCGAGGAGAAGCCGGAGGTGACCTACCTCGACGAGATCCTCCTCGAGTCGGGCGGCGTCGAGCAGCATCCGCTCGCCTGCCGCGGCGACCCGGTGCCGGCCTACTGCCGCGCCGACCACGACCTGTTCGTCATGCACCGCGGCGACACGCTCGACCTCACCTTCGAGGCCGCCGAGGGCGAGGTCACGCTCTTCGCGCGCGGCTATTACCAACCATTGTAAGACTCGGCGCGGGTGCTACCCCGGAGAACGGCTCGCGCTGCGCGCTCGCGGGCCCCACGCCTCGGCCGCTCTGATCAGTCAGTCGACGATCGAGCCGCAGGTGAACTCGGCCTCGACCGTGTGGTCGCCCTGCATGAGGGTGGTGCAGGCCTCGCCGAGGAGCTCGAGGGTGCTCTCGTCGCTGAGGTGCCACTCGGTGCCGTAGGCCAGCTCGCGCCCGTCGAGCGTGACGGTGCCGTACTCGGCCTGGTCGGGATCCACCCGGCCGTCGATGGCGAACGAGCAGCTGCGCACGCCGCCGATGATGGAGTCGAACGCGCCGACCAGCGCGTCGGCGTTGAACGCCTGGTAGTAGGGCGCGTTGTCCGGCCCGCCGAGTGGCTTGCCCACCCCGGCGTTGGCCATGTCCTGCAGGTGCGACTGGGCGATCTGGTCGCCGACGCTGATGATGTAGAGGTCGATGCCGGCCATGTGGGCGCGCTGGGCGGCGCCGACCGCGGCGGAGCGCGCCTCGGGCAGCCCGTCGGGATCCGGCACCTCGCAGGTGTCGGGCTCGCCGTCGGTGGCCACCACGATGATCTTCGGGCCGGTCTCCTGGATCCCGCTCAGGGTGGTCACCATCGCGTCGATGGAGACGGCGGTCGGGGTCTCGTCGACCGGGTCGTACGACTCGTAGAGGCCGCGGAGCGGCAGGTAGTTGCCCATCGCCGGCGGCATCTGCTCGATGATCGGGCAGACGCCGTTGTCGGCGGTGTAGAGCGCCATGCCGAAGCGGACGTCCTGCTCGAGGCGCTTGACCACCCCGACCTGATCGTCGAACAGGGTGTCGTAGACCGCCCACCAGCGCGAGGTGTTGGCGAAGTCGAAGTCCATGGTCCCGCTCCGGTCGACCAGCAGCATCACGGTCGGGATGGTGTCGGTGAGGTCGACCTGGACCGAAGCGCAGTCATCGTCGCCGCCGCCACCGCCCGGGTTGCCCGGGTCATCCGGCTCGTCGGGGTCGAGCGGCTCGCCGCCGCCGTCGATCGATCCGACACATCCGCCGAGCGCAGCGCAGACCAGTAGCGTCGAGAGGTGGGGGAGCCTCATGGATGCGCTGCAGTGCAAAGCCAGCGCCACGGGGACGGACATCATGCGCCGCGCACTTCCGTGGGCGATGGAGTCAGGCGTCCCGGCTACCCGACCTGCCCTTTTCCATCACTTGAGGTCACTCGACTCCAGCAATTCCGGTGCGGCTGGCCACTCTGTTGGCCACCCCTCTGGCACGATGGCGAGGTGGCGCGCGCCGGACGCCCGGTAACCAAGCCGATCATCAAGAAGCCGGGCCAGCCGGGCGGCTTCGTGCCCATCCCCTACCCGAACGCGGTCGCGCTGGCGGAGCGACGCTTCGCGGCCATCCAGCAGCGCAGCGGCCGCGCCGCCATCGGCGTCGTCGGCGGCGCCGTGGTGGAAGCGGTCGAGTCGGAGATCGTCTGGCTCCTCGGCTGCACCCCCGCCGCCTGCTCGCCGGCGACCGCGCGCAGCGTCGCCGCCGCCCGGGCCCGCGGCGCCCGCGTCATCGTCCAGGACTCCCGCCCGGGCGAGCCGAGCGGCGCCGGCGACCTCCACTTGCCGGTCCGGACCGGAGGTGACGGCGCCGTCGTCGCCGCGGTCGTCCAGCTCCTGCTCGAGAGCGGCTGGCTGCCGGCCGGCGAAGGCGAGAGCCCCGCCGACGAGCTCGTGCTCACCTGGCCTGCCGCCCGCGCGTCCGAGGAGACCGGCGTCCCCGAGGCGGTCATCCGCCAGGTCGCCGAGGTCTGGTCCAGCGTCCGTTCGGCCACCCTCGTCCTCGGCTCGAGCGCCGGCTACCGGGCGATCGGCGGCGCCGCCGAGCTCGTGCGCGCGATCGAGGCCGACGAGATCGCGGGGCTGGTCTCCATCTGCTTCGCCCCGCCGCCCGACCCGCGCCTGTGGCGCGCGCTCGACGCGCTCGAGTTCCACCTCGCGGTCGACAGCGTCCTCGGCGACGTCGCCGAGCGCGCCGACCTCGTGCTCCCCCTCCCCTTCCCGGTGGCGGTGGACGTCGACGACGGCGCAGCCGCCGAGCCGCTCATCGCCCCCTGAAGAACCGGCAAGACCTGGCTGTCAGCCGTTCTGACGCCCGACTCAGGAGCGGGAAAGGGAGCTGGCCGGGACCAGCTCGTCGGCGGCGGGGCGGGCGCGGTTGGCCAGCTGGCCGCAGGCGGCGTCGATGTCGTCGCCGCGCGGCGTGCGCAGGTAGGCGGCCAGGCCGAGCTCTTTGACCCGGTTCTGGAAGCGCTCGATGGCGGCGGCGGTCGGGCGGCGATACGGCGCGCCGGGGTGCGGGTTCCACGGGATGAGGTTGACCTTGCACTTCATCCCGCCGAGCAGGCGCGCCAGGCGCTCGGCGTCCGCGTCGCCGTCGTTGACCCCGGCCAGGAGGACGTACTCGAAGGTGATGCGGCGGCGCCGCTCGAGCGGGTAGGCCTTGAGGGCGGCGAGCAGGCGGGCGATGGGCCACTTGCGGTTGACCGGCATGATGCGGTCGCGCACCTCGTCGCTGGAGGCGTTGAGCGACACCGCCAGGTTGGGCCGGACGTCCGGCTCGCGGCCGAGGCGCTCGATGGCCGGCACCAGGCCGACGGTCGACACCGTGATGCGCCGGTGCGAAAAGTTGGCGCCCCGCTCGTCGGTGAGGATGGCGATCGACTTCACCACCGCGTCGTAGTTGTGCAGCGGCTCGCCCATTCCCATGTAGACCAGGTTGGTGATGCGGCGGCCCGCCTTCCCCCCCGAACGGTCCCCTCCCGAACCCGACACCAGATCACGGGGGATGACCCCGTGGGCCTCCTCGCGCGCGAGCAGCTCCTGGGCCCGGTAGACCTGGTCGGCGATCTCGCCCGGCTCGAGGTTCCGGGTGAGGCCGAGCGTGGCGGTGGCGCAGAACTGGCAGTCGAGCGCACAGCCGACCTGCGACGAGATGCACTGGGTGAGCTTGTCGCCGTCCGGGATGAGGACACTCTCGATCGACTTGCCGTCGCGCGTGACCAGGCGGAGCTTGCGGGTGCCGTCGAGCGAGCGCTGCACCTCGGCGACCTCGAGCGTGCCGAGCGCCACCTGGCCGGCCAGACGGGCGCGAAGCTCCTTCGACACGTCGGACATCTGGTCGAGCGAGGTTGCCCCGCGGGCGTGCACCCAGCGCCAGATCTGCTCGCCGCGGTAGCGCGGTTCGCCGAGCGAGGTGGCGAGCGCCACCGTCTCCTCGAGCGTCTGGTTCCTGAGATCGAGCATGAAACCGCCTACCTACCACACGGGTGGGTCGCTTTCCAGACCGCACTTTGCCAGCCGACCCGCCCGGCCGGACCGTTTAGGTTGAAAGGATGCGGCGCGCGATCCTCCTCGCCGGCCTCCTCCTCGGCCCCGTCTTCGCCCTCCTGCCGGCCGGCTGCGCCGCCCTCAACCGCGCGGATCCAACCGACACCGCCGTGCGGCACCGGAACCGCCCGGCCGCCGCGCGCGACGACGGCCAGCTCCTGGTGGTGACCTACAACGTCCACATGGAGACGGCGGCGCGCATCGCGGGCGGCCTGGGCGGGCCGTGGCTCCGGCGGGCCGACGTCATCGTCCTCCAGGAGATCGAGAGCCACGACCGCGAAGGGCTGAGCCGCGCCGGCCAGGTGGCCGAGCGCCTCGGCATGAGCTACGCCTACGCGCCCGGGTACGGGTTGCGCTCGGGCGGCAGTCACGGGGTCGCCATCCTGTCGCGCTGGCCGCTCAGCGACCTCGAGCTCGTCACCCTGCCGCGCCGGCAGGTGGTCTTCAACTCGGCGCGGCGGGTGGCGCTGGGGGCGACGGTCGCCTATCCCGGGCGCGCCCTCCGGGTTTACAGCGTTCACCTCGACAACCGGATCAACCCGTCGGAGCGGAGGCGCCAGCTGGCGCCGGTGCTGGTGGCCGCGGCGGCGCAGCGCGATCTGCCGGTCATCGTGGCCGGCGACATGAACACCAGCCCCTTCTGCTGGATCGGGCACGTGGTGCCGGTCCCCTGCGGGCGGCAGGACGACCGGCTCGAGGCGCTGGTCCGCGAGCGCGGCTTCGCGGTGCCGGCGGCCGGCTCCGGGCCGACCAGCCCGTGGCTCTCGATGCGGCTCGACGCCGTCTACGCCCGCGGGATCGGGGCAAGGCGGGTCGGGGTGGAGCGCGGCGTCCGGGTGAGCGACCACCTGCCGCTCTGGGTGGTCTTCCAGGTGTTCTAGGGCCGGTTCCACATCAGACCGGGGTGCTAGAGAAGCCCCGTGCGCATCTACTTCGTCGGCAGCCACGCCACCGGCAAGACCACCCTCTGTCGCTTCATCAGCCGGAAGTACGGGCTGCCGATGATCACCGAGGTGGCCCGCGCGGTCCTGGCCGAGATGGAGGCCTCGTTCGACGCCCTGCGGACCGACATGGACCTGGTCGCCGAGTACCAGACCCAGGTCTTCGCCCGCCAGGTGGCGGTCGAGCGGCTGCACGACGGCCACTTCGTCAGCGATCGGGCCTTCGACAACCTGGCCTACGCGGCAGAGCACACCACCATCGTCGCCGACCTGATGGCGACCCCGCGGTTCGCCGAGTACATGAAGTGGGTCTCCGAGGGAATCGTGTTCTTCCTCCGGCCGCATCCCTCGCTGCTCCGCGAGGACGGGGTCCGCGCCGGCGTCACCTGGGAGTCGGTGCTGCGCATCGACGGGATGGTGAAGCTGCTCCTCGAGCAGCACCGGGTCTCCTACCTCCCGGTCGAATCGGTGTCGATGCAGGAGAGGGTGCGCGCCGCCGAGTTCGTCCTCAGCCGCGAGGGGTTGCAGCCGTCGCGCGGCGAGCGCCCGGCGGCCGAGCCGGCGGCAACCGCCCCGGCCGCGCGCAACGGACACGACGCAGCCCGCACGCTGGCGCGCGAATTCCTGTCGGCAATCGGCAACTAACAGTCGAAATCGGATCGGTGCGCGCCTTTCGCGCGCTCCGGGGGCCGTGCTAACGTCGCGGGCGGACGGCAGATTCTGCCGGGGGGCCCTCGTCGATGAGCGACGATCTGACGCCGACCAAGCCGCAGCTCCTGGATAGCCTCGCCGCCAAGGTGGATGCGTTCCGGCGGGACCCCCGCTCGGGCGAGCTCTACCGCGAGCTCAAGGAGGCGCTGCGCCAGGCGAATCTGGGCGGAGAGCTCGCCGAGATCGCGGAGCTCCACGCCGAGCACGTGAGCGATCCGCGGCGCGCCGCCGGCATCCTGGTCGAGGCGGGCGCGACCCGCCTGCGCATGGGCCAGGCCAGCGAGGGCGAGCGCGACCTGCGCGATGCGCTGGCGCACGACCCGGCCAGCGAGCAGGCCGCCAACCGGCTGTCGGAGCACTTCATCGCGCGCGGCCGCTTCGCCGAGGCAGCCGCGGTCATCGAGAGCGAGCTCGACACGCTGTCGGCGATGGCCGAGAGCGGCGCCAACGGGGGCGAGCTGAACACCCGCCGCGCCGAGCGCCACCGCCAGGTCGCCGCGCTGTGGGACGGCAAACTGGCCCGGGTCGATCGCGCGCTCCAT
>Ga0111539_10005062_pt1 | contig 17120 bp, 16 predicted proteins | sample RhiMethybrSRZTD1_FD_79667 | JGI IMG/M metagenome (GOLD analysis project Ga0111539, IMG submission 79667) | Populus rhizosphere microbial communities from Tennessee, USA - Rhizosphere MetaG P. TD hybrid SRZTD1 (version 2) (version 2) | ecosystem: Host-associated > Plants > Roots > Rhizosphere >... | reverse complement strand
GCCCGCGGTCCACACGGCGTAGCTGCTCGTCCACAACGCCTTGTTGATCGGGAACAACCAACCCCAGCACGCGCCGGCCGCCATCAGCAACGCGCCGCGGCGCAGCAGCACCGCGACCTTCGCGGCGCGATCGCCGGGTTCGGCGAGCACGCGACCGGCCGCGACGCCGAAGAGTGCCGTGGCGACCGCCGGGATCGTGCTCAGCAGACCCTCGGGGTCGTAGCGGCCGCGCGTCTCCCTCCACACGTGGTCGCCGAAGATCGTGCGGTCGAGCCAGCCCGCGAGGTGGTCGCTCTTGCTGTCGAGGTCCGGCATGCCGCCGTCGGGTGTCGGACAGCAGGCCAGCAGCGGCCAGTAGACGAGCAGGCACGCGAGCAGCACGCGACGCTGCGTGCGCACTGACGTGAACAGGAACAGCAGCGCAGCACAGCCATAGCAGACGCCGATGCGCTGCAGCACGCCGGGGAAGCGCACCGTGAGCAGCGGGTCGAACAGTCGCTTGTTCTCCGCGAACGTGACCAGCGGGAACGCAGACAGGAACATCCCGAGCAGCACGAGGATGAGGACGCGTCGGCCGATGCCCGACACGATCGGTCCACGCGGAGCACCCTGCTGCAGCCTCTTCTGCAACGCGGGCACGATCGCGACTCCGGCGCAGAACAGGAACGTCGGGAAGACGAGATCCGTGAACGTGCAGCCATGCCAGTCGGCGTGGCGCAGCGGCGCGTACTGATACTCGGCCCCCCACGCGCCGGGGTTGTTGACGAGGATCATCGCCGCGATCGCGAGCCCGCGCAGCGCATCGAGTCCGAGCCAACGGCCGGGCGGGGCTGGGGGCGGCGCGGTTTCGCCCACTAGCCGAGCGCAGCGCGCACGCTGCCGTTGTGGGTCAGCAGCAGCGTGCGGGCCGTCGGCGGATCGACCTGGTGCTGCAGCACGACGATCGCCGCCTTGACCTCGCCGTCGCACTCCGCGAGCACGCGTTCGGCTGTGCTCAAGTCACAACCGGTCGCCTGCGACACGATGCGCACGCTGCGCCCGATCAGCTTCTGGTTCGTCGCCTGCAGGTCGACCATCAGGTTGCCGTAGACCTTGTTGAGCCGCACGAAGGCACCGGTGCTCAGCATGTTCAGCACCATCTTCGTCGCGGTGCCGGCCTTGAGTCTCGTGCTGCCCGTCAGCACCTCGGGGCCCGTGACGACCTCGATCGGCAACACTGCCGCGGCCGCGACCGCGCTGTCCAGGTTGCAGACGACGGCGACCGTCAGCGCCCCCACCGAACGCGCATGCTGCAGTGCTCCGACCACATACGGCGTGCGTCCGCTCGAGGCGATGCCGACGACGATGTCCTTCGGCCCGAGCCCGATCGCCTCGAGGTCCCGCGCACCGAGCGCTTCGTCGTCCTCGGCGCCTTCCACGGACTTCTGGATGGCAGCTGCGCCGCCGGCCATCAGTGCTTGGACCTGATCGGGCCGCGCCGAGAACGTCGGGGGGCACTCGGCCGCGTCGAGCATCGCGAGCCGGCCCGAGGTGCCGGCGCCGCAGTAGACGAGGCGCCCACCCTTGCGCATGCGCTCCGCGATCTCGTCGATCGCCGCCGCGATGCGCGGCAACGCGGTGCGAACGGCCTCGGCGACGCTGCGATCCTCGTCGTTCATCACCGCGACGAGATCCTGCGTCGACATCGCATCGAGCTCGGCCGTGCGTGGATTGCGCGTCTCCGTCGTCAGCGCTGCGAGATCGGGCTTGGTCATGACCGCAGGGCCGCAGTATAGCTCGGTGCCGTACCGGCCCCTCATGTCCATCGGCGCGCTCGACCTCGCGATCGTCCTCGTCTACGTGATTGCCATGGTCGCGGTCGGCTGCTACGTCGGCCGCGGCACCACGGGTACGAAGGACTACCTGCTCGGCTCGCGCAACCTGCCATGGTGGGCGTTGTTGTTGTCGATCGTCGCGACGGAGACGAGCACCGTGACCTTCCTCTCGACGCCCGGTATCGCGTACGGCGGCGGCTTCGAGGGCACGACGGGCGACTTCCGCTTCCTGCAGTTGCCGCTCGGCTACCTGATCGGTCGCCTCGTCGTGGTGGCCTGGCTCTTGCCGCTCTACTTCCGCGGCGAGGTGTTCACTGCCTACCAGGTGCTGTCCGAACGCTTCGGCGGCACCGTGCGCAAGCTGGCGAGCGTGCTGTTCCTCGTCACGCGCACGCTGGCCGACGGACTGCGCCTCTACCTCACGGCACTCGTCGTGCAGGCGCTGCTGCCGATCTCGCTGCCGGCCGCGGTGGCCGCGATGGGCGCGGTGACGATCGTCTATACCTACTTCGGCGGCATGAAGGCCGTGGTGTGGACCGACGTGCTGCAGTTCGCGGTCTACATGGTCGGCGCCATCGTCGCGCTCATCGTGCTCGTCGGCGGCCTGCCCGGCGGGCTCGGCGAACTGACCGAGCTCGCATCGCGGCCCGAACGCGCGCGGCTGTTCGACTTCTCGTCCGCACTCCACAACCCGTACACGTTCTGGGCCGGCCTCATCGGCGGCGCCGTGCTGTCGATCGGCAGCCACGGCGTCGATCAGATCATCGTGCAGCGTTACCTGGCCGCGAAGACGCAACGACAGGCCGGTCTCGCGCTGTCGCTGTCGGGCGTCGTCGTGCTCCTGCAGTTCGCGTTCTTCCTCGTGCTCGGCATCGGCCTCGCTGCCTTCTACGTGCATCACGCGCCCACGAAGGCGTTCGAGAAGGGCGACGAGGTCTTCCTCGACTTCATCGTGCACCACTCGCCTGTCGGGGTGCTCGGCCTCGTGCTCGGCGCGGTGTTCTCGGCCGCGATGTCGACGCTGAGCAGTTCGCTCAACTCGTCGGCCTCGGCCCTCGTCCACGACATCGTCCTGCCGATGCGAGGACTGCCGGCCGACCATCCGAGCGGACTGCGGCTCGCGAAGGGCGCCACACTGCTCTTCGGCGGCCTCCAGATCCTCGTCGGCATCAGCGGCCTCGGCGGCGGTCCGGTCGTAGGCCAGGTGCTCGGCATCGCAGCGTTCACGACGGGAATCCTGCTCGGCGTCTACGCGCTCGGCACCGCGACGCGGCACGTGCGGCAGGGCCACGCGGTGTTCGGGCTCTGTTGCGGGCTCGCCGTGGACCTCTTCTTCAAGCTGGCCTTGCCCAGATTGGTCGACGAGACCTCCAACCCGTTGCTGCTCGAGCTGTCGCGACTTGCGTGGCCGTGGTACGGCGTGCTCGGCGGCGTGACGACCTTCCTCTGTGGCCTGCTCGCCGCAGCGGTGCGACCGCGTCGCGCCTGACCGCGCTCACACCGCGAGCACGCCCGCCTTCTGTTCGACCGCCTCGACCAACGAGCCGTCGAGCACGAGCCGTTCAGCCGCAGCGAGATCGGGCGCGAGATGGCGATCGCCCTCGAGCCCCGCGATGCGCTTGCGCACCGCCGCGACGGCCGCCGCGACGCCGACGCCGGGCCGGAGCTGCTCCCCGAGGTCCAGCGCCTGCGCCGCGCAGAGCACCTCGATGCCGAGCACCTTGGCGGTGTTCGCGACCACGACCCCCGCGTGCCGCGCGGCCGTGACTCCCATCGACACGTGGTCCTCGCGGTTCGCCGACGTCGGCACGGTGTCGACGCTCGCGGGATGCGCGAGCGTCTTGTTCTCGCTGGCCAGCGACGCGGCGACCACCTGCGCGATCATGAAACCGCTCTCGAGACCCGGATTGCGCGCGAGGAACGGCGGCAGCCCCGAGATGTCCGGGTTCACCATCTGCTCGGTGCGGCGCTCGCTGATGTTGGCCAGCGTGCTGACCGCGATCTTCAGGAAGTCCATCGCCTGGCTGACCGGTTGCCCGTGGAAGTTGCCGCCGCTCACGACGTCGCCATCCGGGAACACGAGCGGGTTGTCGGTGACCGAGTTCGCTTCGGTCACGAGCACTTCGAGCGCGTAGCGGATGCCGTCCTTGCTGGCGCCGTGCACCTGCGGCGCGCAACGCAGCGAGTAGGCGTCCTGCACCTTCGTGCAGTTCGCGTGGCTCGGCACGATCTTGCTGTCCGCGAGCAGCGCACGCAGGTTGGCGGCCGTCGCCTGCTGGCCCGCGTGCGGCCGCAGCTCGTGCAGACGCTCCTGGAACGGCTTCTCGCTGCCGCGCAGCGCTTCGACGGTCATCGCACACGCGATGTCGGCCACCTTCGCGAGCAGAATCGCGCGATGCAGGGCCAGGCACCCGATCGCCGTCATGATCTGCGTGCCGTTCACGAGTGCCAGGCCCTCCTTGCACCCGAGCTCGAGCGGCTCGCGCCCGAGGCGCCGCAGCGCCTCCGCGCCGGTGATCACTTCGTCGCCCGCGTGCACTTCGCCGCAGCCGATCAGCGGCAGCGCCATGTGGCTCAGCGGCGCGAGATCGCCCGACGCGCCGACCGAACCCTGCGCCGGGATCACGGGCAGGTAGCCGCCGTTCCACAACGCCATCGCCTGCTCGAGCGTCTCGATGCGCACGCCCGAGAACCCGAGCGCCAGGTTGTGGATGCGCAGCGCGAACGCAAGCCTGCTCTGCTCCTGCGGCAGCGGCTCGCCGACGCCCGTCGCATGGCTCAGCAGCAGGTTGCGCTGCAACTGGCCGAGCTGTTCGTCGGGGATGCGCACGCCAGCGAGCTTGCCGAAGCCCGTGTTGACCCCGTAGAGCGCCACACCCTTGCCGAGCTGCTTCGTGAGGACCGCGCGGCTCTTCGCGATCTTCGCGCGGACCTTCTGCGACAAGCCGATGCGTGCGCCGGGACGACTCAGCGCAACCAGGGTCACGAGCGGAAGCGGCGATTCGCCGAGCAGAATCGTGGGCACACGACGAACCTATCGAGGCCGCACCACAGCGGCAAGCGCGTCATTGGCCGCGCTGCCACGCATTCATGCGCAGATACGGCAGCCACTCCTCGGGGTCGAACGTCTGCACCTTGCCCTTGCCGCCGTCGGGCGACCCGGCGAGCTCGAGCAGGTGGGCTTCGACGGGATCGTGGAACTCGGGCTGGGGATCGCGCAGCATGTGCCACAACACGAGCGAGTCGCGCCGCTCACGCGCCGCCGCGAGCACCTGCTTGACCGTCATCGCGCGCATGTCGTAGCTGGTCTTCTTGAACCGCACCTCGTCGTACTCGAGCACGCACTTCTTGAGCTCGTCGGTCGCATCGGCGAACACCGGCGTGCGAGCGCCGTCCTCCATGACGAGGACCTCGGCGCCGGCCGGCACGAACGCTTTGCGTCCGCCTGCCCTGAACGCGACTCCGCCCTCGGTCACGCGCACGTGCACCTGCCCGTCGCCGCGCAGCTCGAGCTCGTAGCGACAGCCCTGATCGACGACGCGCCCGTGCGGTGTGTCGACGCAGAAGAATCCCACCGGTACCGCGGGCGGCGCCGCGACGCGTGCTTCGAGGCTGCCGCGCGTGAGCTCGAACAGCGCCTCTTTCTTCTCGCGCCAGTGCACGAACTTCACCTCGCTGCCGGGCCGCAGCGTGATCTCGGCCAGGTCGCCGAGCGGGATGCGCAGTTCGCTGGCCTTCGCCACGAACGAGCGGGCCGGTGCGTCCGGGTGCAGACCGCGATCCCCCATCGTCGCGACGAGGGCCACGGTGATCCCGAGCAGCGCGGCCGCGAGCAGCCACGGCCACAGCCGTCGCGGTTTCTCGATCGACCGGCCAGGTTCGCCTTCCCGCAGGGGCACTTCGCGCCAGCGCAGCGGCGCGAGCGCGTGCTCGAGCGCCTCCACTTCCGGATCCGGTGTGGCCTTGGGGTCGAGCAGGTAGTCGTCGTGTGTGCTCATGGCAAACCCGCCTCCTGCAACAATGGCCGCAACAGCGCCATGCCGCGCGTGAGGTTCACGCGCACCGAGCCGTGCGTGAGCCCGGTGCGTTCGGCGATCTCCTGGCCCGACAAGCCCCCGACGAGACGCAGCGCGAGCGTCTCGCGGTAGGCCTCGGGCAACGCCTGCATGCACTCGAGCACGCGCTCTGCCTGTTCCTTCTGCTCGGCCTCGACCGCGGGCGAGGGTCCCGCCGCGGTCAGGTCGTCGGCCGGCACCCGCGGCGGCGTGCGGCGATGGCGGCGCAGCAGGTCGCGCGCCGCATTGCGCGCGGTCGTGCACATGAAGCCCGGCAACGCGGCCGGATCACGCAGCGTCGCCAGCGAAGCAAACACCGAACAAAACACCTCCTGGGTCACGTCGTCCGCATGCCGCGCCCCGACGTGCGCGAGCGCGATCGCGTGCACGGTACGCGCGAACGCTGTGTACAGGGCCGTGCGCGCCTCGCGGTCGCCGCGCTGCGCCTGTGGCACCAGGTCCGCCCACGGACTCAGACTGTCGGGCCTGACCATGCGTTCGTGTCACCGCCATGTCGGTTGGTCGACCACGGCGACGGCCCAAGAGACGTAGGGACAGCCGTGCGTGTTAGCAAGCGGCGAGAACTTGGCCGCGATCGGCACCTTGATTGCGCACCATTCCACTGGGGCGACGCCGCAGCGGGGCTAGATGCGTTCTTCGCCGTTGTTGCATCCCCGCGTCGCGGCGTCCCGGAGATCATGGTGAACGGGTCGCCCTTCGGGCGAGCCGATCACCGCTGCGGTGTTTCGAGCGTCAGCGGCGGCGCGGACGGCACGAGGAAGAACCTGCCGATGCGGACCTGGAAGCGGCTGCCGTCGTCGCGTTCGAACGTGTAGGTGCCTTCCATCGTGCCCCACGGCGTCGCGATCGGGCAGTAGCTGACGTAGCTGTAGCTCTCGCCGACGCCGAGCCGCGGGTACTCGCCGATCACGCCCCGGCCGCGCACTTCCTCGCGGCGGCTTTCGCTGTCGACGATCACCCAGTGACGCGACAGCAGCTTGGCCGGAATCTTGCCGACGTTCGTCATCGTGATCTTGTAGCGGAACACGTAGTGACGCGACGGCGACTTCGCCTCGCCCGCGAACTCCTGCGGGAGATTCTCGGGCGGCAGGTACTGTGCCGCGGCTTGGATGCGAATGTCGTGAGTAGTCGTGTCCGAGTGCGGCGAGGTAGCCATGGGAAATCAGCGAGGTGTCTGGAGCGCAGGATAGAGTCCGCTCCGAGAAATGCGAGGGGCCTGCTCGAGACTGCTAGTGCCCCTGGGCATGACCGCCGCGCCGGAACGTCAACTTCCCGTCCGCCGAAGAAAGCTCGAGCACGTCGCCGTTCAGCGAGCCCTTCCACGTCGTGGCCTTGCCATCGCCCAGTAGCGCACACTCGATGGTCATTGCCTTTGTCGCTGCATCGAATGTGAAAGTGGCTTTCGGATGGGGATCCGCCAGATGGTGGGCATGCACCGAGATATTCGTCCCGGTGTCGTCGAACTCGAGGGAAACGCCCTCCGTGCCATCCGGCGTCACCTGCGCCCAGTTTCCGGTCAACACGTGATGGCTGCCGCAGGCAGCGAGCAGCAAGATCGGCAGCAGACAACGCAGGTTCTTTCGCATCGCGGGGGTCCGTTCGTGACGCTCGCGATTGTTGCGAGCCTGTACGGGATTGCCACCCCCCAGCCGCCGGAAAGTCTCCATCTGGGCCGACTCCGCCCGGGCGAGAGCGATGCTCGAGACGGTGGATTGGCGCAGGGGTCACCCCGCGCGTACGCTGGCCGTCTTCTGCCCCACCACTTTTCGAGCACAACTCTCATGGCAAAGATCACGTTCAAGGGCGCTCCCGTCACCACGATCGGCGACCTTCCCAAGGTCGGCACCCCGGCGCCAGATTTCACGCTCACCAAGAACGACCTGAGCCCGATCGACAAGAAGGGCCTCGCCGGCAAGAACGTCGTGCTCAACATCTTCCCGAGCATCGACACGAGCACCTGCGCAACCTCGGTGCGCACGTTCAACCAGAAGGCCGCCGGCATGCCGAACACCGTCGTGCTGTGCGTCTCGAAGGACCTGCCGTTCGCGATGAAGCGGTTCTGCGGCGCGGAAGGCATCGAGAAGGTCACGACCGCGAGCTGGTTCCGCGGCCCCGATTTCGGCAAGGACTACGGCGTCACGATCAAGGACGGCCCGCTCGCAGGTCTGTTCGCGCGTGCCATCGTCGTGCTCGACAAGACGGGCAAGATCACGCACACGGAGCTCGTGCCCGAGATCGCGCAGGAGCCCAACTACGACCAGGCCATCGCGGCCGTGCGGTAGGCCGCCTGCGGGCCGGCCAGCGGGGCCGGTTTCGCGATGTCGCGCGCGACCGCCGCGAGTAATCTGCGGTCATGTCGCGGACCAGCATCGCCGTCGTGGCTGTCCTGCTCGCCGCACTGCCTGCGCAGTCCAACGAGCAAGCCAGCGAGATCACCTGGCAAACCGACCTCGGTGCCGCGCGCAAGCTGGCCGCCGAGAAGAAGGCGCCGCTGCTCGTCGTCTTCCGCTGCGAGCGTTGAAAGGACTGCGCCGACTTCTACGCCCAGTTGGGCCGTAGCAGCAGGGAACTGTCCGCCGCCGCTTCCCGCTACGTCTGCGTGCGCGTCACCGACATGCGCGCGATCGACGTCCACAACCTGCGCTTCGACTTCGACCTCACGTTCGCGGTCGTGCTGATGCACAGCGACGGCACGATCTACCACCGCTACGGCGGCCGCGGGCCCGACCATGCGAACAGTCACCTCTCGTTGGCATCGCTCGCGAAGCTGCTCGAGGAATCGCTCGCCGATCACGCCGCCTACGACCGTAACCCGGCTCCGCCGCGTGCTGCCGAACCGATGGCCGCGATCGATCTGCCCGCGCTGCAGCGCAGGATCAAGGAGGGCCAGCAGATCGAGTGTGTGCATTGCCACACGGTGAACGACGCGGAGCACGAGGACGCCGTGCTCGGCAACAGTTGGAAGAAGGACGACCTCTACAACTACCCCGACCCCGCGCGCCTCGGTCTCACGCTCGACACCGCACGGCAGAACGTCGTGACCGCGGTCGCAACCGGCTCCGCCGCGGCGGCAGCCGGCCTGCGCGCGGGCGACGAAGTCGCGGCGTTGGGCGAACAGGCCTGCGTGCGCACGCTCAGCGACGTGCAGTGGGCGCTGCACCGCGCGCCGTTCGCGGCGACGAAGCTGGACGTGCGGTATCGCCGCGACGGTGCGGAGCACGCGGCGACGCTGGCTTTGCCGGAGGCGTGGAAGCGCTGCCCCCCCGAGGAATACGCGTGGCGGCCGTTCAAGTGGAACCTGTCGCCGTCGTCCGGCTTCGGCGGCTCCGAGCTCGGGCGCGACGCGAAGAAGAAGCTCGGTCTCGACGAGAACGCGTTCGCGTTCCGCGTCGACTACATCGTCGACTGGGGCAAGGAGGCGCACCGCGGCAACGCCGCCAAGGCCGCCGGCCTGCGCAAGGGCGACGTGCTCGTGTCGTTCGCGGGCAAGAGCGACTTCCGCTCGGTCCCGCACTTCCACGCCTGGGTTTCGCTGACGCGCACTGCCGGCGAAGACACCGAGTTCGTCGTGATGCGCGGCAAGGAACAACTCGCGCTGCGCTACGAGCTGCCCGAGTAGCGCGGCGTCGCCGAAGCCGCGCAGTGTCGCGCTACAACGGAGCCACGAGACGCGCGATGTTTTGCGCGAGCGGTTGCAGCCGCGTGCGTTCGAGGTTGCACAGCAGCACGACCGTCACCTGCTGTTCGGGCAGGATGTAGAGCATCGTGCTCACGCGCGACTGCGCGCCGCTGTGCGACACGACGCGCCGCGTGCCGTCCTTGCCCACGCCGAAGCCGAGCGCGTAGTCGATTGCCGTCCCGTCGCGCAGTTTGCCCGGCGTGAACATCTGCTCGAGCGTCTCCTTCTTCACGAGCGTTCCCGCGAGCAGCGCCTGCGCGAACCGCACGAGGTCCTCGGCCGAACAACACAGCCCGCCGCCGCCGAGCTTGTAGCTCGAGTCCATCAGCTCGCTGTTCTGCAGCTTGCCCTCGACGCGCACGTAACCTTGGGCCCGACCGCGGATGATCCGGCGGATGTCGTCGTCCTGCAGCGTCGGTGCATGGCTCGGCACGGCGATGCGTTCGCGCACGACCTCTGCGAACGGCTTCTTCGCAACCTTCTCGACGACGGCCGCGACCAGGTTGTAGCCATACGTGCTGTACGAGTACTTCGTGCCGGGCTCGTGCAGCAGCGGGTCCTGCGCGAAACGCACCAGACCCTCCACCTGCGTCGCGAAGTGCACCACGCTCTCCTCCTCGCCGCGCCGGTAGTGGCGGACTCCTGCGAGATGTGAGAGCAGGAGCCGCGTCGTCACGGGCCATTGCTTCTCGGGCCATTCGGCCACGATCTCGTGCACGTTGCGATCGAGGTCGAGCTGCCCCGCCTCCACGAGCTGCATCACGGCAACCGCCGTGATCGGCTTGCTGATCGACCCGAGCCGGTAGACGGTCGCCTCCTTCGCCGCGACCTCGTTCTCGACGTCGGCGAGACCGAAACCGCGCCGGAACGGAATCTCGGCGCCGACGCCGATCGCGCACGAGATGCCCGGGATCTCGTCGCTGCGCACGCGCGCTTCGATCGCTTCGACGACGGCCGCGCTCCAGGCCGGTGCGCTCTGCGCCGGCACCGAAATGACCGTGACGACGACGACCGACGCAACGAACGGAACGACACGCCAGCAGGTGGGCACCCTCATGGTGCGGCACGATATCACGCTGCTGCCCCGCCCTACCGCCGTCGCACGGCGAACTGCAGGTGCGAAGCCAGCCCGAGCCAGTGCGGTTTGTCGTGCACCCGTTCCTCCGCGAGCATCCACTGCGTGCGCGAGTCGCTCGAGGCCAGCAGCTCTTCGTGCTTGCGCTGCACGAGACACGTCTTGCCGATCAGCGAGCAGACCTCGAAGCCGGCCTTATCGAACAACGTCGTGAGCTCGCCGACGTCGAACATCTTCATGTGAAAGCGCTCCTCCTTGCGGTCGGCGCGCCACTGCGTGCGCCCCGTGCGCAGGATCTCGAGCGCGCCACCCGGGTCCCCCTCGTCGAGCAGCGCCCGCACCCCCGCGCACCGGTTGTCGACCGACAACACGAGATGCGCGCCCGGCGCGAGCACGCGGTGCAGCTCGCGCAGCCCCTGCGCCGGCTCCTCGCAGAACGACAAAGGATCGCCCTGCCCCGTCGCGAAGTCCAGCGAGCCATCGGCGATCTCCCGCATCTGCTCGAGCCCCGCCTGCACGAACGTGCACTGCAGCCCGCGCGCCGATTCCCCCTCGGCAGCCTTGCGCGCTTCCTCGAGCATCTTGCCGCTCGGATCGAGGAACGTCGTGTGCAGACCGGACCGCAACAACCGCATCCCGAACCAGCCCGTGCCGCAGCCGAGATCGGCCGCGTGTGCAGGTCGTTTGGCCGGCAGGAAGCCCTTCAAGTGCCGCCAGCTCAGGTCGCGGTAGAAGCGCCAGTAGGGGCTGTCGTAGACCTGGTCGTACTTCGCCGCGATGCGGTCGTGGTATTTGCGGTTGCTTCGCATCGAGGCCCGCCACCTTACCGGACCGGCACGACCGACGCCTCGTCGTTGCAAGGTGCGCCCCTGTCGGGCACGCTCGCACCATGAGCGACCGGCAAACCCCGCACGAACGCCTGCAGCCGCGGGTCGTCGCCTACTGGATCCTCGCGGACGGCTTCGGCGCCTTCGTCGTCACGAGCCTTGCCTGGTTCGTCGGCCGGCCGCTGCTCGCCCAACACTGGGACGCCTGGTCGCCGACGCTCGAGCAGGTGCTGCTCGGCCTCTGCATCGGCCTCGTCGCGCTCGCCACGCTGACGCCGCCGCTCACCTATGCCCGGTGGCGCTACGCCTACGTCGGCGACCTGTTGCTGATGCGCTACGGCATCCTGTTCGTCGAAGAACGCGCCGTGCCCGTGAAGCGCATGCAGCACATCGACCTCGTGCGCGGCCCGATCGAACGCCTGTTCGGTCTCGCGACGCTGGTCGTCTACACGGCCGGCAACGAAGGTTCGGCCTTCCGCGTCCCCGGTCTCAAGGCGGGCCGAGCTCAGGAGCTGCGCGATCTCATCGTGCAGGCGCGCGGTGACGGCAGACTCTGATCCGGCGCCGCCTGGCGCCACCGCCGACGCGGCGCCCACACCCCCGCCCGACGCCGCCGTGCTCGCGAAGGGGCATCTGCACCCTGCCATCCTGCTGCTTCGCCTGCTCGATGCGCTGCGGCAGACCGCCGTGCCGTTGCTGCTCGGCATCGCCGTCAATCGCTGGTTCCTCGTGCTGGCCATCGTGCTGTTCGTCGTGCACCTCGGCTACTCGCTGGCCCGGTATCTGACGCTCGAATACACGCTGACGGCGCAGGAGCTGCGCGTGCGCGAAGGCCTGCTCGAACGGCAGGAACGGCGCATCCCGCTGGATCGCATCCAGGACCTCGGCTTCGAGTCCACGATCCTGCGCCGCGTGCTCGGGCTCACCGTCGTGCTCGTCGAGACCGCTTCGGGCCGCGGCGTCGAAGCGCGTCTCGACGCGCTGTCGCGATCCGATGCCGACCACCTGCGCGAGATCCTGCTCGCGGCGCGACAACAGCTGGTCACGGTCGGCCCGAGCGCGGCTCCTGCCGGCGAACCCGCGGCCACGGCGCCCGCACCAACACCCGGACCCGAGTGGCTCGTGCACCGCAGCACCACGAGCGACCTGCTGCTGCGCGGACTCACGGACCTGCGGCTCTCGGCGTTCGTCGTCACGGGCTTCGCCGCTCTGCAGCTCGCGGACCAGATCGGCTTTGCGGTGCAGCTCAAGGGTGTCGCGCGCAGCTTCCGCGACTGGCTCGCCCAGTTCTCGCCGCTACTGCTCGCGCTGCTCCTGCTCGCCATGCTGCTCGCGATCGTCGGCCTCGGCGTCCTCACGACCACGCTCGGCAACCTCGTACAGTTCCACGGCTTCGTGCTGACGCTGCGAGGCGAAGTGCTGCAGCGGCGCTTCGGCCTGCTGACGACGCGACAGAAGACGCTGCCACGCGCGCGTATCCAGCGCGTGACGATCGAACAGCCGTGGCTGCGGCGCCTGCTCGGACTCGCGGCCGTGAAGGCCGATTCCGCGGGTGCCAGCCGCAGCGAGGGCACCGACACGACCGGCGGCTGGGACGTCGTGGTGCCGCTGGCCCGGCTGCCGATGGCCGACGCGGTGCTTCCGGCGCTGTTGCCCGGGCTCGAGCGTGCGACGTTCGGCTGGCAGCGCGGTTCGCGGCGCCTGATCCTTCGCACCACGGCCCAAGGTGTGCTGATCGCCGCGTTGCTGGTGCCGCTGTGCTGGCAAGCCATGGATCAGTGGGCCCTCTTGCTGCTGCTCGTGGTGCCGCTGTGGGCGCTGCTCGGCCTGCTCGTCTGGCACAACCTCGGCTTCGCGCTGGGCCAGGACTTCTTTGCGCTGCAGCACGGCGTCGTCGGCCGCTACCTGGCCTACGTGCCGACTGCGAAGGTCCAGGCCGTCGTCGTGCACCAGGGTCCCATCGCGCAGCTGCTGGGGCTCGCCGAGCTGACGGTCTACGTGGCCGGTGGTTCGCCGACCCGCCTGCCCGACCTCACGCTCGAGGACGCGCGGCGTGTCGCCGCCGAGCTCGGCCACCTCGCGTCTGCCGCCGCCGCGCTCGACTGGTGAGAGAACTGCAGGATTCCGTGCAACCGTTGCCGGAATCGCGGCACAGTGCGCCGTGCAGAATCCCACGATCACCATCGGCTGCGGCCTCGTGCTCGGCGTCGACGCGATTCCCGTGCAGGTCGAGGCGACGACGCGACACGCCGGCGACGGCACGCCGCGGCTGCTCGGTCTCGTCGACACGTGCGTACGCGAGGCCTACCACCGCGTGCTGCAGGCGTTCTTCGCGCTCGATCTGCCGCCGCCGCGCGGCGTGACGACGGTCAACTTCGCCCCGGCCGCGCTGAGGAAGCACGGCAGCGGCTTCGACCTGCCGCTCGCGCTGGCGCTCGCGGGAGCCGCGGGGCTGTTTCCGGCGGAACGGTGCTCGCGCCTGTTCGCGTTCGGCGAAGTGAGCCTGCGCGGGCACATCCTGCCGGCGCGCGGCGCGGTCAGCGTGGCGCTGGCCGCGCGCCAGCAGGGGGCGCGCGCGATGTTGTGTTGTCCCGAGGACGCGGCGATCTGCGCGCTCGTCGACGACCTGCCGCTGCACGGTGCTCCCACGCTGGCGGATGCGGTGTTCTGGCTCGCGGGCAGGCGGACGCTGCCGATCGCGAAACCGCCGGGCGCGGGCGGCGCGGAACCGGGCCCCGAGCTCGGCGACATCCGCGGCAATACGACGCCGAAACGCGCGCTGTGCGTCGCGGCTGCCGGAGAGCACAACCTGCTGTTCGTCGGCCCACCCGGCACCGGCAAGAGTGCCTTGCTGCGCCGGATGCCGGGCATCCTGCCGCCGCCTTCGTCGTCCGAGCGCCTCGCGATCCTGCAGGTGCACGCCGCGGCGGGCCTCGCGCTGCCGGGTGCCGAAGCGCGACCGTTGCGCGCGCCGCACCACACGAGCTCGACCGCGAGTCTGCTCGGCGGCGGCGCCGACGTGCGGCCCGGTGAAGTCACGCTCGCGCATCTCGGCGTGCTGTTCCTCGACGAGCTGCCGGAGTTCCGCCGCGATGCGCTCGAGGCCATGCGCCAGCCGCTCGAGGACGGCTTCGTCACGGTCGGCCGCGCGCAGCGCACGGTCACGATGCCGGCCCAGTTCCTGCTCACGGCCGCGATGAACCCGTGCCCGTGCGGTTATCACGGCCATCGCCAGCGCGCGTGCTCGTGCACGCCGCCGGCGATCGCGCGCTACCGCGGCCGCGTGTCGGGCCCTCTGCTCGATCGCATCGACCTGCAGGTCGAAGTGCCGGCGTTGAGTCCCGAGGAGCTGCGCGGCCCCGAGGACGCGCGCGGGACCACCGCGTTCTTGCGGCAACGTGTGCTGGCCGCGCGCGAACGGCAGCGTCACCGCCAGCTGCGCCACGGCGTGCCCGTGGCCAACGCGCGGTTGCAGGATCGACAGCTGCTGGCCGTCTGCGCGGCGAGCGACGTCGCGTTGCGCGCGGTCGACGATGTGCTGCGGCGCCATCACCAGAGCGGCCGCGGCCGCGTTCGCCTGCTGCGGCTCGCGCGCACGCTGGCGGATCTCGACGAGCGCGGTTCGATCGGCGAAGTCGACGTGTTCGAGGCGGCGTCGCTGCGCGGCTTCCAGATGGAGGCGGCGGCGCGCTGAGGCGGTGTCTTGCGGGGCTCGAGCTACGAGCCTCGGCGCCGAGCCTCGCTCTCGGACGGGATGCGCACGATCGGCAGCAGGCCCTCGGGCTTTGCGGGCGGCGCGTCCTGCTTCGGCGCGGCGCTGGTCCTGGCCGGGGCGCCTCCTGGAGTGCCGGATTTCGGGACTGCGAGCGGCCCCTGCAGCGTCGGCGACAGCGCCTGCGGCGAGAGCTCGATCGACCGCCGCAGGAAGTCGAAGTCCGCGGCGAGCTCCTCCCACGCCGCCGCGGGCGCCAGGCACACGAGTGCCAGGAACTGGCCCTGGTGTGCCATCACGTCGATCTCGGCGCGCATCCGACCCTTCACCGGGCCGCCCTTGGCCAGCATCTGCACGGCCTTCCGGTCGCGGATCGTGATCCGCGTGCTGCCGTCGACCTTCAACCCGGGATGCATCAGCGCGAACCACTTGCCGACGGCTTCCGCGGCGGCGTCGAGCGACGTGCCGGGTTCGAAGTGGTCGAGTCTGGTCAGCGAGATCAAAGCACCATGCGCCTCGCACGTGAGGACGACCTGGCCTGCAGGGATGCCTTCCTCGAGCTGCCACGCCGGATTCGGCACCCAGAGTCCGAACTCACCGCCCGGTTCGCTGACGACGGCGCTCGCGACGTGAACGCCGCCCACGGCGAGCCGCGCGCTGTCCGCGTTGCTCTGCAACGCGACGAGGGACGGCCCCGCGAGCTCGCGCCGCACGGTCTGGAGGTTCGCATCGATCCACGTGCTGTTCCGGCTCGTCGCGGTCGTCTCGGCGATCTCGGTGACCTTCGTCGCGCTGCCGTCCAACGTCACGAGGCGTTGCCTCGCCCCCGAGAAGCTGCAGCTCACGATCTCTTCGAGCGCCGGATCGAACGCCTGCGAGGCCACGACGGCCTGGCCCGTGTGCCGCGCCAGCGTGCGCGCGAGCAGCGGGAACGTCGCGCCCGCAGCCCACTCGAGCTGCCGTTCGTGGCGTCCCGTGCGATCGAGCCGCTGGACGTAGAGACGGTCGCCGCTGGCCTTGGCCTCGACGATGCGCTCCTCGACGATGCGTTCCGATTGTGCCGGCGCAGCCGGCGACATCACGGCCGACAACATCGGGTCGCTGATGCGCTCGCGGAAGTAGCTGCTGACCGGCACGAGACCCGAGCCGGCCACGCACATCGAGGTGATCTGGTAGCGGCGGCGCCCCTCGACGAACTCGTATTCCTCGCTCGCCGTGATGCCGCCGTCACCGCGACCCTGGACCGCGGTGTGCAACCAACCGACGGCCTCGCCGTGCGCATCGTAGAGCACGAACCACTCGCTCGACTCACGGACGGTTCCCGCGACGGTAGGGATCATGGTCCCGACGCCGCGCAGGATGTTCTTCACCTGGGCACGGCTGAAGCCGACTGTCTCTCCGGGCGCCATCGTGATCTCGACGTAGCCGTCGACGTCCACGGTGATGCGGCCTTCGAGCTGGTCGCCGTTCTTCAGTTCGATTACGTCCAGGGCGCGCGGTGTCGCGGGGGTTGTTACCGGGGCGGGATCCTGACAGAACAGGCAGAGCAACGGGAGCGGGTTCATGCGGGGTTCTCCGCTGATGTATCGAACCGCCGGTGGCACGGGCTTTACCGCGTGGCCAGGAAGTGGGCTCCGTCCCGGCTGCGCGGGCCGCGTCCCCCAGCGAAGCTGGCCCTGGAGACAGGCACCGGAGCCGGGTGCGGCCTGGCAAACGGGTCAACCGCGCGGACACCCGCCGACGATATGCGACCGTGCACGCAACTGCCGAGGTCAGCGCGCGCGAGCCCGAGGCGGCTGTCGGCCTGCCGCGACGCGCCTCGTCCTGGACGCGCGTCGATGCCGCGCTGCTCGCATGCTTCGGTGCGGCGGTCGCCTTCTGCAGCCTGCGCCTGCGCGAGGGCTACTGCGACGACGCGCTGATCGTGTTGCGGTATG
>Ga0111539_10005060_pt1 | contig 17122 bp, 14 predicted proteins | sample RhiMethybrSRZTD1_FD_79667 | JGI IMG/M metagenome (GOLD analysis project Ga0111539, IMG submission 79667) | Populus rhizosphere microbial communities from Tennessee, USA - Rhizosphere MetaG P. TD hybrid SRZTD1 (version 2) (version 2) | ecosystem: Host-associated > Plants > Roots > Rhizosphere >... | reverse complement strand
GGATCGACATCAACCCGGGCATCGTCAGGGTAAAGACACGACTGAAAACGCCGGTCGCGCGGCTGGCGCTCGCCAACTCGATCGCGCTGACGCCCGGCTCGCTCGTGGTCGAGACCGAAGGCGACACTCTGTTCATCCACTGGCTCGACGTGACGACGACCGATACGGAGGAAGCCTCGCGCATCTTCGTCGAACCGTTCGAGGAACACCTGGAGAAGACTTTTGGCTGAAAGCATCCTCCTTCTCGCTGGGGGCTTGATCTTCCTCGGCGCCCTGTGCGGCGTGGTGCGGCTCGTTCTCGGTCGCACGGTGGTCGACCGCGTCGTCGCGATCGACATGCTCACCGTCATTTCCATTTCGCTGATCGCGCTCTATGCCCACGTGGCGGGACGCTTCGTCTATCTGGATGTAGCCATGGTCTACGGCGTGCTGAGCTTCCTGGCAGTGGTCGCGATCGCCCGCTACCTCAAAGGGGGCGTCTAGCCATGCTCGAGCTTTTCGTCGTCCTGCTGTGCCTCAGCATCATCGCGAGCGGGATCCTTGCGATCCGGCTCGGAGGCACGCTGGCCGCGGCGGTCAGCGGCGGGCTTGCCAGTCTGTTCGCGGCCGTTTGCTACGTCCTGCTGGGAGCCCCCGACGTCGCGATGACCGAAGCTTCGATCGGTTCGGGACTTTCGACGCTGATCTTCCTCTATGCGATTCGCCGGACCGGCAACGCAAAGGAGTGAGCCATGGCGGAATTGATCGGGAGCATTCTCGTCCTGCTCGGCGCGGTCTTTCACTTTTCCGCCGGTCTCGGCATGCTCCGGATGCCCGACGCCTATACGCGCATGCAGGCCGGCACCAAGGCTTCCACGCTGGGTAACGCGCTCGTGCTCATCGGGCTCGCCTGCTATCACCCGGGCTGGACCCTGAAACTGCTCGTTCTGATCTATTTCGTCTTCATGACCAATCCGGTCTCGTCGCATGCGCTGGCGCGCGCCGCCCATGCCATTCGCATACCGATGGTGCAGAAGGCCGACATCGATGCCCTGCGTGACGCCAGGGAGCAAGCCAGGGGCAGCGCCTGATGCAGCGCATCGTCATCGCCGCACCGCTGGTCCTGCTGGGTCTTGTCTTCACGAGCCTCGCTCTCAACTATGCCGAGCCGCAGTCCCTGCGGCCGCTTGCCGAGAGCTATGTCAAACTGGTTCCGCAGGAGCTTGGCGCGCCGAATGTCATTACCGGAATCCTTCTGACCTTTCGGGCGTTCGATACGCTCGGCGAAGTCGCGGTGCTGTTCATGGTCGCAGCCAGCGTAGGGCTCGTGCTCGGCCCCGCCGGGTCCAGGAGTGGGGTGCCGCCGGCCGAAGGTAGGGAGAAGCCGCGGCCGGCATCGGACATCGTGCGGAGCGCGACGCAGATTCTTGTGCCGCTCATCTCGATATTCGCGGCCTATATCATCATGAACGGCCACATCTCCGCGGGTGGCGGCTTCCAGGGCGGTGCCGTCATCGCCTCGGGCGTCCTCCTGCTGCTCCTGGCCCATCCCGAACAACGGCTCGACCTTCAGTTTCTCAGCATCACGGAATCCTTGGCCGGGGTCTTGTTCGTGCTCGTTGGTGTGGCCGGACTGTTTGTCGCCGGCGGTTTCCTGGACAATCGGGTCCTCCCGCTCGGTCAGTTTGGCGCCTTCTTCAGCGCTGGGGCAATTCCGCTCCTTTCGGTGCTTCTCGGGATCAAGGTCGGCTGCGAGTTGAGTGTCATCCTCGACCGATTTCGGCCGTGAGCGGAGGAGGATCAGGTGAGCATTTCCGGCGTCGTCTTTGCTACCGGTCTGATCCTCATTCTGATCGGCATGTGGGGAGCGCTCACCCATCGCAATATCCTGCGGATCATCGTCGCCCTGTCGCTGATCGGCACGGGCAGCCACATCGTCATCGTGGCAATCGGCTATGTCCGGGCCGGAACGGCGCCCATCATTGATCGCGCCCTGACCATGTCGGACGCCCCGGCACGTGCTGTCGATCCGATTCCATCGGCACTCGTCGTCACTGCCATCGTGATCGGTCTCGCCGTGACTGCGGTCATGCTGGCGTATGCGATACGCCTCTATGACGCGAAGAAGACCCTGTCGATCGACGCCTTCACGGAGTCGAAATGGTAGCGAGTCTTCTTCATCCGCTGAACATCTTCATCATTGGACTGGGCGGCGGCTTCCTCATTCCGCTCCTGTATCGATTTCGAAAAGACTGGGCCCTGCCGGCGTTGGTGCTCGCACTTGCGGCGATGACGCTGATCACAGGCGTCGCCTTCCTTCGCCTTGTGCACGGGGCCGCTCCGATCGAGGTTCTGACCGGGGGCTCGACTCCCCCGACCTCAATCAATCTGCGCCTGGACGTCCCCGAATCCATAGCTGCTTTGAGCGTCAATCTGTTCGCGCTGCTTGGCACCTTCTATCTGGTGCGTGAAAAATACGGAATCATCCTTCTGTATCTGCTGGCCGTGATCGGTGTCCAGGGCATGATCATGACCCGGGACCTGTTCAACCTGTTCGTATTTCTCGAGATCGTATCGATTGCGACATACGGCCTGCTCAGCCTGCGCCAGACGCCGGAAGCGTTGTCGGCGACCTTCAAATATCTCATGGCGACCGTGCTTGCTTCCGGGTTCTTCCTGATCGGCACCATGCTGGCTTATGCCGTCACCGGACTCCTCAACATCGACGACCTCATCGCCCAGCGCTCCACCATCATCGGCCCGCTCGGATTTGCCGCCGTGATCTTCGTGCTGGCCTGTCTGCTGTTGGAGCTGAAGCCCTTTCCCGCGAACGGCTGGGGTCTCGACGTCTATGAGACGGCACGCAGCGACGTTGCGGCGATGATATCGGGGGGCGTCTCGGCCGGCGTATTCTTCGCCTTGCTGAAACTTCTGCCGCTGTTCGAAAACCAGCTGACGCTCATCGCTGCGATGGGGGCGATCACCTTTGTCTTCTCAAATCTCATCGGTCTGCAGCAAGACAAGGCACAGCGACTTCTGGGCTATTCCTCGATCGGTCAGATGGGTCTGCTGACGATCGCCGCCGCCCTGCGGCAACGCCAAGGCGCGGAGAGCGCCATGCTGCTCGTGATCGGCGGGCTCTTCGTCAACCATCTGTTCGCCAAGGTCGGACTTTTCTGGCTTGCCGGCTACGTCGAGAAGGAGCATTGGCGCGACTGGTCGGTCCTCGCCGGACGTCCCGACGCGATCCTCCTGTTCGGCATTCTCGTTGTCGCGATCTGCGGGCTGCCCCCCTTCCCAGGCTTCTGGGCGAAATGGCAGCTGGTTCTGACGCTGGCGGCGGGGGGAGACTACGTCTGGATCGCGATCGTGCTCGCCGGCTCGCTGCTGGAAGCGGCGTACATGTTCCGCTGGTTTGGCCAATCATTGCACGGCGCCGCGTCATCCCGCGCACCGGCGCTCAGCAGCGCCGTACCCCTTCCGATCTACGGCATGGCGGCTCTGCTCGCGGCCAGCGGATACTTCGCGGCCACTCTCGCCGGCATCGGATCGATTTGGGTGTTCGCGCCGCTCGCAGCCGGTGCCCTCGTGTGCGGACTCTACCGCTTCCCCGCGCGGCTGCAGTGCACGGCCGTCCTTGCAATCGTGTCGACCGGGGGGATCTGGCTCGTTCGCGACCAATTCGGCTTGAGTTACCTCTACGCCGTGGTTCTGCTTGCGGGCGCGGTCGTCGTCTCGATTGCGTGCCTCTATCGTTCTGACCGGAAAGTTGGCTTCTATCCGCTTCTGGCGATCATGCTGCTGTCGCTGCCCGTGCTCGCGCGCACTGCGACCGGCCTCGAGTTTCTCTTCGTCTGGGAATTGATTACCCTGTCATCCTATCTTCTGATCCTGTACCGCCGCGAAGCCGGTCCGCATGCGTTTTCGTATTTGCTGTTCTCGCTGGTGGCGGCTTTCTTTCTCCTCGTCGGTTTCGCAGTGATGCATGCATCGAGCGGCAGCATGTCGCTCGAAGCGTTTCGCACAGCCGGACCGGATACGGCGCCTGTCTTTGTGCTGCTGGCGATTGGCCTGCTGATCAAGGCTGGCGCCGCAGGCGTCCATGTTTGGCTGCCGGGCGCGTATGCCGAAGCCGATGACGATGTGTCCGCCCTGCTGTCGGCCGTGATCAGCAAGGTCGCGATATTCGGCCTGCTGATCGGCACATATGTCGCAATCCGGTCCGACGCGGGGCTGAACTTGGCCCTGCTCCTCGGGTGGATCGGCATGCTGACGACGCTCGTCGGCGCCATGCTCGCAGTGCGCGAGGACGACATGAAGCGCATGCTGGCCTACTCGAGCATGAGCCAGATCGGCTATATCGTCGCTGCCATTGCCCTGACGAGCCATCTCGGCTGGGTCACGGCGCTTTATCTGGTGGCCAACCACTTGATGGTCAAAGGCATACTGTTTCTTGTCGCCGCAGCGCTCATTCTTCGAACGGGTACGCGCCTCCTGTCCGACCTGGGAGGGCTCGCACGCGCCATGCCGCTGACATTCGCGGCCGCCGCGGTCGCCATCGTCGCCATGTCCGGCTTGCCGCCGCTCGCGGGGTTCGGCGGCAAGTGGCTTCTGCTCAGCGCGATGGCGCAGAAGGCCTGGTATGGGCCGGCCGTCATGACGCTGCTCGCGACGTTTGTCGGCTTCCTGTACATGGCGCGCTTCATGCAGGCGGTCTTTCTAGGTCCACGCAGATCGTCCCATCAAGATGTCACGGAAGCGCCGGCTGCTCTCCTGATCACCCAATATCTGCTGGTTGCTGGCATTCTCGTGATGTCATTCTTCCCGAAGCTCCTGATGGAACCCATTTCGAAGGCCATCGATCCGCACTTCGCTTCCACGCTGGTGTGGGCGGGCACGTCGCTCGAGACCATCTACGGTTACTGGAATCCCATGCCGGTGATGGCGATCTCGGTTGCGATCGCGGCGATATTGTTCGGACTTGTCTCGCTCATGCGACGCAGGGCAGGCGCCAGGCCGCCGGGGCCCGGCGCGCATGCACGGCGGAGCGCATCGCCGGCAAGCTTCCATGCTTTCGCGCGTGAGATGTTCATCAAGCTCACGCCCCCTGTGGCGAACGCCTTCTTCGGATGGATGACAGTTGCCACGACGGCAATGGCGGAGCGAAGCCGTAAGCTCTATACAGGCAACGGCCAGACGTACAATCTCTACATCCTGTATTACCTGCTCGCGCTCTACATGGCCGGTGGCGGCCTGCGGCAGCTATGGCATTGACTTCGGCGCGTGCAAGGCCCGGGGCATACCGCAGTCGCGTACCATTGCTCAGCCGACCAGCTGTTGCGCGGCGGCCAGGAACTCATTGTCCGCGGGGAACTGTTCGAGACCTCGAAGGCCTTCCTTTTCCCCTTCGATGTTCGCCCATCGCACGATACCGTCGCGATCGACCAGGAACTGACCGATCATTTGGCCACCATATTGATCGGACCAGTCACGCCGGTCTTTCAGCTCCGCCTCTATCGGTTGAAAACCGTCCTGCTGGCAGAGGGCATCCTTGATTCCCGCCAGATCCGTCGAGGCAATCTGCAGCCTGCCGGCGAGGTCGACGTACTTTGATTCCACGGCCCGCACGATGTCGGGCGTCAACGGCGGCTGCGGCACCCCGTAGGCGCGATGCGTCGCCATGTCGGGGTCGGCCGCGATTGGTACGCTCACCGGCCGAAACCGGTAGTAGAGCCGCAGCCGCTCGAGCTGCATAGGCACGATGGCCAGCGCCTCGACACCCACCGCCCGGAGCTTCTGGCGTGTCGTCCCCAGCTGGGCGATATGGCGGCGGCAGAAGGCGCAGTACAGTCCGCGCATCATGGCCAGCAGCACAGGCGACTTGCCGCGATAGTCTGCCAGCGCCACGAACCCGTCGCTGTTCACAGCCGGGAGCACGAAGTCGGGGGCCGGATCACCGGGCCGCAGCGGGGCGCGCGGTTCGATCGAGCTCATCCCAAGCCCTTCTCATCAGGAGTGCGGCATGGCCCGCACCGCCGCCAGGACCTCATCGGCAGAGGGAAATTTTCCTAGACCCGCCGCACCCTCGGCGGCGCATTCGATGTTGGACCAGCGGACGATGCCATCGCGGTCGATCAGGAATTGCCCTTTGAGCTGAGGCCATTGCCGCTCCATGTCGGCGCGGTCCGTGTCGTTCTCTGCATACCTGTCGAGCTTCGCCACCGCGGCCGCGGCCGCATTGATCGGCATCGGCTCGGGAAGATCCCCGAAGGGATTGATGAGGGTCGTTTCGAGCGCGTGCATGAATTCCGGAGTCGGCGTAGGCTTCGACAGGCCGTACGCGCGGTGCGTTGCGAGCTCGGGGTCGGCCGCCAGCCGCACGCGCGTCGGCCGGAACTTGAAATAGAGCCGCGCATTCTCCGGCGACGTGGCCACGATCCCGAGCGACCTTACGCCATGCGCATTCAGCTTGGTCTCGAGCGCGCTGATCTGCGCAAGATGGCGCCGACAGAACGGGCACCACAGCCCGATCAGAAGGGCAAGGAACAAGGAATTCTGGCCGCGATAGTCGGTGAGCGACACTGGTTCCGCGCCGTCCACGGCAGGCAGGGTGAAGTTGGGCGCCGCCTCTCCTGGGGAAACCGGCGGGCGTAGTGCGGTTGTCATTCGAGGCTCCTTCGTCTCCCCCGCAGGCTAGCGTGATAATCGAGAAGTCCGTATCATTGCTCTCTGCCGCTGTCGAAAGATTCTCGGTCTGAATCACACCAAATATCATTAACGTGGCTGGTGTTCTCAAATCGCAAAAGTTGTTCCTTGCTTGCTGCGCTGACAGGAATTCTCGCGATCAGGACACTAGCAGAGAAACGGCAGCACCATGAGAGCATCGGGCTCGATGCCCGCTCGCTCGCACACCTCCTGCGACTTTGCCAGATAGGCTTCAGCTAGAGCTTGATTCCCGGCATCGAGATAGAGGGTGGCGAGGCCGTCGTAGCAGGGGAAGAGCAGCTGCGGTTCTCCGGCCTGCTCGGCGAGCCCCAGCGCCTCCTCGTAGGCGGCGAAGGCGAGGGAGTGGTCGCCGCTGCATTGGTGGATTTGGCCGAGCACGATCAGCGGTACCGCCAGGTGGTCGAGAAGCCCCAGGCGTCGGTCAAGCTCGATGGCCCGTTGCGCCGCCTCGACGCCCTCGGCCTCGCACCGGTCGGTCAGCGCGCAGTAGGCGACGGCTAGATTGGCGTAGAGGCGCGACTGGAAGCCCAGATCGCCGACTTTCTTGGCGGCGTCGAGCCCGCGATGGCAGGTCTCGATGCTGCGGCGCGGATCAAGGGAGCTGTAGAGCACGCCGAGGTTGGTGTAGCCCCGGCAAGTCGCGTGCAGCAGATCGTGCGCCTCGGCGAGCCGAATGCTTTCCTCGATCTGCTCGACTGCGTCGTTCAGGCGGCCGGTGCGTGCAAGGGCTACGCCCAGCGTATTGCAGGCCTGCGCTCGCATGGCGGCGGCCTCGCGTGCGCGTTCGGGGTCGGACGCAGTCGTCTCGTCCGCGACCTCGGCGAAGGCACGCTCGGCCCACGTGATGGCTGAGGTGTTGTCGCCGGCCCGGAATGCGAGCCGGCCGACTTCCTGAAACAACTGCGCGCGCTCGATCGGGTTGCCGTCCTCGCCCAGTCGCGCGAGCCCGGTCGCGAAGCAGGTGCTGGCACCCTCACGATCCCCGGCCTCCCAGTGCAGTCCCCCAATCTTGCGATAGAGGCGCGCAGTCCCCGTGCGATCGGGGCCCGCCTCGAGCGTCTGCCGCACCGCCCCATAGTGCGCCAGAGCCTCCGCCCGCCGCCCCGTCAGCGCCAGCAGATCGGCCAGCCGTTCCCGCACGGCTGAGCTCAGGTCACCGCAATCGTGGCAATCGGCGAGCGTGAGCAAAGCGCGCTCGTAGTGACGGATTGCGTCGTCATTGGCGTAGACCGCTCGCGCCCAGTCGCCGGCAGCCATCAGGTAGCGCGCGCCCTTGCGCTTGTCCGAGCTGAGGCTCCAGTGGTGGCCCAGCGCTTCGAGGTCGCTCAGCCGCTCCGGATGGGCGCCGGTGGCGGTCTCGAGGGCTCGACCGGCCCGCTCATGCAGCTCGGTGCGCCGGGCAAGGAGGAGATTCTGGTACACCACCTCGTGCAGAAGCGCGTGCGTGAACCGGTAGCGACTACCCTCCCGGCCATGCTCGATCTGCTGCAGCAACTCGGACTCGACGAGGCCATCGAGCGCGGCGCCCGTGGCGTGCACGTCCGTCGAAATGGAGCGCAGCAGCGCCTCATCGAACGCCACCCCGAGCACGGACGCCTCCTGCAGGAGGCGCCGGGTCTCGGGCTGAAGCCGGTCGACGCGAGAGAGAAGGAGTCCTTGCAGCGTCGGTGGGACATCCGCCGCATCGCCCCGGGCCGTGCATGTCCAGCCCTCCGGCTGCCGCACCAGCACGCCGCCGCTCACCAGGCTGCGTACGATCTCCTCGACGAACATCGGGTTGCCGCCGGCCCGGGTAGCGACAAGGTCCTGGAGTTTGGCGAAGGCGGTTCCGGCCACCGGCCCGAACAGACTGTTCACGAGCTCCCGGCTTTCGTCCAGCGATAGCGGCGCCAGACGGACTATCGATTGCGCGGCACGGGCGACCAATGGCGGGCGCAGCTCGGAGCGATGCGAGAGCAGCGCCATCAAGGGGCGGTCCGCCAATCGGTCGACGACATCACGCAGCAGATCCACCGAGGCGGTGTCGGCCCAGTGCAGGTCGTCCACGATGATGAGGAGTGGCCCTTGATGCAGGCGACGCTCGATCAGCGTGCGTGCGGCCAAACCGATCTGGCGCTGGAGCTGCGCGGGCTCGACGTCGCGGGGCCGCGCCTTCTCCACGCCGAGAACGTAGCTCAGCACCGGCGCGATGGCTTCTGCCTCCTCCGCACGCGCTCCGAGCGCCTGGAGGCCGGCAGTGAGCTTTTTCAGGGCGACTTCGAGCGAGTCGCCAGGCTCCACGCGATAACCCTCGCGGAAGATGGCCCCGAAGGTACCGTAGGTTGGCTCCCCAAGCGATGAGCAACCGGTGCGGCGGACGGTCGTGCCGACCAGCCGGCCATCGGCTTCGAGCCTGCCGAGAAACTCGGTGATCAGCCGCGACTTGCCTGCGCCCGCCTCACCCACGAGGCTCACGACCTGGGCCCGGCCCCGCTGCATGCGGTCGAACGCGGCAAGGACCTGCTCCAGCTCGTCGGCGCGCCCGACCATCGCTGCCGCCAACCCGTGCGCTGCCAGCCCTCGCGCCGATCCAGGCTGGGCCAGCGCGCCGACCAGGGGATGCACGATGACCGGCTCCGCCTTGCCGCGCAGCGCCAATTCGCGGGCAGGCTCGAAGGTGAAGCGATGCCTGGCCAACGCGTACGTGGCTTGCGACACCAGAATGCACCCGGAGGCGGCAGCCAGCAGCCGGGCAGTGGTGTTTACCGTGTCACCGGTCACCGCGTAGGCGGCAGCGGCAGCCGTGCCGAGGCTGCCCGCGACCACCGGTCCGGTGTGGATGCCGATGTGCAGGCTCAGCGTCTGGCCGAGTCTGGCTGACCACTGCTGGCTCAGCTGCTCGGTGCGGGCCACCATGTCGAGTGCAGTGTCGAGCGCGCGCTCGGGATCGTCCTCGTGCGCGACGGGCGCCCCGAACACGGCCAGCACCGCATCGCCCACGAACTTCTCCACGAAACCATCGTAGCGCGCGACTGATTGAGCGAGGGCTTCGAATAGCGCGTTTTGGAATGCACGCACTTCCTCAGGATCGAGGCGCTCGGCGAGCGTGGTGAAGCCCGAGACGTCGGCGAAGAGAACGGTGACCTGTCGGCGGTCCGCTTCTCGACGAACGGCTTCCGGCGTCTCTGCAGGCGCGCTTTTCGTCGAGCCATTGGCCGGAGGCGAGACGGGCGGCGGGGCCGCGGTTGCGACAGCGGAGCCGCCAGCAGGCGGGGCAACCTCCCTGGCCGCACCGCAGCGAGGGCAGAACGCGAAGTCGGCTTCGCACGCGGCGCCGCACGCGTGGCAAGCCACCGGCTGCCTGCGCCCGCAGCGCGGGCAAAAGGCGAAGGTTGGAGACAGCTCGAAACCGCAGCCGGCGCACGCCATTGAGTGGATAGCCAGTCTTGAATGGCACGCCTCAGACTAGCACAAGGCGGCGACATCTTGTCGGCGCTCAGCAGGTATCTGGCAAGCGAACTGGCGGACCGGCCCCTGATCCTGCATGGTGCTTTGGGACAGGATGCGCCGGGGCCGGCTTGGGCCAAGCAACGGGGTTAATGCATGGATTTGATTGTCCGCAACGCTCTCATTTCCGACCGTCCCGCCGACGGCCCCTTGGACATTGGAATTGCCGGTGGAAAGATTGCCGCAGTCGGCCGCGGGCTTGCCGCAGAGGTGCCCACCTACGATGCCAGGGCCCGGCTCGCCTGTCCGGGCCTCATCGAGAGCCACATCCACATCGACAAGTCGCGCATCGTCGACCGCTGCACGCCGCAGGAGCGCGCCACTCTGAGCCCGGTCAAAGGCGTCACGCCGCTGAAGCCCGCCATGACCGTGGAGGATGTCTATGCGCGGGCGGCCAAGACCGTCGAGCAGTGCATTCTCCATGGCACGACGCGCATGCGCACGCAGGTGGAGGTCGACCCCGGCATCGGCATGCGCGGGTTCGAGGCGGTGCAGGCGCTGGTCGCTGACTACAAGTGGGCGATCGACATCGAGATCTGCGTCTTTCCCCAGGAGGGCCTCAGCAACTATCCGGGCACCGATGAGCTGGTGGTGGAGGGCTTGAGGCGTGGGGCCAAGCTGGTCGGCGGCGCGCCGCGCTACGATACCGACGAGGCCGCCCACATCGAGCGCATCTTCGAGCTCGCCCGGGAGTTCGATGTCGACATTGATATTCATCTTGATGTGGGGCCATCGGCCGAGTCGATGAACGTCCACCAGGTGCGCGAGCTGACCGAGCGCTACAAGCGAGGCGGACGCGTAGTGGTGGGGCACATGGCCAAACTCTCACTGCTGCCCCCGGACCGGCTTGCCGCCCTCGCCCGGCAGCTGGCCGACGCCGGCATCGCCGTCACGGTCCTGCCGGCCACCGACCTGTTCCTCATGGGGCGCAATCGCGACCACAGCGTCCCGCGCGGCGTGGCCGATGCCAATTTCCTGCTCGCCCACGGCGTCAACTGCTCGCTGTCCTCCAACAATATCCTCAACCCGGCCACGCCCTACGGCGACTGCTCGCTGATCCGCATGGCCAACCTGTACGCCAACATCCTGCAGGTCGACCGGCCGGCCGAGATTAACGAATGCTTCCGCATGCTGACCGACAGGTCGGCCCGGCTGCTCAACCTGAAGGACTACGGCTTCGCCGTCGGCAACCCCGCCGACATCGTCATCCTCGACGCGCAGTCCCCGCAGCAGGCGCTGGCGGAAATATCGAGGCCCGTCGCGGCCTTCAAGAACGGCAGGCAGACGGTGCTTTGGCATCCGCCCGAGTTGCTGCGGCCGCACTAGGCGGCATCGCCGCTCGCTCCGACCGGCTTTGATCCGCTCGGCTTCGCCGGCGCAGCGATCGCTTCGGTTTGCGAGCTTCCGGTCAGCACTTTCTTCACGGTGTCGAACTAGTTTCCGGCGGGGGCGAAGGCACGTACGCTGGACCCCGGAAAACCACCATGCCCACGGGATTCCTGCTCAGGACGGCAGGGCTGGCGAGTTTCGCCATCGCCCTCAGCACGCCCTGGCAATTCGAAAGCGATCTGATCGGCTTCGTGGCGGAGCTCATCGAGCCCGGGGCCGGCTCCGTTGCCGTGGCGAGCGCCGACCGGCCGGCGCCGGGCGGGTCGGGCGCGACCCCGGTCGTGGAGGCGCCGGCCTCCAAGCTGGAGCCCGAGAGCGCCCGGACGCGCTGGACAGCGGAGGTCGTCATCATCGCACCGCGCGCCGAGGAACGACCGGTAAGGATGCCGGCAGGCTGGTCGGAGAACGTCGCCGCGCCTCGCGACCGCGCCGCGCTCGGCCGCGCCCTGCAAACCGAGCTCAAGCGCGTCGGCTGCTACGACGGCGAGCTGCACGGTGTGTGGACACCGGGAACGCGCAGAGCGATGATTGCGTTCACGGAGCGCGTCAATGCCGTGCTCCCGACCGATGAGCCGGATCCTGTTCTGCTCGCGCTCGTGCGCGGCCATGCGAGCAAGGCCTGTGGAGTTCCTTGTCCGGCGGCGCAATCCCTGTCGGCAGACGGTCGCTGCGTCCCGACCGCCCTACTGGCCGCGAAGACACCGTCTGGTCCCGGGGGTCATTCGCACTCCGCCCGATCGCCCGCCGCATTGGCATCGGCCTGGTCGAGTACGACGAAAGTCGAGACAGCGGCGCCGGCACCGCTACCGCATGGCCCGCCCATGGGCCTGGCCGGACCGCAGTCGCCCGGTGAGCCGGCCGTGGCGGGAGGCGAGCCGCTTGTTGGCCAGCCTGCGGCTCCGCCGCGCGCTGCCAACCCGGCGCCGCGCCCGCCGGCCCAGCAGACCGGCTTCGGCCCGTGGATCTTCAGGCAGGTCGAGCGCAACGGCTGGTAGCTGTGCGGCCCCCGGTCGCCGGGACACGCCGCATCCGGTCAGGGTCAGGCGCGCCGCGAACAATTGCGCGTGACGGATAATGATGACATTGTGCCTGCAGGCGGCAACAAGACCGCAACAGCCCAAGGGAATTTGCCCGCACAGAGAGCTTGCCTCGAGGTGCGCACGTCGCGCATTGGGCCTGCTCATTGAGCGCAGGGAGGATTTGAGAGAATGACTGGCATTTGCAGACCGACCGCCATCGCCTTCACGCTGGCGGCTGCCACGCTGTACCCGGTGAGCACGGCGCTCGCGCAGGACGTGAAGCTGCCGTCGACGTTGACCTGGAGCGCCTACGATACCGGCTCCTCCGGCTTCAACATTGCCGTGGCCGTCGGCAAGACCCTGAAGGACAAGTACGGCACCGACGTGCGCGTTCTGCCGGCCGGAAACGACGTGGCCCGCCTGGCGCCGCTGAAGGGAGGTCGCGCACAGATTTCCGCCATGGGCATCGGCACCTACTTCGCCCAGGAGAGCGTGTTCGAGTTCGCGGTGAAGGATTGGGGCCCGCAGCCGCTGCGGCTCATTCTCGCGGTGACCGACTGCAATGCCATCTCGCTCGGCGTCGCCAAGGACACCGGCGTTAAAGAGGTCAAGGACCTGAAGGGCAAGCGCATCGGCGTCGTCGTCGGCTCCCCTGCACTCAACCAGAATGCCTTCGCCGTGCTCGCCTACGGCAATCTGACCAAGTCGGACGTGAAGCTCGTCGAGTTCTCGAGCTACGGCGCCATGTGGAAGGGCATGGTCAACAACGAGGTGGACGCGGCCATCGCCTCCAACATCTCCGGTCAGGTCAAGGAGGTCGAGACGTCCCCGCGCGGCCTCATCTTCCCGCCGACACCTGCCGAGGACAAGGCGGCGTGGGCGCGCCTCAGTAAGATCGGCCCCTACTACCAGCCGCACAAGTCGACCTGCGGCGTCGGCGTGCCTGCCGGGGGCTCGGTCGAGCTCCCAGTCTACCCCTACCCCATCTTCATGGCCTACGCCTCCCAGCCGGCCGATCTCATCTACAGCATCACGAAGGCGATGATCGACGGCTACAAGGACTACAAGGACGCCGCTCCGGGAGCTGCCGGCATGGCGTTGGAGAGGCAGAACTTCGACTGGGTCATCCCCTATCACGAGGGCGCCGTGAAAGCCCTGAAGGCCGCCGGGGCATGGAAGCCCGAGCACGAGGCGCATAATCAGAAGCTTCTGCAGCGCCAGGCCGCGCTGGCCGGCGCCTGGGAAAAGTTCCTCAAGGACAATCCGCCGGACGACAAGGAAGCCTTCACGAAGGCCTGGATGGGCGTTCGCAAGGCGGCACTGACTGGCATCGGGCAGGATCCCATATTCGAGTAGCTCGGCAGACGCACGGGTCGTGAGCCGCCGCGGGCGCCTCACGACCCCGTCCTGTTTTTTTCAGCGTCAGGAAGCGCCGTGTCGTCCAGTCAACAGACTGCCGGGCCCTCGCGGCCCGCATCCGATGTAGCGTCGGGAAACGCGAGGGTCGTGTTTGCCGACCCGCATGCGGCCGCCGGCCCGGTCGAGGGCGAGGTGACGCGCGTCCGCAAGTTGAAGGGCTTCTGGGGGTGGCTGCTGATCATCGCCACCGCGGTCACCATCTTCCTCTGCATCAACCAGCAATTCACGCTGCGCTTCTTCGTCGGTTACACCCAGCTGAACACGGAGTATTATTATCTTCTCATTCTCTGCATGCTGCCGTTCACGTTCCTGGTCTTCCCGGGTACGTCGACCGCGCCGCTCGACAGGGTCACCTGGTACGATGTGGTGCTGTTCCTGCTGACGGCCGGCAGCTCGCTCTATCTGATGCTCAATGTGCGCGCGGCTGCCGAACTCGGCTGGGAGTTCGGTGGCGCGCCGACGCCGGTGATCGCCGCCGGGCTCATCATGTGGGTGATGCTGATGGAGGCGCTGCGCCGCACCGGCGGTTGGAGCCTGCTGCTGAGTGTGCTGCCCTTCACAGTCTACCCCCTCTTTGCCGACGCGCGATGGCTGGGCCCCCTCAAGGGCACGCAGTCCACGGTCGAGCAGGCGACGGCCTACCACGTGCTCTCCGGCGAGAGCCTGCTCGGCATCCCGATCCAGGCCTTCGCCGAGACCGTGATCGGCTTCCTCGTGTTCGGCACGGCGCTGATGATGACCGGCGCCGGCAAGTTCTTCATCAACCTCGCGTTCGCCTTGTGCGGCACCTTCCGGGGCGGCGCCGCCAAGGTCGGCATCTTCGCCAGCGGCCTGCTTGGCATGATGTCGGGCAGCGTCGTCTCCAACGTGCTGACCGCCGGCACGATGACCATCCCGACCATGAAGCGAACAGGCTTCAGCCCTTCGTACGCGGGTGCCATCGAAGCCTGCGCGTCGACGGGTGCTGTTCTGGCGCCTCCCGTGATGGGCGCCACCGCGTTCGTCATCGCCCAGTTCCTCAACATCAGCTACGCCGAGGTGGCCGTCGCCGCCATCATTCCCGCCACGCTCTACTATCTCGCCTTGTTCACGCAGGTTGACGCCTACGCCGCCCGCAACGGTCTCAAAGGGCTGCCGCGCAGCGAGTTGCCCAGCATGTGGGCGACGATCAAGGAGGGCTGGTACTACGTGCTGGTCGTGGCGCTGCTGATCGTCATGCTGCTGCACTTCAAGCGCGAGAGCCACGCGCCGTTCTATGCCACCGCCCTGCTGCTGGTGCTGAACCAGCTCTTCTCCAAGGACCAGCGCTGGAACTTCAGATCACTGATCAGCTTTCTCGAGGTCAACGGACGCACTTTCGTCGAGCTGGTCGGCATCCTGGCGGGTTGCGGCCTGTTGATCGGCGCGTTCTCAATGACCGGCGTGGTCTCGAGCCTCGCCAATGATCTGCTGCGCATCGCCGGCGACAGCGTCTTCCTGCTGCTTGCCATGTGCGCGATCACCAGCCTTGTGCTGGGCCTCGGGCTCACCACCACGGCCTGCTATATCTTCCTGGCCATCCTCGTCGCGCCTGCGCTCGAGAAGCTGGGTCTCAACAAGATGGCCGTGCACATGTTCATCTTCTACTGGGGTATGCTGTCGGCCATCACGCCACCCGTCGCCATCGCTTCGTTCGCCGCTGCGGGCATTGCCGGGGCGCCCGCGATGAAGACGGGATGGGAGAGCATGTGGGTTGGAAGCATCATCTACTTTTTACCCTTCTTTTTCGTGCTCAACCCGGCGCTCGTGCTCCAGGGTCCCAATCCCTATCTGGTCGCCGTGGGCCTCACCGTTCTGATTGCCGTCGGCACTATTTTCATTTGCGGCGGTATACAGGGCTACCAGTCCGGTGTCGGCGACCTGCGGAGCACCGGGCTCCTCGAATGGCCGCTGCGCATCCTGCTTGTCGTCGGAGGTTTCATTCTGGCGACGCCCGGCGGTGGTATCGTGCCGCTATCCGAGTTGCAGATGATCGCGCTCGGCTTGGCGATCCTGGTGCCGACGCTGCTCGTTTCACTGGTGCTTGTGCGCCGCAGCCGTGCTGCCGCGCCGCAACAGGCGTTGAGTTGAAGCCTCGCAGAGAAAAGCTCCGTATACGCTGTAGCTTTCGCGCCGCCACCCATTTTCTTTGCGGTAGCGAAGGGAACGATGGCGATGCCTCTACGTTGTCCAGGCCAGTGGAAAGTATCGCCGGGTACAACGGAAAGGAGCGAACCGGATGCATGGAAAATATCTCGCGTTCTCAGTCGTTGCGCTGACGCTGGGTGTCCTCGCGGCGCCTGCATCGGCCGCCCCTGTCGTCGCAACTTTCGGGAACGAGGCAAGGGCTGCCGGCACCACGCTTGTCGAGAAGGCCGCGCGACGCTGCTGGTGGCATCGTGGACACAAGCATTGCCGCTACTACCGCGAATATCGCCCGGGGTTCAATTTCTACATCGGTCCGGGATACCGACACCGGCACGGACACTGGGGCCACCGTCATTGGCGCCACCGTCACGGTCATTGGGGCCACGGTCATCGCCACCGGTGACGCCTGGCGCGTAGTCTGACAGCGTGCGGCGCTGGAAATGGACGGCTTCTCCGGAGGTCGTCCATTGGCGCGCTCGCCCCGTGCCGAGCTCACCCTTCCACCACGTGCTGAGCCTGCTTTCCAACCCCTTGCTGAGTCTGTCGAAGCACGGCTCAGGTGCAGCGCCCCCGCCCTTCGACAGGTTCAGGGCGATGTCGCGTATGTGGCTGCGCTTGCTCCAAGCCCCGTGCCGAATCCTCCACCCCCGTCCTGAGCCTGCCTGCCCTCGGACTTGTTCCGAGGGTCGAAGCACGGCTCAGAGGTAGGTTGGGTCAAGCGAAGCGCAGACCCAACACGGTGATGCATGTACGACTTGTGTTGGGTCATCGCTGACGCTCGACCCAACCTACGCAAGCACCAACAGCCCGACGTGCTTTCGCACTCGGGGTATGGAGCAGGCGAGGGGAGCGGGGCGCGGACGCCGATGCGCTCATGCTTCCTGGCCGGTGGGGTTCCTCATGCGCGGCATCCGCGCTCCACTCTGCAATCAGGCGCT
>Ga0111539_10005059_pt1 | contig 17123 bp, 12 predicted proteins | sample RhiMethybrSRZTD1_FD_79667 | JGI IMG/M metagenome (GOLD analysis project Ga0111539, IMG submission 79667) | Populus rhizosphere microbial communities from Tennessee, USA - Rhizosphere MetaG P. TD hybrid SRZTD1 (version 2) (version 2) | ecosystem: Host-associated > Plants > Roots > Rhizosphere >... | reverse complement strand
CGCTCCACGGAGAAGCCGGCGGCCACGGTAAGGAGCGGACCGGATGCTGGTGCTGGTTGGGTTTGTGCCTGCGGTCTGGTGAGGGTGATCGCAGCCACGGTGATGATGACACTCACGAACATGGACGTACTGGTGCGCATCATTTGCTCCCCGCCACGGAAAAACACGGAATCACCCGGATGTTCAAGCCACGGAAAAACACGGAACCACACGGATGTTTAGGCCACAGAAAAACACGGAATCACACGGAAAAAATCCGTGTTCATCTGTGTTCATCCGTGGCTAGTTTATCCGTATCGTCAAAGTCCGCGGCGATGGGCCGGTTCGCCAGTGGCGGGCGGGCGACACGCTCCACGGAGAAGCCGGCGGCCACGGTGAGGAGCGGACCGGATGACGGAAAGACACCGCCCCACGCGCATCATCGTCAATGCGCCCTACACACAAAAAACCTGACACTCCCCACAACACGGAAAAAATCCGTGTTCATCTGTGTTCATCCGTGGCTAGTTGATCCGTGTTTCATCCGTGGTTGTTTTGTCCGTGTTCGTCCGTGGTCAAGGGGTCGCGGCGGGTTTCGCGGCGAAATATTCCTTCCGTGCGCGCACGTTCAACCCTTTGCGGTTCACGCGGACGTCCAGCTTGTGCATCTTGTCGTCGAGCCTCAGTGGCTCGAAACCGAGCGCGTATTGACGATGGAGTTCGTCGGCAACGGCGGCGAAGGTGGTGCCGAGATTCTCGCTCCGGTTCAGTTCGAAGTAGCCGCCGCCCGTGTCCTCCGCGATCCGTGCGAGGCCCGGATCGGGGCGCACCGAGGTCATCGACCCGGCCATCGAGCCCATACCGCCGCGCGGATTGGGACCCAACAACACGGTCGTCTGAAGCCCGATCGCATACACCATGACATCGTCACGCTGGGCGTTGCGCATGACGTCCATGATGCTGCGGTTGTTGAGACCCATGTTCGGGGCGTCGCCGCCGTCGCTGAGCACCAGCACGACCTTGCGGCCCTCGCGTCCGCGCAGCGCATCGACCGCCATGTCGACGGCGTTCCAGAGCGGCGTCGGCCCGATCACCGGTTGTCCTGATCGCAGGATTCCGATCAGCGTACGTTGATCGCTGGTAAAGCTCTCGGGCTGAATGGCGATGCGTTCGGCAAAGGTGCCGATGCGCGCCGTATCGCCCGGACCGAGATTCCTGACGAACGCCTCGGCGGCTTGTTCGACCAGTCCGACATTGCCGCGCATGCTGCCGCTGTGGTCGAGCATCATCACGACACTGACCGGCTGAACTTCAGTCGAGAACACAGTAATCGGCTGCGGCTTCCCTTCCTCGCGGATCTCGAACGCATCGCGCGTCAGGTCGGTGACCAGTCGCCCATCCTTCTGAGCCACGGTAGCGTAGACGGCGACGGTACGGGCACCGCTGCGGAACGTAGGCTGTTGGGCCACCGACACTGCCGCGGCAGATAACAGGACTGTTGCGAACACAACAAAACGCGTCATTGGCTTCGATACGGCAGACGTGCCGCTCATCATGGCAGGCCTTCCCATCATCGCATGCGCCGCGGACTAACACGGAACAAAAAAGCCACGGATTAACACGGAATCACACGGACCAGAATCCGTGTTTTCCCGTGTTTTTCCGTGGCTGAATATCCGTGTCGATCTGTGGCGCGAAACGAAAAACGCCGGGAGAAGCGTGCTTCTCCCGGCGTTCATGTGTGCGAAACCGTGGATTAGAAGATGTACTTCACGCTGAACTGTCCCTGCGTTCCCGCCTGCCACAGGTCCGCCTTGCCGTAGCGTGGATCGAAGGCGTTCTGGCCGGATGGTGATGCGGCAACCAACGCGCGATAGTCATACCCCTTGGCGAGATCCACGTGCGACAGATCCATCGCCGAGTCAGCTCTCGCCAGGCCCGCGCCCTTGTTCAGTGAATTGAAGATGTGGGTCGCGGTCTTCTGATTAAAGAGGTTGATGACGTTGAATTCGAACCGCACGCGCTGCGAGTTCGACAGCCGCAGGTCGTGCGAGACGAGCAGATCCGTGCGCGACAGGAACGGAGTCCGCCCCATGTCGCCGCGTCCTTCCACCAGGACCGGAATGGTGTTGAGGGTGTTGACGACGGTGCTCATCGGCGTGCCGCTGCCGGCGTAGACGAATCCGCCGACCTGCGTGCCAAATGGGAACATGTAGGAGCCGTAGAACTTCGCCACGACCGGACGGTCCGTGGCGAGCCGGCCACGCACGTCGAGATTACCGTGCGAATCCCATTCGAGCTCGTCGAGGTCCCACGCGCGGCCGGCGGCCGTGCCCGGGCGGGCGATGCTCCCGGCCTGCTGCTGGGCGGTGGCCGACGACACGCCCGTCGTGGGCGTCTGGATTTCGTCCGAGTTCGCCAGCCCCGCGTAGTTGCCATACAGGCGGCTGATGGTGAGATTGGCGCTGCCAAACCAGTTCTTCGAAAACCGGCGATTGATCGAGAAATCGATCGCGTCGTACTGACGAAGCGGCCGTGGTGTGGCGTATGGTCCCGTGAGCCCGGTTCGCAGCGTCCTGGTTGCCGCGATACCTTCGCCCGGGTTGGCGGCGTAATAGATTTCGTTGCCGCCCGCGTCGAGCGAGCCGACGTCTTCGATCGCGCGGTTCAACTTGTTATGAACGTAGTTGATGCCGAACGCGGTCGTCGGTGTCCACTGGTACTCAAGGCCAACGTTGGTGGCATCCTGGAACATCGGTTTCAAGTCGGGATCGATCGTGTTGAAGTTCGGCACGCGTCGATCGCGTGTGCCGCCCCAAAGATCGCGCCCGGGCTGGTTCGACAGGTTGAGGTTGTAGACGTCGAGGGTATCGAGCGAGCGATAGTTGACGAGCCACGTGTCGCCGCCAAACGATCCGCGCGCCAGCTCGTACTTGACCCAGTCGTAGTAGCGTCCCCAGCTCCCGAATGCCTTCAGGCGGCCATCACCGAGGACATCGAAGGTCGCCCCGAGCCGCGGCGCGATCTTCTTGCCGAACCCGAACTCGAAGGCTTCAGCCTTGACGTCGGTTCGAAATGACGGGATGGTTTCCTTCTCTGTCCGGACGCCGAGATTCAACGTCAGCCGATTGCCGACGACCCAGGTATCCTGCACGTACAACGATGGCATGTTCGCGTCGACCGATCCGCGGGTGCCGCGATCGTTCACCTCGTAGTAGCCATACGTTCCGGTTCCTGTCTCGCCGCTGTTGTTCACGAACGACGTGCCCCAGTTGAGCAGCACGTATCCACCGGGATATGTCGCGTCGACGATGTTGGTGGTGTGACGCACGCCGGCGCCGCCCTTGATGAGATGCGAGCCGAGCGCGTTGAACGCGTGGTTGTAATCGACCTGGAAGAAACTGGTTTTCGTCTCGTCCTGGTTGGTGATGAGCACGCGCGGCGTATTCTGCGCGCCTTTCGGCAGCTGCAAATCTGCCGGGACGCCAGCAACACCGAGCGAGGGCGTGTTCCAGAGGACGGAGGTTGTCGTCGAGACGCCGGTGTCGTAGTAGTTGTCGTCGAAGATACCGGCGCGGACACTCAATGACGAACGACCGCTCAACGTGATATCGACGTTGCCGCTTCCGTTCAGCTGGTCCTGATTGAAGCCCCGCGGAATCTGCGCGGCGTTGCCGGCGAGCGAACTGCTGATGAAGTTCGGTCCCGTTCCGTCGTACGCCGAGAGCGTGCCGGTTGAACGAACCGGCGTCCACAGGACGCTGCCGTTGGCCTGCACGCGGCGCGCCGAGTAGGTGACCTTGCCGAACATTTGCGTCGCCGTCTGTTCCTGCGGAATCGAGCCCGGCTCGGTGCCGTTCGAGAACAGATAGTTGTTCGTGCGGCGGATGAATCGCGGCGAAGCGGACCCGAAGAAGAACAATTTGTCTCTGAGGATGGGGCCGCCGAGCGATCCGCCAATCTCATTGCGATTGTTCTCCTGCTTCCGATCCTGCACGTTCAACACCGTCGTGTCGTCGAGAGGACTCAGCTGAAGGCGCTGCACCGGGCTCGACGAGATCGAATTGCCGGAGAAGAAGTAGTGCGCTTCGCCGGTGAAGCGGTTGCCGCCCGACTTGGTGACGGCGCTGATTACGCCGCCAAGCGCGCCGCCATATTCCGCCTGGATCCCACCGGTCTTGACCTGAACTTCCTGCAGGTATTCGAAGACGGTGTCCTGGCGTGAGCTGCCGTAGATCAGGCTGTTCGTGTTCACGCCGTCGACGGTGAAGCTGTTCTCTGCACCGCTCGCGCCATTCACCTGGAATCCACCTTCGATGTCGCCGTAGTTGACACCCGGTGACGTGAGCGCGATGCCCTGGAACGAGCGCGTCTTCGGCATGCGATCGAATTCCTCGGCCGTGACGTTGTGGGCGACCGTCGTGCTGTGCAGGTCGACCTGTGTCTTGGTGTCGCTGGTGACGGTCACGACTTCACTGACACCGCCGACTTTCAGCGAAGCGGGAAAGTCTGCCGTCTTCCCCAGCAGCACCAGCACATCATCGGCCTGAACTTTCTGGAAGCCCTGAAGCTCGACAGTCACTGTGTATCGGCCGGGATCGAGATCGGGGATTCGGTACATACCGTCCGCGCCGCTCACGACTGTGCGAGTGGCGCCGGTTTGTTTGTTCGTGGCGGTGATCGTCGCTCCCGGAACGGGAGCCTGACTGGTGTCGGTCACGACGCCGGCGATGCCGCCGAAGCGTTCCTGTGCTGTGGCCGCACCGGTGAAGACGACCGTCAGCAGGGCCACCAGGATGCTGACAGTTAGACGCAATCGCATGTCGACTACTCCTTTGATAAACCGCACGCTCAAAGGTCCATCCTATGGATGGAATTGCGGTCGTCATTCGATATGTGACGGGTGCTCAGTCGTTTGTGACGAGATGCGAGTCGAGGGTGGCGAGAGATGGGACGAATTTTGGCGGCAGAGCCACCTTCAAGATGGCTCGATTAGGGCTGAGCGATTCAGTGCGGTAAAATTTCCAGCGCGCAGATATGAAAAGGCTCGGCTTCTGTCTTGGACTCGTCTCCCTCGCCGCAGCCATTCTGACGGCGCAGAGCACCCCTCGACTTCCGTCCGCTCGCCCGGGACAGGCCCCTCGACTCGCAAGTACGGGCGCTCGCTCGGGACAGGCCCCTGCCGTGCCCGAAACCTTCAAAACCTACTGTTTCGAATGCCACGGCGGCGAGAAGCACCGCGGCGATGTCAGCATCGAGCGGCTGATTCAGCAATCGAGCGCCTCGTCAGTCGGTGAGTATTGGGATCTGTGGGACAAAGTCGCCGCAATGATCGAAACGAAGGAAATGCCGCCCGAGGACAAGGCGGAGCGCTTTCCGAGTGACGGCGAACGCGCCGCGACGGTGACATGGATTCGCTCCGCGTTGACTACATACGAAGCGGCGCACGGTGGCGAGCCGGGGCGCGTCACCGTTCGACGCCTGACGAGCGCGGAGTATGCCTACGCGATTCGCGATTTGACCGGCATCGATATCAAAGTCGGCGTCGACGCGACCAGTGATTCGGTTGGTGGCGAGGGTTTCACGAATTTTGGCGATGTCCAGTTCGTCGAAGATACGAGCGTCGAGCGCTATCTTGAAGCCGCAAAGCAGGTCGCCGAGCACGCGATCGTCGGTGCAGGGCCGCTCGATTTTTTTGCCGACGCCGGCAAGACCGGTCTCGAGCTGTCGGCACTGAGTCGCATCAACGATCTTTACACGACAAAAGGATTTCGTGTCGTCTCCGGAGAAGGCGGGCGTCCATTTGGTCTCGAGCGTTACGGCAAAGCGCTGTTTGTCGCGTGGTATTACAAACATCGCGTCGCGCTCGGTGATCCGACCGCCACGCTGCGTGGTCTCGCCGCGAAGGAGAACATCACCGGGCGCTTCGCCGAGCACATCTGGGCCGTCGTCAACAAGCCGAACACCGGGTATCCGACCCGCGTAACGGTTGACGGATGGAACCGTCTCCCCGCGCCAACCCGCGACGTCAACGCATCGATCGCAAAAGCGCGCGCAGGTTGTGACGACCTTTATAAAGCGCTCACGACCTGGCCGAGTTGGTTCTTCGCCCGCGGCGATCTTGCGGCAGGCGGAGCCGGCGACGAGAGCCCGCTGACGTTTGACGATACGTCGCTCAAAGCAGAAGCCACGCATCACTACACCTATCCATTGGGGAATCGTCCTGCCCGTGGCCGTGGACCAGCGGTCATTCCAGGGCCGGTGAAGGTCGTTCTGACATTTGCCGACGTGAACCCGACGTCGGGATCGTCTCCGGTCGTCATCTGGCGTAACCCGCGCGTCATCACACGTGCCGCTGTCCCGGCCGGGCGCGGCGCGCCAGGGGTGGCGGATGCCGCAGCTACGACGACGACGACGACAACGGCCGGCGGTCGTGGGCGAGGAGCGGCGGGACCGGTTCTGACGACGGTGCCTTTGCGCGCGGTGTTACCTGCTGATGTTGCGTCGACGTTCAACTTCGGCACCAGCCCGGATGGAACGACTCTCGCCGCCGACGATTTCGCGACGACGGGAACCGTGTCGTTCACGATCGACGTGCCGCCCGGCGGCAATACGATGGAACTGCAGGCCGATGTCGAGCTCGGCAAGGACCGCAATGCGGTCGTGCGCGTGGCGATCTCCGATCGGCCAGAGGGATCGCCACGTGATGCCGGACAGCGGGTGCTGCTCGCGGAACCGCAGAGCGTTGGATACGAGAGTTTCCGCGCCAACATGAGCGAGTACGTATCGCTGCTGCCGCCCAACTCGCACGGTGAAGCCAATCCCGCGGACAAGGATCCCGTTCCGCTGCCCTTCGACAACACCTACAACAGTCCCGAGCACGATGCGTTCGTGCTGAAGGTGAAGTACCAGCGCAACGACAAGTTCTTCACCGACAACATGGTCGATGGCGACGATCGCGCGCGGCTGAACCAGGCGTGGACCGATCTGTTTGGATCGTGGCCCTACCACGATGCGTATCTTGGGATGCTCGCGGACCATTTCGGCGTCGATCTCACGGGACGCACCATTGAGGACTTCAACGCCGCCGAGATCGCGAAGCTTCCTGCTGCGCTCCGTCCCCACGTGAAGACTCTCCACGACCACTACGTCGAGATCGCGAAAGCGGAGAAGCTCGCCGAGCCAGGGCATGTTTCCGATGCGCTGACGTTTGCCAGCCGCGCCTGGCGGCGTCCGTTGACTGCACGCGAGAAAGCCGGTCTGCGCGCGTTTTACCAGAAGTCGCGCGACGAGCTGCATCTCGATCACGACACCGCCATGCGGACGTTGATTTCGCGCATCCTCGTGTCGCCGGCATTCCTCTATCGCGTCGAAACAATCGGAGGAACGGGTGAGCGCCGACTAAACTCCTGGGAACTCGCCAGCCGCCTCAGCTTCTTTTTGTGGTCGTCCATTCCCGACGACGAACTGCGGCGCGCAGCCGCCGCCGGGGAATTGAACGATCCGTCGATGTTGGCCAAGCAGGTGAAGCGGATGGCTGCCGATCCGAAATCCCGCCGTCTCGCGACCGAGTTCTTCGGTCAGTGGCTGGGCTTCTATCACTTCGACGAGTACCGCGGCATCGATACCGGCCGATTTCCCGAATTCAAAGAGGACGTCAAGACGGCGATGTACGACGAGGCCGTCTCAACGTTCGAATACATCGTCCGTCAGGGACGGCCGGTGCGTGAGATCCTGCACGCGGACTACACGTTCCTCAACAAACCGCTGGCCACGTTCTACGGAATCGATCGAGACCTCAAGCTGACCGACCAGATGGTCAAGGTGGACGGCGCCAGTGCGTTCAATCGTGGTGGAGCGTTGCGGCTTGGTTCGGTGCTGACGACAACGTCGGCGCCGCTGAGGACGAGTCCCGTCAAGCGTGGCGACTGGATCTTGCGTCGCATTCTCGGGACCCCGACGCCGCTGCCCCCCGCGGATGCCGGGACGATTCCGGCCGACGACAAGACGTTCAGCGGTCTCACCATTCGCGAGCGCCTGGCGCAGCACAAGCGCAACGCCACGTGCGCCAACTGTCACACACGGATCGATCCGCTTGGGTTCCCGCTCGAGGAATTCGATGCCGTCGGTCGCACGCGGACGACGTATGCCGACGGTAAACCCGTAGACGTAACCGGTGAGGTTGACGACGAGACCAGGATTGTCGGCGCTCGAGGACTCCTGAACTATTTGGAGGCCAAGGATGCGCTGGTCATGAAGACTTTGTCCCGGAAGATGCTCGGTTATGCGCTCGGCAGGACCGTCCGCGGCTCCGATCGACAGCTAATCGAAAGCATGATCAAAGCGGGTGACAAGGCGTCGTTTGCTGATTTGGCCGCGACAATCGTGACCAGCCGTCAATTTCGCAACAAAGTCGGCGATGATAGTGCGGCACCAGTGGTCAGTCGCGGCAGCGATGGGCCGAAGTCTGTAAAAGCAGGTAATCAATGAGTATTTACGACACGTTGCGCTACCCGTCACGGCGTCACTTCCTCCGAGGCATGGGCGTCGCGCTGGCGTTGCCGTGGATGGAATCTCTCCCGGTCTTCGGGCAGGCCGCAGAAGCGGTCAAGACCAGCACGCCACCACTGCGGCTCGGCATCGTGTTTTTCTCGAACGGGGTTGAACCGATTCACTGGTGGGCGAAAGGTGCCGGCGCCAACATGGAACTCGGGCCGGCAGCGCAGCCGATGATGCCGCATCGCGAGGACATGGTTTTCATCAATGGCCTCTTCAACCAGTCGGCGTTCGTCTCCACCAGCCCGCACCTCGGGCGTATGAACCTGTTGTCGGGCGCACCTGTCAGTCTGAATCCCAACGAGATCCGCGTCGGCACCTCGATGGATCAGGTGATTGCCTCTCAGATTGGCGGCCGCACGCAGATCCCGAGCCTGGTGCTGGGGATCGAGCCCAACGAGCTTCGGCTCGAAGATGGCCTCTCGATGGTTTATGGGTCGAGCCTGTCGTGGGTGTCCGCGACCAAGCCGGCGACCAAAGAAATCTATCCCTCCCGCGCGTTCGATCGGCTTGTCGGCGACGGCACCGGCCGAAAAATCGATCGCAGCATCCTCGACGAGATCCGCCAGGACTCGCAGAGCCTGCGTCCGAAGATCAGCCACGGCGACAACGTCAAGCTGACCGAGTACTTCGAATCGATTCGAGACATCGAAAAACGAATTGAAAAGGCGTCGAAGGAAGAGCGGATCGAAGGGTGGCGGCCGACGCTGGCGCAGCCCGACATGCCGCGTCCAAAGAACGAGCTGCCGCAGAACGTCCCGGATCACATGCAGCTGATGCTCGACCTCATCGTCCTCGCGTTCCAGATGGACAAGACGCGCATCGCGACCGTGATGTTGAACAACGATCTCTCGCAGATGAACTTCAAGTTCCTCGAGGGAGTCCAGGGCGCCCTGCACCTCGATCTGACACACAACGGTAAAGCTCCCGACAAGGAAGCGATGTATCTGAAGACCAACCAGTTCCACATCGCCCAGTTTGCCTACCTGACCCGGCGAATGAAGGAGATTTCAGAAGGGGAGACGACCCTTCTCGACAACTCCATTCTCATGTGCGCCTCGAGCCTCTTCGACGGCGACGCGCACAGCGCCAATCAGTTGCCGATTCTGATCACGGGCAAGGGTGGCGGCACGATCAAGGGCGGGCGGATTCTCGACTACATGGATAAGGGCGACGAGAAACGCAAGGCGTGCAGCCTGCACCTGACGATCATGGATCGCATGGGTGTGAAGCTCGATCGCTTTGGCGACGCGACGGCGAGGCTCGAAGAGCTTTAAGGGAAAAGGGGATTAATCAACCGGATACAGCAGCACCTTCAACGCGCTGCGATCTTCGACCATGTCGAAGGCGCGTTGCCATTCGGTGATCGGCAATGTCGTGGACACCATATCGTCGAGGCGAACGCGGCCCTGCGCGAAGATACTCATCATCCGTGACCACGTTGCGGCGGTGTAGGTAATCGATCCGCGGACGGTGAGCTGCTTGTAGAACACCTGGTCCATTGGAAACTGGATCTCGCGGCCGCAGATCCCGACCTGTGTGTATCGACCCATCGGACGAAGCGAGTCGAGGCAGCCGCGAACCGAGTCGGGATGGCCCGAGCATTCGAACGCGACATCCGCCCCGGCGCCTTTCGTGATTTCACGCACTGCGTCGCCTAATCGACATTGTCCAACGTTGACGACGTGGGCCGCGCCAAAGCGCGTCGCAGCTGACAGACGCTGCGCATCGGCGGCCGTTCCAGCGACGATGGTGTGAATCCCTTCCGCAACCAGCAACTTCGCGCACAGCAGACCGATCGGTCCAGGGCCGGAAACCACTGCCGTTTCACCGAGCCGGACCTGAGTGATTTCCGTCACGGCTTGGACGACAGCCGCGAACGGCTCGCTGAGCGCCCCTGCTTCGAGCGACATCCCGTTCGGCAGTCGATATAACTGGTCTGGTCGGACGACGAGGTGACGGGCGAAGGCTCCGTTGACGCCGTGGCCCATTCCTCGGCGTTTCGGACAAAAAATGAAATACCCGGAACGGCAATACGCGCACGTCCCGCAGGTCACAGCCGTGGCACCGAGAACGGTGACCGGATCGCCGATCGCGATGCCGCTGACGCCCGGCCCGATCTCGCTCACCGTCCCGGCGCACTCGTGTCCGAGGATCACCGGAGGGTAGTTGCGAAATGTATCGTGCAGAACGTGCAGGTCGGTGCCGCATACGCCGCAGAACGCGACCTGCACCTTGACGAGCCCTGGACCGCAGGCCGGTTCGTCCACCTCCCGAACATCAATGTTCCCCGGCCCAGGCGCGTACTTGACGACCGCTTTCATGCCGCTGCCTTGGCCGTCTCCGTCCCGACCCGCGCTTTCGAGCGGAAGAAAAACAGCACCAGCAGCGTGATCACGAACGACATCGCCGCCGAGCTCAACCAGAATGACTGCCAGTTCCGGACGACGCCGGTTGATGTCGTGGTCGAGAAGTAATCGAGGATCCCTCCGGAGAGCAACGACCCGATCAGCATCCCGATGCCATAGGTGACAAACGTGATGAATCCTTGCGCCGTGCTCCGCAGATGCGAGGGCGCCGCCTGATCGGTGTAGAGCTGACCGGCGACGAAGAAGAAGTCATAGCAGACACCGTGCAGCAGGATGGCGATGTAGAACATCCACATGCCGGGCCCGGGATTACCGAACGCAAGGAGCACGTAGCGGATCGCCCACGCCGACAGTCCGAGCAGCAGGATTCCGCGCACGTTGATCATCCGGAAGGCGATCGGCATTGCCAGCATCATCACGACTTCCGACATTTGTCCGAGCGTCATCTTGCCCGCCGCGTTCACAACGCCCACGTCGTTGAGATAGGGATTGGTGAACGAGTAATAGAAGGTGAGCGGGATGCAGGCAAGGATCGAGGCGATCACGAACACGAGATACGACCGATCCTTGAGCATCGCCAGCGCGTCGAGACCGAGGACGCGCCCGATCGTGACCTGCTGACCGCGCGCCGGAGGGGGCGTGTGAGGCAGGGCGGCGAGACTGTAGAGGCACATCACGATGCACGCGCCCGCGGCGATGAGAAATGGTGTGTTCTGCGCTTCGACGGCCATGAACCCGATGACCAGATTCACCGCGATCCAGCCAAGCGTGCCCATGACTCGGATTGGCGGAAAGTCGCGTCCGGGATTGGTCACTTGCTGCATCGCAATCGAATTCGAGAGCGCGATGGTCGGAAAGTAGCAGAGACAGAAGGCGAGCAGGAGCGTGAATACCTGCGGAAACGTCGTGACGCGGCTGAGCGCGATCATGCAGACCGCGCCGAGCGCGTAGAGCACCGCCATGACGCGTTCAGTGGAGAAGAACCGGTCGGCGACGAGCCCGACAAAGAATGGCGATACCAGGCAGGCGATCGAAACGGTGCTGAACGCCGCGCCTGCTTCGGTTCCGGTGAAGTCCAAAGTGCTCGTCAGGTAGGTATTCAGCGTGACGTACCAGGATCCCCAGATCACATATTGCAGAAACATCATTGCGGCGAGGCGAGTCTTGACGAATCCTGACATGAGCGTCACGGCTCCTTTCCATGCAATTAGTGAATTTAGTGAATCAGTGAGTTTGTGAATTGGTGAATCTATCGCTTGTCGGCGACTCGAGGCAATTCACCAATTCACCAATTCTGAACTATCCTCCCTCCCATGACCGACATCGGAGGATTCTTTCGACTGGACGGGAAAGTGGCGCTCGTGACCGGCGGATACGGCGGTATCGGCTCAGCGGTGTGCCGCGGCCTGGCAGAGGCCGGTGCGCGAGTCGCCGTCGCCGGCCACAACCAGGAGAAAGCAGACGGGTGCGCCGCGGAAGTCCGAAAGGACGGCGGCGACGCCGAGCCCTTCACCTTCGACGCGCTCTCCGCAACCGAAACGCGACAGATGGTCGATGCGGTGGCAGCGAAGTGGGGGAGACTCGATATCCTCGTCAATACCGTTGGCGGCAATCAGCGGGCCGAGTTGGCCGACGAGGTGACCGAGGATGGGTTCGAGCACGTCATGAAGTTGAATCTGACGAGCGCGATGTTTCAGTCGCAGGCATCAGCGCGGCACATGATCGCAGGAGGACGTGGCGGAAAGCAGGTGCACATCGGCTCGGTGCGAAGTCTGCTGGCGCTTCGCGGCAAAGGGTTTTCCGCGTACTGTGCCGCCAAGGGCGGCCTGGCGATTCTCTGCAAACAGCTCGCGGCTGAGTGGGCGCCACACAACATCACGGTGAATATGGTGTCGCCGACGTTTGTCCGCACACCGCAGGGGGAGCGATTTCTGACCGACCCTGCGTTTTATCAAAGCGTGGTCGGGCGCATTCCACTCGGGCGCATCGGTGAAACCGAAGACGTCGTCGGAGCCGTCCTGTTCTTTGTGTCGCCGGCGTCGAACTTCGTGACCGGGCAGACCTTGTATCTCGACGGCGGCATTACGGCGACACAGTAGTATGCTGGGCCAAAAGCGCCCCACACCAAGAGGAGATTCATGGGACGGAAGTTGATCGACCTCAGCATGCCCGTGCATAACGACATGATCGTATTTCCCCGTGTCGTTCGCCCTGCACTCGTGATGTATGAGACGTGGCAGCAGTTTGCCGAACGCGTCGGCGCCGCCAAGTACGGCGCGACGTCGCTCACCGCGAGCTATATGGTCGTGCTCGGGGATCACGTCGGCACGCACATCGATTCGCTGCGGCATTTGCGCGAACAGGGCCCGGGCGCTGAAGGAATTCCGTTGGATTATTGTTTTGGCGACGGTGTATGCCTCGATTTCCGGCACCTTCCGAAGGGCGCAGGCATCTCGGTGAAAGACGCGCAGGCGGCGCTGGCGAAGATCAACTACACGCTGAAGCCGCTCGACATCGTCCTCATTCATACCGGCGCGGGTAAGATTCAAGACAGCGAGAACTACGTCACCGACCAGTGCGGCATGACGGCGGAAGCGACGCACTGGATGCTGGATCAGGGCATCAAGGTCATGGGCATCGACGCGATCACCTTTGATCCGCCGGTGTGGGCGATGTTCGAGCGGAAACAGTTCTGGGAAGCGCATCGCGTCATGTGCGAGCGCGAGTACTATCATCTGGAAAACATGACGAACCTGGATCAGCTGCCCGGGCACGGCTTCAAGCTGGCGGTGTTTCCAGTGAAGTGGGTCAATACCACGGCTGCGCCTGTGCGCGCAGTCGCGATCATGGACTAACGCGACATGGCCACCATCGTCGTACTCGGTGCGCTCGACACCAAAGGTGAGGAAGTCCGGTTCCTGACCGGGCAGATCGAAGAGCGCGGACATAAAGTGCTGGTGGTCGACACCGGCGTACTCGGTCAGCCGGCATTTGCCCCTCACATCACCCGCGACGAAGTCGCAACTGCCGGCGGAGCGTCGTTGCCGGCGCTCGTGTCTGAGGCGGATCGCGGGCGCGCCGTGATTGCGATGAGTCGAGGCGCCAGCGCGATCGTGCAGCGCCTGCTCGAGCGCGGACAGCTCGACGCGGTCATCGCGATGGGCGGTGGCGCAGGTACCTCGGTCGGGACCGCAGCGATGCGCGCGCTGCCACTCGGAATTCCCAAGGTGATGGTGTCGACGCTTGCCAGTGGCGACGTACGTGGGTTTGTCGGCGTGAAAGACATCACGATGATTCCCACCATCGTCGACATCAGCGGACTGAATCGCATCAGCCGCAACGTGTTCACGCGCGCCGCGGGCGCGGTCTGCGGGATGGTCGAGTCGTCAGTGCCCCCCGGTGACGACAAACCAATCATCGTCGCCTCGATGTTCGGCAACACGACACCATGCGTCGACGCGGCGCGTGGGATGTTGGAGAAGGCGGGATTCGAGGTCCTGGTGTTTCATGCCACCGGCAGCGGTGGTCAGACGATGGAGAGCTTGATCGAAGCGCGGCAGGTGGCGGGCGTTCTCGATGTGACGACGACCGAGTGGGCGGACGAACTGGTCGGTGGAGTGATGTCGGCCGGACCGACGCGGCTCGAGGCTGCTGCGAAAACAGGCACACCGGCCGTGATCGCGCCTGGCTGTCTCGACATGGTCAATTTCTGGGCGCCAGAAACGGTGCCCGAACGATTACGCGATCGTCGTCTCTATCGACATAACGAGAAACAGACGCTCGTGCGCACGACGCCAGAGGAAAACCTCGAACTGGGCCGAATCATCGCCGGAAAGTTGAATGCCTCGAGCGGACCGGTAGAAGTGTATTTTCCCTTGCGTGGCATCTCGGTTATCTCAGCAGCCGGTAAACCCTATCACTGGCCAGAAGCGGATGCGGCGCTGCTCGAATCGTTGCGGAAGCACCTGAGCAAGGGGATTCCGCTTCACGAGTTGGACTGCCACATCAACGACGCGCCGTTCGCGCAGGCGATGGCGCAAGGGCTGCTGGCCATGTGTTCGAACGTGCGGGCCTGATCATGGACACACCGCTCATCGAAGCTGCGCGGACATGGGTGATCGACCGTTACCCCTACAACCGCCACCACCTGCTCAAGGCGCTCGAATGGCTGGATCGCGTTGCACCCGACTCGCCTGAAGCGGTGCGTCTGGCGACGTTGACGCACGACATGGAGCGCGCGTTTCCCGGTCCCGATCAGCCGGTGATCAAAACGCTGAGTGATCCGGACTACGAGAGGCTCCACTCGCTTCGCAGTGCTCGGATCGTCGGGGCGTGGTTGCGCGAGCAGCATGCGAAGGAGGCGCTCGTCGAGCACGTCGAGGCGCTGGTCGTTGCGCACGAATTCGGCGGCTGGCCGGAGGCGGACCTGGTGCAGGCGGTCGACAGCCTGAGTTTTCTCGACACCAACATCGACCTGTTCCTCGGGTTCGTTCGCAGCGCCAAGCATCCCGCGCACGAAGTCCGGAAGAAGTTCAATTCGATGTTTGCACGCATCCAGATTCCGCGGCTCAAGCTGCTCGCGCAGCCGCTCGTCGACCGCGCGCTGGAACAACTGGACGCGGTCGAACGAGAAGTCCAGGGCGTGTCCGACTGACCCCGGGCACTGCTTCGGAGTCCATCGATTTGCGACCGTTCGGCTACCTGCGACCGACCACCCTCGCTCAGACGATTGCCGCGCTGAGCGACCCGTCAGCCAAGCCGTATCTCCTCGCCGGCGGCACCGACCTGATTGTGCGCCTGCGACGAGGTCACCTGCGCCCGACGATCGTCATCGACACAAAGCGGATTCGCGATCTTGACGGCGAGATCGTGGAGGTTGATGGCGGATTGCGGTTCGGAGCACGCGTCACGATGACGTCGATCGTCCGAGACACCCGGGTCCGTCAGCACTTCGAAGCGCTCGTCGAGTCCGCGTCGGTCGTCGGGTCCGTGCAGATTCGCAATCGCGCGACCCTTGTCGGCAACATCTGCAATGCTTCACCTGCAGCCGACACGGTTCCGGCCCTACTGATCTATGACGGCGTCGCGAACGTCGTTGGGCCCGGGGGATCGCGCAGCGTGCCCCTTTCGGACTTTTTCGCTGGACCCGGGCGGACGGTCCTCGCGCGCGGTGAGATCCTCGAGTCGGTCGTTCTTCCATTTCCGAAGCAGCCGGTGGGTGCGGCTTTTGGTCGGATCACTCGGCGCCGCGGTGTCGATCTCGCGACCATCAATCTGTGCGGCCTGATCGGCAGAGACGGAGCCGCTCGCTTTGCATTCGGGGCCGTCGCTCCGACGCCGTTTGTTGCGGCAGACAATTCCGGCGCGCTTGTGGTGAATGGAACTGACGCGTCTGCTCGCGCGGCAGCCCTGCGCGGGCTCTTCGCGAGCGCGCGCCCGATCACCGACGTCAGAGGCAGCCAGGAATATCGAAGGGCGATGCTCGAAGTCATGACCGAACGCACGTGGCAGGCCGCCGCGGACCGGTTGCGCCGCCGTCTGGAGACTGGCTCGGCATGAGCGCGGAAAATGTGACTGTTCAGATGCACGTGAACGGCCGCTCGTTCACGCTCGAGATTCCGTCACATCACACACTTCTCGATGTGTTACGCGACACGGTCCGTCTTACCGGCACCAAGGAGTGCTGTTCGGAAGGTGAGTGTGGCGCATGCACGGTGCTCGTCGGCGGCCAGGCCGTGTGCTCGTGTCTCGTGCTGGCCGTCGAGATGGACGGTCAGCAGATCACCACGATTGAAGGCCTCGCATCGGACGGGCAATTGGATCCGGTGCAGGAGGCTTTTGTCGCGACCGGTGCTGTTCAGTGCGGATTCTGCATCCCGGGAATGATCATGGCGGCGCGCCAGTTATTGGCGTCGAACCCGCATCCCACGCGCGCTGAAATCCAGGACGGTCTTGCGGGCAATCTCTGCCGATGCGGTGGATATACGCGCATTCTCGATGCGGTCGCACGGGCCGCGGACTCTCAACGATCACGGCCACCGAAGAACGCTGACCATTGATGGCCGCGGAAGAACACGGATGAACACGGACCCATTGATGGCCACGGAAGAACACGGGTGAACACGGACCGATTGATGGCCACGGAAGAACACGGATGAACACGGACCCTTGATGGCCACGGAAGAAAACGGATGAACACGGACCCATTGCTGGCCGCGG
>Ga0111539_10005058_pt1 | contig 17124 bp, 16 predicted proteins | sample RhiMethybrSRZTD1_FD_79667 | JGI IMG/M metagenome (GOLD analysis project Ga0111539, IMG submission 79667) | Populus rhizosphere microbial communities from Tennessee, USA - Rhizosphere MetaG P. TD hybrid SRZTD1 (version 2) (version 2) | ecosystem: Host-associated > Plants > Roots > Rhizosphere >... | reverse complement strand
CCGACGTCGATATTCGGATCGAAGTCGGTGAACAGGGCGGTCACTCGGATCGTCTGGTTCCCCGCGGATGATCCCGATGCCGGGGTGACCGCTCCGACGCCAAGGCCACAACCCCGATGACCGTGCCAAGCACGCCCATGCGTTTCCACATGGAGCCCTCCTCTCGGTCCTCCGCGCTACTGCCTACGGACGGTGCGCAACGGTCAGCCGTTTTGCTATCTGCGCGTTCATCCGCGGAGCGACGCGAAGGCGGCCCGCATTTCTTCCGAGAACAGTTGCGGCTCTTCCCATGCCGCGAAGTGGCCGCCCTTTTCCGCCTCGTTGAAGTAGACGAGGTTCGGGTAGACCTTTTCGGCCCAGCTGCGCGGGGCCTGGAAGATCTCCTCGGGGAAGACGGTGAAGGCGACCGGGAGCGACAGTTCGGGGGGCTTCTGTCCCGAGGCGATGGACGCGGACACCACCTGACTCGTCTCCCAGTAGAGCCGAGCCGACGAGGTCGCAGTGTTCGTCACCCAGTACAACGTGAGGTTGTCGACGATCGACTCTCGCGTGAGGCCTCCCGACGGCTTTCCTTCGAGGAAGGCGCGGGAGATCTTCCCGTAGCTGTCGGGGTCGTGGTCGAGGAACCATGCGGCCATCCCGATCGGCGTATCCATCAAGCTGTACCCGATCGTCTGCGCGTGCTCGAGCATCTCGACCAGGTAGCCCCTCATGAAGAGCGCACTGACCCCCTTCAGTGCCTCTCGCTCCTTTTCCGCCCGGGACGCGACGATCGCGAACCCGACCCGCTTGAACAGTCCCTCCGCGATCTCGCCGCCGAAGATCGCTGCGAGCACCTCGGTCGGGAAGGCGCTCAGGAGGTTGAGGTGGATGCCGACCAGTCCATCCGGCGCCTGACGCCCCATGGCGTCGGTGACGGAGGCGCCCTGGTCGCCGCCCTGCGCTACGTAGCGGGTGTAGCCGAGGCGGTTCATCAGCTCTCCCCACGCCTGCCCGATGCGACCGGCGTTCCATCCGACCTCCGTGGGCTGCGCGGAGAAGCCGTACCCGGGCAGGGAGGGGATCACGAGGTGGAACGCGTCCTCCTCGCGCCCGCCGTGCGCCGTGGGGTCCGTGAGCGGGCCGATCACCTCGAGCATCTCGATGACCGAGCCGGGCCATCCGTGCGTGATGATCAGCGGCAACGCCTTCTCGTGCTTCGAGCGGGCGTGGATGAAATGGATGTCGAGACCGTCGATCTCCGTCATGAACTGCGGCACCGCGTTCAGCGTCGCTGCGAGCCGTCCGAAGTCGTACTCGGTGGCCCAGTAGCGAGCGAGTTCCTGGAGCGTGGTGAGCTGGACGCCCTGTGACGGATCGAGTTCCTTGCTCGGCCAACGCGTCGACGCGATCCGCTCCCGGAGATCGGCCACCTCCTTGTCCGAGACATCGGTCTGGAACGGCCGGATCGTGCTGGTCGTGGCACCCATGTTCCCCTCCTCATCGGCGACACTCCGAGCCTGCCCCGTTCGATGGCCCTGTCGAACCCGTGAAACTCCCTGGTCTACTCGCCGTGATGGTGAACGGACGCCGCGTGACAGAGGGCGCAGTCTTCTGAGGCCCTCTACCTATCGCAGCATCGTCCGGAGCTGCCGGCGCGAGGTGATCCCGAGCTTCGTGAATACCTTGCGCAGATGCCACTCGACGGTGCGAGCGCTGATGAACATCTGGGCGCCGATCTCGGGATTCGAAAGGCCGTCGCGCGCAAGCCGGGCAATTTGCTCCTCCTGAGGCGTTAGGTCGTCACGGGTATCGGGGCTGCGCTTGCGAACCTTCGCTCCGGTCGCGGCGAGCTCACGTCGAGCGCGCTCGGCGAACGCCTCCATCCCGATCGCGTCGAACGTTTCGTAGGCCGCGCCCAGCTGCTCCCGCGCGTCGATACGACGGCCCTCTCGACGGAGCCACTCCCCATAGAGGAGTTGAGCACGTGCGCAATCCGGTCGGAGCTGGCGGCGCCCGAGCCGCTCGATCCCCTCGCGGTAGAGGGCCTCCGCGTCCTCGCTGTCGACTGTCACCGCGCGACATCGAGCCTCGATGCCGAGTGCAAAGTCGGTCCCGGCAGGCTGCGTGGTCTCGGCAAGGCGCTCGAGCGCCCCACGTGCCATCTCGGCGTCGCCTAGGCGCGTGGCGGCTTCGACCAGCTCAGCGAGAGCCCAAACGGCGAACCACGGGTTGGAGGTGTTCCGGCTGGCCTCAACAGCTGCGGTCGTCGCCGCGTCATAGCGGCCGAGACCGTTGTTGAGAACCGCTGCCGCCCAGTATGCCGGCGTGGCCTCACCCTCGCGCCCCGGTAACGATGCCTGCTGGACGATCTCCGCGATCAGGGCGCTTGTCTCGGGTTCGTTGCCCTGCAGAGCTCGGAGCGCTGGCAGCAGGAAGCCGCTGTATCGTCCAGTCGCAGCGACGATGCTTTCGTTCTCGGCCATGACGACCTCCACACCCGTGAAGTCGCCGATCCACATCCGCGCGATGCCGAACGACAGGAGATGTTGAGGTAGCTCTCCGAAGGCGCCCGCGTTGCGGACGATCCGAAGATTCCTTGAGGAGATCGCGAGGATGCCCTCGTCGTCCCAGATTGCGCTGCTGGCTGCGGGCGCCGCCCATCCCCATCGCCTGACGTCCGGCGCAGGGATGCTCCTGAGCTCCACAGCTGCGCGTTGCAAGACAGGCGTCGCAGCGACGCGTCCTTCCGTGGGGAGCAAGACCAAGCCCTCGAGCAGCAGGTCGAGGGCCCGCGGAGCTCCAGGCGACGGAGGAAGAGCTCGAATGGCCCGCTGGAAGTCAGGCATGACCTTCTCCACCGCGTGATGCCCCCGGCTGATGGCGGCGAACCAGGCGATCAGGTAGGTCTCGCGGGCGAGCCCCACATCGAAAGCCTCGAGCCTCCGCGCGGCTCTCAACAGGAGCGCGGAGGCGTCGCTTCCGGGTGACGACGCATATCCCAGGTGTCCGCGTAGGAGATCCGCGCGGGAGCTTTGGAACTCATTGAGCGCCTCGGCCTCGAGCGACACCACCAGCGACCAAGCCTCGTCGAATGCGCCCGCTTGAAGCGTTGCTTCGGCCGCCGCGAGCAGCCGCTCGGCCCTTCGTGTTGGGTCCAGCGTCAGCGCGACCGCCCTTTGCAAGAAGGCGGCTGCCGCGGCCACACCGCCCCGGCCCTGCGCGCGCCCGGCGGATCGCTCGAGCTCGGCGGCGACATCCTCGTCGGGTCCTGGGCTGGCGCCGGCGCGGTGCCACGCTCGCCGATCGGGATCGATCTCGACGTCGGTCGCGTCAGCGAGCGCGCTATGGACGAGATGGCGGTGGCGCGCGGGAGCGGAACGATAGGCCGTTGATCGGACGAGCGGGTGTGAGAACTCCACGCGCCCTCCGATGTTGAGCAGCCCCACATCCGTCGCGGCATCGACCGCGGTCATCTCGATCCCGAGGCTCTTGGCGGCGCGGTGGAGGAGGACGGGATCGCCTACAGGCTCAGCTGCCGCGGCGAGCACGAGGAGCTGCGTCTCGGGGGGGAGCCGATCGAGGCGACGCATGTATGTCTGCTCGATCCACCCTGCGGTGGCTTGTCCGTCGAGTAGTCCGAAGCCACCGGCGAGCTCGGCGACGCTCCAGCTCCGCGGGAACTCGAGGAGGGCGAGCGGGTTTCCGTGGCTCTCGGCGACGATGCGTTGGCAAACCGCCGCATCGAGCGGACCCGGCAGGTTATCCAGCAGCAGCGCAAGGGCGTCGCTGTCCGTGAGCGGTCCCACGGTGAGCTCGGGGAGGCCGGCCAGTATCTGGTCGCCGATCCCTGTGCGCGCGGCACAGACGATCGCGATCCGCTCGGCCAGGAGGCGACGGGCAACGAACGCGAGGATCTGGGCGGACGCTTGATCGAACCACTGGGCATCATCGACGATGCACACGAGCGGCTGCTCGTCGGCGACGTCGGCGAGCAGGGTCAGCGTTGCGAGCCCAACCAGGAACCGGTCGGGCGCCGCGCCTTCGCTCAGCCCGAAGACCGTCTCGAGCGCGGATCGTTGAGGAGGAGGCAGCGCGTCGAGGTGATCCAGCATCGGGCCGCACAGTTGATGAAGGCTGCCAAACGCGAGTTCCATCTCGGACTCGATGCCCACGGCTCTCGCCGCGCGCGCTCCCTCCGCGTGCTCGGACACGTACGCGAGGAGCGCGCTCTTGCCTACGCCTGCCGCTCCGCGCAGCGCAAGCACGCCGCTCTGGCCCGCACGCGCGTTGTACAGGAGACGGCCGAGGATTTCGCACTCCGCGTCCCGCCCGAGGAGGCGCAATCGATTACCCCTCTCACGGTGCCCAGGAGAGCAACCCTATATCACGCGTCTTGCCGGGCTCGGGGCCTCGATGGCGCCTGGAGGGGTCAGCCGACAACCAGGGCGATACCCGGGCGCGAAAGTGGGCGACGCCAGACCAATCTGGGGATCGGCCAATCCAAGGCAAAGAGCCAGGCGAGCACGAGACCGCGCGGGTCGAGGCTGAGAGCCTGATCCGAGGAGAGGAGGCGCCGTGACCGACGACTCGATCCGCCCGTTCCAGGTCGACGTGCCCCAGGAAGCCCTTGACGATCTGCGTCGTCGCGTCGAGGCGACGCGACTACCGGACCGCGAAACCGTCGACGATCGAACGCAAGGGGTCCCGCTAGCGACCATGGAGGCGTTGAAGCGCTACTGGGCCACGGAGCACGACTGGCGGAAGGTTGAGACGAAGCTCAAGACTCTGCCGCAGTTCGTCACCAAGATCGACGGGGTCGACATCCACTTCATCCACGTCCGCTCGGAGCACGAGGGGGCGTTGCCGGTCATCGTGACGCACGGGTGGCCGGGCTCGATCATCGAGCAGCTCAAGATCATCGGACCACTCACGGACCCGACGGCGAACGGCGCGAGCGCCGACGACGCATTCGACGTCGTGATCCCGTCCCTCCCTGGCCACGGGTTCTCGGGCAAGCCGACGACGACGGGCTGGGATCCGATCCGGATCGCCCGTGCTTGGGTCGTGCTGATGGAGCGGCTCGGCTACGCGCGATACGTGGCGCAGGGCGGGGACTGGGGCAACGCGGTTACGGAGCAGATGGCGCTGCTCACGCCACCGGGACTCCTCGGCATCCACACCAACATGCCAGCCACGCTCCCGGACGAGATCTCGAACGCGTTGGCCTTCGGCACGCCGCCGCCGGACGGCATGTCCAAAGAAGAGGAGAAAGCCTGGGATCAGCTCGACTCGTTCTGGAAGCACGGGCTCGGCTACGCGCAGGAGATGGGCAACCGACCGCAGACGCTGTACGCGCTCGAGGACTCGCCGGTCGGCCTGGCGGCCTGGATGCTCGATCACGACGAGCGCAGCCTTGCGCTCATCGCCCGGGTCTTCGACGGTCAGGTCGAGGGCCTGACACGGGACGACATCCTGGACAACGCCACGCTGTACTGGTTGACGAAGACGGCCGTGTCGTCGGCCCGGCTGTACTGGGAGAGCAAGCTGGCCTTCTTCGCCCCGAAAGGGGTCCCGCTGCCGACGGCGGTGAGCGTGTTTCCGGACGAGATCTACGCCGCGCCTCGCACCTGGGCCGAGAAGGCGTATCCGAACCTGATCCACTACAACCGGCTTCCCAAGGGCGGACATTTCGCAGCCTGGGAGCAGCCCGAGTCGTTCTCGAACGAGCTCCGGACCGCCTTCAGGACCCTTCGCTGACGTGCCAGCCCGCCATCGGGCTCGAGGAAGGAGCCGTCGCATGCCCGAGAGAACCGAGAACACGCCGACGATCGTGCTCGTGCACGGCGCGTTCGCCGATGGATCGAGCTGGAACGGCGTGATCGAGCGGCTCCAGCGCGCCGGATACACGGCCGTAGCTCCCGCGATCGGGTTGCGTGGCGTTGCGGCCGACTCCGCCTACCTAGGCGGGGTCGTGGAGCAGATCGAGGGCCCCGTCTTGTTGGTCGGACACTCGTACGGCGGCGCAGTGATCAGTGACGCCGACACCAATCCCACGAACGTCGTCGGACTCGTCTTCGTGGCCGCCTTCGCACCCGACACCGACGAGGTGCTCGGAGAGGTCACGGCCGAGTCGAAGGACGCCGTCCTCATGACGGCCCTCGTCCAGCGCGACGTTCCGACCGGCCGGGGCGGCGAGACCGCGCCGGAGTTCTTCATCGACCCCGAGCGCTTCGGCGAAGCTTTCGCCGCGGACCTGCCGCCTGAGCAGACCGCCGTGATGGCCGCGACCCAGCGCCCCGTTGCCGCGGCGGCGTTCAGTGACCGGTGCGGCTCGCCGGCTTGGAAGAGGCTGCCGACCTGGTCGGTGGTCGCGACCAAGGACAAGGCCGCCGGGGCCGACCTGGTGCGGACGATGGCCCGCCGGGCGGGCGCCGAGATCACGGAGGTCGAGAGTTCGCACGTCGTGATGGTCTCTCAACCGCAGGCGGTCACCGATGTCATCCTGGGAGCCGCGGAGGCCGTCGCCCAGTCGCAGAGGTAGGCACGATGAGCAGCGATACCGTCACGAGCCCCACGGGCGTCGACTTCGGCGAGCTGAGGCAGGTCGACGCCGGAGTCCTCAACGTGGGGTACGTGGAAGCGGGCCCCGCGGACGGGCCAGCCGCCCTCCTCCTGCACGGGTGGCCGTACGACATCCATGCCTATGCGGAGGTCACCCCCGCCCTCGCCTCGGCCGGGTACCGGGTGATCGTCCCGTACCTGCGTGGATACGGGACGACCAGCTTCCTGTCGTCCTCCACGCCGCGCAACGGTCAGCAGGCGGCGCTCGGCGTCGACGGGATCGAGCTCATGGACGCCCTCGGCATCGGCACCGCGATCGTGGCGGGCTTCGACTGGGGAGCTCGGACGGCCGATATCATCGCCGCGCTCTGGCCCGAACGATGCGATGGACTCGTATCCGTGAGCGGGTACCTGATCGGCAGTCAGGCGGCCAACAAGGCGCCCCTGCCCCCGACCGACGAGCTCGCGTGGTGGTACGAGTTCTACTTCGCGACCGAGCGCGGCCGGGCCGGTTATGGGCAGAACCGGCGCGAGTTCGCCCGGCTCATCTGGCATACCGCGTCACCATCCTGGGACTTCGACGACGCGACGTTCGATCGCAGCGCCGCGTCGTTCGACAACCAGGATCACGTCGACATCGTGATCCACAACTACCGATGGCGGCTCGGGCTGGCTGAAGGGGAGCCCCGCCACGACGATCTCGAACGGCGGCTGGCCGCGGGACCAGTCATCACCGTGCCGACGATCACCCTGGAAGGGGATGCGAACGGTGCGCCTCACCCGGACCCGAGTGCCTACGCGGCGAAGTTCTCGGGCCCGTACGAGCACCGCACGATCTCAGGCGGCGTCGGTCACGATCTGCCGCAGGAAGCGCCCGCCGCGTTCGCCGGCGCCATCGCCGACGTCGCGACGAATTGAGAGCGGTGCGTTCATGGCCTCGACCTCGATGCTCCCGACCGAGGGACGCTTCCCCTCGATGTCGGGCGCGACGGTGTGGCTCCATTCCCCACCCCTGGATCCAACCGGACTGCGGGGAAAGGTCGTCCTTATCGACTTCTGCACGTACACCTGCATCAACTGGTTGCGGACGCTCGCCTACATCCGGGCCTGGGCGGGCGCGTACCGGAACGATGGACTCGTCGTCATCGGGGTGCATACGCCCGAGTTCTCCTTCGAGCACGACCTCGACAACGTTCGAAAGGCGCTGGCGTCGATGAACGTCGACTGGCCCATCGCGGTCGACAACGACTACTGGGTCTGGGAGGCGTTCGCGAACCACTACTGGCCGGCTCTGTATTTCATCGACGCCGAGGGAAGCATCCGGCATCACTGGTTCGGCGAGGGAGACTACGAGCGCTCCGAGGCCGTCATCCAGCAGCTCTTGCGCGATGCCGGAGCCGATGACATCAGGGACGAGCTCGCCGCGATCGACCCGATCGGTCCGGAGGTCGAGGCGGATTGGGACAACCTCGGATCGCCCGAGACCTATCTCGGCGCCGACCGAACACGGGACTTCGCGTCGCGACCCAGACTCACGCGAGGGGAACCGGACACGTACTCCATTCCGGATCGGTTGCGGTTGAACCACTGGGCCCTCTTGGGCAAGTGGACGGCCGAGGCCGAGAGCGTCTTCTCGAACGAGCCGAATGGCCGCATCGCGTTCCAGTTCCACGCGCGCGACGTGAACCTCGTGATGGGGCCGAGGGAGCGCGCCACGCCGGTTGCGTTCCGGATCACGGTCGACGGGGCGCCGCCGGTTGCCGCAGCCGGCAGCGATTCCGTCGGAGACGGAACAGGGCTGCTCGACGATCAGCGGATGTACCAGTTGGTCCGGCAGAAGGGTCCTGTGACCGAACGCCTGTTCCAGATCGAGTTCCTCGATCGCGGCGCGGAGGCGTTCGCCTTTACGTTCGGCTGATCCACAGTAGGTCACAGGACCGGCCTGGGACCTCGCTACGACGCGATGAAGAGCCACCACGCCGCGGTTCCGAGGAGCCACATGGTGGTGCTCACGAGCAGGGCGGTGACGATGCCACGTGCCGGATCCGGTTACGTACTCGTGCGTCGCGACCGGGGGCGAAGCGGGACCACGTTGCCCACGTGGCCGACGGACAGGCCGTCGTCGTCTTCGCCCTCGACGAACTCGGCGAAGCACACGCTGCAGGTTCCGAGGATCACGGTGCCCACGGCGCGGCACTCGGGGCAGTCGGCGACGATCAAGGACGTGCTCATCGGGCCAGAAGGTACGGGTGCCCGATGTCGTGCGCGTGGCTCCGATGTGACGTCAGGAAGAACGACCGCAGGTCCGGGTGACCACGGACGCCATAGAGTGGTGTTCGTGCGCAAGCTGGTCGCGACCGTGTTCAACTGCTCGCTCGACGGCCTGATCGCCGACGAGGGCACCGAGTTCTTCAAGTTCTGCTTCGAGGTGAACGGCGATCTGCCCAGCGACCCTGCGCGACTCGACCTCCTCGAGGGCGCGTATGCGCACCTCATGGGCCGCACCGCCTACGAGAGCATGGCCACGGTGTTCTCCGCGAACCCCGACCACCCGTGGAACGATCTCCTGAACGCCGGGCGCAAGGTCGTCTTCTCCCGGACCCTCAAGACGGCCGAGTGGGCCAACACCACCATCGCCGCCGGTGACACGGCCGAGGAGATCGACGAGCTCAGGCGAGGCGGCGACGACCATCTCCTGGTCTGGGGCGGCATCACCTTCTGGCGGTCGCTCATGCGGCTCGACCTGATCGACGAGCTCCGAGTGGACGTCTACCCCTACGTCGCGGGCCAGGGCACCCGGCCGTTCGAGGATGTGCCCACCTCCTACCGACTCGACCTGGTGTCCACCAACACCTCGAACACCGGGATCGTCGAGCTGCAGTATCGCCGGCACCGTTAACCCAGCGGCACACCAGCCCGGCGTCGATAGCGTGAACCAGATGACGATCCGCCGCGTCGTCGAGCATGTGGTGTCAGATCAATGTCGAGGCAGTGTGGTTTGCGCCCAAAGCCGATCGACGACGCGCCTCGCCGCCCCGGCCTTCCTTGATCGGTACGTCCAAGAGACGTACCCGAACGCTCGCGCACCACTGAGCGTTGTTCTCGGCCTACGTGCCCCCCAGCTCCCGATACCGGAAGCAGGACCGCACGTGGTCATTCACGAGCCCGCATGCCTGCATGAACGCGTAACAGACGGTGGGGCCGACGAACGCGAACCCCCGCTTCTTCAGGTCCTTGCTCATGGCCTTCGACTCGGCGGTCTCGGCCGGGATGTCGCCGAGCTTCCGGAACCGCCCGACGATCGGCTCGCCGCCGACGAACGACCACAAGTACCCCTCGAGCGATCCGAGCTCGCGTCGAACCTCGGACACCCGGCGGGCGTTGTTGACCGCCGACTCCACCTTCATGCGGTTCCGAACGATGCCCGGGTCCTGCAGCAGGCGCTCGACCTTCGACCGCGTGAACCTCGCCACCTTCGCCGGGTCGAAGCCCGCGAACGCGCGCCGGTAGCCCTCCCGCTTGTTCAGGATCGTGGACCAGGACAGGCCGGCCTGGGCGCCCTCGAGCGTCAGCATCTCGAACAGCCGCTGGTCGTCGTGGACGGGCACGCCCCACTCGTCGTCGTGGTACGCCAGGTACAGGGGCTGGTCGGCCGGCACCCATCCGCAGCGCGTGGGCATCGGCCCGAACGCTAGCATCGGCCCCCGACATGACGACTCCCTGGTGGTCCAGGCCCGGCCTCGAGGTTCGTGACGGGCGGCTGCTCGTCGCCGGCCGCGACGCCGAGGATCTGGCGCGCAAGCACGGGACACCCCTGTACGCCTACGACCTCGTGCGGATCGAGGAGCAGGCGGCATCGCTGGTGGATGCGTTCGAGCGCGCGGGCGTGCCGTTCCGGCTCCGCTACGCGCTGAAGGCCCAGCGCGAGCCGGACGTTCTTGCCTTCGTCCGGGCGCTGCGTGTCGTCGGCCTGGACGTGTGCTCTCCGGGTGAGATCGAGCACGGGCTCGCCTACGGGTGGGCGCCCGAGGAGCTCTCCTTCACCGGCACCAACCTCTCCGAACGGGACCTGGACGCGATCGTCCCCAGCGGCGTCCACGTGAACCTCGACCTGCTGTCGCAGCTGGACCGGTTCGGTCGCCGCGCGCCGGGCTCGACCGTGGGGATCCGATTCAACCCGCGCAGCGGCGCCTCGTCCCGGCAGCACGCTCATATGTACACGGGGGAGGACCGGCCCTCGAAGTTCGGCATCCTGGAGGAACAGCTCGACCAGGCGCTCGAGATCGCGCGCCGGCACGACCTGCTCCTGGACACGGTTCACGTCCACGTGAACCGGACGCTCCTGACCGACGCGCTCCCAGCGCTCGAGCTCGCGGTCGAGCGTGCCGCCGGCGTGGCCCGGCGGCTCATGGACGCCGGCCACCCGATCTCGGAGGTGAACACCGGGGGCGGCCTGGGCGTGCCGTTCGACGCCGAGAAGCCTCCGCTCGACGTGGACGCGTTCGCGAAGGTCCTCGCCACCCACCTCGGCCCGCTCGGCGTGACGATCGCGTCCGAGCCCGGGGACTACATGGTCAAGGAGATGGGTGTGCTCCTGACCGAGGTCGTGAGCCTGGACGATCGCGACGGCCACCGGTTCGTCGGCGTCGACGCGGGTTTCAACGTCGCACCCGAACGCCGGATCTACGACGAGCCGATCCCGCTCGTCCTGTGCCGGGGCGCCGACGCCGCGGGCGAACGCCCGATCACGGTCGCCGGCAACATCAACGAGGGCGACGATCTGTGGGCGGAGGACCTTCCGATGCCCGAGGTTCGCGAGGGCGACGTGTTCGCGTTGCTGCGGGTTGGCAGCTACAACCGCTCCATGCACATCGATCACTGCATGCGACCGCCGGCCCGGACGCTGGCGTTCGCCGAACGGCTCTAGGCCGTCGCGACGCGGAACCGGACCAGGTGGCCGTGCCCCTTGGGGAACGTCGTCTGCTCCCGCGTTTGCGCGAGCGTGACGTCGTACAGGCGAGCCCCGTCCTCCTCGCGCTCGACGACCACGGTCGTGGGCTCGGCGATCGTCGAGATCAACGCGTAGACGTCGCCGTGGACGTCGCTCCGCGACCGGCCGGCGGCCGGTTCGAGGTCGACGACGAACACCGTCCCCTCGTTGCCCGAGGATCGCAGCGTGAGCGCGGCGCCCTCACGCGCGCACCAGCGTTCGATGTGGGGGAGCAGATGAGCCTCGGGCTGCTCGGTGTTCCAGTCCGGGCGCTCGAGCTCACCCAGCAGCGCCCGGATCGGCGGCGCGAAGGCCTCCCCGTCCGAAACGCCCGAACCCGTCTCGTCGCCGTCCCAGCGCTCGTTCGCCACGGGCCTAGCGCGTGCGCGGGAAGCCGAGGTCGACCTTCGAGGTGGCCGGGTCCGGCCAGCGTTGCGTGACGACCTTGCCGCGGGTGTAGAAGCGGATCCCCTCCGGCCCGTACATGTGCGCGTCGCCGAACAGCGAGTGCTTCCACCCGCCGAACGAGTAGTAGGCCACCGGCACCGGGATCGGGACGTTGATCCCCACCATCCCGGCCTCGACCTCGAACACGAACTGGCGCGCGGCGCCGCCGTCGCGCGTGAACAGCGCGACGCCGTTGCCGTACGGGTTTCGATTGACCAGATCGACCGCCTGGTCGTAGGTCTCCATCCGGGTTACCGCGAGCACCGGCCCGAAGATCTCGTCCCTGTACGCATCCATCTCGGGCGTGACGTCGTCGATCAGCGACGGCGCGAGGAAGAAGCCCTTGTCCTCCTTGTAGAGGTCGTGCTCGCGGCCGTCGACGACGACGCGCGCGCCTTGCGCCGGCCCGCTGTCGAGGTACGAGGCCACCTTGTCCCGGTGTTCGCGCGTGATGAGCGGACCCATCTCGGACTCGGGATCCATGCCGGGGCCGACCTTCACCTTGGGGATGCGGTCGGCGATCGCCTCGACCATGGTGTCGGCGATGCCGCCGACGTTGGTCAGCACCGAGATCGCCATGCATCGCTCGCCGGTCGAACCGTAGCCGGCCGAGACCGCCGCGTCGGCCACCATGTCCACGTCGGCGTCGGGCAGCACGATCATGTGGTTCTTCGCGCCTCCGAGCGCCTGCACACGCTTCCCGTTCGCGGTGCCGGTCGTGTAGATGTAGCGCGCGATCGGCGTCGAGCCCACGAAGCTCACCGCGTGGATGTCCGGGTGCTCGAGGATCCCGTCGACCGCGACCCGGTCCCCCTGGACCACGTTGAACACGCCGTCCGGAAGGCCGGCCTCGGCGAACAGGTCGGCCAGCACGAGCGACGGACCAGGGTCCTTCTCGGACGGCTTGAGGATGAACGCGTTGCCGCAGGCCATCGCATTCGCGCACATCCAGATCGGGACCATGGCGGGGAAGTTGAACGGCGTGATGCCGGCCACCACGCCCACGGGCTGCCGGACCTCGAAGACGTCGACGCCGGTCGAGGCCTGCTCGGAAAACCCGCCCTTGAGCAGATGGGGGATCGCGGTCGCGTACTCGACGTTCTCCAGGCCGCGCTGGACCTCGCCGATCGCGTCGGAGAGCACCTTGCCGTGCTGCGCGGTCAGGACCTTGGCGACGTCGGTCTTGCGGGCCTCGAGCAGCTCGCGGATGTTGAACATGATCTCGGCGCGCTTGGACAGCGACGTCGCGCGCCAGCCGCCGAACGCCTCCTTGGCCGCCTCGACCGCCTTGTCGAGCTCGGCCGGGTCCGCGAAGTCCACCTCGTGCGTCTGCTCGCCGGTCGCGGGGTCGAACACCGGACCCCGGCGTCCCGACTCGCCCGGTACGTGCTTGCCGCCGATGTAGTGCCCGATGCGCTCCATGGCTCCCTCCGAGATCGTGCGTGCGCGGCCGAACACCGCGATAGGTCGATGGTACTCGCCGGGGCTAGACTGCCGCTCTCACGAGCGCTCGACCAAGGGGGACCCATGAGCGAGCTCACCGCCGACGAGATCGTCGATCTCTGCCTCCGGCACACGCTGTTCGACTGGCAGCAGCAGGGCTCCACACGCCCGATCCCGGTGGCCTCGGCCAAGGGCTGCGAGTTCTTCACGGTCGACGGCAAGCGGTACCTGGACTTCAACAGCCAGCTGATGGGCGTGAACATCGGGCACGGCGACCAGCGCGTGATGGATGCGATCGCCGAGCAGGGGCGCACGCTCTCCTACATCAGCCCGTTCATGGCGACCGAGGTTCGGGCCCGGCTGGGCAAGAAGCTCTCCGAGCTGCTCCCCGGCGACCTCGACAAGGTGTTCTTCACGCTGGGCGGCGCCGAGGCCAACGAGAACGCGATCCGGATCGCGAAGGCGGTCACCGGTAGGCAGAAGATCCTCGCGCGCTACCGCTCGTACCACGGCGCGACGTACGCCACGATCACGCTCACCGGCGACCCGCGCCGGTGGGGCAACGAGCCCGGCATGCCGGGCGTGGTGCACGTGCTCGACCCCTACCACGGGACGCAGCGCGGGTTCGAGGATACGGACGCGGCGCTCGCGTACCTGGACGAGACGATCGCGCTCGAGGGCCCGAACACGATCGCGGCGTTCATCCTCGAGCCGGTCACGGGCACGAACGGCATCCTGATCCCGCCCGACGGCTACCTGCAGGGCGTTCGAGAGCTCTGCGACACGTACGACATCCTGCTGATCGCCGACGAGGTCATGTCGGGGTTCGGCCGCACGGGCGAGTGGTTCGCGGTGAACCACTGGGGAGTGGTGCCCGACATCATGACGATGGCCAAGGGCCTCACGTCCTCCTACATCCCGCTGGGCGCGGTCGCCCTGTCGCCGAAGGTGTACGAGCACTTCGACGAGCACGTCTTCTACGGCGGCCTCACCTACAACTCGCACCCGCTGGCGCTGGCGGCGGCGATCGCCACGATCGGCGTGTACGAGGAGGACGGGCTGATCGAGCACACCGCGAAGATGGGCGAGGTCATGGCGCGGCACCACCAGGAGCTGTTCGACAAGCATCCGTCGGTCGGTCTGGTCCGCAACATCGGGCTGTTCGGCATCGTCGAGCTCGTCCGCAGCCGCGAGACGATGGAGCCGCTCGCGCCGTTCAACGGCGCCAGCGACGAGATGAAGGCGGTCGCCAAGCACCTGGACGAGCGCGGGCTGTTCACGATGATCCGGTTCAACGGGATCATGACCAACCCGCCGCTGCCGATCACCGAGGACCTGCTGGCCGAGGGCTTCGGCATCATCGACGAGGCGCTCGACATCGCGGACCAGGCGATCGCGTAGCCGCGTGACCGATCGCGTCGGGTTCGTCGGCCTCGGCGTGATGGGCGCGCCGATGGCGCGCCACCTCGTGTCCGCCGGCTTGCCGCTCACGGTGCACTCGCGCTCGGCGCCGCCGGTCGAGGCGCTGGTGGCCGAGGGCGCCTCGTGGGCGGGGAAGGCCGCCGACGTCGCCCGCAACTCGGACGTGATCGTCACGATGCTTCCCGACACGCCGGACGTCGAGCTCGTGCTGCTCGGGCCGGACGGCGTCGCCGACGGCGCCGCGCCGGGTTCGCTGGTGATCGACATGAGCACGATCGACCCGATCGCGACACGTGCGTTCGCCGAGACGCTGGGGGAGAACGGCGTCGCGATGCTGGACGCTCCCGTATCGGGCGGACAGGTGGGCGCCGAAGCCGGGACGCTCTCGATCATGGTGGGCGGGCCGGACGACGCGTTCGAGCGCGCGCTGCCACTGTTCGAGGCGATGGGATCGACGATCGTGCACGTCGGCCCCGCCGGCGCCGGCCAGGTCGCGAAGGCATGCAACCAGCTGGTGATCGCCTCGGCGGTCGAGGCGGTGGGGGAGGCGTTCGTGCTCGCGGTTCGCGCCGGCGTCGATCCCGCGAAGGTGCGAGAGGCGCTGCTGGGCGGGTTCGCGGGCTCGAAGGTGCTCGAGCTGCACGGCCAGCGGATGCTGGACGGCGCGTTCGAGCCGGGGTTCCGTTCGGCGCTGATGGCCAAGGACGGCCGGATCGTGGTGCAGGCCGCCGACCGGCTGGGCGCGCCGATCCCCGGGTTCCGCACCGTGGCCGAACGACTGGAGGCGATGCTCCCCGCCGGCCGGGGCGAGCTCGACTACGCCGCGCTGGTGACGTTGCTCGAGGACGAGGCCGGGGTGGACGTACGCAGCGTGCCGTGAAGCGATCGCCGCCCGACGGATACGAACTCGACGACGATCCCGCCCGCCTGGATCTCGACGCGATCTGGTCGTTCCTGTCCACCGAGGCCTACTGGGGCAAGACACGCACGCGCGAGGTGTTCGAACGCCAGGTGCGCGAGGCCGCCCGGGTGATGGGGCTGTACCTGGGGAAGGAGCTGGTGGGGTTCGAGCGCGCGTTCACCGACGGCATGGTCGTCTACCTCGCCGACGTCTACGTCCTGTCTGAACATCGCGGGCGCGGCCTGGGCGTCGAGCTCGTCCGCGCGATGGTGGACGAGGGCCCGCTCCGCGATCTGCGTTGGTTGCTACACACGAGGGACGCGCACGGCCTGTACGAGAAGTTCGGGTTCGGCCCGCCGAGCGAGCGCGTGATGGAGCGCCCGCCGCCGTCCTAGCGAACGCCGGCGGGCGTCTTCCCGGTCGCGAAGCGTTCGGCCCACTCGGCCAGGGCGTCGATAGCCTTGCCGAGCCCGAGCCCGGACTCGGTGAGCCCGTACTCGATCAGGACGGGCCGGCCTCCGTTGACGGTCCGGGTCACGATCCCCTCGGCCTCGAGCTGCTTCAGGCGCTCGGAGAGCAGGTTGTCCGAGATGCCGGGCACGCGCTCCCGGATCTCGCCGAACCGGGCCGGCCCGAACAGGAGGACGCGGATGACCTGCGGGTTCCAGCGGCGGCCCAGGATCTCGGCGGCGCGCTGGAAGTGCTCGCAGACGCTGCCCTTCTCCTCGCCCTTGCCGGTCGGCGCCATGCGGGGCATGCTAGCCCTATCGGCTCCGGGATCGTGGGTTTCTTCGGGAATAGGAGGAACTCTCATCTCGTTAGTGCCAAACGAACAACGAGGCCGGTCTCTTCCCGAGACCACGATTCGAGGAGGTTCGGATGGCATCCGAAACACCAGTCACCACCGACCGGGCCAAGCTGCCGCCCGTCGGCACCTGGACGTTCGACAAGGCGCACACGCGGATCGAGTTCGTGGCCCGCCACATGCTCTCGAAGGTGCGGGGCCGGTTCTCCGAATACGACGGGACGGTCACGATCGCCGAGAACCCGGAGGACTCGCACGTCGAGGTCGAGATCCAGGCGGCGAGCCTGTCCACCGACACGCAGATGCGCGACGACCACCTGCGTAGCGACGACTTCCTGGAGGTCGAGACGTACCCGACGCTCTCGTTCAAGAGCACGGCCCTGCGGCCGACCGGGGACACCACGTTCGACCTCGTCGGCGATCTCACGATCAAGGACATCACGCGCGAGGTCGTGCTCAAGGCCGAGTTCAACGGCTGGGGCCCGGGCATGACCGAGGAGCGCCCGCCGCTCGCCGCGTTCTCGGCCAAGACCGAGATCGACCGCGAGGACTGGGACATGACGTGGAACATGG
>Ga0111539_10005057_pt1 | contig 17128 bp, 17 predicted proteins | sample RhiMethybrSRZTD1_FD_79667 | JGI IMG/M metagenome (GOLD analysis project Ga0111539, IMG submission 79667) | Populus rhizosphere microbial communities from Tennessee, USA - Rhizosphere MetaG P. TD hybrid SRZTD1 (version 2) (version 2) | ecosystem: Host-associated > Plants > Roots > Rhizosphere >... | reverse complement strand
GCCAATAAAGAATTGGATAAAAATAAGACAAACAGAAGAACTTTGAAATTGGTCATCCTATAAAATTATCCAATATAAATGTTACAAAAATAAAGTTCTTATACACAACCCACGTGCCATTTATAAATGAAGAAAGCAGTACTTGCGCACTGCTTTATAAAAAAAGGTCGATTTATCTTATTTTGATTCCGGGGCCGGTTTCTCGGCAACGACTCCTTCAAGTACATCTTTAATTTCCACCCGTTGACCATCTTGATAAGGAACAATCCAGGCATCCTTAACGCCCATTTCGCGCATATATTTTTTAAATGTGTCAGCCTCCCAATAATCACGGAAAACGCCTATTGTTAATTTTTGGGGTTCATTGTCTTTCGCTTCTCCGCCAAAATTCGGATTGTTTTCAAAATACTTAGCCAAATTTTTGTTCTTGAAAGCGCCGATCTGAACTTTGAAGACAACGCCTTTGGAAAAATCCATTGAGTTCGAAGGATTTTCTTTCAATGCTGTAAGCTCCGCGTTTGCAGCAGATAATTGCCCGCGCGCTTCAGAAAGTTGGCCCTCAAGTTCCGCAATCTTAGCATCTTTTTCACTTGTCGAGGCTTGCAACTGCGTAACCTTTTGATTCAAGGTTGTAATGGTGGCGTCGCCGGTCTGCTTGTCCTCGGTAAGTTGTTTTAGATTTTCAGGATTTTTGGAATACTCCTTTGCTTTTTTCTTCCATTCTTTCTTTTCTTTTTTAGAAAGCTGAGCAAAACTTTGCGTCGACGTAAGGAACAACGCAAGGCAGAAGAAGACGATGATACTATTTTTCATTCTAGTAGGTTAAAAAATTTAAAATAAAGGTACAAATTTTATTAATATCCCAACTAATCTAGATTACCCACCATTTTCTCCGGGCGTACCCAGGCATCAAATTGTTCGGCAGTTACAAATCCAAGTTCAACGGCGACCTCGCGTAATGTCTTGTTTTCCTTGTGTGCCGTCTTAGCAATTTTTGCAGCCTTCTCATAACCAATATGCGTGTTCAGTGCAGTGACCAGCATCAATGAATTTTGAAGATGTTTCTTGATGACTTCGTGATTTGGTTCTATGCCCACCGCGCAGTTATCGTTGAATGAAACGCAAGCATCTCCGAGCAAGCGCGCCGATTGAAGTACATTGGAGGCAATGACAGGTTTGAACACATTCAGTTCAAAGTGACCAGTCGCTCCCCCAATGGAAACAGCGGTATCATTACCAATGACCTGGGCGCACACCATGGTAAGCGCTTCGGGTTGCGTAGGATTAACTTTCCCTGGCATGATTGAAGATCCGGGTTCGTTGTCCGGGATAATGATCTCACCGATCCCACAGCGGGGACCGGAGCTGAGCATGCGTACGTCGTTAGCGATCTTCATCAAAGAAACAGCTGATCGCTTTAAGGCGCCGGAAAGTTCAACCATTGCATCGTGCGCGGATAGCGCTTCAAATTTATTGGGTGCAGTGATGAAAGGATAACCAGTGAGATCAGCAATTTTCCCTGCGACCAGTACATCATAACCCTTGGGCGCATTGAGTCCCGTGCCAACAGCAGTTCCGCCAAGCGCTAATTCGCGAATCACTTCCAATGCATTTTTTATGGCTCTCATACTTTGATCCAGCTGTTGAACGAATCCGGAAAATGCCTGGCCCAAGGTAAGGGGGGTTGCATCCATGAAATGCGTTCTTCCCGTTTTGACAATAGTCTTGAATGAAGTGGACTTAAGCGCCAGCGTTTCTCGGAGCTTCTTGATACCGGGCAAAGTAATTTCCATCGCCTGCTTGTATGCCGCAATATGCATCGCGGTGGGAAAGGTGTCGTTTGATGACTGGGATTTATTAACATCATCATTGGGATGGAGAACCTTCTTTTCATCATCAAGTTTGCCTCCCTGCAGAACGTGGGCCCGATATGCAATCACTTCGTTTACGTTCATGTTGCTTTGTGTTCCTGAACCTGTTTGCCAAATTACAAGGGGAAACTCCCCGTTAAGTTTTCCGGCCAAAATTTCATCGCATACCTTCTCAATCAATACTTTCTTATCTGCTGTCAGGTGGTTTAATTCGTGGTTGGCTTGAGCGGCAGCTTTTTTAAGGTAGGCGAATGCATAAATAATTTCCAATGGCATGCTCGCTTCGGGCCCTATTTTGAAATTGTTTCTTGAACGCTCGGTTTGGGCACCCCAATACTTATCGGCAGGTACCTGGACTTCGCCCATCGTGTCTTTCTCAATGCGGTAGTTCATGTGTTTTTTTGAATTTGCGGGTAAAAATAGGAAAGGATGCAAAATTTCGAGTATGTCGCCATAAACATAAATTTATAGTTATTAGATGAGTGCTAAGGCGTATCTTTAAGGCAATATGAAGCTGGGAAAGGCATTGAAAAAAGAAAAAGTGGAGAAGCTTTACTTTATTGCGATAGTACCTCCCTCACCGATTTACGAGGAAGCATTTGAGCAAAAACTGTATTTCAAAACAAAGTATAACAGCAAGGCTTCCCTAAACTCTCCGCCGCATATTACCCTGCATATGCCTTTTAAATGGGTCGAAAAAAATGAGGATGAAATAGCTTCGCACCTCACAACATTCGCGCACGAAAATTCATCAGTCGCTATAAAACTAAACGGCTTTTCCTCTTTTCCCCCCAGGGTTATCTTTATCAATGTGGAAATTACTCCCGAGCTCGAGCGGCTGCAAAAGAATCTTACACGTTATTTTAAACGACAATTGAATCTATTTAATGCCAACTATAAAGAGCTCCCGTTCCATCCTCATTTGACGCTGGCATTCAGAGACCTTAAAAAGCCCAATTATCAAAAAGCTTGGGAGGAGTTTGTCAGCAAAAATTACCAGGCAACATTTTTAGCAAGCAAAATTGCGTTGTTAAAACATTCGGGCGCCGTTTGGGAAATATTTCAAGAGTTTGATCTGCAGGAAGCTGAAAAGACATTGTCCAAGTAAATAATATTATTTGGGAACCTGAAGTCCTCCCGTATGAATTGCCAGTATTGTTGTGCCGCGAGGAAAAAATCCCGAGGAAATCAAACTATAAATGCCGGACATTAATTTTCCTGTGTACACAAATTCAAGGGGAACGTTGTGAACTGTTTTAAAGCGTTCGATAAATTGAGTTAGTTTGGGTGTAGACTTCGCGTAACCGCCGAAATGAAAGTCTGACTTCAGCTCCCAGTTTGTGAGAACGTTACTCTTGCCGCTAAGCTTTTTTATTTCTTCAATTAGAAATTCTCCACCCTTCAGCGTTGGAAAACCAATAATTTTTTTTTCGGCCGGCACGCCTTCGATCAAGCCGCTTAAAGTCCCGCCTGTGCCTACGGCGCAACACAAATAATCGTAAGCCACATCCAACGTAGAGGCGAATTCGCAGACACCGCTTACCGCTAACGCATTACTGCCACCTTCGGGTATAAAATAGAAATTATCAAACCTTTCCAGGTAATCCCTGGATTTTGCGCGGTAGGCCTCCCGTGAGATATAATGCAGCTCCATGCCTTGGCTCCTGGCAAACGCTAATGTCGGATTGAGGGGTAAAACCTCCTCTCCACGAATGACGCCAATGCTTTTAAATCCAAGTTCAGAGGCAGCCGCGGCGGTAGCGAATATGTGATTGGAATAAGCACCACCATAGGTCAATAAGGTTTTGAAATTCTTTTGCGCGGCTTCCATCAGATTATACTTTAGCTTCCACCATTTGTTGCCTGACACCAAAGGATGATTTAAGTCTTCGCGTTTAATCAGGAGTCGCAGCCCGGCCTTTTCGAGCGCCATGTCATGAATTTCTTGAATTGGGGTTTCCTGATATTGGAGCATTGGATGGGAAATTTAGGAACTAAAATAATCATCAAAAAAATTGTTAGGACGAGCCTGATTAACTAATATTGTTAGAGAGTAATACTAACGAAATTAGTGTATGGAAGAGGAGATTGAAGATTATTTTAAAGGACGTGGCGCTCAAATTAAGTCAGAAAACAAATTTCTGAAAGCGCAGTATGTTACAGAACACGTCGAGGGTTTGGACGAACCCTTGCTGGTCGCGCCGACCACCCAAATTTTTTACGAGAATGCTAAAAAGATTGTAAACAAAGTTGAAAGCCCTGACCTCAACGGAATGTATTCGTTAAATCCTTACCAGGGTTGCGAACATGGCTGCATTTATTGTTACGCCAGGAACACGCACGAGTATTGGGGTTTTAGCGCGGGCCTGGATTTCGAAAGTAAAATTATTGTAAAACAGAATGCGCCGGCCTTATTAGAAAAATTCCTGATACATCCGGATTGGCACGCTACGCCCATTATGGTTTCCGGGAATACTGATTGTTATCAGCCCCTGGAACGGAAGCTGGAAATTACGCGCAAATTGTTAATGATTTTTGCGAAGTATAGGCATCCCGTTGGTATGATTTCGAAAAATAGTTTGGTCACCCGTGACATTGACGTACTTACGGACCTGGCAAAAGACAATTTAGTCCAGATCCACATTTCAATCACTACATTAAACGAAGATCTCAGAAGGGTTATGGAACCGCGCACGGCGAGTGCCAAGAAAAGATTGATGACAGTGGAAACTTTATCAAAAGCAGGAATTCCAGTGGGGATTATGAATGCACCCATCATTCCAGGATTGAATCATCATGAGATACCAGCCGTATTAAAAGCGGCAGCGGATCATGGCGCCCTCGGCGTCGGCATGACGATGGTGCGCCTAAATGGTTCCATAGGCAAGATATTTGAAGACTGGTTGAGAAAAAATTTTCCGGACCGATTTGAAAAAGTGTGGAACCAAATTTCTGAAGTTCACGGAGGACACGTAAATGATTCAACTTTTGGAAGGCGTATGACGGGCGAAGGGAATTATGCAGAAGCGGTTCATCAGCTGTTCCGATCAGCCAAGAAAAAATATTTCGCAGGAAGATCGATGCCCCCACTTGATCTCACCAAATTTAGAAAAGGAGGAAATTTGAATTTATTCTAGACTGTTACGAGAACGTCCCGGTGATAATGATTCTTCCCGGAACCACTTCTTATTTTTTAGAAAAGTGTTTATAAAAAGTCACGATGGTTTCTATCCCCAAGGTAAAATTTTTAACACCGAAATGCTCATTCGGTGAATGTATCGCATCGGTATCGAAGCCAAAACCCATGAGCACGGTATCAAGGCCGAGCTCCTTCTTGAACAAGGCAACGATTGGGATACTGCCGCCATCGCGCATGGGGATGGGAGTCTTGCCAAAAACTTCGACAAAAGCATTACTTGCAGCCTGATAAGATGGCGAACTTGTCGATGTAACTGCAGGCTCTCCACCGTGCAGCGGAGTAACTTTGACTTTTACGTAGGGTGGCGCAATTGAGGTGAAGTGTTTTGTAAATAATTCTGTGATCTCATTGTTAGCTTGATTGGGAACAAGTCGCATGGAAATTTTCGCGTAAGCTTTGGAAGGCAACACCGTCTTTGCACCTTCGCCCGTATACCCACCCCAAATTCCATTTACGTCCAACGTGGGTCTGATACCCGTACGTTCCATTGTCGTATAATTTTTTTCTCCTTTGATTTCAGCAATACTGAGATCCCGCTTATAGGCATTAAGGTCAAACGGTGCCTTATTGATTTGAGCTCTTTCCGTCGCTGTTAATTCCACGACCTTATCATAGAATCCTGGAATGGTCACCCGCCCATGCTCATCGTGCAGGGAAGCGATCATGCTGGCCAGGACATTAACGGGATTTGCAACGGCACCTCCATACACACCTGAGTGCAGGTCTCGACCGGGACCAGTTACTTCAACCTCGACATAACTTAAGCCGCGCAGGCCGGTGGTGATCGAAGGGTGTTCCAGGGAAATCATAGCCGTATCGGAGATGAGTATGACATCGGCCTTCAGCTTCGATTTATTTTCAGCAACGAAAGTACCAAGGTTATCAGATCCTATTTCTTCTTCGCCCTCCACCATGAATTTGATATTGCACGATAACAACTTAAGTTCCGTCATTGCCTCAAAGGCTTTCACATGCATATACGCCTGGCCTTTGTCATCACAAGCACCGCGTGCATATATTTTGTCGTCTTTAATGACAGGTTCAAATGGCGGTGAAGTCCAAAGGTTGAGGGGGTCCGGCGGTTGTACATCGTAATGGCCGTACACGAGCACGGTTGGTAATGCCGGGTCAATTATCTTCTCAGCGTATACGATGGGGTTGCCCGCGGTTTCACAAAGTTCTACTTTATCAGCACCCGCATCCAGTAATTTTTCCCGCAAAAATTCAGCAGCCTTTCGAATATCGTCCTTGTATTTTCGGTCTGCACTGATGGAAGGAATTCTCAGCCAATCGAATAACTCTGAAAGAAAGCGACCTTTATTATCTGAAATGTACTCTTTGATCATAAAAAAGGATTAAAGTGTCAACCACGACGTCAAAACTGCATAGCTGCGTCGGGCGAAAAGTTAAGGGAATCCCCCAGATATTGAAAATTCATTTTTTGCTTTTTTGTCTCAAAGAATTTGACTCCCTGAAACACACATCACACTTGCAAAATGTCCATTGAACTTAACGCGACTTTAAGCGCATTTCTGCAACAAAAGGTGTGGTAAATAAAGATTTGGGTAACTGTAACTCCTGAACGATAGGGAAGTAACCAATAAAACTTCATTCACCTATGAGAACCATACTCACGATCCTAGCCTTGCTTGCCCTATCGACTTGCCTGTTTGCCCAGGGTGATACCGTAGATATTTCTCTCCCGCTAAGAACTGGACAAAAAGCAGTCCTTAATCTAAGGTTTGCCGATAAGATAGAAGTGAAAACATGGAATAAGAAAGAGTTGTTTATACGTGCATACGTGCACATCAATGGTGGCTTGCTGAACGATGCCCACCAGGTCGATACCGTTATGAGCGACAACGCATTAGAAATCTCGACTGGCTTTGATGAGGAAATTATCAAAAAGAGCGGGTTCCGCGACTGTGACGGAAAAAACCGAAGTCAATACAATTTTGACAATAGAAGAGGCAATCATGGGTATAACATTTGCCATACCATTAATTACACTGTTTTCCTTCCTGCAGAAACGGATCTTGAGATCGAAACGATTTCTGGCGATATCTCGATTGCGAATATGAAAAGCGAAGTTGAAGCGAAATCGGTTAGTGGAGTGGTCGACTGTATTATAGCAAAAAATCAGAAGGCGGACATTCGCCTTGAATCTGTCACAGGACGAGCTTACACTGAACCCGCCATGTTTACCCGGCCCGACGGCTTACAAGTTTTGCTTTCAAGAAAAGTTAGTGGTCAGCTGAACGGCGGAGGAAAATATGTTCATCTTGAATCAGTTAGTGGGAACGTCAGTCTTCGCCATCCGAATTAAACTGCTCAATTTTTCCACTCCAGGGTGTTAATCATATGCATAATATCTTTCTTCATGTATTCAATGGCAGGTGCCAATGAATCGTTGGCGACGTGTGTATTAAAATAAAGTGCGCCACGGAGAAAGTGCTTGGAAGAATCTGTCAACGTAAACTGAAATTGACTCGGTACTTCCCCTTCGAGTTCAGCTATTACAGCCGTTTTACCGCTTGGTGTTGTCGTTATCACCTCGTTAATAGCAGATGCCTTAATTTGATGTTTCGCGGTAAGCGTGTACGAATCGTCCAAAAATTCTTTCAGCAATTTTTCACTTCGAATTGGTTTGTAGGTAATGTGCACGTCGGCTTTTATTTCCGGATAGTAAATTTCAATCCAAAATTTTTCACTGATCGTCGACGTGTCATCCAACAACATTGCATGATTAGAATATTCAAAACGGTAGGGTAACGAATCGGGAAGCGACCTGTATGACGGCTCGGGTAAATTCAATCGATTATATCCCAGTGGCTTTGGCGTATAGTCTTGCTGGCATGCTACAATCATGACGCAGCAGCTTATCAGGAATATATTGCAGAAAAGTAGTCGTCTGAAAGTAATCATTACATGAAGTAAGCGCATTTCTACTGGTCGTAACAAAAGTAATTGGTCATAAGGGATTTTACACGATTGCTACTTTATCTCTTCTTCTTTCATATTCCCAATTATCTCCTGGACGATGTCTTCTAATGTTATCAACCCCACAGTGGTATTGGAATCATTTATGGCGATGGCCATGTGCACGTGTTTTTCCTGAAAATCCTTTAGGAGAGAACTGATTTTTTTTGTTTCGTTCACAAAGAAGCCTGATCGGATCAGGTTTTGCCAGGGGTAATTTTTTTCATCTATAAACGGCAGCAGATCTTTGGGGTATAAAATCCCGACAATATTATCAATGCTTTTACGGCACACAGGAATACGCGCAAATCCGGTTTTGCTAATGTAATTCATCAGTTCCTGAAAATTCATATCTGTTTTGATCGCTGAGATTTGATGACGAGGCCTCATCACTTCCTTCACCGTTAAGGTTCCAAACGTTACCAGTCTCCTCAGAAACAGGGTATCGCCACCAGATTCCAGCGTATTTTCCGCAGCGAGTTCTAATGCCTGGTTTAACGCTCCGGCTGTTGTCTGAGTTTCTCTCCGTTCAATTCTCTTTTCTAACACATGGCCCATTTTTATGATAAAAATGGAAAATGGTCTCAACACTTGAATCCAAATTTTCCAAGCATAGGCAGTCCGTTGTGCAATCCGGATATTGTGCTTGACGCCATAGACACGGGGAATAATTTCTCCGACAATGGCAATGGTAATGATACACAGAAATAACGCGAGCAATATGACAATTGCCTTGGACGCTGATGCACTTGTTAATTCCCAAACCAAAGAAGTAGCCAGCGTGACGATGGTGATATTGACGAACGTGTTAAGAACAATGAACGAAACAAGCAATAAGCGAGGTCTTCCAAGCAAATCGGCGATGAGTTTGTTGCGTTTGTCAGGGCTGGCCTTGAACCGGTCCAGATGATAAGAAGAAAAAGAAAAATAAGCTGCTTCGGAAGCGGAAACAATTGCAGATAAGAATAGGAAAAGTATGATCCCGCCGATGTTTGCCAAATAAAATAACCCCTGAGCTGAAAATATGCTTAGCAGTAAAAAATAACTGGGAGGCTCTTTCACTCAGGGGTTAAATTGATGAAAAATCAGAACGGTAAATCGTCTGTACTGTTATCGACCGGAGCGTGAGCCCTGTAATTATCAGCTGATGTGGTTTCAGCAGAACTATATCCTGCATTACTTCCTCCTCCTCCTCCGCCCTTCGTGGAAAGCATAGTCATGTTGTCTCCTAACACTTCTGTTGTGTAGCGGGTAACACCTTCTTTCTCCCAAGACCGGGTTCGAAGTTTTCCTTCGATATAAACCATGTCTCCTTTGTGAAGGTATTTTTGTGCGACCTCTGCAAGACCTCGCCACAGCACAATGTTGTGCCATTCCGTGATTTCTTTTTTCTCTCCTGTAGTTTTGTCTTTGTAGCTTTCTGATGTAGCTACTGTGAAATTGGCAACCGTAGCGCCATTATCGAGGTTTCGGACTTCTGGATCTTTGCCTAAACGGCCTACCAGAATAACTTTGTTTACTCCTGACATACTAGTAATTGTTTAAAAGTGATACATAACGACTTGGTAAAAGTACCATTCTTCCCTCAACTATAAAAATTTTTATAATCGGATAAAAAACGAGTAATCAGCACTGGTTTTGGCAAGTCGTATATTTTTTCGAAAGTATAGAATTTTAAATTTCCATCCTTAGGCAAACGAAATTTTTCAGTCTTAATAAGAACAAACTTTGCGAAGATGATTTGGTGCGTGAGAATGTGTTTGTAACGATGTGAAATCTCCACCTCGTCGATCGAAAATTGAACGTCTTTAAATTCTTCCAATAATTTCTCGGATTTGACGGGCCTGGTTCGCTCTACGACATGGAAATCGTACAAGCCGTGCCAGATGTCTTTTTCTTCCCGCTTTCTCATCAATAGCGATTTACTTCGCTGGATAACAAAATAATAGAAGTATCTCTTCCTCGACACTTTTGGCTTGACCTTGCGCGGGAGTTCGGATTGAAGATCACGCTGCGCTGCAAAACAGGCGCTTTGGAAGTGGCACGTCGTGCAAGGGGGATTTTTTGGAACGCAATACACCGCTCCGAATTCCATAATGGCCTGATTATGGAAATCAGGAAATTTTTTGCTGATAAGACTATTGGCCAAGGTAGTAAAGACCTTTTTGCCTTCTGGACTGTTTATTTCATTTTCGATTCCGAAAATGCGGGCCAGGACCCTGAAAACATTTCCATCAACGACTGCCACCGGCTCTTTAAATGAAAACGACGCGATAGCGGCGGCCGTGTACTCACCCACACCGGGAAGCTCTAATAAGGACTTGAAATTGTCTGGAAATCGGCCGCCGTGCCTTGAAACCACGACTTTCGCGCACTTGTGTAGATTCCGGGCGCGTGTGTAGTAGCCCAATCCCTGCCATAGTCTCAAGACCTGATGTTCGGTGGCGCTAGCCAGCGCTTCAATCGTCGGAAACGTTTCCAGGAACCTAAGATAGTAGGGCATACCTTGATTTACCCTGGTTTGTTGGAGAATAATCTCGGATAGCCAGACCTTGTAGGGGTCTCGGGTTTCGCGCCAAGGCAAGTCCCGTTTGTTCAATTTATACCATTCAACGAGTTTATCAGAGAAATATCGGTTGTCCATCCTCCTGATTATCAGATTTTTTCAATATTCATTTTTAATTCTGAAGGCGGCGTTTAAATTTGCCCTCCCTAAATTTTCGATATAAATTCGGACTAAAATATAACACAGTGACCAAAGCAGACATTATTAACGAAATCGCAGAAAAGACTGGGGTTGACAAAGCTGACGTAACAGCATCAGTAGAAGCATTCTTTAGCGTAATAAAGAGTTCCATGTCAAATGGCAATAACATTTACATACGGGGTTTTGGAAGTTTTATCAACAAAAAGCGGAAGAAAAAGATTGCCCGAAATATTTCGCGTAATACCGCATTGGTTATTGACGAACATTTTGTTCCAAGCTTCAAACCTGCTAAGATTTTTGTAAACAAGATCAAGAATAGCGACAAGGTAAAGCAATTGGAAGAAAAATCTTCTGACTGAAGTAAGCTCGAACCTTTCCATTCAAAGTCGTAGCGCTCCATCGAATGCTCAAAACTCGTATCCTGTTAGTTGCTGGTAGTGCTATTGTAATTTGGTTAATATTTCTATTGCCAAAAGTTGTGGTCGATAACGACGCAGCAATGGAGGGCAATTCAGAAGACTCGGTTGCCAGTGCTGGACCAGCCGAAAATCATACCGCGGCAAGCCCTGAAATATTGGAAGCCATTCGGCACTTGAGGACCCAGATTGGCGAACATTGGCCGAAAGAAAAAAATGCTATCTTTGCCGACTCTTTAGCAAACCTTTATAATGCAGCAGGAAAATTTGATAGCGCTGCCTGGTTCGCCGAGGAGGCATCAAAGTTCTTTAACACGACTGAAAGTTGGATCAAAGCCGGTGATAATTATTATCAGGCTTATACCTTCGCGTTAGACCAGAGTAAACAAAGTCAATTAGCCGAAAAGGCTCGTGAATTTTTTAAGAAGGTGTTGGATGCAAATCCAAAGAACCTGGACGTGAAGACGAAATTGGCAATGACTTATGTGTCCACCAGTCCCATGCAAGGTGTTACCATGCTTAGGGAAGTGTTGGCGGAGGATCCGAAAAATGAAGCTGCACTCCTGAATATGGGAATGCTTTCAATTCAGTCGGGACAGTATGAAAGAGGAGTAGAGCGATTGGAGGAGCTGGTAAAAATCAATCCGAAACATACGCAAGGACAGCTTTTGCTAGGCATCGCACTGATGAATACAGGCGATAAGGAGAGAGCGAGGCAACAATTTGAAAAAGTAAAACAAATGGATAAGGATCCGGCCGTTCAGGCAACGGTAGATTCGTATCTGAAGGATTTAAAATAATTAACACATTATTATGCCTAGTGGAAAGAAAAGGAAGAAACACAAAATGGCTACGCACAAGCGTAAAAAGCGTCTGAGAAAAAACAGGCATAAGAAGAAATAACCGGCCTCCGGTTAGTGCTGGAGGTTGTCCAGCCTATACATACATCATTTAAATTAATTTTTTAGGTTTTGAGTAACGAGCTAATTATTAGTGCCACTCAGGACGGATGTCGTATAGCCCTTCTTAAAGATAAGACGCTTGTTGAATTTCATAATGAAGAAGAAGGCAGCAAGTTTACTGTAGGTGATATTTACCTCGGTACAGTAAAAAAAGTTGTCCCAGGTCTCAATGCAGCATTTATTGATGTTGGTTACGACAAAGATGCTTTCCTTCATTACCTCGATCTTGGACCTCAGTTTAGTTCACTTCAAAAGTTTACAAAACTCGTCCGTGCTAAAAAGATCAACGGCGGAAAACTAGACAAATTCAATGGTGAAGCAGACATTGACAAGCACGGGAAAATCACCCAACAATTGTCAAAAAGTCAACTGTTACCTGTTCAAATTGTCAAAGAGCCGATTTCAACAAAAGGGCCACGATTATCCTGCGAGTTAGCCCTGGCTGGGCGATACCTGGTATTGGTACCATTTTCCAGTGCCGTCAGCGTATCAAAAAAAATTACCAGTAGCGAAGAGCGCAAGCGCTTGCTTCGCCTTATTCAATCTATAAAGCCTGAAAACTTTGGTGTGATCATCCGCACCGTTGCAGAAGGAAAAGAGGTTGCTGAGCTTGACCGTGACTTGCGTTCTATGGTGAAAACCTGGGATGAAGGAATGGCGCGCTTGGTCAGTGCCAATCCCCGGGACAAAATCATCGGCGAACTGGACAAAACATCCTCGTTATTGAGAGACATGCTGAATGAATCGTTTGACAATGTGCACGTCGACGATAAAAAGATCTACGAGGATGTCAAAATCTTCATTCGCAACATTGCCCCTGACAAGGAGAAAATTGTAAAGCTTTATACCGGAAAGGCTAAAATTTTTGAACACTATGGCATCGAGCGCCAAATCAAATCTGCTTTTGGCCAAACTGTAAGCTTGCGTGCCGGAGGATATCTGATCATTGAGCATACAGAGGCTCTTCACGTGATCGATGTAAACAGCGGAAACAAATCAAATCGCGAGGAAAATCAAGAAACAACAGCGCTTTCAGTAAACATGGAGGCAGCGAAGGAAATAGCCAGACAGTTACGACTCCGTGATATGGGGGGTATTATTGTGGTGGACTTCATTGACATGAAGAACCAAGACAATAAGAAACTCATTTATAAAATCATGAAGGACGAGATGGCGGACGACAAAGCGAAGTCCACAGTTCTTCCATTGTCAAAGTTCGGGTTGATGCAGATCACGCGCGAACGCGTACGGCCACAGATGAACATCGCTACGAAGGAAGTTTGCCCGACCTGCAACGGAACCGGAAAAATTACTGCGTCTATCCTCGTATCCGATTTGATAGAAAAAAACATTGAGCACCTTTTTGTAAAACAGAACGAACGTAACCTGGTGCTGGCGGTACATCCATATCTGCACGCATACTTCACGCATGGGTTTATATCACAACGGATGCGCTGGTACTTTAAGTATAAGCGGTGGATTAGCCTGGTGAAGGATACTTCAATGGCTATAATGGAATATAAATTTTTGAACAAAGAGGGCGAAGAAATCCAGCTGACGTAGCGAAAACTAAGTTAGATCGTCATTATTTCACCTTCTTTCTTTTTCATCAGCGCGTCGATTTTGGCAATGAAATCGTTCGTCATTGCCTGAACAATTTCTTCGGCGTTTTTCACGTCATCTTCTGAAACCCCCTTCGTCGATTTCAGGAGTTCGTTAGTTTCCTTTCTAACATTTCTCACGCTTACCCTTCCGTGCTCGCATTCGTGACCAACTTGTTTTACGAGTTGTTTTCTCCTTTCCTCGGTGAGCATGGGGATGTTGATGATCACTTGTTGGCCATCATTTTGGGGATTAAGGCCAAGGTTTGCCACTAAAATCGCTTTTTCAATCTCGGGAATCATACCTTTTTCCCAGGGTTTAATAAAGATCGTTCGTGCATCGGGGGTTGTAAGAGAAGACACTTGATTTAGGGGAGTATTGGTTCCATAGTACGAAACAAAAATTCCGTCCAGCATAGTTGGATTTGCTTTTCCAGCTCTGATTCTTCCAAGCTCGTGGCCCACGTGGGCCAACGCTTTGTTCATTTGGGCTTTTGCGTCATCAAGGTACAACTCAAGTTCCTCCATAGCACTTCAATTAGTTTTTATGATAGATCAATACTTTCGATATTATCAACTGATTAATGTTCCTGCTTCTTCTCCTTTTACAACTTTCAAAAGATTGCCTTTTTTATTCATGTCGAAAACAATAATGGGTAGTTTGTTCTCCATGCATAAAGTAAAAGCAGTCATATCCATGATGTTGAGATTTTTTTCGTAAGCCTCCTGAAATGAGAGGTGGATGTAACGCACTGCGTCGGGAAATTTTTCTGGATCCTTGGTGTAAACGCCATCGACCCGGGTTCCTTTAAGGACCACGTCAGCTTGTAACTCAACAGCGCGTAAACTTGCAGTTGAATCGGTAGTAAAATACGGGTTGCCTATACCTGCGCCGAAAATTACAATTCTTCCTTTCTCCAGGTGGCGAATTGCCCTCCGCCTTATGAAGGGCTCGCAAACCTGTTCCATCTTAATACCGGCCATCAAGCGGGTGTACATACCATGTCGTTCGAGCGCGCTTTGGAGCGCCATTGCGTTAATGACCGTTGCGAGCATTCCCATATAATCCCCTTGCACACGATCAATTCCAAGCGCTCCGGCCTGGCCTCCCCTGAAAATATTTCCGCCCCCTATAACAATCGCCAGTTCAATCCCTGCATTTTTCACATTCTGGATTTCTGCGCAATACTGCTCCAAAACAGTTGGATCAATGTTCGTGGTCTTGGATGATCCTTGAAGAGCTTCTCCGCTAAGTTTTAGTAGGATGCGTTTATATTTCATTTAGATTTTTTTGTGGCGCAATATATTCAGAAAGCCGCAAGGTTTAAAAAGTCGTTCCGTCAAAAGTTTGGCAACAATGCGATGTTTCGCCTTGTCCTAAAATTCGATCAACACTTGGTTCTTTTCCACGCTATCACCCTTTTTTACCTTTACCGACTTTACAATGCTTTGCGCGGAAGCCTTAATCATATTTTCCATTTTCATTGCTTCTAAAATCAGCAGCGCGTCTCCAGGCATTACAGTGTCGCCCTCTTTCACCCGAAGATCAATAATCAACCCAGGCATGGGAGCCTTGACATGATTTGCCTTTCCGGAAGAACCGTTATTCATTCCCATTTTTTCAAGCAGCAAGTCAAATTTGTCTTTTAGCGTAACGGAATAAACTTTACCGTTAATCTTGAGTGCAAACGATTTGGTGGCTGGATCTGCTTTTACAACTTCGGCACGGTAACTCTTGCGATTGATTAGGATATGAAAATATCCATTAGAAACTTCTACAATATCCCAATCCAACGGAGTGCCGTCAATAAATAGTTGGTGATTTTGATTGACAATCTCAAAACTTTTTTTGCTTACACTTGCCTTATACATGAAGGAAATTTTGAATTAGGTCAAAAGTGCATTTTTTTTCCATGCCGCCGCCAGCAAAAAGTCATTATTTAACTTTGAATGATTGATGCTTGTGCGAGGATTATGAAAAACTAGTTAAAAAAGTTGTCAATGTAAAAAATGTAGGTATAACTTTGTGTTGTCCAAAAGACAAGGGGTGCCATAAAACAACGGGCTGAGATTATACCCAAAGAACCTGATGCCGGTAATGCGGCCGAAGGGAAGGCAAGGTTAAACGTAAGCAGGTGCATTCCCCTGTGCGCTGCAGGTTTAAACCAAGACAAACAAATGTTTAAGTCGATTTTAGTAGCTGCAGCTTTGCTGTGGACCATGTGCGCGTATTCGCAAAAGTTTACAATTACCGGTCGAGTTCAGGATGTACAACAGGACGAGGCACTAGCTGGAGCGACCGTGGAACTGGAAAATACGAGTCAGTTTGCAATCACAAATGATGACGGGATTTTTAGAATTGAAGGCGTACCAGCCGGTAACTATACCGTTGTTGTTCGATTTCTTGGCTACACGCCAAAAAAAGAAGAAATCAGTCTTCAACGCGACACTAAGCTCACCATTAATCTGGAAGCGTCTGCCACCATCACGGAGGAAGTTGTGGTATATGCTACACGCGCAAACGATAAAACACCCACCACTTTTACACATGTGAATAAGGATGCAATTCAAAAGCAAAATTTTGGTCAGGATATTCCCATGCTGTTAAACTGGACGCCCTCCATGGTGACTACCTCCGACGCGGGGACAGGTATCGGATATACAGGATTGCGCATACGGGGAAGCGATGCATCGCGAATAAACGTAACCATCAACGGGATAGCATTGAACGATAGCGAATCACAAGGTGTTTTCTGGGTCAATACACCCGACCTGGCTTCTTCTGTGCAGAGCATCCAGGTGCAACGGGGTGTAGGCACGTCTACCAATGGCGCTGGAGCGTTCGGAGCAACAGTGAGCGTTCAGACAGATGTCCTTTCCAGGAAACCATATGCGGAAGGGATTGCTTCTTTCGGATCTTTTAATTCGCAGCGCTATACATTGAAAGCGGGAACTGGCCTTATTAAAGATCGTTGGTCCTTTGATGCACGGGCATCGAAAATAACTTCGGATGGATACATAAAGCGTGCAACTTCAGACCTCAATTCTTATTACCTCAGCGGTGGATACTACGGAGACAAGACGATCATTAAAGCCATCATGTTTGGTGGACATGAGCAAACGTATCAAGCGTGGTATGGCGTTGATCAGGCTACAATGGATGTAGACAGACGCTTTAATTATTCCGGGGCAATTTATGATGATAACGGGAACATTTCACGTTTCTATGATCGGGAGGTAGACGATTACCGGCAGGATCATTATCAATTGCACATATCGCAACAACTTTCTGCCTACTGGAACGCAAATGTTTCTTTTCATTACACTGATGGAAAGGGTTACTTCGAACAATATCAACAAGACAAATCGTTTGCTGACCTTGGCTTACCCCCT
>Ga0111539_10005054_pt1 | contig 17137 bp, 19 predicted proteins | sample RhiMethybrSRZTD1_FD_79667 | JGI IMG/M metagenome (GOLD analysis project Ga0111539, IMG submission 79667) | Populus rhizosphere microbial communities from Tennessee, USA - Rhizosphere MetaG P. TD hybrid SRZTD1 (version 2) (version 2) | ecosystem: Host-associated > Plants > Roots > Rhizosphere >... | reverse complement strand
GCTGGCGTGGCGCCCTCCCCCTTCACTCGAAACCGTGTTCGAATTGTCTATGGACTTCGATCCGACTCAGTACCCCGAAGCGGATCGTCGAGAAGTGGATCCACCGATCCAGGTCGAGGTTGCCGCTTGGTCAGCTGGGGGGCACTCTCGACTGGTGGGTGAAAGAGCGCCCGGAGGGGATGGGCCGAGTACGAGGTCCTGACGGTCGTCAACGGTGGGTCAAAGCTGCTGATCTTCGGCCCATCGCGAAAGGGCTAATGACCGCGGATTAAGTGCGGCTGCGGCTGCGCTCGGCGATCTCGTCGATCACTAAGGCCAGACCGATTCCAACCATCCAGATGTCCTTCGAGATGGCGATTCCCTGCTGAGTAGGACGAAGAGAGCCTTTCTGCCGAAGACCCGGTGTCCGCAAGTACAGCCCGAGCGTGGCCAACGCGAAGGCGGTCAGCGCAGCGCCCGCAAGCCCCGGTGGAACCACTGGCAGCACTAAGGCCACACCAATGGCGGTCTCCGCGCCAGACAGCAAGCGCGTGAACCGTCGAGCGTCGAGCTTGCCCAGGAACGGATAAGTTCCAGTGGCAAAGCCGTGAAGTTGTGCAGCCGTTGCCTCATCAGCCCCGGCCTTGGACAGCCCCGAGTTGAGGAAGTACAGACCGGTAAGCAATCGGGGCGGCAGGTGCCATGGCTCCACGCGTACCCTCATCAAGCGCCTCCACACAATTTGCCCAAGCAGGCCGATCCTACGCGGGCAGTTAAGGCCCAGTCAGGTGGCGGTGTCGCTCCCCGGACCGAGCAGGCAAGCGGCCGGGGGTGACCTCACACCATGTCAGCCGTAATGGGCGAAGGCTTAAAACCTTTGACGATCAAATAGACGCCCAGCGAGAACTCAAAGACCGCGACCGGCACTGCCGCGAGCGCCGGCAGCCCGGACCTTTGGTCCCAAAGGCCGAACAACCCGCCGAACCAGGAAACGAGGAGCAGGGGCGCTCCAATGAATGCGATTACGGGAAGAACCCGCGGCACCAAGCGCGACCGGTACAACAGGAAGCCCAGCAAGAGATCGTCCACGGCCGGCATGAAGCTTTGGGAGAGGAGGAAGATCCGGTCATACAGAATGGCCAGCGTCTGGCCGGTGACCAACGCACCGGGTCCCGCCCCGGCCTGCCGCAAACTCACAATCGCCAGCAGACACGCGACGCCAGCAAGGATGCCGGCGCCTTCCAGGACTCGCGCGCCGACCAAGCCCAACGCGACCCCTTCATTCTGGCTCTTGAGCACCGGGTACAGCGCAACAGCAGTCCCGATGCCGGCGAGGGCCACAATCACCTCCAAGATGCCGCCGAAGATGACGGCAGTGTCCGGGCCGGGGCCAAGGATGTAGTTCCGATCGTGCACCGGAACATAGAGAAAGAGCGTCGGGATCGAGACAAACGTGAGCAGATAAAGCACGCCTGCGACAAGCGATGTCTTCCTCAGTGGGCTCATCGGGACTCGTTCTGCTGGTGATCGAAAAGGCCTCGCACGGAAAGCGAGTAACTGATGGAACTCACGCTGCCATCCTCGGCCATGTCACACGCGACCCTACGGAGCGCTATACGGCGCTGCCGCTATTTCCGGCGGCGTGTCTCTACCACGCCTTGGTCATCAGATCTCCAGTAATGCTTTCGCCGGCGTGTGGCTCTCGACATTGATCGGCGCTGCAGAACCACGACGTGAGAATGCGATCGCCACTGTGTCGGCCCTGTCAGGCGACGGCATTCCCCGTTTCCGCATGTTCTCTTTGGATTCGATCTTGATCCGTCCCCGCGAGTCCACGGTCCACTTGATCGAGCCGAGCTGAGCAGCGAGCTTGTCGTCGAGCTCGTCGATGTCGATCTCACCGTTCTCGAACAACTCGCGGAGATTCCAGTAGTCCTCGGCTCGAGCGTTGACGAATCGCTCCTTGTCGAATGGCGCTTCTCCCCCGTTGTACGCCGCCACCGGCAAGCCCAACTCGGCAAGGCGATCGAAGACACCGGCGCCGACGCCGACCACGTCGACGATGATTGTTGGGAAGTCGTTCAGCCCTCGCTCACCATTGATGTCCCGGTGGGCTTTGGTGATATGGCCTGTGGTTGTCATGGTGTCGGCCTTGTGATGGGCGCGGTGCAACCGGATCCATCCGCCTTCACGACGCATGCCGACCGTCTGGATGGCCCGGGCATGCCGGACGGTGTGGTCATCGGCGGCTCCTGCGGGCCTAACTCGGGAGCCGTTACAGATAAGGATATTGCGCCCCCGGTAGGAATCGAACCTACGACCGACAGATTAGAAACAGACCATGATCAACAATGAATGAGCGTGACTATATTGCCTAGTGGAACGGCATTTTCAAGGTCATCCGGCACCATCACCATGAGCAAGAATTAGGGCCCGATAGAGACCATGTAGGGAGCCATGTGGGGAGCGCCAACGATCTTGAAGCCGCTGTGCCACGAGTTCTCGCGCCCGCCATGACCCTAAATCTGCCTCAGCGCTCGCTAGCCTCAAGGACCTAACACACGGGGCACGACCGTTGCCTATAGCGTTGGATGTATATAGCATCAAATGAATGTCGCGGTACGTCATCGAGATCGAACCGGAGGTACGCAAGTGGCTGGACTCCTTATCCGATCATGACTACGGCCGGGCTGAGTTCTACGCCGACCTGTTGGCCGACAATGCCGAGACACTCGGCGAGCCGTATTCGCGCCACCTCGGGGGCAAGGTCCGCGAACTTCGGTTTCACCTACAACGCCAGCAGGTGCGAATCACCTACTGGCTCGCCCCAGGCAGACGGGTGATCCTCCTGACGGCGTTCAACAAGACCCGACGATCCGAGGTGGCCGAAGTCCAGCGAGCGTTCATCGCTCAGAAGGACTGCGAAGCCAGGCATAGCCACGCCGAAAGTATCTACAACAGGGAGATCAGTGATGAGTGAGCATCTGCGATGGGAAAGGCACCGCGGCCGGGACAGCGAAACCGTGCATGCCGGCTACGAGGCGGCCAAGCGCGCCTACGAACTCGGCCAGGCCGTGCGGGCCCGCCGGCTCGAGCTCGGCATGTCCCAAACCGAGCTCGCCGAGCGATCAGGTATGACCCAATCCGCCGTCTCCCGACTCGAAGCCGGTGCAACCGTGCCCACCATCGGCGTCCTCGAACGCCTCGCCGCCGCGCTCAGCGCCGATCTCGTTGTCACGCTGACACCCAAGGCAGCTTGACCCACGGCGAAGACCATAGCGCCACCGCAAGCCAGCAATCCTGCCGAGGTGCCCAGGCTGCTCGGCAGGGCGTGACACTACTCTTCGTGAGCGTCCGGCGGGCGACGTGCTCGCGAGGGGCCGGCTCAGCGCGTGGGCAAGCCCGCAGCTCGCCTGCGATAGTTCCGCTGCCGCAGGAGCTCGGCGATGGTGACCTGGATGGCGCCCGCCACAGGCATGGCGAGCACGGCGCCCAGGATGCCAGCCAGTTCGGTACCGAGCAGAATGGCGATGATCACTACGAGCGGCGATAACTTGAGCGCCCGACTGTAGATGAGGGGGCGCAGGGTGTGCCCTTCGAGGAGGTAATAGGCGACGAGCACCCCGAGGATGACGAGGCCAGGAATGACCCCCTGCGTGAGCCCAATGAGCGTCAGGACGACAGTCACCACTGCAGGTCCCAGATAGGGCACGAGTGACAGTACGACCACGAAGACGCCCAGTGGCAGGGCGAACGGCACTCCGGTAGCCAGCAGGAGCACCGTTGCGACAAGACCAGCCAGAAGGCTGGCGAGCAGGTTGCCGGTAACGAAGCCTCCAACTGCCTTGTAGATACCCGAGCCGATCCGCTCGATCGATCCACGGCTGCTGTCGGGAAGCAGCGCGGTCAATCGCCGGCGCCAGTCCGGGCCCTCCAGCAGCATGAAGAGGGTCAAGAATGCGATGAGAATGACTCCGACAAGGCTGGTGGCAATCCGCTTGATGACGTCGAGGCCGGAGGCAGCCGCCCCGCTCCACTTGGCCAGGTCCACGCCGTTGGTCGCAGCCTGGACTCGTTCCACAATTCGATACTTCCGTTCCAGCACACCGGCCGGGCCGTTGCCTTGGCGCAGCTCGTCGACGAAGTCAGGCGCCGCGTTGATCAGACTGGTGACTTGCGCGACTAGGGGTGGGATAAGTACCAACACGAGCACCGCTAGCACAACCAGTGCTGCGATGTAAACGGCGAAGACTCCCCAGTGACGTTTGAGCCCCCGGCTTTGAAAGAACTCCACTGCTGGGTTAAGCGCGAGGGCGAAGAACAGTGCGATGGCGATTACGGTTAGCCCATAGGATGCGACGAAGACGAAGCTGACAACGGCAGCAACCGCCACTAGGACGAGCAAGACGATCAGCACCGAGCGCGGGCGAATCACCAGGACCCGCTGGGGAATCGGTTTGCGGAGCGGTAGCTCATCCTCCGCGATGGTGTCTTCGGATACGGCCGGATTGGCCTCCTCCTTGTCGCCCTCCGGTTGAGGCCCTGGGTGGCTCGGGTCCACGGCTCGGGTGACAGCCCAGGGACTGATGCGGCGGGCCATATGGGGAATGCGCATAACATCCCTTCTTTCAGGGCCGCTGGAGGGTCACCTATCGACCAGCCTAGGCAGCTCCGTCGGCAGATCGATCAAGTGCCTGGTACATCCCGAGAAACCTGGGTCGAGGTGGCCGAACCTGGCTACCAGGTCATCCTCATCCCGAGCTCTGCCTCAGTATGAACCGGCTGCCACCAGGGGAATCTTCCAGTCTGAGGAAGGTTTTGCGCCCCGGTAGGAATCAAACCTACGACGACAGATTAGGAATAGACCATGATCAACAATGAGACTTTGTCATCATATTTCCTAGGCTCACACGGCGGGGTTCCTCCATCCAGGCCAACGCCGCCGGCGCGCAGCCGCGGTCAACCAGGCCGCCCAACCGCACCCGCTGACCAGGCTTGACCGCGGCGAGCACCGGCACACCATTCACGGCGGAGGAATCCCGCCACCACCACAAGATCAACAACCGTTTACACAGGGAGCTTGACAGCCTCACGCATACACCTGCTCATCCAGGCCGGCACAGATCCAGGACACCTCCGACTTGGAGATGCCCGACGCCCAGCGCAGCAACCAGATCGTCGACGGCCCCAGTGGAGACACCGTTCACCCAGGCTTCCATCACTAACGCATACAGGGCCTGGTCGATGGGCCGGCGACGTTCGAGGATGACGGGGAAGAACGAGCCCTGCCGCAGCTTCGGGACCCGCAACTCCACGTCCCGGGCCTGGGTCGCGAGCAGCCGGGGCCGGAATCCGTTGCGTTGCGTTGCGTGACGCGGCCCTCGGAGCGTTCGTAGCGGCCGCCGCCGACCACCTCGGCGGCTTCGGTTTCGATGAGGTCCTGCATCACCCAACCGAACTGACTTCCGGATCAGGTTCACGCCTTCCTGGCGCGCAACGCCTCGAGTAACTCGGATGCGACAGGCTGAGACAACGTCATCGGTGGGACACCCTTCAGTGAGTATTGGCGGGTACACACCGAGAATGCCGCCGATGGCGCCCTCAACGCAGGCGACTCACCGAATCCCGAAACCCCAAATCGTTACCAAGTGGTTGGTGGGAATCTCCGCGTAAGACTCCTTACGCTTGTATCCCCTGTAGATAAGGAAATGAGCGCCCCCGCCGAGATTCGAACTCGGGACCGACAGATTAGAAGGCTGCTGCTCTATCCTCTGAGCTACGGGGGCCGGGAGCACGCGTCGCGGGAAGGTACGGACAGCGGGGCTCGCGCATCACTGTAGCGCCGGATCCGTCCCAAGGGTGCGGTCGTAGCCAGGACGACGTTCCATCGGGCTGTCCATGCACCCATATGCTGCACGCCGCTGAGAACCGCCACCAGCAATCAAAACTCCGCACTGATCGGAAAGTGTGGCACCAGACCGCCATTCCGCAATCGAAAGGTCCGCACTGATCGGAAGTTTGAGATAGGTAGGTTGCTTGAGTGAGGGATGTTCAGCCGAGCGAGGGATTATCGAGTCCCGGCGCGACGAGCTCCTTACATCCGCGCTGGCGCGACATCGCCATCACCGCGTACGGCCCGACGATCTTGCTCGCCGTCGGCCAAGGCGCAATCTTGCCTCTGGTAGCACTCTCGGCGCGAGCGCTCGGCGCCAGCGTTGGGATGGCTGCGTTCATCGTCGCTTTGATTGGTCTCGGCCAATTGCTGGGCGATCTTCCGGCGGGAGCGCTCGCGGCCCGCATGGGAGAGAAACGAGCGCTTATCGCAGCTTGCGGACTTGACGCAGTTGCCTTATTAGGTGCATTCCTCGCACAAACGGTGCTGCTGCTCGCTATTGCCATCGCAGTCACGGGTGTGGCCGGCGCCGTCTTCAACTTGGCGCGCCAGGCGTACCTCACCGAGGCCATCCCGATACCAATGCGCGCTCGTGCACTCTCCACGCTGGGCGGAACCTTCCGCATCGGCCTGTTCATCGGGCCGTTCGTCGCTGCGGCCATCGTGACGCGATGGAACATCGGTGCCGCGTACGCGTTCGCCGCGGCCATGAGCCTCGCTGCAGCCACCCTGACGGCCTTTCTTCCTGATGTGACTCGGCAGGCCGCGCACCCCCGCCATGGACAGCGCCATCGATCGGTCATCTCGGTGCTCGCCGAACATCGCCGGATCCTGCTGACGCTCGGTCTCGGCATTTTGATCATCTCCGCCGCCCGCGCCACCCGCCAATCGATCGTGCCCCTCTGGGCTGAATCGATCGGTATCAACGCCGCCACAACGAGTGTGATCTTCGGTATTTCGGCAGCGGTCGACATGCTCCTGTTCTATCCAGGTGGCGCGATCATGGATCGCTTCGGACGAGTATACGTCGCCGTGCCGTCCATGATCGTGCTGGGCCTTGGCTTCGTGCTGTTGCCGCTGACCAGCGGGCCCACTACCGTCGGGCTGGTGGCTGCGCTGATGGGTCTGGGCAACGGCATCTCATCCGGGGTCGTGCTGACTCTCGGCGCGGACGCCTCGCCATCACAGAATCGTGCGCAGTTTCTCGCGGGATGGCGGCTCTGCAGCGACCTCGGCAATGCTGCGGGCCCACTAGTGATCAGCGCGGTCAGCGCGCTCGCCACGCTGGCCGCGGCCTCCGTCACAATGGGGTTGATCACATGGGCCGGCTCGGCGTGGTTGATCAAGTGGGTGCCCGCGTACGCGCCGCGTCTACATCCGAGACGTGAAAGACGAGCGGCACAGGAAGGCTAGATGGCTACGAGCGACCTCTTGGTCTGGGTGGACTGCGAGATGACCGGACTGGACTTGATCAACGATGAGCTGATCGAGGTAGCCGTTCTGGTCACCGATGCGGACCTCAACGTGCTGGGAGATGGCGTCGATCTAGTCATCAAGCCGAGTAACAGCGCCCTCGAGCAAATGGGCGACTTCGTACGCGGCATGCATGAGGCATCCGGCCTGCTCACCGCTCTCGACGCCGGATGGTCGATGGCGGAGGCCGAACAACGCATCCTCGACTACGTCCGCAGCCACGTTGCTGAGCCCGGCAAGGCCCCGCTCGCCGGTAACACCATCGGTACGGATCGGGCCTTTCTGGCGCGTGACATGCCGACCTTCGAACGTCATGTGCACTATCGCAGCGTCGACGTATCCAGCATCAAGGAGCTGGTACGCCGCTGGTACCCGCGGGTGTACTACCAATCACCGGCCAAGGCGGGGAACCACCGTGCGCTTGCCGACGTACAGGAATCCATCGAAGAGCTGCGCTACTACCGCGAGAGCGTATTCGTGCCACAGCCGGGGCCTGACAGTGCCGCAGCCAGGGAGATTGCTGATCGCCACCAGGGCGCGCTGACCCGGGCCGCGCCGATCGAGAACTGATTACCTCGGCAAGTGCGACGCCCGGTACACTTCACGCTGCGCAGCGTGGTCCGGACACCATATTCGGGCCACACGCATGGTGGGTGTAGCTCAGTTGGTAGAGCACCTGGTTGTGGTCCAGGATGTCGCGGGTTCGACTCCCGTCACTCACCCCAGGGGCCAGTTCAGTAGTAGGGAAAAGTGAATCGGGGACCGATTGTCGCTGGAGGCTCGATGACCTATTGCCCGACCGCTCCCCGATGACTGCCATGTCGGTCTCAACTGCGCGCCTCTCGGCGGCGACCTTCGCCGGGCGGCTGGTCGGGACTGCTTCGCGGCTGTCCCGGCGCGGTACCGGCGCCTCGATCCGCGGCAAGGTCATGCTCAAGATCGACCCGAGCGCGCTGAGCAAACTGCTTGCTGGCAAGCGAATCGCGGTCGTGTCCGGGACCAACGGCAAGACCACGACTACACATTTGCTGGCAGCTGCGCTACGCGAGTCCCTGGGACCCGATTCAGGCCGGCTGGTACACAACGCCGACGGAGCGAACCTGCATCACGGCCTCACCTCCGCACTCAGCGAGCACCCCGAAGCTGACATCGCGATCTTGGAAAGCGACGAGCGGGTGGTCGCTGACGTGATCAAGCTCGGCCGACCCGAGGTGCTGGTGTTACTGAACTTCAGTCGCGATCAGCTTGATCGGCACCACGAAATCAAAAGCCTCGGCCGGAGCTGGCGCATGGCACTAGCCGCGGCTGGACCAGGTGGTCCGGTCGTGGTCGCAAACGCCGACGAGCCGCTAGTCGTCTGGGCCGCGAAGGCGGCCGAGCACGTCATCTGGGTGGACACCGCTACGACCTGGACCCAGGATTCCTCGCTATGCCCCGAATGCGACGCCAACCTCATCCGGGTTCAGCCGGATCCGGCCTCGGGCCAAGACGCTGATTGGTACTGCACGGGCTGCGGGCTCGCTCGGCCGAAGGGTGACTATCGCGTCGAGAGCGGCACGATCGTCGACCGTGCCCATCACGTCTGGGATCCGCACCTGAGCGTGCCCGGAAGATTCAACATCAACAATGCCGCATGTGCACTCGCGGCGGCCGAGCTGATGGGCGTCGACGCAGGAACGGCTCTCAAGGGGATGCGGAAGGTTACCTCCCCCGCCGGCCGTTTTGCCACCGCGCAGTTCGGAAGCACAACAGCCAGACTGCTCCTGGCCAAGAACCCAGCGGGTTGGGCCGAAGCGCTGCCGCTGGCCCAGAGCCGAACCGTCGTGCTTGCTATCGACTCGGCAGCGGCCGATGGCCGTGATGTGTCATGGCTCTGGGATGTCGAGTACGAGCAGCTAGCGGGACGGTCGGTCATCGCGACCGGTCGCCGGGCTCAGGATCTCGCCGTACGCCTCCGGTATGCAGAAGTCGACTATCGCTGCATACCTGATCTTGCTGAAGCGCTCGCCAATCACACCAAACCGGTTGACGTGATCGCTACCTACACGCCGTTCCAGCGGCTACGCCGAATGGGGAGGGTCTAATGAGCGTGCGCGGCCGGCGAGTGGAAGTGGTTTTGATCTATCAGTCGTTGTTGGGTCTCTACGGTGACCGCGGCAACGCAATTGTGCTGATCAAGCGCCTAGCTTGGCGCGGGTACGAGCCGGTGCTGACACATGTGGAACCGGGCGATCCGCTGCCAGACACTGGTGCCGTCTATCTCCTGGGTGGCGGCGAGGATGCGGCCCAGGTCTCGGCCGTCAGAGCGCTGAAGGCCGACGGTGGGCTCTATCGAGCGGTTGACCGTGGTGCCGCGATCTTGGCGGTGTGTGCCGGCTACCAGATCGTCGGCAACAGCTTCACCGTGGGATACCAGGACGAGGTGATCTCCGGGCTCGGTCTACTCGATGTCACGACAACGCGTGGCCCGGTCCGCGCCGTCGGCGAGATCATCAGCCGCTGGAACGGCCGAGATGGTGATGATCAGTGGTTGACAGGTTTCGAGAACCACGGCGGATACACCCGGCTTGGTCCAGGGGTCCAACCTCTTGCGGCTATTGAAATCGGTGTCGGGAACTGCAACGACGGCACTGAGGGCGCAGTTGCCGGCACTGTGATCGGCACGTATCCGCACGGGCCCGTGCTCGCGAGAAACCCGGCGCTCGCTGATCACATACTCGAGCTGGCCTTGGGGCATGAGCTGGAACCGCTGGTTCGCCCAGAGATCACCAAGCTGAGACGGCAGAGACTCGCAAGAGTCCGCAGGTTGCATGCGCGTAACCCACTGCGTGTCCAGAGTGCATAACAGCCCCGGTCCAGCTACGGTCGCCCGATGCAGTCGGAGTCGATGACCAACAACCATTCCGAGATTGTCGTCGTTGGCGGCGGCCACAACGGATTGGTCGCTGCGACCTATCTTGCGAGGGCCGAGCATCAAGTCACAATTCTCGAAGGACGCACCGAGCTCGGCGGGGCTGTCGCCAGCGCAGAGGTCTTTCGGGGAGTAGCGGTTCGGCTCTCACGCTTCTCCTATCTGATTTCCTTGCTGCCGACGTTGATCATCGAGGAGTTGGGACTCCGTCTGGAGTTGCGCTCACGTCAGATACGGTCGTACACGCCGGTCGATGGCAGTGGCCTCCTCATCGAGCGCCAGGATGGTCGATTGACCCGGGACTCGTTCCGCATGCTGACTGGCGGCGAGCGGGAATACCAAGCATGGGCCGCCTTCCAAAGCAGGCTGCACGAGCTGGCCGCGGTGATAGAGCCGACACTGACCCAGCCGCTTCCCGATGTTGATGAGCTGCGGTCCCGCGTCCACCCATACCTCTGGTCATCGGTGGTCGAGCGGCCGCTCGGTGAGTTAGTGGAATCGACTTTCGGCGACGACACCGTACGCGGCCTCACTCTGACCGATGCGCTAATCGGAACGTTCAGCTCGGCGCATGATCCGTCACTGCGGCAGAACCGTTGCTTTCTTTATCACGTGATCGGCAACGGCAGCGGAGAGTGGAAAGTCCCGGTTGGCGGCATGGGAGCGTTGACCGCTGAGCTGGTTCGCATGGCCGAGGATGCAAAGGTTTCCATCCGAACGGGATGCCGGGTGGACATGATCGAGCCCGAGTCCGGGAGTGGTGCGACTCTGCGGCTGGCGGACGGGCAGACGATCACTGCTGAGACGATCTTGGCCAATTGCGCGCCGGCAACTCTGCAGCGGCTCCTCGGGGAACCATACGAGCCACCGGTCGGCAGCCAGACCAAGATCAACATCGTGCTACGCCGACTGCCGCAGTTTCGTTCTGGGATTGAGCCGGCAATCGGCTTCGCCGGCACGCTGCATCTCGGTCAGGGCTATGACCGGTTGCAGCAGGCGTACGAGGATGCCGCGGCCGGTCAGATTCCAGATCCCATGCCATGTGAGGTTTACTGCCATACACTCACCGACGGCTCGATCCTGGATCCAGAGCTACGGGCGGCTGGCTACCACACACTGACACTTTTCGGACTGCATACTCCGCCCGACCTATTCGCCGCAGATCCACACGGCTCCAAGGAACGAGCAAAGGCTGCTGCGCTGCGCTCACTGCAGTCGGTACTTGCCGAACCGCTCGAGCCATGCCTGGCTCTGGACCGGGGTGGCGAACCGTGCATCGAAGTAATGACACCGCTGGATATCGAAGCCGAGCTTGGCATGCCCGGAGGCAACATCTTCCACGGTGATCTGGCGTGGCCGTGGTTGGCCCAGGGTGCGCGCGCGACGACGCCCGCCGAGCGCTGGGGTGTGGCCACTGGTCACCCGGGGATTCTGCTGTGTGGCTCGGGAGCCGTACGCGGAGGGGCGGTCAGCGGTCTCGGTGGCCACAATGCCGCCATGGCGGTACTCGAAGACGACTGATCGCCTGCCGGGTTCGTTTCGCAGCACAGCCGTCAAAACGACCGCCTGCGTCGCTTCCTGAAGGGTCGTTTCGCGTCACAAGCGTGACAACGGCCCGGCGAGAACCGATTTCAGGACTTCCCGCGATTTGCTAGTGTTTCTCTTCGCGCGCCGCTAGCTCAACTGGCAGAGCAGCTGACTCTTAATCAGCGGGTTGGGGGTTCGATTCCCTCGCGGCGCACAAGTCTCCTAATCAGAAGCAGATTGCAAGCTCGAGCATTTGCTCCGCTCCCAGCTTACGAATGTCGTTCGCGCTTCGAATGAAGCCTGAACTCTAGATCTCGATGATTGCCACTGCCGTTCTCTCCATGTCAATTCTCCGTCGGCTCCGTGAGTCGGCGGCACTCACTCAATCCATGGCTTCGGACACTTAAATACGGAGCGTCCTGTCGACCATCCTCATGAGCGCGGCTCACACTCAATGTAGGTGCGGGCGTAGTCGCCCAGGTCGTCGGAGTCGTCCCAGAGATCGCACCACGCCACCGCCCTGCGACCGCGCGTCGCGTCGACCACAGCAGTGGAGACGCACTCGAAAGTGATCAGGACCGGGCACGCATGCGGGCCGTAAGTTGGTGACTGCCGATGTTGATCATGGCTCGGCCAGCCCGTGCGCCAAGTCAGCCTGATAGCAGTATCCCCTAAAAGACATCTGCAATCAGCGCGCAGCGGAGTCAGTTGCTGGGGTGCTGAAGGGTGACCAGTAGGGCTGCGCGGTGCTGAGATCGCGCCCACGCGAAGATTGCCAGGAAGCCGGCAATGAAGGCGGCCGTCCCCATGAGCCCGCCCTCGGCCCCGTAAGGCTGGCCGGTCCACAGTGTCGCTGACGAGTCATCGGCGAGGACGAGCACCGACCCGTATTGTTTTCCCTCGGCTACGATGCCGAACACGAATCCCTGCACGAAATCCCACCCAAAATGCAGGCCGATTGCGAGGGCCAGTTCACCGGTCAGCACATAGCCGGTTCCAAATAGCAAGCCGAAGATCACGATGTTGAACGTACTGAGCCACGTCGCATGCTCATTCGTCGTATGCGCCAGGCCGAAGAAGATTGCTGGAATCACGACAGCGCTGACCATCCCCCACCGCGTTCTGGCGACGCCCTCGGCCAGGTTCTTGATCGGGTATCCGCGATACGACGCCTCCTCCCCAAAAGCTACGGCCGCCGCGGCGACGATTCCGACCAGGATCGTGGCGACAAAGGGCTGGCCAGGGGACCGGGCAAAGCTGCCGGTAACCTTCACCCAGCCCACGGCGATCTCGATGGCGAAAACCCCGAACAGGAGCAGCGCGCCCAGCACCAGTCCGAAGGCAAGGTCGGTCCACCACTTCCGGTTGAAGTGGAACCCGTAGTCGCTCATCTTGCGATGATCGAGCACCCGACTCGCGAGGTACAGCGCGGCGGCGATCAGAACCGCGAACACCAGCGCCCGTACTAAACCCTCATACAGATCTGGGAGGCGCCCCGCCAAACCGGCCCGCACGCGGCCCTCTACCGCCGCCACGACAAGCAGCATCACCAGAAAAACGATCAGACGCCACCCCGCCCGAAGGCGGCGTTCCGGTGCATTCCAGAACAGATTCAGGATTGGACTCACAGTGAGGCTTCCCGTCACCAGCAGTCCTCACAATAGCCGCTCATGCGGCGACATGCGTGTGCCATCAACGGCGCTAGGCACTTGGATTCCGGCGTGCCGAGCGCCCAAGCCACCGGCGCCCATCCCACCGATAGCCGCCGGTTGCCCATGGCCGCAGGCTGACTTAACTCCGGCCGTACGCGGTCGGCGGCGCCGAGTGCCTTGCATGCAACTAAAGCGGTCTCACTCAAACAGCTCTTGAAACTGTTGTTCTGTCTCGGTCAGATCAAGCCGGTTCACCGCTTCAGCGAATCGCAAGTAGGTGTCGACACTGGCAATGACAATCCGTGCATCGATTGTCAGCAACTCGATGCCCACAAGGGAGACGCGGACATAGATATCGATGACCAAGCCCTTGTCTAGGATCGTGTCGATGACATCGGCGAGGCTGCTGGGCGAGGGGCGATCAAGGTATCGGTTGCTGGGTCCACGCTGGGTGACGGTCATTAATTCAAACTCTCAGTCAGACCCGTCGAACGGGTGCCGGATAGCCAGCTGCTTCTTAGCTGACCACCTGCGAGTCTCCTACCCTCCGTGCTTAAGGCTGAGACACCAGATCTTCACGGGGACGACATTTCTTCGGTGTGGGTCCTACGGTCGAGCACTTTCAATCAAGGCGCCTACGACATATCCCCTACTGGCGCGGCAAAGTACCTCAACGGATTGAAAAGGGCCATTTGCTCAATATCCGCCGCTCATTGAGCTTGACCACGATGTATGTGACCAGAAGCCCCACGAAGAACCACAGGACTGCGCGGAGTAAGCCGATGACCATGCCCCCAGCCTAACGCTCGGTGCAGCGCCTCCGGCTCCCAACCGTCTTATCGTTTGTTCTCACCTGAGGATCTATAAGTGACGAGTAGAGCAGCGTTGTAGTGGTGGGTTCCTGCGGCCGCACCTGGGGGCCAGCTTTTCAGCACGCCCATTACCCATCCCCGGTCCGCATATCGCTATGCCGCGAAGACCTATGTCGGAATCTATGCGAGGACATTCCGGCTCACGGACAGGCGGGCCTACTTCTCTCATGTCGGCCTGTCCTGCAGTGGGTCCTCATACTCCATGTTCAGCCGCACCCAGGCCTCTCGCGCCTCATCGGGGCTGAGCAGATAGCGCTCCTCCCGCGGCAGGCTTTGATTGATGAGCCAAGAGCAGGTGCAGTCGCGGTCAGTCGTCTGGCGCGCTCGGCATTGGTCGTGGTGATCGGCAAGAGTCATGATCCTCAGAGCGGTTGTGGGATAGTAGCCCCGCTACGGTAGCGAATGATCAACACTCTTCGCGCCGAAACGACGTTGGACACGCGAGATCAGCGAAGAGGTCGGCATAGGCGCCTAGCAGCTGCTAGAAGGTCGCCTGCAGCTGATCACTGGGCAGCTCGGCGAGCAGCCCAGTGCCCAGGGCCGAAATATCGCCGACCGCTAAGAGGGCCACTATGACGGCGCACTCTCCGGCCGCTACACGGTATGGGTGGCCAGCGGTCTTGTGGAGCGTCACGACCAATGCCCCATTCCCGAGGGGTACTAGGCAGCCTACGCTGGTTGTGACACCGGTTCCGGGCGGTCGCTGGAAGCTCGAGGTGGCGTCGGCTGTGATCTCTTCTTAATCCTTGCCGTACTTGCCGCCAGGATGCAGTTGAGGGCTGTGTCTGGCCCGCTCCATGTCAGCGGAGTTGCATTGCGGGTGGCTGAGACCTTCACCGGATATCGATGAACTAAGCCGGAGGAAAACGAGACCTATGCATGCCAATCTCCCGACTGAGAGAGAAGTAGCCTATTTGCGTTTCAAACCGACTCCCCAAGCTGAGCGCCCGCTATGCGCATCAAGTCACCTCCTGCGGGCCAGCGTCTGAAAGCCCATGCTCTACTAGGGAGACGACCGGATCAGTTAACAGCACATCGCGGAAGGCAGATATGGCGAGCAACGGCAAAGACCTCGATATCCGCGGCGAGCTGGTCAACTTGCTCGTCGAGAAGATCGCCTCCGACCGCAATCCGTCCATCACCATGATGAACCTAGTCGAGGAGCTGCTGGCGCCGGATGACGTCCCCGCATACGCGGAGGTCCTACTCGACAAGGTTCAGAGCGACAGGTACCCGAGCTTGTCCATGATCCACCGGTTAATAGCCCTTACCTCATAGCCTGCCCCGTCGTCGTCCCCTTCCCGGGGCGCTCTTTAGTGCTTCCGGTTGCAATTGCCATCGCCCGACGAACCGCAGACAGCGCAGCTTCACCCACGCGGAATGGGGTCGAGGCCGCTGTGCAGCTTCCGCGCACCGGGTCTGGTGACGGGACTCAACGGGGATCGAGTAGGAGGCGCCCAACACGCGGTGCGGGGTGAAAGATCAACTTCTCAACTTCTCGCAGGGCGGCCAGAACCATTTCCACGCCTTCTGCGGCCGTGAGGACTTTAGCTTTTGAAGGTGTCCTTGACCTTATCGGTGGTAGACCTGCGGCGGTGATAGATACCCGCCACCACCGACACGCCGATCGCGGCGAGCGCCACCTGAATGATCAGCTCAATCCAGTCAATGCCTGGGGTAGCGGCCACGCCCAAAGCCGAGGCGATGGCCGTGCCAACAAGCGCGGCGACGATTCCAACCAGCAGCGTGAGCCAGATGGGAATTTTCTGCCTACCCGGCGCAACGACGCGGCCTAGGACACCGATGACCAACCCAATCACCAGCGCGGTGATGATTCCCGTTACTTCCACTGACACCCTCCATCAACCTGACTGCATAACCATGGTGCCTCGACATCAAAAGCCTTCTGCCCAAGTAGAGGGACTGTCCGAGCAACGGCGAGTGTCCTTGAGCCGGTTCCCTGCGCGTAGATGTGTGGGATGTCGAAAAGCGGCGGACACCCGCCTTGTCCATTATCACGAAGGCCTCGATGCAACTTAACGTGCCCGCGCAGGATTGGGGCTACAGCCGCCAGACGCGAGTTACCAGAGCGCCACTGTGAGCTTGCGCGCAGAACGATTTACGCACCCATGGAGGTAAGTTCAGCAGGAGACTCCAGCTAGCTCCAGGCTATGTGCCGGCACCTAGCTGGAGACCGTCCCCCTTGATCGGCCCCCCACATCTATGGACGCGCTGAATCGCTGAAAAGTCCAGGTCTGGGCGGCGATTTACGCGAAGACAGGAAGATTTACGGAAAATCCTCATCCGTCAGCCCGTCACTTCTTTGTCATCGGCCGCCGGCGCTCAACTCGGCAATGCTGCTCTGGCCTCATCAGACAATCAGCACGTTCGAGCATCCCCTCGTGCTCTGCACTACCAGGCCAGCGACAGAGTGCAAAGGCTGTTACTCCAGGTCCGCCAGCTTCCTCGAGGCCTGCGCGCTCGTCAGGAGTACGGCTGATTTCCGTGTCTTGACTCAAGAAGATGCCTTCACTGACTCTTATGAGGCTGTCGGCCTTGCTTCTTGGTCCGTCGAGGTTCCTCGCCGTGTTGCTCTTCCTTGCCGCCGTTCAGACTCCTTGTCCGGGTTCTCCTCCTCGGCCTTGCCCTTTTTCCTACCGGTCAACCTCCCGACCCTGCCCTTGACGCCGCCTCCGGCCATCTTGGTCGTGTCGCTCACCGTCCCGGCGGTGCCCTTGACCGTCCCGGCGGTGCCCTTGACCGTCCCGGCGGTGCCCTTGACCGTCCCGGCGGAGCCCTTGACCGTCCCGGCGGTGCCCTTGACCCTCTC
>Ga0111539_10005052_pt1 | contig 17138 bp, 15 predicted proteins | sample RhiMethybrSRZTD1_FD_79667 | JGI IMG/M metagenome (GOLD analysis project Ga0111539, IMG submission 79667) | Populus rhizosphere microbial communities from Tennessee, USA - Rhizosphere MetaG P. TD hybrid SRZTD1 (version 2) (version 2) | ecosystem: Host-associated > Plants > Roots > Rhizosphere >... | reverse complement strand
TCGGTGCCGTGCACGTTGGTCTCGATGGTGTGCACCGGCTGTTCGACGATCAGCTTGACGCCGACAGCGGCCGCAAAGTGAAACACGACGTCGCTGCGGTCGACCAGCTCCGCCAGCAATGGCTCGTTGTTGACGGTGTCGATGAAGTACTCGAAGCCGGGGCGTCCCTTGAGGTGGGCGATGTTGTCGATCGAGCCGGTCGACAGGTTGTCGAGGATGAGCACTTCGTGGCCGCTGTCGAGCAGCGCTTCGGTGAGATGGGAGCCGATGAACCCGGCTCCGCCGGTGATTAGCGCTCGCACTCGTCGTGTCCTTCCGTCAGGAGGTTACCGTCCGCGGTTCGAAGGCGTGCACGGCCGCCGCGATCTCGTCGACCTCGTCGCCGGTCAGGCCGGGATGGAGTGGCAGCGAGAGTATCTCGGCGCAGACGCGCGAGGCAACCGGGCACTCGGCGGGATCGAGCGCGGCCAGCGCGCGTTGCTGCGGGATCGGCACCGGATAGTGAATCAGCGTCTCGATGCCGCGCGCGGCCAGATGCGCCTGCAGCGCCGCGCGCGCGCGGTGGCGGACGACGAACAGGTGGTAAACGTGCCCTGGATCGCGTTCCGGCGGCACCTCGACCGAGCTCCCCTCGAGCCGCTCGCGATACCGCTTCGCCAGCGCGCGCCGCCGCTCGGTCCATCCCGCCAGCCGCGCCAGCCGTGCGCCGAGCACCGCCGCCTGCAGATCATCGAGCCGCGAGTTGATGCCGGGCTCGACGTGGTGATAGCGATCGGTCTGGCCGCCGTTTCGCAGCCGCTTCAGCCGTTCTGCGAGGCTGCCGTCGTTGGTGACGATGGCGCCGCCGTCGCCGAGCGCCCCGAGGTTCTTGGTGGGATAGAAGCTGAACGCACCGGCGGCGCCGATGGTGCCGACCGGCCTGCCGCCCGCGGTCGCAAGATGCGCCTGGCAGCAGTCCTCGACGAGCGCCAGGTGGTGTGTCGCGGCCACCGCTTCGATCGCCGTCATGTCGGCTGCCTGCCCGTAGAGGTGGACGGGGAGGATGGCGCGCGTCCTCGGGCCGATCGCCGCTTCGATCTTGCGCGGGTCGATGGTCAGCCGATCGGGATCGATATCCGTGAACACGGGCCGCGCGCCGGCCATCATGATGGCGAGCGCGCTGTAGGCCGCCGACAGCGGCGAAGTAATCACCTCGTCGCCGGGGCCAATCCCGAGCGCGCGCAGGATCAGCGCGATCGCGTCGGTGCCGGTGCCGACGCCGACCGCGTGCGCCGCTCCGGACGCGCTCGCGAATTGCCGCTCGAAGGCGTCGACCTCCGGTCCAAGCACGAACCAGCCGCGCGCGATGACGCGCTCGATCGCCGCGCGCACGTCGGCCGCATCCTCTTTGGGCACCAGCGACATGAAGGGGATGCGCGGCCTGGCCATCACGCCTCGCGCCGCGAACCGGCCGCCGGCGTGGACGACGTCCGCGCCGGCGATTCCACGTACTCGGACCAGTGCTCGCGATAGAACGCGATGGTGCGCGCCAGCCCGTCGCGCAGTCCGACGCTCGGCGCCCAGCCGGTCGTGTTCCGGAAGCGGCTCGAGTCGGCGTAGAAGCTGCCGATGTCGATCGCTTTCTTCTCGGGCGGCCATTCGACGTACTCGACGCGCCCGCTGCCGGCGACCTCGATCAAGAGCGTGGTGAGCTCCTTGTGGCTGATTGGCTCGTCGCCGCCGACGTTGAACACCTCGCCGTTGCAGGAGTCGAGCGCGCCGGCGCGCAGAAAGGCATCCGCCGCATCGTCGACGTAGACGAAGTCGCGCAGCTGCGAGCCGTCGCCGAAGATCTGAATGGTCGCGTTCTCGATCGCCAGGCGGATGAACCAGCCGATGAAGCCCTGGCGGTTGTGCTTCAGCAGCTGCCGCGGCCCGTAGACGTTGGTCAGCCGCAGCGAGCAGGCGCGGACGCCGAAGACGTTGTTGTAGACGAGGTGATAGTACTCGCCCGCCGCCTTGTTGATGCCGTTGACGTCGGTGGGCCGCACCAGGTGATGTTCGGTGACCGGCAGCGAATCGGGGCGGCCGTAGACCTGCCGCGTGCCGGCGAACACGACCTTCACCTTCGGGTTGTGATTGCGGCATGCCTCGAGCACCGTCAACTGGCTGCGGCAGTTGATCTCGAGATCGGTGTACGGATCGCGCATGCTGTCGATGTGGCTCACCTGGCCGGCGAGGCTGAAGATCACGTCGCGATCCCGCACCAGGTAGTTCATCGTCGACTGCTGGCGGATGTCGGCGACGTTGATCCGCAGGCGATCGGCGATGCCGTCGACGTTGAACAGGTTGCCGCCGTAGTCGGGGATCAGCGAGTCGACGAGCAGCACGTCGGCGCCCAGGTCGACCAGCCGCCGCGCCAGGTTGCTGCCGATGAAGCCGAGGCCGCCGGTGATCATCACCGCCCGGCCGCGATAGAACTCGCGGTAGTCGTTCACGTGCGCGGCGTGCTCGGATAGGCGCGATCGGCGGAGTCGGCCGGCGACGCCGGCGGCCGGATGCCGGCGCGGCGATGCTCGCCGCGCACCACCAGCGCGTACCACAGCCGCAGGACGTCGACGCCGGTCTTGACGATGCGCCGGACGTTGAAGAACTGCGACTTGCCGAAGGCGCGATGGTAATGGTGCACCGGCACCTCGACGATCGCGAACCCCGCGTCCTCGATCTTCTTCATCATCTCGAGGCAGATGACGCCGCTGGTCTTGGTCAGGTCGATGCGCTCGAAGATCGTGCGCCGCATCAAGCGGAAGTCGCAGTCGACGTCGCGGACGCTGAGGCCGAACATCAGGCTGACCAGGTGGTGATAGATGCGGCCGATGACGATGCGGTGCAGTGGATCGGATCGGCTGATCTTGTAGCCATTCACCAGGTCGACGCCGGGCGCCATCTTCCCCCACAACGCGGCGAGCTCCGCCGGATCGTATTGCGCGTCGCCGTCGGTGTAGAAGATCAGCTCCTTGGTTGCGGTCCGGAAGCCGGTTTGCAGCGCCCCGCCGTAGCCGCGGTTGTCGAGGTGATGGACGGCCCGAACCTTCGGATAGGTGCGCGCGAGCTCATCGACGATCTCCGGCGTCGCGTCGGCGCTGCCGTCGTTGACCACGATCACTTCGTAGTCGGGCGTCAGATCCGAGGCCGCCTGGACGGCGCGAATCACCATGCTCGCGATGGTGCCGCTGTCGTTGTAGGCCGGGAAGAAGACGCTCAGACCCGAGGGTTTTTCGGGAGCTGACAAGGACATTGGCGAGCCCATTACCATAGCACGAACTGCTCAACGCGCCGGCGACGCCGGCCGCTGCGCGGCGACCAGCCGCCACGGCGTGACCGCCGATTCGAGCAGCACCTTCTTCGACAGCTTCGATTCGCCCAGCCGCCGCTCGACGAAGGTGATCGGCACCTCGGCGAAGCGCAGCCGCGCCGCCGCCGCGGCGTAGAGCATCTCGACCAGGAAGGAATAGCCCTCGGAGGTGAACTCGCCGAGCCGGATCGAGGCCAGCGCCTCGCGCCGCCAGCAGCGATAGCCGCTGGTGCAGTCGCGCGCGCGCAGCCGTGTCACCAGGCGGATATAGCTGTTCGCGAACCGGCTGAGCATCTGCCGCCGCTTCGGCCAGTTGACGACGCCGCCGCCCGGCACGTAGCGCGAGCCGATGACGATGTCGGCGTGGTCGGTCGCCGCGATCAGCGCCGGCAGGTGACGCGGATCGTGCGAGAGGTCGGCGTCCATCTGGCAGATGACGTCACTCTCGGCCGGCCGGGCGAGCGTCTGCAGCATGCCGTCGATGTAGGAGCGGCCGAGGCCGCGCGCGCCGGTGCGGTGCATCACCTCGATCCGGCCCGGGTAGTCGCGCGCCAGCCCGTCGGCGACCGCGCCGGTCGCATCCGGCGATTGATCGTCGACGACGAGCACGCGGACGTTTGGCTGCTGCATCAGCTGCTCGACGAGCACCGGCAGGTTCTCGCGCTCGTTGTAGGTCGGCACGATCACCAGCGCGCGCTTCGCGCGTTCTGCCGTCACGGGCGGCGCCCCTCGAACCGCAGCGAGGAAATCTGCTCCGACACCAGGCCAACCAGCAGAATCACCACGCTCAGCACGATCAGCAGCACCGACGAGTTGGTCACGTGCGACTGCGTGAAGATCGTCCACACGGCGTAAGCGGCGCCGACGAGGAACGCGATCGCGCTGATCGGCAGGAAGAGCCGCAGCGGGCTGAAGATCGTAATCACCTTCAGCAGGATCATGAAGAACTGCACGCCGTCGGGTCCGAGCCTGATCTTCGACACGCCTTCGCGCCGGCCGGCGTTGACCGGCTCGAAGCGCACGCTGTAGCCCGCTTTCATGAACGCCAGCGTCGTCGTGGTCGGCGTCGAGAAGCCGTTCGGCAGCAGGTGCAGGAATTCGAGGAGGCAGTCGCGCCGTGCGGCGCGAAAGCCCGACGTGAGATCCGGAATCGGCTGCTCGGTCAGATAGCTGGCGACCCGGTTGAGGACGGCGTTGCCGAAGCGCCGCGCGCTGTTCGCCTGCGTCGCCGGGGCCCGCGCGCCGACGACGAGATCGTAGGCGTCGAGGTGCGCGACCAGGCGCGCCGCGTCGGCCGCGTGGTGCTGCCCGTCGCCGTCGGCGATCAGCACGAAGGCGCCGGTCGCGTGGCGGATGCCGGTCTTCACCGCCGCGCCGTTGCCCTTGTTGTACGGGTGCCGCACCAGCCGGGCGCCCGCCGCCGCCGCCCGCGCCCCGGTATCGTCGGTCGACCCATCGTCGACGACGATGATCTCGCGCCACGGCGCCGCGGCCTGCAGATCGCGGACGACCGCGCCAATCGAAGTCGCTTCGTTGAAGGCGGGCACGACGATCGAGGTTGCCGCCGGCCCGGAAGCCGCCGCCGCTGCGCCATCGCTCATCCGCGTCAGGTGGCGAACCTGAAGTTGATGATGTCGCCATCCTGCACGATGTACTCCTTGCCCTCGAGCCGCACCTCGCCGTGATCCTTGCAGGCCGCCATCGAGCCGCGCGCCATCAGGTGATCGTAGCTGACCACCTCGGCGCGGATGAACCCGCGCTGGATGTCGCTGTGAATCTCGCCCGCGGCGAGCTGCGCCGGCGTGCCGCGCGGAATCGACCAGGCGCGGCACTCGTCCTCACCTGAGGTGAGGAACGAGATGTAGCCGAGCAGATCGTAGCTGCCGCGGATGACGCGATTGAGGCCCGATTCGGCGAGCCCGAGATCGGCGAGGAAGGCGGCGGCGTCGGCGGCGTCGAGCTGCCCGATCTCGAGCTCGATCTTGCCGCAGACGGCGACCGCGCCGGTGGCGGCGCGTGAGAGAAACCCCGTCAGGCCGGTGGCGGCGGCGGCGCGCTCGATGCCGCCGTCGCCGAGCTGCGATTCATCGAGGTTGATGACGACGAGCAGCGGCTTCGCCGACAGGAACTGGTAGCCGCGCAGCCGTTTGAGATCGTCCCCCTTCAGATCCAGCGCCCGCAGCGGCCGTCCCTCTTCGAGCGCGGTCTTGCACTGCAGGAGCACCTCGCGCTCGCGCTCGAGATCGGCGGTCCGGTTTTTCTTCAGATCCTTCTCGAGACGTTCCAGGCGGCGCTCGACGACGCCGAGGTCGGCGAGGATCAGCTCGTCTTCCATCGCCTGCGCGTCGCGTGCGGGATCGACCGAGCCGGTGGGATGCGGCACGGACGGATCCTGGAAGGCGCGCAGCACGTGGACCAGCGCGTCCGCGTTCTTGTACGCGGCGACGTCGACCAGCGCCTGGGCGCCGCCGGTGCCCGCCGGCATCGCGAGGTCGGTGAATTCGACCGTCGCCGGCGTCTTCTTTCGCGGGTTGTACATCGCGGCCAGCTTGTCGAGTCGGGCGTCGGGCACCTTCGAGATGCCGACGGTCGCTTCGCCCTTGCCGTGCGCGGCGCGGCCCGTTTCCTTGACGCTGGTCATGAGCTGAAAGAGGGTGGACTTGCCGCTGGATCCGAAGCCGATGAGCGCTGCTCTGAGCATGCCGAGCGGCCATCGTACACCGCCGCGTCCGCCCGGTGCCGCGCACCGTGCCGCGCACCGTCTGCGGCACCGAACCTCAGCCTGAGGGCCCCGATCACGGTTCTGTCAGCGGGCGATTAAAAGGCGAAATTTTGGCGTAACTTACTGACGGGTTGGGATTTTGCGATTGACATCCCGACGAGCCGGACCTTAAACTCGCTGTGGAAATTTGTGGCGAAAAGTGGTCCACAAGGCAAGGACTTAGCGTGTTTAGAGGCCACGAGCAGGCCCGTATAGATGACAAGGGCCGACTCAAGGTTCCCAACGTCTTCCGCTCGCTCCTCGAGAGCAAGCACGGGCGCGAGTTGTTCGTCACCAGTCTGACCGGCGAAAACGTCCGCGTCTACCCGATGCCCGTGTGGATCGACATCGAAGAAAAGCTCGGAAAGGCGCCCTCCACCGATCCGTCGAAGCTCCGCTTCCTCGATCGCGTCAATTTCTTCGGCCAGACCACCGAGCTCGACACCCAGGGGCGCATCCTCATTCCCGTCCGCCTGCGCGAGACGGCGACCATGAACGGCGACGTCGACGTGCTCGGCCAATACAACTACCTCGACGTCTGGAATCACGATCGCTTCCTCACCAAGCTGCAGCGCGATCCCTACACCGACGACGACGCGCGGCGGCTGTCGGAGTTCGGCATCTGATGACCGTCCACGTTCCGGTGATGCCCGGCGAGGTCGTCGAGCTGCTGCGACCCGCGGGCGGCGGCCTGTTCGTCGACTGCACCGTCGGCCTCGGCGGCCACTCGCGCGCGCTGCTCGAGGCGGGCGCCGCGCGGATCATCGGCCTCGACCGCGACCTCGACGCGCTGGCGCGCGCGCGCGAAACGCTGGCGCCGTGGGGCGATCGCGTCGAGCTGGTGCACGCCGACTACCGCGCCATCGACGACGTGCTCGATCGACGGCAGATCGATCGCGTCGACGGGGCGCTCGCCGATCTCGGCGTCTCCTCGCTGCAGTTCGACGACCCGGGGCGCGGCTTCAGCTTCCAGCGCGACGAGCCGCTGGACATGCGGATGGATCGCAGCCGCGGCGACACCGCCGCCGACCTGGTGGCGCGGTCGAGCGAACGCGAGCTCGCCGACGCCATCTTTCAGTACGGCGAAGAGCGGTATTCGCGGCGCATCGCCCGGGCGATCGTCGAGGCGCGCGACGAGACGCCGATCGACACCACCGGCCGGCTCGCGACGATCGTCCGGGGCGCGCAGCCACGGCACGGCTACAGCCGCATCGATCCCGCGACGCGGACCTTCCAGGCGCTGCGCATCTGGGTGAACCAGGAGCTCGACGGCCTCGATCGGTTCGTCGAAGCGGCGGCGCGCCGGCTGCGCCGCGGCGCGCGGCTGGTGGTGATCGCGTTTCATTCGCTCGAAGATCGAATCGTCAAGCACACGCTGCGGGCCCTGCAGCAGCGCGAGGGGCTGGTGCGGGTGCTGACCAAGAAGCCGTTGGTGCCGGGCGACGAGGAAGTGGCGCGCAACCCGCGCGCGCGCAGCGCCAAGCTGCGGGCGGCGGAGCGCGCCGCGTAGCGGGCCGCGGGCCCGCGGAGACACCAGCATGGAAGCATTCGAATACGCGATCAAGAAGGACGTCCGGAACAACCCGATCGTCCGCGAGGTCGACGAGGAGCGGCAGCGCGAGCTGTGGAAATCCGTGGGCGTCGCCGGGTTCCTGGTCGTGGTGCTGCTCTTCTCCGCCTGGCAGCACTTCGAGCTGCTGCGGCATGGCTATCAGACCGAGGAGCTGCAGCGGCTGCGTGCCGCCGAGGAGGAGGCCGGCCGCCGGCTGCGGCTCGAGATCGACACGCTGAAATCGCCGCGCCGCATCGAGGCGCTGGCGCTCGAACAGCTGCGGCTGGTCACCCCTTCGCCCGATGAAGCGATCGTCATCGAGCGCGTCCTGCCGGCGGATCCGCCGGGGGCGTCAGTCGTCGCGCGGCGGTAATGGCGGCTTCCGGCGGTCTGGCCTCGTTCGGCGACACCCGCGACCCGTGGCGCGCGACGCTGGCGCAGCGGATCGTCGTGGTGGCGTGGATCATCGGCCTCTGGGTCGCGGGCATCGAGGCGCGCCTCGTCTACCTGACGATTGTCGACAACGCCGATCTGGTCGCGCGCGCCGATCGCCAGCACGAGCGCACGCAGTCGGCGCCGGCCAAGCGCGGCGACATCGTCGACCGCCGCGGCCGCGTGCTGGCGACCAGCGTCGATGCCGACACGATTTACGCCGTGCCGACCGAGATCGACGATCCCAGGAACGCCGTGCAGCAGCTCTGCGAAGCGCTGCGCGACTGCACCGCCAAGGATCGCCAGCTGCTGGTCGAGCGACTGGGCGGGCGCAAGGCGTTCGCCTACGTGCGCCGCCAGGTGGCCCCGGATCAGGCGCAGCGGGTCGCCGCGCTCGATCTCGACGGCGTCGGCTTCACCACCGAAAGCAAACGCTTCTATCCGAACAAGGAGCTCGGCGCGCACCTGCTCGGCTGGGTGGGCATCGACAACACCGGCCTGAGCGGGGTCGAGTACAGCTACGATCCGCAGATTCGCGGCCGGCCGGGCACGATCCTGATCCACACCGACGCCCGGCGCCATGCGTTCAGCCGCTTCGAACGCCCGCCGACGTCCGGCTCCAGCGTCGAGCTGACCATCGATCAGTATCTGCAGCACATTGCCGAGCGCGAGCTGCGGGCCGGGGTGATCGAGAACCACGCCGCCGGCGGATCGGCGATCGTGATGAACCCGCATACCGGCGAGATTCTCGCGATGGCGAACGAGCCGACGTTCAACCCGAACGCCTACCGCGAGGCCGACGACGCCGAGCGGCGCAATCGCGCGGTGCAGGATCTCTACGAGCCGGGCTCGACCTTCAAGATCGTCACCGCGTCGGCGGCGGTCGAGGAGAAGCTGTTCCCGCTCGATCGGCCGATCGACGTCGGCGGCGGGCGGATCCAGATCGGCAACCGCGTCGTGCACGACACCCACGACTACGGCGTGCTGTCGTTCACCGACGTGATCGTCAAATCGAGCAACGTCGGCGCGATCCGCATCGGCTTCGCGCTCGGCTCCCAGCGGCTCAGCGACTACGTGCAGCGCTTCGGCTTCGGCAAGCCGGTGTCGCCCGATTTTCCCGGCGAGAACGGCGGCATCGTCTGGGATCGCGAGAAGTGGACCGAGAGTGCACTCGCCTCGGTGTCGATGGGCTACCAGGTCGGCGTGACGCCGCTGCAGATGGCGGCGGCGGCCAGCGCGATCGCCAACGGTGGCAGCTACGTCGAGCCGCGCGTGGTGCGCGCGATCTACCGCGACAACCGCCGCTTCGCGATTCAGCCCAGGACGCTGCGCCGGATCATCACCCCCGACACCGCCGCGGCGATGACCGCGATCATGGAGCAGGTGGTCGAGCGCGGCACCGCGACGCTGGCGCAGATTCCCGGCTTCACCATCGCCGGCAAGACCGGCACCGCCAACAAGCTGGTCAACGGCCGCTACTCGTGGGACACCTACGCGTCGTTCATCGGCTTCGTGCCGTCGCAGCAGCCGGCCATCACCATCATCGTCGTACTCGATGCGCCGCGCGGCAGGAACGGCCACTTCGGCGGGCCGGTGTCGGCGCCGATCTTCAAGCGGATTGCGGAAGCGACGCTGCGCTATCTCGGGGTCGGACCGACCATCAACCCGCCGGCGCCGGTGCTCGTTGCCACCGACGCGGCGCCGAAAGCCGCGATCGAGGATCCGCCGATCGTCCGGCTGGTCGCCGAAGAGGGCACGATGCCCGATCTCACCGGCATGGCGGCGCGCGAGGCGGTGCGGACGCTGGTCAAGCGCGGACTGAATGCCCGGCTTTCGGGCGACGGCATCGTCGTCGCGCAGGCGCCGGAACCGGGTGCGCCGGTGGCCCCCGCGACCGAGTGCTACCTCGTGCTCGAGCGGCCTTTCGATGCGCCCACGGCAAAGGCGCCGGCGCCGCGCGCGGCGGCGGATCATCGATGACCTGGGCGGAGCTGCACGGCGCATTGCGCGGGCGCGGCCTGATCAGGGCCGACGATGCGCTGCGCGCCGAGGCCTCGGTCGGCGTGGTCAGCGGGATCGCGTACGACTCGCGGACCGTGACGCCGGGGGCGGTGTTCGTCGCCCTCAAGGGCCAGCACGCGGACGGGACCGCGTTTGCGAAGCAGGCGATCGGACGCGGCGCCGCGGCGATCGTTTCCGAGCAGCCGGCGCCGCCCGAGGTGCGCGTGCCGTGGGCGATCGTCGAAGACGCGCGCCGCGCGCTCGCCGTGCTGGCGGCCGCGTTCTACCGCGAGCCGAGCGGCGAGATGCGGGTGGTCGGCATCACCGGCACCAATGGCAAGACGACGACCGCGTACCTGGTCGCGGCGCTGTTCGAAGCGGCAGGGGTCCAGTGCGGGCTGCTGGGGACGGTCGGCTACCGGATCGGTCCCGGCGAGGGCGGCACGCGCGAAGCGGCGCGGACGACGCCCGAAGCGCCCGACCTGCAGGCGCTGCTGCGCGAGATGGTCGATCGCGGCTGCGGCGCCTGCGCGATGGAAGTCTCCTCGCACGCGCTGTCGCTGCACCGGGTCGACACGATGCAGTTCGCCGCCGGGGTCTTCACCAACCTGACGCGCGATCACCTCGACTTTCATGCCGACATGGACGACTACTTCCGCGCCAAGCGGAAGCTGTTCGAGATGCTGCCGCGCGACGCGCCGAGCGTGATCAACGTCGACGACCCGCGCGGCGCGTCGCTCGTCGATGCCGGCGGCAAGCCGCTGACCTACGCCATCAACCGCCCGGCGGACGTGACGCCGGGCCAGTTGTCCTACTCGCTTCAGGGCCTCGACTTCGAGGTGCGCACTCCGGCCGGCGCGGTGCGCGTGCGCTCGAAGCTGGTCGGCCGGCCCAACGTCTACAACATCCTCGCCGCAGTGGCGACGGCGGTCGCCCTGGCGCTGCCGATCGACGCGATCGAGCGCGGCCTGCAGTCGCTGGATCGCGTGCCGGGACGGTTCCAGGTGGTGTCGAGCGCCGGCGATCGCGTCACCGTCGTCGTCGACTACGCGCACACCGACGACGCGCTGCGCAACCTGCTCGAGACGGCGCGGCCGCTGGCGACCGGCCGGCTGATCACGGTGTTCGGCTGCGGCGGCGATCGCGATCGCACCAAGCGGCCGCTGATGGGCGCGGTCGCCTCGCGCCTCAGCGATCTCATCGTCATCACCTCCGACAACCCGCGCAGCGAGGATCCGGGCCGGATCATCGAAGAGGTGCGGCGCGGCATCACCGCCGACACCGTTCGCGAAGGGACGCCGCGGCCGCTGGCGATCGCCGACCGGCGCGACGCCATCGTCAAGGCGATCGAGCTGGCACGGCCCGGCGACGTCGTGTTGATTGCGGGGAAGGGGCACGAGAAGTATCAGGCGATCGGCAATCGAGTGCTGCCGTTCGACGACGTCGCGGTCGCACGCGAAGCGCTGGGACGCCGTGTGGTGTCATGACGCCGCTGCCGCTGAGGGCGGCGTGGGTCGCCGCGCGGATGGCGGGCACGCTCGCCGTCGGGGAAGGATCGACGGAGTTTGGCGACGTGTCGATCGACACGCGAACGCTGAAGCCCGGCGATCTGTTCATCGCCATCCGCGGTGAGCGGTTCGACGGCAGCGAGTTCGCGGGCAACGCCATCGACGCGGGAGCCGCAGGCGTCGTCGTTCCCCGAGGCTGGTCGCAGGGGGCGGGCAGGACGCGGGCGGCGCGCGCCGCGGTGATCGAGGTCGACGACACGACCTCGGCGCTGCAGCAGTTCGCGCAGGCAATTCGCCGCGAATCGGGCACGAAGGTGGTCGCGATCACCGGCAGCGCCGGGAAGACGACGACCAAGGAAGTGACGAGCGAGTTTCTCGGCCTGCGGCACCGCGTGGTGCGCAACCGCGGAAACTTCAACAACCACATCGGGCTGCCGCTGTCGCTCGTCGAGCTGAGGCAGCGGCCGGAGATTGCGGTCGTCGAGCTGGGGATGAATCACGCCGGAGAAATCAGCACGCTGGTGCGGATCGCCGAGCCCGAGGTCCGGGTGTGGACCAACGTCGGCGAGGCGCACGTCGGCTTCTTCGCGTCGGTCGACGCGATTGCCGACGCGAAGGCGGAGATTCTCGAAGGCGCCGACGCCGCGACCGTGCTGGTCGCGAACGCCGACGATGCGCGGATCATCCTGCGGACCACGTCCTTCCGGGGCCGGACGGTCACCTTCGGCGTCGAGCGCGATGCCGACGTCCGCGCGACCGACATCGAGGATCGCGGGATCGAAGGGACGAGCGCGCGGGTGACGACGCCGCGCGGCGAGGTCGGGATCAGCACGCCGCTCGTCGGCCGCGCCAACCTCGCCAACATCCTCGCGGCGACGGCGGTGGCGCTCGAGTTCGACGTGCCGCTCGCCGACATCGCCGCCAAGGCCGGCGAGCTTCGGCCGGCGTCGCATCGCGGCGAAGTCGTGCGGCTGGCCAGTGGCGTGACCGTGATCGACGACAGCTACAACGCCAACCCGACGGCGACCCGGCGGGCGCTCGACGTGCTCGCCGGCGCGCGCGCGACACGGCGCATCGCGGTCGTCGGCGAGATGCTGGAGCTCGGCGATCATGCCATCGGCCTGCACGAAGGAGTGGGCCGCGCCGCGGCGCAGGCCGGCGTCGATACGTTGATCGTCGTCGGCGGCCCGGCGGCGTCGGCGCTGGCGCAGGCGGCGGTGGCGGCGGGCATGCCGGCGGCGAAGGTCCGGTATTTCGCCACGAGCGACGAGGCCGCCGACTTCGTCGTCACGCTGGTGCAGGCCGGCGATGTCCTCCTGGTGAAGGGATCGCGCGGCGTCAAGACCGACCGTGTGGTCGAGCGGCTCAAGGCGGAGCGCGGCTGATGCTGTATCACCTGCTCTATCCATTTCACCTGCAGCTGTCGGTGCTGAACGTCACCCGCTACATCACGTTCCGCACCGCGGCGGCGACGCTGTCGGCGCTCGCCATCAGCCTGGTCTTCGGCCCCTGGCTGATTCGCAAGCTGCGTGAATTCCAGATCGGCCAGGTGATCCGCGCCGAGGGACCGCAGACGCACCGGCCGAAGGCCGGCACGCCGACGATGGGCGGGCTGCTGATCCTGACGGCGGCGCTGGTGCCGACGATTCTCTGGGCCGATCTGACCAACGTCTACATCTGGATCGCGGTGCTGACGACGATGGGCTTCGGCGCGATTGGCTTTGCGGACGACTATCTCAAGATCGTTCGCCGCTCGCACCACGGTCTGCTGCCGCGCTACAAGATGGGCTTTCAGATTCTCATCGGGCTGGCGGTCGGCGTCGTGCTGCTGGTGCTGCAGCAGGAGAGCCTGTACAACACGCGGCTCGTCTTCCCGTTCTTCAAGCGCATCATCCCCGACCTGGGCTACTGGTATCTGCTGTTCGCGGTGTTCGTCCTCGTCTCCGAGTCGAACGCCGTCAACCTCACCGACGGCCTCGACGGGCTGGCGATCAGCGTGTTCGCGATCGCGGCCGCGGCGTACACCGCGCTCGCCTATGTGACCGGCCACCGCGTCTTCGCCGAGTACCTGCTCCTCGTGCGCTTTCCGCAGGCGGCGGAGCTGACGGTGTTCTGCGGCGCGCTGGTCGGCGCCTCGCTCGGGTTCCTCTGGTACAACTCGTACCCCGCCGAGATCTTCATGGGCGACGTCGGCTCGCTCGCGCTTGGCGCCGCGCTCGGCATCGTCGCGATTCTGATCAAGCAGGAGCTGCTGCTGCCGATCGTCGGCGGCGTGTTCCTGCTCGAAGCGGCGTCGGTGGTACTCCAGGTCAGCTACTTCAAGGCGACGAAAGGGCAGCGGCTGTTCCGCATGGCGCCGCTGCACCATCACTTCGAGTTGATTGGGTGGAGCGAACCGAAGGTGATTACGCGGTTCGTGATCGTCGGGATCATCTTCGCGCTGACGAGCCTGGCGACGTTGAAGCTTCGGTGACGAAGACGGGGCTGGGGACTGGGGGCTGGGGGCTGGCTGAATGCCGAAGGGAGCTGGTGGCATTGGACGTCCGAGGTAAGCGAGTGACCGTGGTCGGGGCAGCAAGAAGCGGCATCGCTGCCGCGGAGCTGCTCGCGCGCCGGGGCGCGCTGGTCACGCTGTCGGAGGCGCGGGCCGATGTGCCCGAGGCGGAACCGCTCGCGCCGCTCGGCGTCCGCCTGGAGCTGGGCGGCCACCAGACGGCGACGTTCACCGAGGCCGATCTCGTCGTGCTCAGCCCCGGCGTGCCGCCGGAATCGCCGGTCGTCCAGGCCGCCCGCGATCGAGGCATTCCGGTGATCGCGGAGATCGAGCTCGCGTCGCGGTGGCTGCAGGGCCGGGTCATCGCCATCACCGGCACGAAAGGCAAGTCGACGACCACCGCCCTGACCGGGCGGATGCTCGAAGCGGCAGGCTTCAAGGTGACGGTCGGCGGCAACATCGGGGCGCCGCTGAGCGCGCAGGTGTCGCAGTCGACGCCCGACACCTTTCACGTCGTCGAAGCCAGCAGCTTCCAGCTGGAGCAGATCGACACGTTCCGCCCGTGGATCGCCGTCATGCTCAACTTCTCGCCCGATCATCTCGATCGGCACCCGACGGTTGAGTCGTACGCAGCGGCGAAGGCGCGGATTTTCGAGAACCAGGACGCCCGCGACTTCGCGGTGATCAACGCCGACGACCCGGCGGTGCTCGAGCTGGCGCGGCGCGGCCGCGCAGCGGCGCGCCTCTTCGCCCGAAGCGGGGCGATTGATCGCGGCACAGTCGTCGAAGGTGGCTGGATCGTCGATCGCCAGAGGGATACGACCTCTCGGCTCGTACCCCTGACCGCCATTCACCTGCTCGGCCCGCACCTGGTGAACGACGTCATGGCTGCGGCGACCGTCGGCGCGATTGCCGGCGCGGCGCCGGCGGCGATGACCGCCGCGGTCGACGGCTTCCGCGGCCTCGAGCACGCGATGGAGCTCGTCGGCGAGCGTCAGGGCGTGCGCTTCGTCAACGACTCGAAAGCGACCAACGTCGAGTCGGCCCTGCGCTCGATCGAGAGCTTCGATCGCGATCTGGTGCCGATCATCGGCGGCAAGTTCAAGGGGGGCGACCTGCGCCTGCTGCGCGAGCCGCTCCGGCAGCGCGCCAAGGCAGTCGTGGCGATCGGCGAAGCGCGACCGCTGGTCACCGAGGCGCTGGCCGATCTCGTGCCGGTGCAGGAGGCCGCGACGCTTCGCGACGCGGTCGAGCGCGCGTTCGAGCTGGCAAAGCCGTCGGGTGTGGTGCTTCTGGCGCCCGCGTGCGCGAGCTTCGACATGTTCCGCGACTACGCCGACCGCGGACGACAGTTCAAGGAGGAGGTGGGACGGTTGAGTGAGCGGTGAGCAGTCGTCAGTCGGTTCTTGCGGTGGAGGATTGGCTGCTGGGAACCCGCGCTGCCCCGGCGCGGGAAGCTGATGCCTCTTCCCGAAAGCCGACTGATGACTGCTGACCGCTCACGACGATCCTAATCCCGTACCGGCGGATGTTTCGGGCGAAGTGGGAATGAACTTTAGGCGGCTCTGAAGGGCCGCTCCAGACGATGGCGAGAAAACTCAAGTCGGACAAGGTGCTGTTCATCACGACCATCCTGCTGGTCGCGTTGAGCGTGGTCATGGTCTACAGCGCGTCGGCTGCGGTCGCGCTGGATCGCTACGGCCGCGCTTCGCGCTTCCTGATCACCCAGGGAATGTGGGCCGCTCTGGGCATCGCCATGCTGTACGTCGTCATGCGGATCGACTACCGGTTCTATCGCGAGCCGGTCTTCATCTGGACCTGCCTGGCGCTGGTGTCGCTGGCGCTGGTGGGCTTGTTTTTTCGCCCCCCGGTCAACGGCGCCCGGCGGTGGCTCGGCGTCGGCGGCATCGGCGTCCAGCCATCCGAGCTGGCGAAGCTGGCGGCCATCTTCTTCATCGCCGCCCACCTCGAGCGCCGCGGCCGCCGGATCGACGACCTCGCTTACGGGGTGCTGCCGGTCGCCATTGTCGTGCTGGGCCTCGTCGGCCTGATTCTGCCGGAGCCGGACTTCGGCACGTCGATGTCGCTGCTGCTGATCGCCTCGGTCATGGTGTTCGCCGCCGGGTTGAACTACAGCTACATCGCCGGCGCCGCGCTGCTCGCGCTGCCGGCGCTCTACATCGCGGTGATGGGGTCGCCCTATCGCCGCCGCCGCACGCTCGCCTTCCTCAACCCCTGGGAAGACCCGCTCGGCGACGGCTTCCAGATCATCCAGTCGCTCATCGCCGTCGGCACCGGCGGCGTGTGGGGCAAGGGGCTGATGAACGGCGTGCAGAAGCTCTTCTACCTGCCGGAGCCGCACACCGACTTCATCTACTCGGTGATCGCCGAGGAGCTCGGGCTGATTGGTGCGACCGCCGTCGTGCTGTGCTTCTGCGTCATGACCTGGCGCGGCCTGCGGATCGCGGTCAGCGCCGCGGATCCGTTCGGGGGCTACCTGGCGCTCGGCTTGACGACGATGGTGGCGGCGCAGGCGTTCGTCAACATCAGCGTCGTGCTCGGGCTGATGCCGACCAAGGGCCTGCCGCTGCCGTTTGTCAGCGCCGGCGGATCGTCGCTCCTCATCAATCTCGTCGGGATGGGGATTCTCTTGAACGTGTCGCAGCACACGTCTTCAGCGGAGGCATGACGCCTCCCGCGGGTGTGCATGGCTGTACGCATGGTCATTGCCGGTGGCGGCACCGGGGGGCATCTCTATCCGGGCATCGCGGTGGCCCGCGAGCTGCTGTCGCGCCACCCGGACGCGATGGTGTCGTTCGTGGGCACGGCGCAGGGGATCGAGGCGCGCGTGATCCCGCGCGAGGGATTTCAGCTGGACCTGATTCGCAGCAGCGGCGTGAAGGGGAAATCGATTGCCGGCCGCGTGCGCGGCGCGCTGCTGGTGCCGGTGAGCCTCGCCGATGCCTGGCGCATCGTGACGGCGCGACGGCCGTCGCTGGTCGTCGGCGTCGGCGGCTACAGCTCCGGCCCGGTGGTGATGATGGCGGCGGCGCGCG
>Ga0111539_10005051_pt1 | contig 17141 bp, 18 predicted proteins | sample RhiMethybrSRZTD1_FD_79667 | JGI IMG/M metagenome (GOLD analysis project Ga0111539, IMG submission 79667) | Populus rhizosphere microbial communities from Tennessee, USA - Rhizosphere MetaG P. TD hybrid SRZTD1 (version 2) (version 2) | ecosystem: Host-associated > Plants > Roots > Rhizosphere >... | reverse complement strand
ATTGATGTTACATATCTTTCTTTATACTTTCGATTCAATTTTAATGTATATACATATTATATATATTATATATACATTTCAATTTTTTATTTAATTTATTAGAGTCTGGAGGAGAAAGGAGGAGGGGTCTAATATATAAACTGTTAGTTATTAGAAATTTATATCTGTTATTACATTACATTAAATACGCTTATAATTCGTAATGTTTATATATGTACTTGTATAAATATACTGTAAGAATTAAAATGTTAAGAACATTTGATAACAAAGGAGAATTAAGAAAAGCAATCAATAAAATCTTGAATGAGTTCCAAACAGGTAACATAGTAGAAAGTTTGTCTAAATCTTATTTGAAAAGCACTAATATCCCATCGGATAAATGGAGTTTAACAAATAAGATTTTAATGCTAATTGCAGGGACTAATGATGCAAGATCTTATAATGCTTGGAGAGATGCAGGACGACAAGTTCAAGCAGGAGTTAAAGCGTTTTATATTTCAGCTCCTATGAAAAAGGAAATTGAAGAATTTAACAAAGAGACTAATCAATATGAGAAAAAAGAAATAACAATAGGATTTAGACCACAACCTGAATATAGATATGAAGATACTTTAGGTCAAGAAATCGAATACACTGAAAAATTAGCAGAATTACCAACATACAAAGAAATTGCTAAGGGATTAGGATTATCAGTTAAAACAGCAAAAAGCGTAATAGGTGAATACGGATCTTATAGTTCTGTTTTAAAGGAAATTAAAATTTGTACTCCAAATGTAAAGACATTCTTTCATGAATTAGCACATGCAGCACATGACATTTATTTGGCAAATAACGGAAAGAAATTAGAAGATTTAGACAAGAAACATAAAGAAGTAGTAGCAGAATTTTCTGGCTTAGTTTTGACTAGAATGTATGGATATGAAGCAAATGGAGATCTAGGTTATACATTAGCATATTTGAAAAGTTGGACAGACACAAATGATAATGATAAAGTATATCATGCAGTAACAGAATTAATCAAAGAAATTGAACAAGTCTTAAACATAGTAATAAAATCTCAAAAGGTCACAAAATCAAAACCAAAATCTGTAAAGAAACAACAAGTAATAGAGGTAAGAACTAAATAAATGACCAAACATAAACAAAAGTTAAAGACTCCTAATCTTTCACATCTTCGTTTTTCTTGGTGTGATCATGTGAAAGATTCAATTAAAGACATTGAAAAATTAGGATATACCGTTTCTATTGAATATGAAAAAAATAAAGATAAGAAAGATGATTTAATTAAAGGATTTTACATTGTAAAATTAAATGGAAGTTATATAACATGTTTGGCTTTACCTTATGAAAAATTCGATAAATTCTTAAGGCTTAATGATAAACTAGAAACTATTTATAGAACATTATTCTATGTAAAAAATCAGTGTTAAGAATTAAAATGTTAGAATTGAATAAGAAAAATCTATTTTTGGTAGTTGCTACAAGTGCATTATTAACGGTTTGGGTAAATGAAACGATATTAGCAGAACCGGAAGAAATGCAAGAAGATCATCCAGAATTTTTATCTGGAGTAGATAATGTTACTGATGTTAATTTCGGCAATCTGTCTAAATTTACAGAACAAAATGCAACATTAGTTTCAAATGATGAATCTAAATATAAGAAATATCCAAATGTTGAATATGCTATTTTGAAATATCCTCCTTATAATGAGAACATAACTCGAGTACTTACATTACAGATTAATTTTTCTACGGAAAATGGAGGAACATTTGACTTAGAAGATCTTATCAAAAATGGATATTATATTAATGCATTAATTAAAAGCGATAGATATGTAGATTTTAAGAAATTTTCTTTTGCTGATATTGTATTCAATAAACATAAGTTACCAATTCTTATAATTGATAATGGTACAAATAAACCTGATTTTGGAAAGTTTCAAAAAAGGTCAGAATATAAAACACATTATAATGAAGATGATGGGGGCGATTTTCGTATAGATGTTTGGGTCAATAATTTTGATGATAGATTCGAAAAGGCTACTTATCCAATATCAAGAAATGCTACTTTTGATAGTGTAGACATAACGGAACTTATTAAATATGTATGGCAAGATAATGAAAAAGAAGGAAATCATTTAGATTCAGAAGGAATGAGTAATATCAATAATGGTGAAGAAGAAGAAAATGAGGATGCAAAATATTCCTAATATAGTTGGTAACATATTCCGAATATTTTCTGTTATCTTTATATTATTTTTATTTGGAGTAACAGTTTATGAAGTAAATTATAATGATCCTGTAATGGATGATAAAAAATATAATAAATATTTGAGTGAAAGATATAGTAATTTTGGTCTGTTTAGTAGTGGTACTTCTAATATGTTACCTGATACATATCAAAATTCAATTCTCAATTCTTTGTATTAATTTATCCGTTATTGTTTCTATTAGATCCATTTTTTCGTGTCTATCTTCTAGATGTTCATTAATTGATTTTTCTAATTCTTCTTTTTGATATATTCCAAATTCACAATTGTACCCACAATCACAAGTAAAAGAATATGTGTCCTCAGTACAATCTGAGAAGTTTTTCTTATTTCTCCCGATTTGCATATCTATTCCTAATAATAATAAAATAATTTGTTAGGAACTATTAGACATTTTTTCGTGATACTTAGCAGTAAATCCGTTTGTATATGGTTGTAAGTTTCTAAGATAATGTTGGTTAAGTGTCCAAAACATTTTACTTGTATTTTGAATCATCTTCTTTAATTTCTTGGCATATGGTAAGTTCTCAGTGATATGTTCTTTAGTTAATTTTCTTTGTGTTTCTACAAGTTTCCCTTTTTTATCGTAATATTTAGCAGGTACTTTTGATCTAGAACATGCTGCACCTTCTGTATATTGTTCGCTTATCTCTAATAGTTCAATCCATCCTATAGCATCCCTTCTATATTTTAAATTGATGTATGGTTTTATAAACATATTAATTCCCTTTACAAATTCTAGGAATTGATCAAATGATTCTGTATATTGTTTATGTATTTTGGGATCATATTCTGGATATTTTAACAAGATGTTATGATATTTTCTAAAGTTCTTTGATGATATTTTAAGTTCCTGTTCTATCTCTTTTATTTTATTTGCCATATGATTTACAAATGGAAGTTTTTCTCTTGGTGAATCTATTTTATTATATAAAATTTCTGATGTTAATGTATCTTTATGTTCTGGAATTTCATCATCAATTTCTGCTTCTGCTTCTTCTTCTTGATCTTCTTCGGGATAATCTTTTTCTACTTCATCTTCTGGATCTGGAACATTGTTACCATCTTGGGGAACATTTGCAGGTTTCTTTATTTCGGTCTGTTGCTGCTGTTGCTGTTGCTGCTGTTGAATAACTAATTTTCTATTATTAATATCTTGAATAACTTTATTATATATTTGAATTGTCTGATCTTTTAGTCTATTAAGTTCTTCTTCTGTAAAATGATATGTGACTAGATCGTTATTACAATCTAATAACTTATTGGATAAATCTTTTTTATATGCTGATAAATCTTTTAGAACATTGTTACAGTAGATAACTGAACTATTCAGATTTTTCAATTCATTTTGTGCCTGTTTTACTTCATCAATAGTTTTTGGTTTACTCTTGATGTTAGAATATCCTAATGGTTTTAAGATTCTAAATATGTATGATTCAGTTATTGATATGTTATTGTTGTTTATAATCGAAATAATTATAGATGCTATTGATGTTTTCATCATATCAAAAGTTCCAGTTTCTAAGAAATTATTCTTTAAGATCTCTGCAAGTTTTAAAATAAAAACCTTCTTTTCAATTTCTGCCTTATTAAGGACTTCATTAAATTCTGAAAATTCTTTTATTGCCTGTTGTATTTGTGAATCATATTTTTCTATTAAATTAATTTGTTCTGATCGCTGCAATTTGCTAATAAAAAAAATATTAAATTTGTATATATATTTGAGGTTATTATGTTTTACAATTTCGGTTTATTATGCTACTTGATCAGATTTTGGGATTCTAAGTTTATTAGTATCTTTGGACACATAAATAATTCTTCTTGCTAGTTCTCTTTTTAGAGGACAAGTACATGATGAATAATCTTTTTTGACTTCATGGAATCGCTTTAATCCCTGATCGTAATTATCCCATATTTCTAGAATCTGTACTGTTGTATGCGTTGGATCTTGTGGATCTAGTATCATATATATCGGTTCACTAGACATATTAATATTAAATATAATAAAATTGGGTAGTCTTATTTAAGGACTACCCAACAGAATTAAAATGCAGAACGTTTAGGTAGCGAACTACATACTAGATATGAAAGGTAACTTAATTTATATGAACTATTATAATTTCTTTTGCCTTATATTTTCAATATTTGGTGACAAGTTGACACCAAATTTAAAAGCAGATACTAGATGATCAAGTGTCCTATAATATCGATATGGATATGCTGTTTTTATTTTCTTATTCATAAAATTTTCTTGTTCGATTAATAATTGATCTCTTTTTCTCATAGGGTCAAAATTCAAATGAAATTTTATATCTCCTAGATAGTCACATGTTACATTATTAATAATTTTTCCATAAGTATTATTCATTCTTAGAAATGTAGGATTATCCCATAAAATTGTGTGAATAACAATTTTTCTTTTAATAGTTTTTTTGTTTCTATCTTTTCCTTTTCTACTAAAGTACCAACTAGCTCCAACATATTGATTATCATATAATGGTAAAAGTTCTAAGAATGTGGAGCTATTTTCTAACTGATCATATGGTACTTCTCTATTAAATGAACTTGTGGATTTTGCTTCTATTGCAAATAAATTATTTTTATATGTGACCATAACATCAGGTAATGATGTTGATGATGGAGCTAATCTTTTAGATTTAAAGCCTTTTTGTTCGTTAAAAAAATCCTGTATTTTAATTTCAAAAGCATATCCCTTATTTTTTGCGTAACCCAATAAATTACTAAAAAATGGTTAAGTATTTAATTATTAATCTTGTCTGCTTCTTCTTCTTCTTTACTTGAATATGGTTCTATATGTGGTTTATTTGTTGCTTCTTTCATTTGGTTACTTACTGCTATTTTAGTAATTTCATGTATATTTTTCAAGTTATCATTTAGAAAATTATTAATCTTTGTTAATTGTTCTTCAATATTATCATAAGATGTTTTCATCTTTCTTATTTGTTCTTTAATAAACTCTATATCTTGTACTGTAACTACTAGGCTACTATTATTTGTGTCCATATATTTATTGTCTGCATATTTTGCATTACTATTACTACTTGATTGCTGTGAATTAAAAGATCCTCCTCCACTTGCTTTATTCTTATTGTAATCAGAATTTGGACAATTATGTAATTCTGTTACATTTCCAACTTGATCGACTTCAAAAGGCTTATACTTTCCTTCATCTAATTGTACGGTGATTAATTTCTTGCATCCGTTTCTACATGGTTGTATTTTCATGTTAATAGTATAGAATAATTACATATATTTAAAAATATAATTAATAATTATAAATAAGATAAAGAAAGAAAGATTAAGAGGATTTAAATGCTCTTATTAGATCCTTTTCTGTATAAATTAATCTTTGATCACATTCAATAGTTTCGTTATCTACGTCAATATTATATTTAACTTCTGTAAAGACTTTTGCTGTCTTTCCTAGTAACGTAATTTCTTGTTCTTCTTTCCTCTTTTTTTGTACTTCTTTTATGATTCTATTTAACTTCTTAATAATTGCATCTGGATTTTCTCTTATCTTTTGTTCTTGTGCTTGTTCTTGTGTACCTAATGGTAATTGATCTTGATCCCCTACTCCTCCTCCTGTTGTTATATTATCTGTCTGTGAATCTGGCTCATAATCATCTTCTGATCCTTCTGATCCTCTTTTAATTGATTTTTCTTTATTATCTCGTCCAGTACTTACATATTTCGGATCTTTAAGTTCTGGAGGAGTATATCTTTCTACTGATCGGACACTAACACCCATCAACATTGCAACGATTTGTTTTGCTTCTTCTTTTTGGAAACCATCTTCTACTGCTTGTGTCATTAAATTAGCAACTTTTTCCTGTGTGCTAACCCATGTCCTTCTAGATTCTATAATAAGTTTCTGTAATGGTTGAGAAAGGTCACGATTAAACTTGTTCTTGATAATGTCTATTAAATCTGCATCGGATACTGCTACTATGTTATTATTGCTTGTATTATTATTATTGTTCAATTCTTGGTCACTTTGTTGTTTATTTGCTTTTGACATTCTAAGTTATAGAAAATGACAAATATTAATACATTTCTTTCCTAAAACATTAAAGGAATAAATATAGGGAAAACTTTTCTTTATTGTTTTAATGGCAATATTAACTTCTTCTGAGATTATGAAACAGAAAGGAATTGGGAATATTGAGATAAACCCTTTTTCATTAGATCAGTTAAATATTAACTCTTATGATGTAACCTTATTTCCAGAACTTAAAGTGTATATTTCAGATATTATTGATCCGAAAGATCCTGAGACTCTTAGGACTAGAGTTATTAAGATTCCAGAAGATGGTTTCATATTAGAAGCAGGACAATGTTATCTTGCTAGAACTAACGAATATACTTATACACATAATTTTGTTCCTATTTTACAGGGTAAATCATCAACAGGTAGAATATTTTTATCAGTACATCAAACAGCAGGATATGGTGATATTGGATTTAGGGGATATTGGACACTTAATCTATTACCACATAAAACAGTAAGAATTTATCCAAATATGAAAATCGGACAAATAGAATACCATACAATAGAAGGAGAAATTGGTACACGTTATCATGGTAAGTATCAAAATAGTGATCAGATAGAAGAATCAAAGATTAATCAAGACTTTCCAACTAATCCGTTATTTGTTACTGCTGATAAACAAAAAATATTAGATACTATGAAACGAGAAAATGATGAAACTATTCAAGTACCATGGGTAACTGCTGAAAATACTAAACCCAAAACTAAAAAGGTCACAAAATCAAAATCTAAGAAGAAAGAGAAAGAATCATTAGATAGTCAACCATAATTCCTCTTTTTGTGTCTCATTTGTTATTAATTCATGATCTTTATATGGTTCAAGTCCTAGATCTGTTAGATAAGAATCTATAAAGTCAATAAATACCATGCCTTCAATTGTAATATTATATTTTGGTTTGGTATATTCATTTGATGAATTACGTATCTTTTCAGATACTACATATTTCTTTTGAACTAATAGAGTGATTAATTCCCTGCTGAATCTAGAATTAATAAGTTTAAGTTCTCTATCTGAGACATTAGGATTATTTAATATCTTTTTTAGGATCTTGTAAGATAGAAATAACATATAAAATCTTTTGTTACTTTGTTTCCTGTTATTATTCTTAGAATTATCTATCTTTAGTTTCATTAAATCCTTAAAAGACATATTTCCGTTATACCATTGTTATTGTTTTCATAAATATAATAAATCTATTGTTGTAAAAAAATAATAATTATAAAATTGGTGTCAAGTTGTCACCAATTTATTTTATTTGGGTATTCCATACCTCATATCCCAAACTGTACTAGATCCGGTATTTGCTCTTGTCCATACTGTATGACATTTGATATATGGAGCTGCTTCTATTTCTTTTGTGTCTATTTTTCCTTGTGGTACTCCTGTTGGTTTCCAATCTGCTTTCTTCCATACTCTATTAGTCATTACAGGAATAAAGTTACCATTTGATTCAAACTTAACCCAAACATTTAGAGTTGTTTCTTTTGTATTTGGATCTCCTTTAACTCTTGCAAACCATTCATATTCTTGTCCTTTTTTAAGTGTCAAACCGTTTGGATACTTTTGTGATACTTCTTTACCCTGTACATTGTGATAATATTCTTGTTTCGATTGACATTCATTTGCATGTAATGAAAATCCGAAACCTCCAAATACATATTTTCCATCATATTCACGTCCATCAGATCCATGATTACCTACTTTAATGGATAAGTTCTCTCCATTAAGAATAAATTTAGATCCGAATACTCCATCATAACCAAAGTTAGGTAACTTTTCTACTGCTTTATTATTGACCCTATGATAGTCCCAATAAATTCTTCCGTTTCCTCCTCCTGTATCTATTACTAGTCTTTTATTCACAATTTGATGATTCTTAGCTCCTGAAGCTCCAGAAGGTAACATAACTTCATCAACATTTTCGCTTGATGGGACTTTACCTGTTTTTGTGTCTAGAGTTGGTTTAGATGTATAATGCCAAACTGCATCAACTGGATCATTAGGATTCTGAGGAGGTTGTGTATCATCAGGGACACATTTACCTTGTGTATGATCATATATTTGTCCTGCTGGACATGTTGGCGTTTGGTCTACTTTTCTTTTTACTTTTGTTGATGATGTGTCCTTTTGTCCTGCTGCATTTCCTATTTCTAATTCAAAATTGAATGAATTATTTGTGTCTGGAAATACAAACTGTTTCTTTAGTTTTACTGTTGATCCTCCTTCTAATACATCTTCTAAGGTTACTTTTTCTATGTCTGTATCTACCTGTTTTATGTTCCAATTTTCTATTTCATTTAATGGAGTTGAACTTGTACCATCTAATACAATTCTATCGTTTGGATTTGCTTCTGTAATTGCAGAACTAAATTGAGCATCTAAGTTACTAGGTGTCTGTCCTCCACTACCTATATTTCTTGCAAATATTATTGATTTTAATATATGTTGATCTGGAGGAGGATTAGGATCACCTATTATTTGACCAAATAATTGTATTTCTGTAACACTATTCCAATTGTTTCTAGTATTTCCATTAAATATTATTCTTATTTTCTGATCTATAACATCAGAAGTAAGATTAAACATTTGTATCTGATCTGTTGTACCATTTGATCTAAAGTTATTGCCTCCAATTACAAAACTTGTTTGTCTTGTATTTCCTTTATAAAATGCTATTCCAATTCTCTTTAATTTGACTATTTTTGTCAACAAAAGATCTAGCCAATTACCTTGACCATTAGAGCTCCATCTTGTGTCTGGTTTTCCGTCAAATACATTAGTTGCAATATTTCCATCATCAGAAGATGCGGTAACATTTGCCATTAAGTTATTTAATGGGACTTCTAAATCTGGAGTAGTAGGGACACATTTATCAGTATTTGGATCATAAGTTTCATTATTATTACAAATTGGTATGCATTTTTTATATGTCTGTGAATATTCTTTTCCTTGTGGACAATCATTAGGAGGAGGAGGAGGAGTTGTAGTACCTATATTAAGTTCCTTTTTAAATAATAGATTTTCTGTATCATGTATAACTAAACCTGTTGTATCGTTTCGTTTCTTCTTTATTACAATATATTGTTCATCTTCATTTTCAGGTTTAAAATAATCCTTTAATAAGTCACTTAGATTATTTTGTCCTGTATAAGTAATGTCACTAATAGATTTATTACTATTATTAGTTTCTTCTGTTTCGGACATTACTTTAGATAAATTTTGGACAATTATAAAGATTACTATACCTTCTATTTTGTTACTACTATTTTCTTATTCTCCTTCTACAATCATACATATATCATAATCCCTTCTAGAATATTCTCCTTCATCCATATCATTATTTCTATAGATAACTTTAGATCCTGTTTTTGGTTGATTAGATTTCCTAAATATAATTTCATAATCTGTCGGATCTCCTCCGTCAAATTCAAAGAATATTCTATCTTCGACTTTACATCTATATGTATTATCTAATCTTTCTACTGTATGCCAAGATCCAGCATCTACAATTGCATCTTCATCTATGTAACCAAAATCTACCATGATATTATCGTTTTTATCTCTGATTACAACATGTACACCGTTTCCGGTAGCACCTATTGGATCAAGTCTTTCTGCAATCCATATTTTTATTCTCTTTACAGTCACATTATTAAATACAGAACTTGATTTCTCTATAACTTGTCCATATTGAAGATAATATTCTGTCTTTTGACTTACAACAGATGCTAACTTTACTTTTGTACCATTATTAGGGGACACATCATATATTTTTCTTAATCCTCCTCCTGTTCCTCCTCCTGTTGTTTTTGGGACACGTTTAAAGACTTGTATTCTTTGGTTCTCTCTATCTACAACATAAGCCTTATGATTAATTTCATTAATTCTACAATTTTCAGGTTCGGTAAATTGTCCATTTCCAGATCCGGGTGTTTCGCTTCCAAATTTGGTCAAATATCCACCACTTGAATTAAAGACTTGTACTACTGGTCTAACATCATTATTAACAATAAATAATCTTCCATCGTTATCAATATCCATATGTTCTAAAGGAGTTAATAATTTTCCATCTGTTGTACCTGCTGATCCCCATTTTGTTATGAAATTTCCCAACATATCATAAACTTTGACTAATGCTACTCCACTTTGTACAACATATACATTTCTATCTGCATCTACTGCTATACCATGAGGATGATCAAATTGGTTGTCTGCTGTACCTAATGATCCCCATGTTAGAATAAAGTTAAGATTCTTGTCAAACTTCAAAATTCTATGTTTCCTAGCATCACATACATAAACATCTCCATTTACAGGATCAAATGCTACTGCTTCCGGTGAATCTAAATCTGAAGGTGTAACAGGAACGGAACTTATTGTAGTTGTAAGTGTCCCACTATTAGTGAATTTAAATACTTTGAACGCTTGTGAATCTGCTACTATTATATTATCATCAGTATCTATTCCAATTCCATAAGGAAATACAAATGCTGCATTTGTAAACTTGGACACATAAACCCCTAGTGGTGTAAACTTTTGTATATCATTTCGTCCCGGATCTGCGACATATAAGTTTCCGGATGAATCTATAGCAATATCATGAGGATCTAAAAATTGTCCATCTCCAGATCCGTTTGTACCAAATTGTGACTCATAAACCCATTCAAATTCTGTGGGTTGTTCTCCTCCTCCTCCAGATCCAGTTCCGGGATCTATGCCGATACATTCACACAACGAATTATTTATTATGTTTCTTTTGAATGTTATAGATCTTTTGAAACTTGCCGGAATTGCTGGAGGTTGATTAGGAGGAGGATTTTGAGGAGGTACTATAATAGGGACACAAACTCCTTGAGCATTTTTCTGATAACCTGCTGGACATGTTGTAGGTTGTGGGACACAATTTCCGTTAACATCTCTAAATTGTCCTGTTGGACATGGTGTTTGTCCTACCGGATCATCTACACAAACATCGTTAGCATCTCTGTGCTGTCCTGTTGGACATGGTACTTCATTAGGGACACAATCTCCAGAAGTGTTTTTGTGCTGTCCACTTGGACAATCAGGGTCTGGAGGAGGAGGAGGTGTACCTTCAACATCTAAATTACGCATAATTTCGTTTCTTAATTTTACATTTTGAGGATTTCCATTTTCATTATTTGTTCTGATCCAGAAGTAACTTTTTTCCATGTAAAGATCTTTGTCTATCATTGCACTAGTTGGATGCGTGTCTACTGCTGATCCTACTTGTACCCATGCATTATTTTTCCACATATCACAAGTAAGTTTTACTCCATTAGTCACATCAAAACATGAAAATCTAAATATGTATTCTTGTCCATTAACTAATGCTGGACTTAATGTATTACTTCCAAAATCTCTATGTGTCCCTCCATCATGACACGTTTCATCTCCAAATTCTACAACATTTTTTCTAATTACACACCCATATCCTCCAAAAGCATTGCCACAAGATCCGCCTTCATTGTGTCTACTTCTTATCCTCAAACTCAAGTTATCGATTGAAGCATTAGGAGTATAGAAAAATTCCATTGATGCATTATAATTATTTACATAGATGTATTGTCGTCCTCTAGCTCCAGATTGAAAACCGTTTCCTTCACCGTCTATATGCATTTCCCTGTTATCCCCTGCTCTCATTTCCAACTTACGATCATCAGGGTCAAATGCTGAAAATGTTCTATCGTGTCCGTTATCCCATGATCCAATACTTGTCCAAAGAATGTTATTTATTGGAGCTGGAGGATCTGGATCTGGATCTGGATCTCCTCCTCCTCCTCCATTTCCTCCATCGGGATCTTCTAGTTCTATTTCTCGTACACTTAAATCTTTAAATTGAATAGTTTTAGCTCCTGCCCATCTAAAAGACACAAAATAACCTCCCCAAAATATAGGATAATCTTTAGTAGGTGCGTTACATTGTAAACCGTTAGCGTTCCAATTAGCTCCTACAAAATCACGTACTTGAGAAACTCTAGTCCAGTTTATGTCTCTTGTGTCATAATCTGGACAAATATAATGTTCAATTACTACTGTATTTCTGTTTGATTCAACAGTATTGTAAACAGCCATTTTAAGACCTATTAATTGTTGTCTAAAATCAGGGACAACATTTACCTGTTGCGTATTTTTAGGAATTTCTGATTTGTACCATTCGGTTTTCACTGTTTCAGTTTTTGCTTTATTAGCTCCAGAAGTAGCCCAATATGCCCTAACTGAATATGATGTACCTACACAACAACGAGAAGAAGTTGTTTCCTTATAACCTTCACGTCCAGAAATTTCTACAAAACCATTAGTATTATCAACATCAATAACTTCAACCCAAATAGTAGCCTCAAAGTTTTTCCAATCATGAGGATTCCATAAATATCCTCTATTAGCAATTGATGTCTGTGATTCAGAACAATTTGCATTAGCAGGTAAATCAAAATTAGTTAGAATTTGAATTTGTATATCATCATTTGTATCTAATTCATAGTATAATATTTCTCTAGTATCCTCATCGATAAAAACTGACATTGTACCGTTATGATATAGATGAATACCTAATTCGGTATTCATTCCATCTAATTCTTCTTCTGTTTGTGGTAAAATAAAAGATTGAGGATTAGTACTAGAATCGGGATAAACTTCTAAGTTTCCATTTGAATCAATAGCCATAAATTAGTAACATATTGATAAAATGGAATTAGAATTATAATAACTATTAAAGCAGTTCTACATGTTGTTTAACAGTTCCTATTGATCCGCATGAATTGCATTTCTTTTCCATAGAAATAGTAACTAAATTCCCGCATTTTTCACAATCCCATTTTGGTTTAATCTTTTCTTCTTTTGGTTTATTCTTAGATTCTTCTTTCTGTTTTTCTTTCTCTTTTAATTCTTCTATTAATAGTTTCATTTGTTCGGACAAGAAAGTTAATTCTTCAAATTCATAATCATATTGTGTCCCTGTTTGTGTTAAATTCCTTATCTTTTCATCTATTATGTCTTTTAATTTAACATAGTCTGTAGATCTTAATCTAGACATTTTATAGAGAAATAGAAAGGAATATTTAATTACTTTCTAACTTCTAAGGTGTACCTTGTTGTTTTTGATGCATCATTGATAAGGTTAAATCTCATTGTTTGTCCATTGTTCAAAAGGTCAAATATTCCTACTGCATAATCTTGTTCTACATGCATCATATAATTATCATCGGCATCGGTTGTATCTGCTGATCGTCCTGCTCCTCCTAGTACCATAAATATAGTTCCTTTTGTTCCTCCTTGATAGACATGTGTAGTCCCTACCATAGTTCCTTCATTTACAGGAATTGGAGTACTATTACCACTTGTAAATTTACACATTTTTGTGACTTCTGAATTATGATTATGTCCTGCTAGTACAAAATCTACTCCATATTGGTCAAATAATGGATGATAAACAAACATGGATGATAGAGCTCCATGATCGTTACCTTTTGAAGTAACAGATGGTTTATGGTAACAAACAAATTTCCAATCTATATTTGGATCACTTGCTGCTGCTTGTAATTGTGAATTTACAAAGTTGTATTGAGCAGATCCGACACCAACAGGTTTTTGTGTGTCCATCATTATGAATCTTATGTTTTCTACTGTAAAAGCATAATATCCTTCTTGTGGCATACCGAATTTAGTTATAATATCCTGTCTCTTTTGTGCAGATCCGTCCTCTGTATCATCGTGATTACCAATTATACACTTAATCCATGTTGGGAATAATTGTCCCATTGTACTCTGACATTTTGAGATCCAACATGATTGACTACTTCCATAAGATGCATCTCCTAATTGAAGTAACCAACTTAAAGGAGTAGTTTGAGGATTAGTTGTAGTTGTTGTTAAGTACTGTTTCATTACAGCAAATGATTGATCGGTTCTAGAATTGCAATCCCAATCCCCTGCTGCACCAAATCTTCTATTAGGAATTGTGCCTGTTGGAGGAGGATTTACCACATCAGGGACACAATTACCGTTTGCATCTCTGTGCTGTCCTGCTGGACATGGTAAAGGATCTGGATCTGGATCTGGATCTGGTTCATCAGGGACACATACTCCTGCTGCGTTTTTGTGCTGTCCTTGTGGACAATCTGGATCTGGAGGAGGTTGATTTCCGGGATCATCTGGATCTAACATACATTGTCTTGTTACAGGATTATATATCCAACCTTCCGGACAAAATTGGAATGGTACACATTGTCCAGTAGTAGGATCTATTATTTGTCCTGCTGGACACTGTATATCAGTTCCGGGATCTTGTTCGGGTACTCTTTCAACATCAATAGAAAATTTAAATGTGACCGGATCAGAAGTTGCTGCTGTTTCCGGTTGTGTGGTAAGATTAAACCAAATTGCTAGGTATTGCTTAGGTTCTAATTTTACTATTTGCGGTACTGTTGGTTTAGTAGCAAAATCAAAAAATTGTACGTTTGGAGGTAACATATAAGGAGTAGGCAATCTAATTTCTGCTGCATTAGCTCCTGCTGCACCAATTCCAAAAAATGCTTTACATTTTGGATTATTAGAATTATTTTCAATCCATGCAATAATTTTACCTGATTTTGTTGTCTCAGATTCATTCTTAATAAATATACATCTACATTCAGCAGTAGTTCCTTCTACTGCTTTTTCTTCGGGTAATGCCGGATATAAATTGTGTAAAACATTATCTACCACTTTATTGGTACTTATGTTTCCTCCTGCATAATCGTCTGTGTCCGGTAGCCAGAACGTAATATCGTTATCAAATAAAACCATTTAATTAAATTACTCTCCCAAGAATCTTATTTTCCTTGTTTGGCATAATTACTTTTTTTTTCATTTTATCTATTAATAAGTCGTATTTGTTATCTTTTGAAAATACTTTTTCATTTATTTCTGTCCAGTATTCAAATGCATTTTTATCTTCTTTAAAAATTTTATGCGGTTTATGTTCTCTTATATGATCTTGTCTAACATCTAAATTTTCTAGGATTTTATCTATTGTTTCTTTATATGACTCTTTTAATGGATAATGCGGTTTTGTGTCATTTGTTCTTATACACATAAAAAAATCTGTTGGATTATTTTTATCTCTTTCCCAATATGTTGTAGTTCCAAACTGCTTAACTTTTCTTATGTTATCCTTAGAAATACGTATTCTATAAGGATCAGTTCTGTTTATATTGACCATTTTAATTTAAGGTTGCTCTCTTAATGTGACCCAATTAGACTCACCAATTGTCCCATATGCAGAAAATCCATATATGTCCATTTTCTTAGCAGTAGTATTTTTTGTCTGTATTCCTGCAATAAATTGTCTTGTTCTTGTTGGTACTCCTGTAGTTGGAATAAATTCATCTTTGACTACAAAAGTTGAATCATTTCTATTGTAAATTATTTTTGTTTCTGTTGGTATTAATTCAAGTGAATAGTTCGCTAGATCAGTCACTAAATTAGTTAGACTTGTAGGATCTTTTTGTCTATCTATATTATTTGCTGATACAAATGTGACTTTATTAGTGTTACATGAATCGCAACCTTCTAAATGCATTTTTGGCTCATTATCTAAAGTAGCAGTTTCTACAGTTTCCGGATTGAAACCAAATCTAGTTAAATAATTTGTGGCTATATCAGTAAGTTTTAATCTTGCAAAAAATGATAATGGTTGTGTAAATGTATAGACTAAACCTCTAGTATGTGCATTGATATAATTATTTGTTGATCCTGAATTTGCCATAAGTTCCAAATATCCGGCACTTTGCATTGTAGCAGTACCATTTGTTTGTGTGGTAATATTTTTAAAATTAAATGGATCTTCATAATTCCTATACCATACGTTTCTAAATCCACGTACCATAACATTAGACATTAAACCTCCGTCATTTGTTCCTGTATGTGTATGTGTCCCTGCATTTAATGAAACCCATCCAGTAAGTGTCCAAAGATAGACAACTCCTGCTCTTAAACTTAAATCACTTGCATCATCAGTAATAGAAGCACACATTCCCAACTCTAGATCAGAAGAATTAATATTATTAATTTGATCTCCAGTTCCAACAATAAGACACTTAATATTAAGCATCTCTGGACTCGGATATTTTCTGCTAGAATCAAAAAATAAACCTTTTTCGTTATCTGGACTACTCATATTATTATATATTTGAGAATAAAAAGTAGAATTAAAAAGGCTATTATTATGTTACTGTTCCGTAGTTCATTGCTGGTACTAATGGGAAAGGTATGTAAGGATTATTCAGATCATTATTAGCAACATTGAAGAAACCAACAACAGACACATTTCCAAATGGTGTGTTTTCAATTGTTAGCCTATTTGTAAACCAATTTTTAACTTGTGTCGGTGTTAATACTTGTCTAGATGGTACTGTATTAATCGGATGATATTCTCTATATTCTTGTAATATTCCTTTAAAATATCCATCTCTTAAAGATCGTCCTCCAACAAAATGTTTAAACTCATTATCTGGAGGTAATATCAAATTATTTAAATCATCAACATCTTGTCTAACTACCGGATCTGGTACTGCTTGAAGTGTCCTATGCCAGTACATTTTTATTCTATCTTCTGCTGTTGATCCTGCTGTTTCATCATATGTACAAACTATATCATAATATGCATTTAGTAACAAATTATCTATTTTTCTTTTGTACCAAACTCCAGTATCATAAACATGAAAACATACATCTCCATCTTCATCAAATGCAAGTACAAAGCCATTATTAGCATCATCTCTTTTTGTTGCAAATCT
>Ga0111539_10005049_pt1 | contig 17150 bp, 16 predicted proteins | sample RhiMethybrSRZTD1_FD_79667 | JGI IMG/M metagenome (GOLD analysis project Ga0111539, IMG submission 79667) | Populus rhizosphere microbial communities from Tennessee, USA - Rhizosphere MetaG P. TD hybrid SRZTD1 (version 2) (version 2) | ecosystem: Host-associated > Plants > Roots > Rhizosphere >... | reverse complement strand
TGCCCATGCACCTCCCTGCCCACGGCGGCGGGAAACACGTCCCACACACTTCGGCCGAGTACTTCGTCGCGCGCGAGTCCGATGCGCTTGACTGCGTCATCGTTGAGGAATGTGAAGCGCCAATCCTGGTCCACCGTGACCAGTGCGTCACTGATGCTGCCGAGCACTCCGGAGAGTCGGTTCCTTGTGACAGTCGAGGCCGATTCATGGTCCCGCACGGCCATGAGCGCCCACCAGAGCAGGGCCGACAGCAGCAGGATCTCGACGACGCTGCGCAGCGTCGTGCCGAAGGCGGTGTCGAACAGCCCGGCATTCTGGGCCGCCAATCGAAGCCCGCCGAGACCAAGCGACACGATGACGATCACCGGCAGCGCGCGCCGCGCCATGATGCCGGCAGCTCCGCGGTCCAGCATGGTCAGCATCGGCTGGCGCTCCGGCACGCACGCGATCACGCCGAGGGATACCGCGAAGATGAACGTCGCAGTCTGAAGCGCAATCACCGTCAGGCGCGGCATGGTGTAGAGAGCGCTGGCGCCATAGAGATACGACGTGATGGAGGTGAGCGAGATGGCGAGCGTGATCAGGCCGAGCAACGGCACGATGCGGCGGACCCTGGGGCTTCCGGCGCCAGACATCAGCAAGGCCGTGCCGATCAATGTCCACGAGGTCGCGCCGGGAGGGCCCATTCGCCCAGGCTCAAGCGTGCCGCCCCGGCCCCATTCGCGGCCGAACATGAGCAGTGAATGGAAGCCGAGTCTGGCGCCGGTGATGATTCCGAACAGCGTCGCGCCGCCGATAAGCGCGACGATCAGTCCAAGCACGGCGGCAATTCGGCGCCGCCTGCAGATAAGCATGAGCAGCGCCAGGCCTGCGAGAATGACGCAAAGCGCGGCGTTGGGCTGAATCGAGATCTGGTTGTTGTCCCAGTCGGTCAGGCGGCGGATGCCAAGCGCCCAGCCGAGGAACGAAATCAGTCCGCCGAGCAGCGCGTAGAGCCCCAGCGCGCCGATGACGGCGCGAAGGCGCACCGGCCATAGCACGGTACCCGGCAGCGAAGTGAACTGTCTCGATCCGCTGGGCAACCAGGCCTTCCTTCATTCATTGAATGCAGACGTCCAACCGCCTCAGGAAATGCGTGCTGCAATCGCGCACGACCAAGACGCCATGATAGTCGTGTGATGCGGCCTATGGAATATGCAACGTGCGGGTATGACGCGAATATGCCGTGGCGATTGGGGCAATTCTGGCGAGCCGTGCATCATCTCGTCGGCGCGGCTTGGCGAATGCTTTCGAGCACGGCCTTGTCCACGAACTCTGCCATGAGTTCACCGCGGCTGGAGACGTTGAACTGCCGGTAGATCTGCCGCACGAATGTGTGAACCGTGTTGATGCTGCGGCTGAGATTCGCGGCTACCTGCTTCTCGCTGTCGCCGCTCAGCAGCATGAGCAGCACCTCGCGCTCGCGCGGCGAGAGGCCATCATGCGGACTGCCAGCCGCCTTCCGGGCCATGGCGCGGTCGGCGAACGGCGCTACCGCGCGCAGCATCAGCGAGACCATCGTTGTCTCATCGCTGCGGAAAGCGGGGTCGTTCGCGCCTCGATGAACGATGAGGAAGATCGCGTGATCGTCCGAAGATGCCCACATCGAGACGATGCAATCCACCGTGCCGGTCAGTTTCATCAGCTCTCTGACGAGCACATCCTCGAACCATTGCGGGTCCGCCGCTTCACTGAGGATTGTCGTGCACGGGGTTCGCAACGTCCTGAGCACCCTGCGAAGCATGTTGCGGGTCACAGGCGCGGTGGTGTCCAGCGCCTGCTGTGCGCCCGCGAGCGTGCCGGGCGAAGCCGGCGCGGCTTTTGGATAGACCAGCGTACGGCTGCGAATGCGCGGCGCGGGATAGCGTTCCAGTTCCTCGAGCAGCCACAGCGCGCAGCGGGCGTCGCGCTGCATCAGCCGCTGCAGCGTGCGCAGCATGAACTCGATGCGCGCTTCAGTCTCCCCCTCAAGTTCAACAGCATGGTTGATGGCATCGACGAGCGCCTCGGTGTCGTGGATGGGGATGAGCGGCGACGTGCTGTTCATGAGCGACACGATTCTACCGTGAGGCTCGCGAAGGCCTGGGCCGCCATCTTGCTGCTCCTGTGCGCCCGAATCACCCGTTCAGGTGAGAGAGCGGCGCGACGCCACGCCGTATCAATGTCTCGAGAGTTTGGGAACTCGCAATGGCCGCGGACCTCGGCGGCCGCCGTTGCCGAAACAGGTCGGATCGAGAGCGAGCGAGTTTCCGGAAGGGCCGTTGACCTCGACGGCCGGTTCCTTTGCTGGACCTGATACGTCCACGACGACGCATCGGCGGTTCAGCGTTCGCCCAGGCCTGCCTACTCCGGCGGCCTGGGCTTTCGCAAAGCCGACGGCATCTGCTGTCGGTACCCCGGGTCTTCCGAGGGTAGTTCTCGCCGGGGCGGGCGTTCGCTCCCGCCGGTCCTCCTGTTCGCGTGCTGGAACGTTGGCACGACGAATGGTCACTGGCGCAAGCGACGCCGCGCCTGCGGCGATGATCTCGCCGTCACTCCAATTCGTAGATCCTCGCCGTCGAATTCACCCGGCCGTTCCACACGCTGTTCTCGCGCGATTGATCATCCTCGCTCGCGGCGAAGATCGCACGCATCGTCACGGCCTTGCCTTTGAGATCGGCGATGGGCAGCCCGCCGCCCGACTCCGGGCTCTCCCACAGGTCCGTCGTCAGTGCGATGCTGAGCACCAGCGGCTCGCCCGGCCCCAGCGTCCAGTAGTCGGGGTAGTTCTTGAAGAACTCATGTTCCTTGCGGCGGACCGTCCACGAATGGCCGGCGTCGTCGGTGATCTCGAACGACAACTGCTGATAGCCCCACGAACACCAGTCGCGCCAGACGCGAACCGGCGCGGCCGACACGTTGTTGACGACGACCAGGAAGCCTTGATCGATCGCCAGCACGCGACGGCGGAAATGCTCAGGAGAAGAGATCTCGACGGTAATGCTCGCTGGGGCGTTGGCTGGAGGAGGCTGGCGTACCGGCACGGCGCACACGATCGTCAGGCCCAGACCGAGCGTGATGACAACAAATGAGATCATCCGAAGTGACGGCGATGAATGCATGGGTAATCCTCCGTACCGGCATATGGCCGGAACTGCCGACGATTCCACCACAATGCTCTGCCGCCTCCACTCACCGCGCGCAATCGGCGGGCGACGAGGTCAAACACCCTCGGCCAGTTCGTAGAACGACCCGCCGCTGGGCTTGAGTTTGCCTTGCTTCACGAGTTCATCCCACACCGCCTGCGGGTATTCACGCGGGGCCATGATGGCGACGACCTGCGACTTCTTCCCCGAACTCATCGGATTGCCTGTGCGCCCCAGTTTCGATTCCTCATCGAGTTTCGTGAGTTTCAGCCGCTTGCGGAAGGCCTTCATCGCGTGCTTGAGTTGATCGGGCGTGATCTGGGAGGCAGCCGTCGAGGCAGGAGCGAGCGCCGGCGATGTCGAGGCGGCCGCGGTTGGCGGTGACGCCGGTGCGGACAACGCTTGGACGACCGGCTCCGGCTTCTCGTGCGGCGTGTCGCGGCCAGTGGCTCTCGCGCCGGCGCTCAGGTCGGTCACGAGTTTCGCCAACCCGGCGATGCTGCGCACCGACAACACCTTCGTGACATGCGGGTCATCGGCCGGAGCGAGTTTGGCCAGCGCCTGCCGCGCGCTGTTCCACAATTTGGTGGCCTGGCCACCCTCGGCAAGATAGAGGTCGGAGACGATCTCGCTGAGTTTCTGCAGGGCGATAGTGTCGACGTGCTCGTAGTAGCGATTGATCACGCCGCGCTGGTACTTGGAGTATTCCGTTCCGCCAGCCATGCCTGAATTGTACTCGAATGAGCCGGCGGCGAGCCACCGCGGTGCGTGTACAGTGAGGCGCGTGACGCCCGCTGACGATCTCCGCCTGCCAGGTTCGCCGCGCGAGGTGTCGCGATTCCTCGACGTCGCCTACGCGCATCAGCGAGCCGTGGGCGGCTGCATCACGCGGTTACGTCCGTACATCTGTCCGTTTGAGGAACTGCTGCGTCGTTTGCCGCCAGATTCAAGCGTGCTGGATGTTGGCTGCGGCGTGGGCATCATGAGCGCGCTCGTTGCCGGACCTGGCCAGGCGCGCAGCGTCACGGGCTTTGACGTTTCGCAGCGAGCGGTCGAGATCGCGCGAGGTGTGAAACTCCCAGGTGGCGGCTCGATGACATTCCACGCGCTGCCGGCGGGTGAATTTCCCTCCGGGCGGTTCGATGTGGTGCTGTGCATTGATGTACTGCACCACGTGCCGCCGGTGGCACAGTCGGACTTTCTGCGCAGCGTGCTCGATCGCGTGATCTCAGGCGGCCTTCTGATCTTCAAGGACATCTCGCCGCAGCCGTGGTGGAAGGCCCTCGCCAATCGCCTGCACGACCTGATCATGGCCCGTCAATGGGTGCACTACCGGCACGAGCGCGAGGTGGCGGCGCAGATGCGCGGACTGGGCGGGGATGTGATCGAGGAAGTGCGGCTCGATCGATTGTGGTACAGCCACTATCTTGTGTGCTGCCGCAAGCCGCTGCCATCGTCATTGTGATACGCCTCGCCCATGACCACGTCCGCATTTCGAAGTCTGCTTCGCTACGATCCCGAGCGCACGCATGCTGCGGCGGTGTACTGCTCGGATGGTCGTATCGGCGAGCATTTCGATGACTTCCTGCAGAACGGCCTGGGCTTGCCGCGATACGACCGTGTTGCGCTGCCGGGCGGGCCGGCGGCGTTGGCGGGGTATGCGGAGGCGCGCGTGGCCCAGGAAGGCGCGGTCGATGAACTGCGATTTCTCATCGAAGCCCATGGCCTGACGCGCGTCGTGCTCATTCAGCACCAAGCGTGCGCGTTCTATACGGCTCGCTTGAAGGTCGCGGAGAAGCAGATCGAGCATCTGCAGCGGGCGGATCTGGTCCGGGCCGCCTACTTCATCCGGCACGTGACCGGGTTGGAGCGCATCGACGGCTTCTTCGCCCGTCGAGCCGATGATGCGATCGCCTTCGAGCATGTAACGCTGGAATAGGACGTGCGCTACCACGCCAGCGGCTTGCCCAGGGCCTTGCGCTTCGCGCGCAGGAACTTCATGTGGTGCTCGACGTGCTGGATGTAGTCAGGCACGAGTTCGCCGAGCGTGACCTCGCCGCGCTCTGTGTGGATGCCGCTGCGCGCGAACGCCGAATCCGGGAGTTGACGCAGCACCTGCGCCATCATCCGCTGCACGAGCCGGAAGATTTCGGCTGCGGCCTTCGCGTCGGTCTGGTCATAGTGCAGGCTGCGCACGAACGCGCTCTCGTCATACGCGGTGAGCAGGGGATTGTCCTCAGCAATGATCTTGCGCATGCGCAACGCGCACGTGACATGGCTGTCCATAAGGTGCACAATCAGCTGCTGAATGCTCCACGTGCCCGGCACGGGCACGGCGAGCAGATCCTCGCGCGTCAGCCCCTCGATAGCGCGAGAGGGCACATCGGCGTCGGCTTCGAATCGATCAATGAGCGTGCGATCCATGGTGGTCCTCCGACGGTCGTCTGTGCGTGAGATGGTTACGCGCTCGACACGCGCTGGGTTCGTGCAATCATGACGGCAGCGATGAGGATCAGCCCGCCGCCGACGATCTGGATCGGCTTGAACGCATCGCCAAGGAATGCCGCGCCGACGATCACGGTCGTGACGGCTTCGAGCGTCGAGAGCGTGGATGCCTGCACCGCGCCGACGCGCTGCAGGCCGGCGAGAAATGCCGTGATGGCCAGCAGCGTCGAGAACAGAGCCAGCCCCAACGCCCCGCTCCATCCTGTCATTGACGAAGGCAGCGCATCGCCACGCGGCAGGGCGATACATGCGAACACCGCCGCTGCGGCCAGCATGACCATCGTCGCCACTGGAATCGCGCCGGCTCGCTTGGTCACAGGTCCACCAAGCAAGATGTAGATCGAATAACACAGCGCCGACCCGATTCCCAGCGCGATGCCGAGGACAGCGCTCCGTCCGTTGCCTCCGTTGACCGGCGTGTTGCGCAATGCATCGAGGGCGAGCGGGCCGACGGTCAGAGCCAGCCCGAACACCGCCAATGCGATCGCGAGCAGTCGCATGGGCGTGATTCGTTCATGCAGGATCAGGCGCGCCAGGATTGTCACAATCACGGGGTACAGATACAGCAGCAGCGCGACGAGTCCCGCGGGAATGTGGCGCAGCCCATGGAAGTAGCACAGCGACATGCCGGCGTACAGGCCGGCGCCCATGAGCAGTGCGATCACTGCATCCCGCCCGCGCGGCCAGCGCGTGCGCGTCGCCAGCATCCACCCTGTCAGCGCCATCCCCGCAATGGCAAAGCGAAGCAGCAGCAGCATCTCCGTGGACACACCATCGCGCCGCGCCCAACTCTCGAAAAGAGCCATAAAGCCGAAGGCCACGGCGGAGATGATGATGAGCAGCGATCCAGCCACAGTCGATTGAGCCGGCGCGCAAAGGCGCGTTAGCCGAGTTTCTCGGCGAGGATCTTCCGCGTCTGTTCGGCTCGGAAGTCGTGCAGTTGCTGCCGCAGTTTCGGATCGCTCAGGGCGAGAATCGCGATGGCCAGCAGGGCGGCGTTAGTCGCGCCGGCCTTGCCGATGGCGAGCGTTCCGACGGGAATGCCGCCGGGCATTTGCACCGTCGACAGCAGCGAATCGAGGCCTTTGAGCGAAGCGCTTTCCATCGGCACGCCCAACACGGGAAGCACGGTGTGGGCAGCGACGACGCCCGCGAGGTGGGCCGCCCCTCCGGCCGCGGCGATCATGACTTTCGTTCCGCGTTTCTCCGCGGCGCTGACATATTCCGTCGTCGCCGCCGGCGTGCGATGGGCCGAGAGTACGCGGCATTCGTGCGCGACGCTGAACTTCGTCAGCGTCTCAGACGTGGCCTTCATCACGTCCCAATCGGACTTGCTTCCCATCAGGACTGAAACCAGAGGCGTGGCGGTGGAGGCGGGCATTGCGTGCGTTATACCACAGCGGGCCGCCGTGCATGAGTGATGAGTCCGCGCTCAAATCTCATTCATCCGTCTGCGCGGCATGCCGCCGCATCGGTTGCCTTCTCCAATATGTCAGCGAGCGCCACAGCCACTCGACCGGACCGAAATGGAAGTATCGCAGCCAGATCGGACTGATCGTGAGTTGCACGATCCAGACACCGAGCACCACCAGATACAGTTGCCAGCGATCGAGTTCTCCGTACAGACTCAGTCCGTAGCCATGGAAGACCAGTCCGCAGAGCACGCTCGCCATGAGATAGTTCGTCAGGGCCATCTGCCCGACTGCAGCGAGGCGTTTGAAGGTGCCGGCAAGCGAGCCGCGCATGAACAGCAGCATGAACAGCCCGATGTGGCCCAGCGCCACGCCAAGGCGGCCGAGGTCGTATGTCACGGTGGCCTGCGCCATCGCGTCGACTGAGAATCCACTGCGCGCGACCATGATGGTCTCGTAGGCGTTCACGCCCAGGCCGACGACATAACCGAGCGCGAGCATGATTACATAGAAGCGCGATGAGCGTGCCGCGGAGAGCACGCCGAGTTTCATCAGCGCCATGCCCAGGAGCATCATGGCGCCGGCGTCCCACAGGCCGCTGCGCACGACTTCAACGGTTTCGAACCAGAAATTGTACGGTGCAAGCGCAAGTGCCACGTCGAGATAGCCGCCCTGCATCGATCGCTTTTCGATCTCCAGTTCCTCGAGCGACGGCTTGTCCTCCGAGACTCGATCGCGCCACGCGTTGAGCGCGTCCTCCTGATCGGGTGAAAGCGGCATGCCGAGAGCCTCGGCGTCCTCGGCTTCCGCAGCCGCCTCGCGCAACGCCACGGTCTCGCGCCATTCCCAGACATATATCGAATCAAGGACCGCCAGCACCAGCACCGCACCGATGATGAGCGTCGCCGGCCGGCAATGCCGCAGCGGATACAGCAGCAGGCCGAGGAGGCCGTAGAGATACAGGATGTCGCCCGTCCAAAGCAGGACCCAGGCGTCGATGATGCCAAAGACGACGAGCCAGACATTGCGGCGGTAGTGAATGGCCGCCACGCCGGGTCCACGCGCATCGGCGGGGTGCACCGCGCGCCGCTCCTCCAGGCGACTCGTCAGCAGGATGATGCCCGCACCGAAGAGCATCGAGAAGATCGTGCGGAACGTGCCTTCAAAGAGCATCTCTGTCACGATCCACGTCCACAGGTTCGCTCCGGTCGATCCGCCGGCGACGCTGGGATCAACATACGCCCAGTACGGCAAGCCGAAGGCCGTGATGTTCATGAGCAGGATGCCGAGCACGGCGATGCCTCGAAGAGCATCGATCGACGAAAGGCGCTGCGGGCGCGACACCGGCGCTGCATTCGGCGGCGCGGGCGCTGCGATGGACGCTGGGACTGCGTCGTCTCGCTCACTGGCCGCAAGCGGATCGATATTGAACGGGGGCTGCTGCGTCATGCGCCGTGGTTGAACTCAGCCATCAATCCGGTCGATCGAGGCTGCGCAGCAGCGCCGGGTCGAGCGGCGTTGCGAGATTGCCCGTGTTCTGTGGATCGTGCCGCAGCATGTACCAGCCCGCTCCCGTGCCGGTGAAACCGGTCAGGCACACGGCCGCGCCCCAGCGGTCCTTCTCATCGCTCTTGCCAACGACGAAGAAAACATCGAGTTTCCCATCGCCGTCGAGATCAGCAATGGCCGGGCCGTGACTGTTCGATTGCACGCTCTTTCCCAGCGCCTTGGCAGCATCGAATTCGCACAGCAGCGATCCGTCCTTGCCGCGCACCGCTCGAAAGAGGCCTCTGCTGTTGAGGAAGGCGAAGTCGATACCGCCATCGCCATCGAGATCAGCCACGCTGACGCCGCGCGTCACCGAATCGAAGCCGCGCGAGGCGTCGGCATCGACGCTCCACAGGATCGTTCCGTCACCACGTATCGCCGTAACCTTCTGACTCGCGGCGATCACTTCGGGCTTGCCATCGCCGTCAGCATCGCAGATCACCGTCGGCGACATGAAGTAGCGATCGCCCGGCGCGACCGTCCAGAGTTCCTTGCCGTCGCGCGCTCGAAATGCGTACACCTTGCCGTCGTACGACGCGATGGCGAGATCAGGAGCGCTATCGCCATCGAGATCGCCGACGCTCGGACCGTGATAGATGTGATCACCGGTCTGTACGTGCCAGAGTTCGCTGCCGTCTTTTCCGCTGACGCAATGGATGCGGTGATCGCCGCGGAAGTTGGCCGCGATGAAATCCATGACTGCATCGCCGTCGACATCCATCACGATGGGGCACGACTGCACGGCGCCCGGCGCGATGTGCAGCGTGCGCATGATCTCGCCATTGCGGCCGCCAATGATGTGCAGGTTGCCCTTAAACGTGCCGACGACAATGTCGATCGCGCCATTGCCATCCGCATCGCCGATCCATGGGGGCGTGTCCGTGCACTCGCCGGTTCCCATCGCGCATGTCCACAGGGGCTTGCCCGTCGCCGCATTCAGCGCCAGCACCTTGCTGGTGTTGGACACCGGCACGATGAGTTCGAGCGAGCCATCGGCGTTGACATCGGCGAAGCGGCACGAGGCGTCGAGGCATTCGTTCTCACCCTTCCACGTCCAGAGCGTCGTGCCGTCCTCGCCGTTGAGCACGTGCACGGACGAATCGCCGAAGTAGGTGGCGAAGGCGATCTCGAGTTTCCCATCGTCATCGACATCGCACACGGCTGCGCCGCCGAAGGAGTTGGACTTCAGCGTCGCCGTCCAGAGCAGGCGCGGCTGCGCGGCGTCGGCAGCCGGAGCTCGCGGCGCCGGATCTCCTGTCACCTGCGCCGCCGCGATGGGTCCCGTCGATGCAAGAACGAGTGCGAGTAGGTGTTGGCGCATGATGCTGCTCCTTGGGAGGCCCGGTCACAACCGCCCCACATCTTCGCGGCTACTCGCCGGGTTTGTCCATGCTCAAGTCAAACGTGGCGAACAATCGCGCTGCGATGGGCACCGTCGCCAGCGCTCCGCCAGCCAGCAGAAGCCAGCCGGCAGCCAGCGTCAATGGCCACGAGCCGGTGGCCAGCAGCACCAGAGCCGCGACGCCGACAGCTAGCCCCAGCGCGATCATGAGGCCGATCATCTTGGCGAACATCACCACCATTGCGCGGCCCATCACCGACATGTCGCCGGGCGTGCTCATGGTCTGGGCGGTGGGGAACATGAGAAAGGTGACGTTCTCGAGACCAACGACCAGCCCGATCGCTGCCGGCGCGATGATCGCTGCCACCGCAGCGCCCCGTGTGTAACGCGGCGCGAATCCGATGACCGCGGCGGCGATCAGCCACGCCATGAATGTCAGGACCAGCACCGGCGCGAGCATCTGGCCGGCGGCGACCGCCCATGGCTGCAGCGGCAGCGCCTTGAGCGCGTCCATGCGAGCCAGGTCGCCGCGAAAATCGAAGCGCACCATCGATGGCAGTATGAACAGCAGCCACATACCGCCCATGATGAGCAGCGGGATGATCGCGCCTTCATGCTCGGAGGCCATCCAAAGCATCGGGCCTACGCCCAGCGTGATCATCAGGAGCATCAGGAGCAGGCCGCGAGCGCCGCGCAGGGCCATCATCAGTTGTCGCCAGGCCAGCGAACCGACGCCGCCCATGCGCGGCAGCATGCCGATGCGAAGGCCGCGCACGGGCTTCGCCGCCCCAAATGCGTGCCCGCCGCTGCGCATGTGTCGCACGCGAGCGAGCATGGTCTCGGTGGCCGTCAACGACGACTCGATGAAGTGTGAATCCAGGCGCAGGATCGCGGCGATCAGCGCCACGATCATGGCAATCGAGATTGCCGCCCACAGGATCAGGTCGGGCCAGATGTGTTCGGCAGCGAAGGTCCTGGTCAGCACGACAAACGGTGCGAGCACGATGCGGGCCAGCACACTGTCGCCGGCCTGCCACTTGATGTCGTGAAAGCCGGACACGCCGGAGAACATCGGCCGCGCGATGATGATCACGCCGCCGATGATGAGAGCCAGCAGCAGTCCCATGGCGAGGCGCACCACCAGCGGCGAATGGCGGGCCGTGACCGCCTGTCGCGCCAGCACCAGCAGCATCGCCAGCGATTGTGCGAAGAGCCAGCACAGCCAGATGCCGCCGAACGCGGCGATCCACAGCGTGGCGTGCCGCATCTGCCAGATCGAGAACAGCAGTGAAACCCACAGGGCCGCGAAGGCGGTAACGGCGATCTTGTACAGCACCAGTTGATGGCGGCTGAACGGCCCGGGAAACAGGAAGTCGACGTCGGCGGCGGAGAACGACAGGGCCTTTCCGCCTGAGAGCAGCGACATCGCGAGCGTAAATGCCAGCAGCACCAGCGGCATGAAGGCGCGCACGGATGCGGGGTCGGAGCGCGGCCGGCCGATGGATGTGCCCAGAATGCTCGGCAGCAGCCACAGGGCGAACAGGGCGCAGCCGACGACGAAGAACACGATGCCGCGGGGCGTCCTGAGGCTGCGCCTGATCCGCCGCAGTCGCGCGACGAAGCGCAGGCGCCACAGCAGAATCAGCGATCGATCGATCACGCGCCGCCCCCGGGCGCACCGATCGCCGTTGCTCCGTTGGCGGCGGGCTCGGCCACGGCGGCGCCCTCGGTGAGCCGGAAGAAGAAATCCTCCAGCGTCGAGTCGCCGTGCGCTGCGCGCTCGGTGCGCGCCTGCTCCATCGAGCCGAAGAACAGCCGCTGGCCGCGATGCAGGATCAGCAGGTCCGTGCAGATGTCCTCGACCAGCGAGAGCAGGTGCGAACTGATGACCGCCGCTGCGCCCCGGCTGACCAGATGTCGAATCGAGTCTTTCATGGTCCGGATGCCGCGAGGATCAAGCCCGGTCAGCGGCTCATCCAGCCAGATGGCCCGGGGCTGGTGCAGATACGCGCAGCAGATCGCCGTCTTCTGTCGCATGCCGCGCGAGAGTTCCTGGGCGATGGTGTTCTTCTTCTCGACCAGTTCGAATTGCCGCAAGAGGTCGTCGGCGCGCTGCTGCCAATCCGGCGCCGGCACGCGATAGGCCGAGGCGGTGAAGCGCAGGTGCTCCCAGATCGTCAGGGAGTCGAACAGATGCGGATCGTCCGGCACGTACGCCAGTTCGCGCTTCGCTGCGACCGGGTCGCCGGCGACGTCATGACCGGCGATGACGGCGCTTCCCGACGTCGGCGGAATGATGCCGCAGGCACATCGCATGGTGGTCGTCTTGCCGGCGCCGTTGGGCCCGACCAGGCCGAGAATGCGGCCGGCATCGACATGAAACGACAATCCGCGCACGGCGTGCGTGTCGCGATACTGCTTGTGGAGATCGCGAACGACAATGGGGGTAGGCGCGTGGGGTGAGTCCATGACGGTGAGCGCACACGCCTATCGAAAAAGTGCTCCAAGTCCGGCGAGGCCGACAATCAGCGCGTACACGGCGAGGATGCTCGTGCTGATGATGCCCAGGATCAGCCCCACGCGTGCGAAGGTATGCGACGATTTGCCAAAGCCGCCCATTCTGAGTTCGCGGCGTGCCTGGAAGTACACCACGATCGCGATCGGGCCAAGGATCGCGCAGATCACCAGCGAGAGAAGGCCGAGCACGAAGCACGTGGTGGCCGAGGAGCACGAGCGCTCGCCGATGACGCGCGGCTGCAGCGAGGCCGCGACCGCCATGCCGCACTCCGGGCAGGCCGCGCCGATCGCCGTGCCGGAGAGGTCGTAGCCGCAGCCGGCGCAGGCGATGCTGGTGGGGGTGATGGGCGGCGCATCAGGCACGCGCCACAGCATACCGCATCAGCGCGGCATCACGGGCGAGCCGGAAGCCTCCGTCGCCAGCACGTCAAGACTCCTTTCGAGTTGGGGATCGTCGTTGCCGCGCAGTTCGAGCGCAGGGTTCTCGGCGTGGACGTCGGGTTCCACGCCGACGCCTTCCAGGCGTACGCCATCGACTCGCACATCGCTCACTGCGACGACGAGCAGGCTGCCATCGCTGAGCAGGAAGGGCCTGCCGCCGAGCACGGCGCCGGCGGTGCGAGTGCCGACGACCTTGCCGCGGCCGGCCTTCTTGAAGGCATAGGTGAAGATCTCCTTGCCGCTGCGCGTGCCTTCATCGATCAGCAACGTGACAGGCTTGCGCCACTGCTGTTCGACTGGCACGATGTTGTCCGGATTCTTCGCGATTCGATTGATCTGTCCCTCGCGATTGCTCATCTCCAGCGTTGGCGGTCCGCATCCGAACACGGAGAGATACTCGGGATTCGCGCCGCCCCAGCCGCCGCGGAGGTCGAGGATCAGGCCATCGCACGAGCGCAGCGGCTCGGCATTCAGCAATTCAATCAGCAGATTCTGATACTCCTCACCTGCCCAGGAGCGGAGACGCACATAGGCGAGGCGCTGGTCGTCGCGCTCGATCACGCGGGCGCTGCGGCGCATGGATTCAAGGAACAGCTCGTGCGGCACAATGTCGCGCAATGTCACAGCCCGGCGCAGCGGATCCTTGGCGGAGCCGCGGCGCACAACCAGCGTGACATCCATCCCGACCCCTCCCTTGAACGCCAGCATTGGCGACATCGTCATGAACGTCCCGCACATGGGCGGCGGGTCGTCCGGTTGCCCACGTCGGATCATGACAAACCGATCGCCCGGCCGCAGCCCGGCGTTTAACGCCGTGCCGGCTTCATATACGTCAGTGAGCACAATCGAACCGTCCTGTTCGGGTTGGCCGGCGACGCCAAAGCCGCTGTAGTGCACGATGCCATCGGGGAAGACGCGTCGCAGGTCATCGCCCAGCGCTTCACGGTAGATGTCGACGAGTTCGTGATACTCCACGGTCTCGGGCAGGTACAGGCGCGTGTGCGAAGCGCCGAGTTCCTTGAGCATCTCGTTGATGACTTCTGCCGCGCGCTCGGCCGCCATGGAATCGTCCAAGCGCGCCGCGAATCGCCTCCTGGCCGCGTGCCAGTCGACGCCCTTGAATGCTGGATCGAAGAATTGCTCGTTGACGATCCCCCAAACCTCATCCAGCAGTGCGTCCGCACGCGGCTCGTCAGCGGTCGTTTGCGGCGCCGCGCACGCGCAACTGGTAAACAGTCCAATGATCAATATCAACAAGCGCAATTGCATGAGTGTCAGAGCTTCGGCAGTTGATAGCCCTCGCGCCTCTTGCAGTCCAGCCAGGTGTTGGCCTCATCATCGCCGACGAAGCGCCACGCCTGCGGATCCCACTTCAGCGCCCGGCCGTGCCAGTAGGCCTGGTTGATCAGATGGCAGACGGTGATGCTGCGTGCGCCGACCTCGACATCGCAGATCGGTTTCTCGCGCGAATGGATGCAGTCGATCCAGTTGGCGTGATGATCCTTCGCAGTCGGCAGGTGCACATCGCTGTCTTCGAGCGGCTTCTCGAGAATGGATGCGGGGAAACTCTGCAGGCGATCGCGATCGACCGCGATGCCGCCGTTGGTCCCGAGAATCGTGCTGCCGTTGGGCCCGCCATGCATGACCTCGACGCCGTTGGCGTAGATGACGCGCGCGTGGCGGTCATCCTTGGAATCGTGGGGGGGCTGTACTTCGATCGGCCCCGATGAATCCATGTCGAGGGCCCACTGCACGATGTCGAAGTGATGTGCCCCCATGTCGGTGAGGTAGCCGCCGGAGTATTCGCGAAAGGCGCGCCACACGGGATAGTGGGTGTGCACGCCGCGCGGGCTCAGGTCAGAGTGATAGGGGCGCATCGGGGCCGGGCCCAGCCAGCGTTCCCAGTCCAGGCCGGGCTCCATCGCTTCCTCACCCAGGTCGCACCACTTGCTGGATGATGCGACGCCGACATTGGCGCTGATCACGCGGCCGATGCGGCCGGAGCGAATGTACTCGCATGCCGTCCGGAACTTGCCGCCGAACTCGGTCCGCTGCTGGCTGCCGGTCTGCAGCACGCGATTGTGCTTGCGCACGCAATCGATCACCGTCTTGGCCTCGTGAATCGTGAGAGTGAGCGGCTTCTCACAGTAGATGTCCTTGCCCGCGTTGCAGCAGTCGATGATCTGGATGGCATGCCAGTGATCAGGCGTGGCGATGACGATGGCGTCGATGTCATCGCGCGCCAGCATCTCGTGGTAATCGATGTACTCGGTCACATCGGGCGCGACGGAACCGGCGCCCTGCGGAATGCGCTCGGAGTAGCGATCGACAGCCATCTTGTGCGCGCTCTCGCGCCGCGTCGTATCGACATCGCACACCGCCAGCACCTGCACGCTGTCATCGTTCAGGAAACGGTTGAGGTGGTCGCGATTCATCATTCCCATGCCGATGAACCCGAGGGTGATGCGATCGTTCGGGGCCGCAGGTTTCGCGACTGCGGTGGCGTCCTGCTGCGAACGGCGCGGCGAGCGGCCGAGCACGCGCGCCGGCACGATCATCGGCGCGGCGAATGCGCCTGCGGCCAGTGCGGAGCGACTCAGAAATCGGCGGCGCGACAGTGGTCGGGATTTCGGCTGATTCAACATGTTGCGCAGCATAACACACACAATGCGCTACACTGTGTGCCTGTGCATCCGGTGCGCGTTGGAGATGAGCGTGGCTGAGACGAACCCTCTTCGTGATCCGTGGCTGGTGGCCGTCTGGCCGGGCATGGGCAACGTCGCCATCGGCGCCGGGGCCTACCTCATCGCGAAGTTGAATGCCCATCTGGTGGCAGAAATGCCCAACGAGGGCGTATTCGACTTGACGAGCATCGACGTCAAAGCGGGATTGGCAAAGCCCAGCCGCCTGCCGCGCGGCATGTTCTTCGAGTGGCGCAACCCCGCTCCCGGCGGTCAAGGCCGCGACCTCATGATCTTCGTCGGCGAGGCGCAGCCGCCGGCTCATGGCTTTGCGTACTGCCAGCGTCTTCTTGTGTACGCCGAGCAGCGCGGCGTCAAGCGGCTGTATACGTTCGCGGCGATGGCGACGCAGTTGCACCCCTCCAATCACCCTCGCGTCTTTGGCGCTGCAACGGACGAAGCGAGCCTCAGCGATCTGCGTAAGACCGAGGTCATCCTTCTGAAGGAAGGCCAGATCTCGGGCCTCAACGGTGTGCTGCTGGCTGCGGGCTCCGAGCGAGGCATCGCCGGAACCTGCCTGCTGGGAGAACTGCCGTTCTTCGCAGCGGGCGTTCCCAATCCCAAGGCGTCGCAGGCGGTGCTCGAGGTGTTTGCGTCGATGTCGGGGATTGAAATCGACTTTGCGGATCTCAAGCCGCAGGTCGTAGCGGTCGAGCAGGCCCTGCTGCAGATGCTTGAGAAGATGCAGGAAGCCGCGCGCGAGCAAGGCGAGGAACTGGAGGTCGAGGAGGCTGATGAAACCGCGACCGAACCCGAAGACGGCGCATCGGACGGTTCGACCGGGCCGCCGAAGATCGATGATGCGACATCGCGCAAGATCGAACAGTTGTTCGCGGCAGCGGAGAAGGATCGGGGCAACGCGATGCGACTGAAGCAGGAACTCGATAAGCACAACGTCTTCAAGCAGTACGAGGATCGCTTCCTCGATCTGTTCCGCAAGGCGGACTGACGCAACGAGAAAAACCCAGGCATGGCCATGCCTGGGCTTTGATCGCAACTCAATTCTCGGGCTTGTCGGTCGCGTCGATCAGGCCGCGGAGCCGGCCGAGCATGTCGCCCTCGCCGAAGACGAACGTGGTCTTGGCGCCGGCAAGCATCTCCTGCAGCGACTCCAGTTCCTTCATCCGCTGGAGAACGGGGTTCTCCGCGAGCAGTCGTGCAGTGTTCGCCTGGCTGCGCGCCGCCGCGGTCTCTTCACGGCGGCGGATGAGGTTGGCCTCAGCCTGCTTCTGCGCGGTGATCACCTGGTTCAGGATCGACTTCATCTCGCCGGGGAGGATGATGTCGCGCAGACCGACGCTGCGCACCGCGATGCCGAACTCCGAGGCGCGCGACGCCAGGGCGTTGCGCACCTCCGCGCCGACGGTCTCCTTGTCGGCGAGCAGGGCGTCGATCGCCCGCGCGCCGACCGCTGCACGCAGAACGATCTGCGATTCACGATAGAGCGCCTGTGCGTGATCGCTCACGACACTGACGGCCT
>Ga0111539_10005045_pt1 | contig 17157 bp, 13 predicted proteins | sample RhiMethybrSRZTD1_FD_79667 | JGI IMG/M metagenome (GOLD analysis project Ga0111539, IMG submission 79667) | Populus rhizosphere microbial communities from Tennessee, USA - Rhizosphere MetaG P. TD hybrid SRZTD1 (version 2) (version 2) | ecosystem: Host-associated > Plants > Roots > Rhizosphere >... | reverse complement strand
GAATGTCCATGCGCGTCACCAGAGGCCATGGGCTGATCGACTGCGGGACCCCATACGCCTTGCCCTGGTGCATGACGCTCGGGATGGAGACCGGGAACAGTCCGCCTTGCTGCTTCTGCATCTTGTTGACGAGATCGGTCACTTCCAGGAGGTGGCCCTGCGAGCGGTAGAGCTGCACGTAGCCGCCGCCCAGCCGGGTGATGTCCGGCGGGTTCCCGGCCTCGAGCGCCGCGACCAGCTTCGGCAGGAGCTGGGGCCCGCCGATGATCTGGTAGTCGATCTCGCTCTCCTTGATGCCCGCCTGCTTGGCGTACGCGTAGCACTGCTCCTGCATGATCTTGTCGACCTGGGGCGCCAGGGCGGCAGGATTCCAGACAACAAGCTTCGCTGCCCGCGCGGCGTGGGCGCGGCGTACCAGCCACCAAGGTGCGGTCGTGGTCAGGACGGCCGTCTTGCCGGCCGTCTTGAGGATCTCGCGTCGTGTCTGCATGTCCGCCCTATCCTTTCACTCCGCCGAGCGTCAATCCCTTGACGACCCAGCGCTGGAAGACGAGGAACATGAGCACTGGAGGCAGGGCGCTCATCACGGTCGAGGCCATCAGCGGCCCCCAGAAGAACACGTCCTGCGACATGAAGTTCACCAGCCCGGTGGTCACCGTCCGGGCGCTGGTGGTGCTGGTGAAGACGTGGGCGTACAGGAATTCGTTCCACGCGTGCGTGAACGAGAAGAACGTCACCACGACGAGCGCCGGCAGTGACATCGGCAGGACGATCCGCACGAGCGCGCTGACACGATTGCAGCCGTCCACGCGGGCCGCTTCCTCCAGCTCGACCGGCACCGATCTGAAGTAGCCCATGAGGAGCCAGGTGCAGAAGGGCACGTCGAATCCCAGGTACGCGATGATGAGCCCGTGGAGGCTATCGGTGAGCCGCAAGACGCTCATCATGGCGAACATCGGAATGAAGAGCAGCGAGGTTGGTACGAGGTAGGTGAACACCAGACCACGCGCCAGGAGCGCCCGGCCGGGGAAATTCAGCCGGGCGATCGCATACGCCCCCAGCACGGCAATGATCATGGACAGGAGCGTGGAGCCGGCGGCGACGGCCAGGCTGTTGCGCAGGAAGAGCAGATACGGGGTCTCCCGAAAGACCGTTGCATAGTTGTCCAGCGTCGGCCGCTCGGGAATCAGCGTGGCCTCGTAACCGTAAATCTCTTTGTCGTGCTTCAGAGACGTGGCGACCATCCAGTAGAAGGGGATCGCCGTCCACAGGACCATCAGCAGCAGCGCCCCGTTGCCGACGCCCTGAAACACACGGCGCTGGGTGTTGACTCGCATCGCCATGATCTAGTCCCCGCCCTTCTCGCGCAGCATCCGGCGCGTCAGGAACACGATGAAGACGACCAGGATGGGGAAGAAGACCAGCGACACGGCAGCGCCCATCCCCAGACGCTGGGCACCGCCCAGGGCCAGGTGATAGGCCAGCACCGGAAAGATCATCGTGCGATCGGATGGTCCCCCGTTCGTCAGGATGAGGACGAACTGGATACCGGCCGAGGTGAGGATGGCCGAGAGCATCACCGCGCTGATGAAGATCGGCCGCAGGCGCGGCAGCGTGATGTATGAGAACTGCTGGAGCACCGACGCGCCGTCGATCTCGGCCGCCTCGTAGAGCTCCTTGGGGATGGCCTGCAGGCCGGCCAGGAAGCTCATGGTGAAGAACGGCGTGCCCTGCCAGACCACCACCACGATCACCGAGAGCATGGCGAGGTGCGGGTCCGAGAGCCAGGAGATGGTCTCCTCGATCAGGTTCAGACGCACCAGGACGTTATTGATGAGGCCGCTGGCGTCGTCGAAGATCCAGCGCCAGTTGAGCGCGGACATGACCGTCGGGATGGCCCAGGGAACGAGGAGGAAGGAGCGGAACAGGTTGTTGCAGAAGCGCTCCTGATTGAGCACCAGGGCCATGCCCAGTCCGAGGACGAACTTGAGGCCTACGCCGATCGCGGTATAGGCGACGGTGTTGACAACCGCGCGCAAAAATTGCTCGCTGCTGAAGAGCTCACGGTAGTTGTCTAGACCAATGAAACGGCCCGGGGCGCCGGCGGTCTTCTCCTGGAAGGTCATCACGATGGCGCTGGCGAAGGGGTAAGCGACCAGGCCCACAATGACGAGAATCGCGGGGAAGAGAAAGAGGTAACCCAAGGTCCGGTCTCGCATCAACAACCGCGAGATCCGGTCGCCTCGCCAGCCTAATCCCCGGCGGGACGACGGTATAGGAAGACTTACGGTAGTAGTCGTGGCCATCGCCCATGTCCTCCGTCAGAGGGTTCACGGACCAAGCAACAGGATTGGAGAATCCAGATAACAGACGCCGAGCCACGCCGCAAGGGATATCTACAGGGCGCTCCGAATGTCAGGTCAATCACCAACCGCCGGGCGCGTTGACCACGCCCCCGCGGTCCCGTAGCATGCCGCTCCATGGCCATGATCGGCGCCGACCGGTGGATCGTCCTGCTGCGGGTCGTCGTCGGCGCGTGGTTCGTCAAGGCCGTGTGGACCAAGCTCACCCTCGCGTACCTCTGGGGCGTGATTCCATACCCGACTGTATCCCCGCGCTTCCTCGCTTTCCAGCCCAAGCGGGTCGCGGAGTTCGCCGCTGGCAATCCCGTGGATTGGTACAAGAGATTCCTCGAGGAAACGGTGCTGCCGAGCAGCAACCTGTTCGCGACGCTCCAGACCTTCGGCGAGGCGGCCGTCGGCATCGGGCTGATCCTCGGGTTCCTGACGGGCCTCACCGCGATCGTAGGGCTTTACCTGAGCCTGAACTACGGCCTGGCGAGCCAGTGGATGAGCTTCGGCCAGCAGGGCTTCCACGTCCTGCTGGTGACGTCGATGATCATCTTCTACTTCACGCGGGCGGGCAGAACCTGGGGGCTCGACGGCGTGATCCTCTCTCGTAGTCCGCGCTGGCTTCGCCTGGTGATGTGACCGCGACCCCTCAGCGAGGGTCGGCGATCGTCACGCCCCACGGCAGGGTGCCGCAGGGAATCCGCGCGACCACCGTGTTCGCGCTCGTGTCGATCACGGCGAGCTCGTTGGCGCGGCCCACGGTGGCGTAGAGGAACCGCGCGTCCGGGCTCAGCGCCGTCCACCAGGTGCGCGGGCCGACGGGGATGACCGTCTGGAGCGCCAGCGTCGCGCTGTCCAGCACGCGCACGTCGCCGGACTGGCCGTGCGACACGTAGAGCCGCGAGCCGTCCGGCGTCAGCGTGATGTCGACCGGGCGGCTGCCGCCGGTCGGCGCCGACTTGACCACGCGCATGTCGGCCATGTCGATCACCGAGACGACGTGAGCCTGCTCGCTGGCGACGAAGAGCTTGCGGGAGTCGGCCGAGAAGCGCATGCCGCGCGGGTTCTTGGGCACGGCGATCTGCTTGACCACCGTGTCGCTCGCCACCTCGATCAGGTGGATGTCGTCGGAGGTCTCGTTGGAGACCGCGATCCACCGCCCGTCCGGCGAGGCCACCGCCGTCTCGGGCTCCTTCCCGACGGCGATCTTCTTCTTGATCTCCAGCGTGGCCGTGTCCAGGATCGTCACCGAGAGCTCGTTCTCGTTGACGACGTAGAGCGTGGTGCCCGCCCGGTTCAAGGTGAGCCCTTCCGGGTCGATGCCCGCCGGCACCGTCCGCAGCACCGTCAGCGTCTTCGCGTCGATGACGCTGAGGCTGTCCGAGTTGCTGTTACTCACGTAGACCAGCTTGCCGTCGGGGCTCGCCGTGACTCCGCGCGGGCGCTTGCCCACCGGGATCGTCGCCACGACGGCTCGGGTCGACGCGTCGACGACGGTCACGTCGTCGGACTTTTCGTTGGTGACGAAGATCCGCGGCTCGGCGCCGGCGCGCGCGGCGTCCAGCGCGAGGGCGAGCAGGACGAACAGGACGAGCCGCGAGGCGCGCATCGCGACGAGACTCCTCTACCCGCACCGCGTAGTCAAGAGTCTCCCTCGCGGACCGACGCTTGACATCGCGGCAGCGCGGCGCTCATGCTCGGCCCGCCCCACCTGGTTCGATGGCGCGAGGCCCCGCGACCTCGCGGAGATGTTCACGTAGCCGAGAGCGGCCTGCTCACGGCCGCCGAGCGTGAGAGGAGGACGGCATGCCACGTCTGGCCCACCAGCTGATCGCGTTCGCGACGATTCTCAGTGTGCCGTTCCTTGTGGCCTCCGTGGCTCTGGCCGCCGATCCGGAGATCGATCGGCTGGTCCGGGGCCAGCCGGGAAAGGATTGGGTCACGAACGGCGGCAACCTGACCAACCAGCGGTATTCGACGCTGAAGCAGATCGATACCACCAACGTCGCCCAGCTCAAGGGCGTCTGGATGACCCGGCTCAAGGGCTCCGGCGCCGGCGGCAAGTACTCCTTCGAGGCGTCGCCGCTCGTGAAGGACGGGATCATGTACGTCGTCACCGGCAACGACGACGTGTTCGCGCTCAACGCGAAGACCGGCGCGATCATCTGGGAATACTGGTCGGGGATCGATCAGAAGATCTCGACGGTCTGCTGCGGCTGGGTCAATCGCGGCCTCGCGATGGGTGAAGGGCTCCTGTTCTCCGGCCAGCTCGACGCCAACCTCGTGGCTCTGGACATGAAGACCGGCGAGGTGAAGTGGAAGACGGCGCTCGAGAAGTGGGAGAACGGCTACACCATCACGAGCGCGCCCCTCTATTACGAGGGGATCGTCTACAGCGGCATCTCGGGCGGCGAGTTCGGCGTCAGGGGCCGACTGACCGCGCTGGACGCGAAGACCGGCGCGATCCTGTGGCGATCTTACACGCTCCCGGCTCCCGGCGAGCGCGGTAGCGAGACCTGGCCGCCCGGCACCGATCACTCGATGCGCGGCGGCGCGACGATCTGGAACACCCCGGCGCTCGATCCCGAGCTCGGGCTCGTCTACTTCGTCACCGGCAACTGCGGCCCAGACTACGACGGCTCGATGCGCGAGGGCGACAACCTCTATTGCGCCTCGATGATGGCCCTCAAGGCCAAGACGGGTGAGTACGTCTGGCACTTCCAGCAGGTGCACCACGACATCTGGGACTACGACGCGGCGAGCCCTGTGGTTCTGTTCGACACCGTGATCGACGGCAAGCCCCGCAAAGGCATCGCCGAGGCCGGCCGCACCGGCTGGGTGTACATCCTCGATCGGACGGACGGCAAGCCGCTGATCGGAATCGACGAGAAGCCGGTTCCCCAGGACCCGCGGCAGAAGACGGCGAAGACTCAGCCGATCCCGCGCGGCGACGCGACCGTCCCGCAGTGCGCCGAGCTTCTTACGGGCTACGAGAAGGCCGGCTGCATCTTCGACACCTTCTGGGAGACGCCGGTGCTCATGCAGCCCTCGGGGATCGGCGGCACCAACTGGTCGCCGATGCCCTACAGCCCCGACACCGGATACTTCTACGTGCCCGGTACGGTGCGCACGAGCGCGTTCACGCGCTTCGGCGACAAGTACGTGCAAGGGCTCCGCTACACGGGCGGGAGCCAGTCGGCGCCCATCGGCTCACCCATGAGCGGCACGTTCACGGCGATCGACGCCAAGACGAACACGATCGCTTGGCAGCACAAGACGCCGTACCGCATCGGCGGCGGCGGGGGCTCGTCGGTCACGGCGGGTGGCCTCGTGTTCCGCGGTGAGCCCGACGGCAACTTCCTGGCGCTCGACGCGAAGACGGGCAAGGAGCTGTGGCGGTTCCAGACGGGCTTCGGCGCCGACGCGCCGCCCGTCTTCTACGAGGTCGACGGCGAGCAGTACGTCGCCATCGCGACGGGAGGCAACCAGCTGCAGGGCAGCGCTTACGGCGACGCGGTGTGGGCGTTCTCGCTGAAGGGTCAGCTCGGGCCGCTGTGGCCGCCACCGCCGCCGCAAACCGTTGCCGGGCCCACCGGACCCATCGTTGCCGGAGCCGACACCGTCAGGGCGGGCGCGAACAACGTGGAGTACAGCTTCGCGCCCTCGCGCATCCGGATCAAGACCGGGACCACCGTGACCTTCACCAACGTCGGCGATCTGCCGCACTCGGCGACGTCGATGGAGCGCGGCAAGTGGGACACGGGTGTCCTGCTCAAGGGCCAGTCGAAGGCCATCACCTTCGCCCAGCCCGGCAACTTCTACTACATCTGCCTGCCGCACCCCTGGCAGTACGGCCAGGTCATCGTGGAGTAGCGCGCGGGAGTGGCAGTGCGCGCTGCAGGCCGCCGCGGGGCTGGGGCCCCGCCGGCCGAGGCGCGCCTATGACGAGACGGGCGCGCGCTCGCCGGTCCCTCATCTCGGGCGTGGTCGCGCTGGGGCTTCTCGTCGTCTGCCCTGCTCGGGATGACCGGGCAGCGGCCCAGCTCACGCCGCCCTCGACGGAAGCGCTCCAGGTCCTGCTGACCACGCCCGAGCTGGTCGTCGGCCAGAATCGCGTGGCCTTCGCTCTCCAGAAGGACGGCCGGCTCCTCGCCGACGCGAAGGCCCTCGTGCGCGTCTATGCCATCGACGGCGAGGACGCGCAGTTCGTCGCCGAGACGCCGGCGCGCTACCTCCCGCTCGAGGTCATCGAGCAGGGCAAGCGGATTCATATTCACCCCGACGGCGCCCGCCACGTGCACGGCGACGCGACCGACGTGCAGGGCATCTACGTCGCCCAGGTAACGTTGTCGCGCGCCGGCGTCTGGGGCCTGGAGATCGTGGCGCGGTCGGGCGACGGGCCCGCCGAGGCGGCTCGATTGAGCGTGAGCGCCCTGGCGACCTCGCTCACGCCCATGGTCGGGACGCCCGCGCCGCGCAGTCGCAACCTCGTCGCCGGTGACGTCAGCGATCTGAAGCAGATTGACTCCAGCGAGCCGCCGGATCGTCGGCTGCATCAAACGCGGATCGCGGACGCGATCGCGCAGGGGAAGCCTCAGGTGATCGTGTTCGCGACGCCGCGGTACTGCACGAGCCGGGTGTGCGGTCCCGTCGTGGACATCGTTCGGACGCTGATCCCGGTCTACGGCGACCGGGTCGCCTTCATCCACCAGGAAGTCTGGGAAGGCGGATCGCTCCAGAAGCTCGCGCCCACGTTCGAGGAGTGGAATCTCCGCACCGAGCCGTGGATCTTCGTCGTGGACGGCCGGGGGATCATCCGCGCCAGGTTCGAGGGGCTCACGACGCGGCGCGAGCTCGAGGCGGCCCTGCGGCTGGTGCTCGCGCCGCGCTAGCCGGTCACGGCGTCTTCGGCTTCCACGGGTGCACCAGGATGAAGTTGTCGCGGTTGGGCATCTTCACCTTGGGCAGCGTCTCGGCGTTCATCACGTCCGTCTCGCCGATGATGCCGTTCAGGCTCAAGAGATAGGCGGTGACCGCGTAGACCTCGCTATCGCTCAGCGAATGGGGCTGAGCAAACGGCATCGCCCTCCGGACGTAGTCGAACACCGTCGTCGCGTACGGCCAGTAGCTGCCGACCGTCCGGACGGGCGTCTGGCTCGCCAGGGTCCCCTGGCCTCCCGCGAGGCGATCGTTGGGCCCGCCCACTCCCTTCTCGCCGTGACACGCCTGGCATTTCTGCGTGTAGACCTGGGCACCCTGCGATGGCGTTCCGGAGCCCGGCGGCAGACCGCGTCCGTCGGGCGCGATGCTGATGTCCCATCCCGCGATCTCGGCCTGCGTGGCCGGACGCCCGAGATTCGGCGTCTCGCGCGGCGTCGAGCCCGTCGAGCCCGCGCACCCGGTGAGAGACACGACGCAGCCGGCCAGGACGAGCGCCCTACGCGTAAACATTCTTGACCTCGCCATTGGCCTCCACGCGCCAGGCCTGAATCGCGTGGTAGTGGTAGATCGGGTTGTTGCCGTGCCGGGCGATGAATTCATCGCGCGTGGGCTGGACGCCGCCGGCGTCGTCGATCGCGCGGCTCTTGAGCACCGCCGGCGCCCCGTTCCATTTCCAGGGGATCCGGAATCGCGTCAGGGCGTACGCCAGCACGGGCGCTGACAGGGCGGCTTCGCCCCAGGTCTGCCCGCCATCGGCCGAGACTTCGACCTTGCGGATCTTGCCGCGGCCGGACCAGGCGATTCCCGACACCTCGTAGAGCCCTGAGCCCGTCATCTTCAACCCCGGTGCCGGACGCGTGATGACCGATTTCACCTCCATCGGGTACGTGAACATCAACGACTTGCCGTCGGCCTGGAGATCGGTGTATTTCGACGTCTCGTCCTTGGTCATCGTCGGGGTGTCCGTCACCTTGATCCGCCGGAGCCACTTCACGCTCATGTTGCCCTCGTACCCGGGCAGGAAGAGTCGCACGGGATAGCCGTTCTCGGGACGCAGGCGCTCGCCGTTCTGGTAGAGGGCGAGCAGCGCGTCGTCCATGGCCTTCGCCATCGGCACGCTGCGGCTCATCGCGGCCGCGTCGGCGCCTTCGGCCAGGATCCAGTCGGCCTTCGGGTCGGCGCCCGCCTCGGCCAGAAGGAGCCGCAGTGGCACTCCCGTCCACTCGCTGCAGGACACCAGGCCATGCGTCTGGCCGCACGTTTGCGCGGGCGGTGTCGCGCCGAACATGACACCGCTGTTGCCCGAGCACTCCAGGAAGTGGATTCGCGACTCCATCGGGTAGCGCGAGAGCGCCGCCACCGTGAAGATCAGCGGGCGCGCGACCATGCCGTGGATCAGGAGCTGGTGCTGCGCCGGGTCGATGGTGGGTACGCCGTTGTGGTGCCGCTCGAAGTGCAGCCCGCTCGGCGTGATCATGCCCTCCAGCGCCTCCAGCGGCGTGCGCGACGCCCCGGCGCCCGTCGTCCCCGGCTGCGAGCGGATGAGCGTGCGCGTCACCTCGCGCTCGAAGCTGGCCGGCGATCCGTACGCGCTCAACGGAGCGCCGGACATCGTCATCCCCGGCGGAACCTCGGGCGGCGCGGCCGCGCTTTCGCTTCCGGCGAACGCCATGAACGCGCCCGCGGCCGCCGCGCCTCCCTTCAGGAAGACCCGGCGGTCGAGCAGCCCGTTTCCAGCCGCGGCACGCGCATCGTTGTCCCGGCGATCATCCCGTCGTGAACGCATGGCTCCCTCCCGTGGGGCGGTCTGGGCGCGAGAGTAGCCGCGCCGTCCTGGAGGGTCAATATGCGCTCGTCCGCGGCGCTGCGTCGTCTATACTCCGACGCACATGACGGCGCGCCGTTTGGCCAACGCGCTGCTCGGCCTCGTCCTCTTCTCGCTCTTCGCCGCGCCGCCGGCCTCGGCGAGCGTGAGCCGCCTCACCGTGGAATCCCGCCAGGACGTCCTGGGCGGTCGGCCATTCGGGACGGCGGGCGCCTACGAAAAGCTGGTCGGCGTCGTGGAATTCGCGCTCGATCCCGCCAATACCGCCAACGCGGCCATCGTGGACCTGACCGGCGCCCCGCGGGACGCGAACGGACGGGTCACCGCGTCCGCGAACTTCGTGGTGCTGCGCCCGAAGTCGGTGGCGCGAGACCGCTCGGTGGCGCTGCTGGAAGTCTCCAATCGCGGCGGCAAGGCGATGCTGCCCTACTTCGCGCGCGCCGCCTGGAGCACGAACCTCACGACGGAGGCCGAGCTCGGCGACGCGCTTCCGCTGCGCCTGGGTCTCACGCTCATCTGGGTGGGCTGGCAGTTCGACGTGCCGCCTCGCGGCGGAGCCCTGCGCCTGGACGCGCCCGTGGCGACGGACGGCGGTCGCCCGATCGAGGGCCTGGTGCGCTCGGACTGGACGGTGGACGAGATCGCCCTCACCCTGCCCCTCGGTCACCGCGGCCACCGGCCCTATCCGGTCGCCGACCCGCAGCATCCGGACAACGTGCTGACCGAGCGCGACGGTCGTCTGGCACCCCGGCGCGTCGTCCCGAGAGAGCAGTGGCGCATCGTCGAGGACACCTGGCTCGTGCGCGACGGCGGGTTCGCGCCGGGCAAGATCTACGAGCTCGTCTACCGCGCGCGCGACCCCGTCGTTGCCGGCATCGGGCTCGCCGCGGTCCGCGACATGATGTCGTACGCGAAGCACGACCCGGCGAGCCCGTTTCCCGTTCGTTGGGGCCTGGGCTTCGGCGTCTCGCAAACCGGTCGGTTCCTTCGGCACTTCTTGTACCAGGGCTTCAACACCGACGAGGCGCGCCGGCCGGTCTTCGACGGCCTGTTCGTCCACACGGCCGGCGCCGGGCGCGGCAGCTTCAACCATCGCTTCGCGCAGCCCTCGCGCGACGCCCACCAGCTCTCGGCCTTCTTCTATCCCACCGACCTGTTCCCGTTCACCGGCAAGAGCCAGCGCGACCCGGAGACGGGCGCGACCGACGGCTTGTTCGCACACGAGACCCACGTGCCGAAGGTGTTCTTCACTAACACCGGGTACGAGTACTGGGGACGGGCCGCCTCGCTGATCCACGTGACGCCGGGCGGCGATGCCGACGTCGAGCCGTCGGCCAGCGAGCGCATCTATCACCTCGCGGGCGCGCAGCACTTCGTGGTTGATCCGCCGGCCGTGACCCAGCGTACCGACGCCGTCGTGGCATATCGCGGAAGCCCCCTGGACTTTCACCCGACGCTGCGCTCGCTCCTGACACGGCTGGTCGAGTGGGTGCGCGACGGCCGCGAGCCGCCACCGAGCGCGTATCCTCGCCTCGATACCGGCGCCCTGGTCGCGGTCGATCGCGTGCGCGCGCCGGCCATTCCCGGAGTGAGCTGGCCGCGCGTGGCGCACGAGGCGTACCGCGTCGACTACGGGCCGCGCTGGCCGCACGGCATCATCACGCTCGAGCCGCCGCGCCTGGGCAAGCCGTTCCCTGTTCGCGTCCCGCAGGTCGACGCCGACGGCAACGAGCTGGGCGGCTTCCGCGGTGTGGAGCTGCTCGCCCCGCTCGCGACGTACACACCGTGGCACCTTCGCCGCGGCGCAGTCCACACGGACCAGCTCGTCGACTTCTACGGGACCTTCATCCCGTTCGCGCGCGACCGGGCCGAGCGCGAGCGCACCGGCGATCCCCGTCCGAGCGTGCTCGAGCGCTTCGGTGACCGCGCGCGGTACCTGGATCTGGTCCGGCGCCACGCCGAGGCACTCGCGCGCTCCGGGTTCCTGCTAGCCGAGGACACGCCTGGCGTGGTGGAGCAGGCGGAGCGCGGCTGGAACCGCCTGATGCCGCCGGTCCCGGCTGCCAAGCCATGAGGCTTGACATCGAGTGGATGGGGGACCGATTCTTCCGCCAGGCAGCGGGCAACCCGCGATGAACGAGACCCCGCGACGACGAAGCGTGCCCGACCGAGAGCCGGCGCGCCGGACGGTGCTGAAGTTGATGGCGGGCGTCGGGCTGGCGCTGCCGGTTGCCCGCCTGGTCAGCGCTCAGGACGACGCCCGGCGAAAGGCGCGACCGCAGACGAACGATCGCTTCGTGTTCGCCGGCGGCGACCGCAAAGGCCAGGTCATCACGGTCGCCGACCTCGCCGCCGGCGGCCCGCCCCTCACCGCCTATCCCATGGACCCGGCCGCTCGGATCGTGCGCGACGATTCGAGGCTCAATCAGATCCTGCTCGTCCGGCTCGACCCGAGCCGGCTCAACGACGACACGCGAACACGGTCCGCGGACGGCATCGTCGCCTACTCCGCGGTGTGCACGCATACCGGGTGTGACGTCTGGGACTGGCAGTCCGCATCGAGCACGGTCAAGTGCGCGTGCCATTACTCGGAGTTCGATCTCCGTGAGAGCGCGCGGGTCGTGAACGGTCCGGCGCCGCGACGGCTGCCGGCGCTGCCGTTGAAGGTCGTTGACGGGGCGCCGACGGTGGCCGGCAATTTCGTCGGGCGCCCAGGCTTCGAGACGGGAGGCTGACGAAGTCGAGTACGGCGGTGAGACGCGGCGCAGCAAGACACGCCAACACGAGGGAGACGAGAACGATGTCAGTAAGAAGGCTGGCGATCCTAAGTTTGACGGTCCTGGTGGTGCTCGGACCCGCACTGCTCGCCGCGCAGAACACGGTGAGCTACAGCGTGGTCACCGAGCAGCGGCTCCTGAACCCCGAGCCGCACAACTGGTTGATGTACCGGGGCAACTTCAGCGGCTGGGGCTACAGCCCGCTCGAGCAGATCACCCCCGCCAACGTGAAGAAGCTCGTGCCGATGTGGACCTTCTCGACCGGCGTGACCGAGGGCCATCAGTCTCCGCCGATCGTCAACAACGGAGTCATGTTCGTCACGACGCCGCAGCAGCAGGTCTTCGCGCTCAACGCCAAGACCGGTGACCTGCTCTGGCGCTACAAGAAGGAGCTGCCCGAGGACCTGACCCAGCTGCACCCGACCAACCGCGGCGTCGCGCTGTGGGGCGACCGCGTATACATCGCCACCGTGGACGCCCACGTCGTCGCTCTCGACGCGATGACCGGCAAGGTCGTGTGGGACACGACGGTCGACGACTACAAGACCGGCTACTACTTCACGCTGGCGCCGCTCATCGCCAAGGGCAAGGTGATGGTCGGCACCTCGGGCGGCGAGCTCGGCATCCGCGGCTACATCGCGGCCTTCGACGTCGCCGACGGCAAGCCCGCCTGGAAGACGTATACGGTCCCCGGTCCCGGCGAGCCCGGTCACGATACGTGGCCCGGCGATACCTGGAAGACCGGCGGCGTGTCGGTCTGGCTCACCGCGCACTACGATCCCCAGCTCAATTTGAGCTACTGGGGAACCGGCAACGGCGCGCCGTGGATGGGCGACATGCGGCCCGGCGACAATCTCTACTCCGCCTCCGTGCTCGCGCTCGACGTGGACACGGGCAAGATCCGCGGCTATCACCAGTACCACTGGAACGATTCGTGGGACTGGGACGAGGTCTCCACACCGCTCCTGATCGATTTCCCGAAGAACGGACGCACCGTAAAGGGTCTCGTGCATCCCGGCCGCAACGGCTATCTCTGGCGGCTGGAGCGCGGCGCTGACGGCATCAAGTTCGTGGACGCGAACCCGTACGTCACCCAGGAAGTATTCACGAAGATCGACCCGGTGACCGGCCGCCCGAGCTACAACGAGGAGCGCAAGCCGCGCGCGGGCGCCTCGGTGACGTTCTGCCCCGGGCTCTGGGGCGGCAAGGACTGGACGCCGGCCGGCTACAACCCGAAGACGAAGTACCTCTACATTCCGGCCAACGAGAATCTCTGCAGCACGCTGGTGGGGCAGCCGAAGCCCGATCCCTACGAGCCCGGCAAGCCCTATCTCGGCATCGAGCGTCCGAAGACCACGATGAGCTGGCGGCAGGGCGCCAATCACATCGGTGAGCTGCAGGCCTGGGACATGACGACCGGGCAGAAGGTCTGGACCCATAAATTCCAGTGGCAGAACTGGGGGCCCATCCTCACCACCGGCGGCGGTCTGGTCTTCCTCGGCGGGACGAACGACCGTAACTTCTGGGCGTTCGACGCGAAGACCGGCGCCGAGCTCTGGAAGTTCAAGACCAACTCCGGCATCACCGGCGTGCCGAGCTCGTACGCGATCGACGGCGTGCAGTACGTCGCCGTGCAGTCGGGCTGGGGCGTCGACGCCCAGCGGATGCAGGCGCGGCTCGACACGTTCCGCGGCACCAAGACCGACGTGCCCCAGGGCGGCGTGATCTGGGTGTTCGGACTCCGCGACTGACCGACAGCGACGGCCGGCCTCCTCCGCGCGGCGGGCTGGAGGAGCGGCAGGCTCCGGGCGAAGTGGGGTTTTCTGAGCTCCGGAGCCTGCCGCTCCTCCAGCCCCGGCGCGCGGAAGGAGGCCGGCCGTCGAGCTACTTCGTGACCGCGTCCCGCATCTTGGTCAGCGCCGAGCCGTAGACGTGCTCGGGCCGCAGCACCAGCGTCACGCGCTTGTCGGCCGCCGTGATCTTGTCGTACTGATCCCAGTCGGCGCTACGCCGCCGCGTGGTGGCGCTGAAGATGTGGCGACGGGCCCGGCGCAGCGTCTCCGGGTCGGTGTTGCCGGAGTGCATCATCTCGACCCGCCCCTCGAACACCAGGAAGCCCGACCACCAGTCGACGTGCGAGACCAGGATGGAGCAGCGCGGGTCGCGCAGCAGGTTCTTGAACTTCGCGCGCGTCTCCGTGATGGAGACGCCCACGCCGCCGTCGCGCGGGTAGACGGTGACGATGCTGAGCTGCGGCATCCCGTTGCGCCGGAACGACGTGAGCACGCCCTGCGGGTTGTCGTGAAGGAACTGCTCGATCTGCGGGGTCAGAGGGATCGGCATGGATCCTCCTTGGAGTTCTTCGGGGAGTTCTTCAGCCTCCCGCGCAGGCGTAGTGCCGGCTTTCCGAGCTTGTAGTCGTATTTCAGGAAGCTGCCGTCCAGCGTTCCGACGTAGGCGTCGATCTTGTGATCATTCGCCACGCCGATGTCCTCGTCGGAAAACTCGTTGTAATCCGCCTTCATGCCGGCCTGCGAGTAGAGGGGATGGGTGTGGTAGTACGCGACCGGCGTCGCACCCGGCGGGCAGCCGCAGTTCTCCTCGTTCTGTCCCACGTCGACCTTGTTCGGCTCGTCCTGCGTTCGCGCCTTGAGCGCGACGTACTTGCCGGCCTTGCGGCAGATCATGGCGCCGTATTCTTTTCGCCGACTGATGGAGCACGCCAGGATCCTGTTCAGGGCCTTTCGGGCGACCTCCTCCGCGCTCGCATCCGACGACGCGACCACCTTCCAATTCTCATTCTCGTCCCCGTCCATGGAAGCCCCCTATCCCTCGATCAGACGATCGATCTCGATCGCGAGCGCCACGGCATCGTCGCTGAAGTAGTGCGTGTGCGCGCCGGCGCCCAGACAGAATTCGGTGCGATCGCCCGCGCGTTCCGCTTCGACCTTACCATCGGCGCCGACCAGCGCGATGCGATATGCGCGGCCCGCCGGCGTCCACAGGAAACGTCCGACATAGTCGCCGGAGCGGCAGGCATTCACCCACTCGACCGCGCCGATGTCCGAGGCGCTCGGCCGGGCCGCCGCGAATCCGCCCGCGGTCGAGCCCATCCAGCCGTACAGGAGGGGGAAGCGCTCGGCGTACAGGTCGCGCAACGGCGAGCCGACGGTGACGAGACTGACCGGCAGATGTCCCACGACGTCGGGCAGCCGGTGCCGCACGTGCAGGTAGCGCAGCAGGTCGGCGCTGATCACGGTGCCCTGACTGTGGGACACGATGACGATGCGCGCATAGCCGCGGTCGCGCAGGTAGGTGAGCAGCGCGGCGTAGCGCGAGAAGATGCGCGCGCGCGGCGGCCGGCGGGTGGGCGGATCCGCGAAGTAGTTGTCGATGTCCAGCGCCGCGTCGAGCGCGACCCGGAGGCGGCCGAACGTGCGCGTAAAGCGCGAGCCGAGGGCCGCGACGGTCAGGGCGCCGCCGGCGAGCCACTTTCCCGCGGCCACCAGCGTCTCGCCCTGCAGATCGTCGAGCCAGCCGGTCAGCCACTTCGCCAGCGCGTCCGGCGCGCCGGTGGCGAAGGCGAATTCGCGGTAGACGAAGGCCACGTAGAGGGCGCCGCCGACGATGGCGCCGGGCGGTACCACCACCGTGAGCAACCGCTTCAGCCCGGCCAGCCCGCCGTCGAGCCACCGTCCGAGCCGTTCCGACCACGCGACCGCCTCGCGCCGCCGCCCGCGCGAGTCGACGTTCGCCGTCGGCGAGAGCTCCTCCAGCAGCGAGGGCACCAGCACCAGCAGCATGATCCACGCGAGCACCGTGAACACCAGCATCAGCGGCGTGAAGAACCCGCCGAAGGTCTGGATGCGGTCGTCGAGGAAGATGTCGCCGGACCGATAGGTGCCGCGGAAGATCATCGGCAGGTAGAGGAACCCGGTCAGCTGGCGGCCGGCGACGTAGCCGAGCACCGACCAGAGCACCAGGCTCAGCACGGCGAAGAGCGCCGTGGAGCCGACGACGGCCACGCGTGCCGTGTCGAGCGACCGTCTCGCCTCGGGACCGGCGCCGATGCCCAGGTACAAGCCGAGCGCGACCGCCGTCATCTGGACCACGACGTAAACGGCCCAGACCACCAGCATCGCGGCCAGGAGCCACTCGCCGACCGCGAAGGCGGCCGTCAGCATCCACTCGAACTGGGAGCTAGCCTGGGGCAACAGGACGACGCCGGCGACGCAGAGCCCGATCACCGTCGCGGCGACGAGCCCGTGGCCGAGCCAGCGAACTCCACGGGTGACGCGCGCGTAGCGCTCGACCAGCCAGATGCCGAGCGCCGCGACGGCCAGCAGGCCCGCGCCGAAATGCATCTTCACCAGATCCCACCGGGCATTGAGGGCCACCAGGACCGCGACGATAGAGGCGCCGGCGGCCGCCGTCAGGATCAAGAGCTTCGCCCATCGCGCCGGCGGGGATGTCTCGCGTAGCCCGGCCAGCACGGCCAGAGCGGTCAGCACCATCGCGCAAGCGCCGAACAGAGCGGCGAGCATCCGGCCCGCCTGTTCCGGCGAGACCAGCGCCACGGCGCCGAACGGAATCAGGAGGAGCGCCGCCAGCTGCACCAGCGCCGCCGGGCCCTTCATGAGCCACGCGAGCCACGCGTGCAGGCGCTGCAAGAGCCTCCAGGCCGCGCCGCCCCGGACGCTGAGCGAGACCTGGTCCACGACGTCAGCCGCGAGCGTGCCCAGATGAAAGAAGAGCTGGTACGCGGCGGACAGCGCCCGTACTCCGCCCTCGCCGAGGCGCGAGAGGTCGGCCCAGTAGAGCTCGTAGAGATCGACCGGGCGATCGTTCGCGCGCCGGCGCAGCGAGACGCGCGTGGACTCGTAGATCGCCTCGCTCTCCGGCAGGTCGAGCCGGCCGAGGAGATAGTCGTTCAGGGCCAAGCCCAGATCGGAAGAATCCGGACCCGGCGCGGTGGGAGCTGGAGCGGATCGCTGCAACTGATAGAACCCGCTCGGCGTCCCCGGATGTCGTCTCGACGGCTCAGTCTTTGGCCCGTCGCCAGCCGATGCGGGCGACGCGGCGGGTGCAGTGCCGCCGCCGGGCTCCAGCCTGGCGACCGGAACCAGTACGTCATGCATCTCGCCCTGCACGTAGCGGGGCTCGCCCGTCCGGCCGTGGCACAGGAGCCGCGCGAGCTCGCGCACCGTTTGTCCCGCGCGCTGATCGGCAATGCCGTGGACCACGACGACCGCGACGCGATCGG
>Ga0111539_10005044_pt1 | contig 17157 bp, 15 predicted proteins | sample RhiMethybrSRZTD1_FD_79667 | JGI IMG/M metagenome (GOLD analysis project Ga0111539, IMG submission 79667) | Populus rhizosphere microbial communities from Tennessee, USA - Rhizosphere MetaG P. TD hybrid SRZTD1 (version 2) (version 2) | ecosystem: Host-associated > Plants > Roots > Rhizosphere >... | reverse complement strand
CGCTCCTCTGCGGGACGCTCCTCTATCCCGTCATGGTCCACTGGATCCAGCCGTTCCCGCTGGAGCCGCTCGTCGCCGCGTACATCGGGCTCCTGCTCTTCGCCGTGCTCTGCGCGTCGTACGGCGTCTTCGTGTCGTCGCTCACCGACAGCCAGGTGCTGGCCGGCTTCCTCACCGCGCTGCCGCTCCTGCTTCTGTGGCTCCTCTCCTGGAACGAGGCGGCGTCGGCCCAGGAGACGCTCCCGATCGCGCGCGCGCTCTCCATCTTCAATCACTTCGAGCCGTTCTCGGTCGGGGTGATCGAGCTGCGCGACGTATTCTACTTCGTCTTCGGGAGCGGCATGTTCGTGTGGGCGACGCTGCGCGTCCTGGAGGCCCGGCAGTGGCTCGGCAGACGCTGACCGCCCGCTCGCAGCGGCTGCGCATCGTCCTCGCGGTGCCGGCGCTGCTCGCGATCTTCCTTCTGGGACAGGGCATCCTCGACGCCTACGGCGTGCGCCTCGATCTCTCGGCCGAGCGGCGCTACACGTTGTCCGACCGCGCGAACAAGATCCTCGACGGGCTGCCGGCGGACGTGCGCATCATCGCGTTCCTGCGCTCGCAGGACCCCCGCAACCAGCAGATCGACAACCTTCTCCGCCAGGTGGAGCGCCGGACCACCCGGGTCAGCATCCAGCGGGTCGAGGTGAACCGCCATCCGGCGATGGCCCGCGAGTACGGCGTCGACTCCTACGGCGCGCTCGTCGTCGAGAGCGAGGGACGCCGCCGCGTCTTCTCGAACCCGCGCGAGGAGATACTGATGGCGGCGCTTCTGCAGGTGACGCGGCAGCAGCGGAAGACGGTCGGCTGGGTCGTCGGGCACGGAGAGGGCGCACTCGACGAGACGGCGCGCAACCGCGGCTACTCCGTCGCCCGCGCGCTCCTCGAGCAGGAGTACTACGAGGTCCGCCCCATCTCGCTCAACATCAACCAGGTGCCGCACGAGGTCTCGGTCCTCATCATCGCAGGCCCGCAGAAGAGCTTCCTGCCCGAGGAGCTGGTGAACCTCGACCAGTACCTCCAGCGTCCGGGCCAGGCCCTCGTCATGCTCGACCCGTTCCGCGCGCCGGACCTCGCCGCCTTCCTCCGGAAGTACGAGGTGGATCTCCCCGACGACGTCGTGCTGGATCCGAACTCGCGCCTCTACGGCGGCGAGCATCTCACCATGCAGGTGTCGATCGAACGCGGCGACCACCCCATCATCGGGCCGCTCGACGCACCGCCGCTGTTCTCGCTCACGCGCTCGGTCGCGGCCGCTCGCGTCGAGCCGGGGGCGAGCGACGCCGTCACCTTTCTGCGGACCAGCGACGAGAGCTGGGCGACCCGCGATTCGAGCGTCGTGCGCACCGGCTCGCCGCGATTCGTCGCCGGCCGCGATCGCCCGGGACCGGTCGGGGTCGGCATGGAGCTCGCCTTCCGCGTCCTGACGCCGCCCGGCGCCGAGCCGCGACAGGGGCGCCTGGTCGTGTACGGCAACTCGGAGTTCGCGAACAACTTCTTCATCGAATTCCTCGGCAACAAGGACCTCTTCCTGAACAGCGTGAACTGGCTCGCGCGCGAGCAGCAGGCCATCGCCAGCCGGCCGCGCATGCAGGAACTCGGGCTGCAGCAGTTCTACCTCTCCGAGGAGCAGGGGAACGCGCTCTACTGGGTCGCCGCGGTGCTGCAGCCGGCGCTGTTCGGCGCCCTCGGCCTGTTCCTGGTCTGGCGCCGGCGGCGGAGCTGAGGGCCTCGGGATGCTCTGGCGCCAAGTCGTCCTTCTCTACGCCGTGGCGGTCGCGCTCGGCGGCTGGTATCTCGCCATCGGGGGGCGCCCGCCGGAGGCGCCGAAGACGGAGGAGCGCCGCCCCTTCCTGAACCTCGACGCCCGCGGCCTGCGCGAGGTCCGGGTCCGGCGCGCCGACTCGGTGATGGTCAGCCGCCTGGACGCCGGCGCCTGGGTGGTCGTCGAGCCGAAGGGGGGCTTCGTGCCCTCGGACCTCATCGCCGCGTTCACGAACGCACTCGTGGCGGCGCAGGAGATCGCGCGCGTCGCCGATCCGACCGACGACGCCAAACAGTACGGCCTCGACGAGCGCGCGTCACGCATCGAGATCGTCCCCCAAACCGGCGACGAGATCGTCGTCGTCCTCGGCCAGACGAACCCGACCGGAACAGCCGTCTACGCCCGGCGCGACGCCGCCCCAGAGGTCATCCTCGTGGGCCGAAACATCCGCTACTACGAGGACCTGATCTTCGAGGCCCTCTCCGCCCGCGAGGCCCCGACGACCGAGCAAGGCGCCCCGGTAGGCGGCTAGCGCCGCGCGTCTGCGCGGGTCGAGCGCCAGCGACCCAGGAGAACAGTCCGTCCCGTCCGTCCCCCGATGTGGATTCTCCGCGCGTCCGCGCGCGGCCGAGCGCAGCGAGCCGGGGGAGGAGGCTCCACGCGGCTTCGCCGCGTGGAGGAGGGGGACAGAGTCCCCCTCCTCATATTGACCCACGCCTGACGGGCGATGTAGGGGTCCGTCTGGGTAGATTCCCTCTACCCCCCAACCCCGTAAGAGGAGAGGACGATGGCAAGAAGGCCTGGCTGGTGGCTCGCCGTCGCGAGTGCTGCGATCGGGCTCGCGCTGAGCGCCGGCGCCGTGAGCGCAGACGTCGTCCCCGGCGACAAGATCACCGCGGCGAACGCCGACAAGGTGAAAGACCTCGTCTCGCCCGGCCTGGAGTGGTGCATCAAGCGCGGCTGGCCCATGACCATCGTCGAGCCGAAGCGCATCGAGTGGCCGAAGGCGTACAAGGAGGCCACCGAGAAGTACGCGAGCCAGGTGAAGCTCTCGCCCGACGGCCTCCGCGTGCAGAACTACGTCGCGGGCCTCCCGTTCCCCAACGTCGATCCCATGGAGCCGCTCGTGGCCATGAAGATCATGTGGAACTGGAACTACACCCACCTGACGACGGACGACGTCGACCTCCGCAACTTCGACGCTGACACGGGCGCCATCGCGGACAACGGGCCGATGACCGTCGAGCGGCACTTCCTCCTCGACCACTTCCGCCGCCTCTTCTGGAACGGCCGCCTCTACGTCGAGCCGAAGCCTGAGAAGCCGAATCCGAACGGCATGCGCGGACAGCAGGGCCTCTACCCGATCCTCGAGCCCTTCGACCTGAAGGGCGTCGGCGCGCTCGGCAACCGCTACATCGACCCCGCCAAGCAGGACGACTCGTGGCTCTATCTGCCGTCGCTCCGCCGCGTTCGCCGCCTGTCCACCGCGCAGCGCTCGGACGCGCTCTTCGGCCAGGATACGGACGTCGACAGCTACTACGGCTACAGCGGGCACATCGCCTGGATGGACTTCAAGTTCCTCGGCGAGCGCGACCTGCTCTCGCAGTACCACGGCCAGAACTTCCCGGTGAAGTGGAACGAGAAGGTCGACTGGGCCTTCGACGACGTGTGGGAGAAGCGGAAGGTCTACGTGGTGGAGGGCATTTCCAAGCTGCCGCAGTACGCCTACGGGAAGCGCGTGATCTTCATCGACAAGGAAGCCTGGGTCATCCCGTACTCGGACATCTACGACCGCTCGGGCGAGCTGTGGAAGATCTGGATCAACAACATGAGCTTCCGGAACAAGGCCTTCGACGGCGCCAATTCCATCGACTACGGCGAAGAGCGCGGCTTCATCCCCGCCATCGTCATGGTCGACATGCAGCTCGAGCACGCCACGAAGGCGTCGCTCCCGAGCCCGCGCTTCCCCGGTGAGCAGGGCTGGTACTTCAACCAGGGCGAGAAGGCGGGCGTCACCGACGACTGGTTCACGGTCGCCGCGCTGGTGAACTCGGGACACTGATCCCGTGAGCTCCGCGCGGCTCCCGGAGCCGCGCGGAGCAGTCCGATGAACTTCGGCTTCACCGAGGATCAAGAGCTCCTGCGTCGCGCCGCGCGGGACTTCCTCGCGCGCGAGTGCCCGATGGCGCACGTCCGCCGCATGATGGAGGACGCGCGCGGCTTCGACGACGCGCAGTGGGCCAAGATGGCGGAGCTCGGCTGGCTCGGGCTGGCCATCCCCGAGGCGCACGGCGGCGCCGGACTCGGCTTCGTCGACCTCGTCGTCCTGCTCGAAGAGATGGGACGCGTCGTACTCCCCGGGCCATTCTTCTCGACGGCCGTCGTCGCCGCCCCGACGCTCGCCGACGCCGCGAGCCCGAGCCTCCAGGCGGAGTGGCTGCCGAAGATCGCCGCGGGACGGGCGCGCGGGACGCTGGCGCTCCTCGAGCGCTCCGCGCGCTGGGATCTCGACGCCATCGCGCTCGAGCTTCACCCCGATGGCGGCGGCTACCGGCTCTCCGGCACGAAGCTCTTGGTGCCCGACGCGCACACCGCCGACTTCCTCCTCGTCGCGGGGCGGGCTCCGGGCTCGAGCGGCGCCGATGGCCTGTCGGTCCTGCTGGTGGATGCGGCCGATCCGGGCGTCCGGACGACTCCGCTCGAGACGATGGATCAGACGCGGAGGCTCGCCGAGGTCCAGCTCCGCGACGTGACGGTGCCGAAGAGCCGCCTGATCGGGGAGCCGGGAGAGGGCGCCGCCATCCTCGGGCGCCTCGCCACGCGTGCCAAGGCCGGCCTCGCCGCCGAGATGTGCGGCGGCGCCGCCCGCGTCCTCGACATCTGCGTCGACTACGCGAAGGTGCGCGAGCAGTTCGGGCGCCCCATCGGCAGCTTCCAGGCGATCCAGCACAAGTGCGCCACGATGCTCGTCGAGGTCGAGAGCGCGCGCTCCGCGGCCTATTACGCGGCCTGGGCCGTCGGCAGCGACGCACCGGACGCCGCCCTCGCGGCGGCGATGGCCAAGGCCTACGCCTCGGACGCGTTCCGCCACGTCGCCGCCGAGGGCATCCAGATTCACGGCGGCATCGGCTTCACCTGGGAGCACGACATGCACGTGTACTTCAAGCGGGCAAAGAGCTCCGAGGTGAGCTTCGGCGACGCCGCCTGGAACCGCGACGTCGTGGCGCGACTGATCGGACTGTGACCACCGCCCTCGTCACCGGCGCCGGCCGAGGCATCGGCCGCGCCATCGCGCTGCGCCTCGCGAGGGCCGGGTACGCCGTCGGCGTGACGGACATGGACGGCACCACCGCCGCGGCCGTTGCGGCGGAGATCGTCTCGGCCGGCGGGCGCGCCGAGAGCGTCGTGGCCGACGTCACCGCGCCGGAGACCCTCCGGACGGCGGTCACGGCGATCGAGAAGAGCCTCGGCCCGGTCGGAGTGCTCGTGAACAACGCCGGCTGGGATCGGATGCATCTCTTCGTCGAGACCGACCCTGCCTTCTGGGATCGCGTCATCGCGGTCAACTACCGCGGGGTGCTCGCCGCCACGCACGCCGTGCTGGCCGGCATGACCGCGCGACGTCAGGGCCGCATCGTCAGCATCGCCTCGGACGCGGGACGCGTCGGCTCGACCGGTGAGTCGGTCTACTCCGGCTGCAAGGCCGCCGTCATCGGCTTCTCGAAGGCCCTCGCGCGCGAGGTGGCCCGCTACGGCATCACGGTCAACGCGGTGGCCCCCGGCGTGACGGACACACAGCTCCTCCACGACGTCATGTCAGGCGAGCGCGGCGCGCGGATTCTGGAGGGCGTGAAGCGCACCGTCCCGCTCGGGCGCCTCGGGACGCCGGAGGATGTGGCGGGGGCGGTGGCGTATCTCGTGAGCGACGAGGCGGCGTACGTGACGGGGCAGGTGCTAAGTGTGTCGGGCGGGTTGACGATGGTCGGGTAGCTCAGAACAACGTCATCACCAACGTCCCCAGCACCGACAGCGGCGCCTGATCCTCCACCGCCTGGAAGGCCCGGTTCGCCCCCCGCACCGTGTCCTGCGCCTCCGAGTACAGTGAGTCGTCCGTGAGCGCGCGGCCGAGGGTGCCCTCGCCGGCGCGGAGGCCTGCCGTGATCTCGTGTGCGTTCGCGGCGGTGGCCTGGAGGTCGTCGACCGTCTCGCGCATCTGGTCGTACAGTCCCTCGTCCTGCGTGATGAGCTTCCCGAGGGTGCCGCGGCCGTCGGCGAGGCTGGCGGTCACGCGGCCGACGTCCTGGACGGCGGTGGTGGCGCGGTCGTAGAGCGTCGGGTCGTTCACGAGGAGGCCGAGCGTGCCGGTGCCCTGGTCGATCTTTTCCGTGATCGAGGCGATGCTGTGCGTCGCCTCGCCCAGGGCAGTCCGATTCTCCTCGACGACGTCGGCGAGGCCGGCGAGCAGGCGCTCGGCGTCGGCACCCACGCGATCGGTGAGGGCGCTCACCGACTCCGCCACGGCGGCGAGCTCGTCGAAGACCTCGCCGAAGCTCGCGGGCGTCTCGCCGGCGAGCGTGTCGCCGGGCTCGGCCACCTCGGCGGTCGGCGTCCCGAGCGAGATGGCGACGAAACGCTCGCCGCTCAGGGCCCGGAAGTCGAGGCGCGCGATCGCGTCCTTCTTCACGCGCACGCCGTTGTCGAGCGACATCTCTACCCGGACGTGGTCCTGCTCGAGCTCCATGGCCGAGACGCGGCCGGCCTTCAGGCCCGCCACCCTGACGTCGGCGCCGACGTCCAGGCCCTGGACGTCGCGAAAGCTCGCCTGGAGTGCGTAGCGGCGCCGGAACAGGCCGGTGCCGACGGTCAGCTCGACGGCGACGAAGAAGAGGACCAGCCCGACGACGAAGAAGGCCCCGATCCGCTGTTCCCTCGTGAGCATCGTTTCCTCCGTTCAGTGCAGCCCGGCGGCCCGGAGCATCTCCCGCGTCAGCGGATGGCGACTCGCCAGCAGCTCCTCGGGCGTGACGTACTCCGCGATCCGGCCCGCGTCCAGCACCGCGATGCGGTCCGAGATCGCCCGCGCCAAAGGCACGTTGTGGGTCACGAACATCTGCGTGCTCCCGCGCGTCTCGCGGATGCGCGCGATGAGGCTCCCGATCTGCTCGGTGAGAATCGGGTCGAGGTCGGCGGTCGGCTCGTCATACAGGATCAGCTCGGGATCGACGGCGAGCGCGCGCGCGATGGCGGCGCGCTTGCGCATCCCGCCCGACAGCTCGGTCGGGTACTTGTCCTCGCAGCCGGCGAGCTCCACCTGCTCGAGCGCGCGCCGCGTGATCTCCCGGATCTCGCGGTCCGGAAGGTGCCCGTGCTCCCGCAGCCGGAGGCTCACGTTCTCCGCCACCGTGAGCGACGCCAGGAGCGCCGCGCTCTGAAACACCATCGCGATCCGGAACGGCTTCTCCTCGGGGTCCATCGCCACGTAGCGCTCGATCGGGATACCGCCGACGACGATTCGCCCGGCGTCCGGCCGCTCGAGCCCGATGAGCTGGCGCAACGTGACCGACTTCCCCGTGCCGCTCTGGCCGAGGATCGCGACGAGCTTTCCCGGCTCGACCACGAGATCGACGCCGCGCAGCACCTCGACGCCGTCGTAGCTCTTACGGACGCCGGCCAGCTCGGCGCGCACGCCATGCTCCGCCTGCGCCGTTGCCGTCATGTGAGCGCGAACGTGATGCGGACGATCAGGAAATCGAACACCAGGATCAGGATGAAGCTCCACACCACCGCCGCGGTGGTGGAGCGCGCCACGCCTTCCGCCCCGCCGCGCGTCCGGAGCCCGAAGGCGCAGGGCACGATCGAGGCGATGATGCCGAATACGAAGCCCTTCGCCAGGCCGACGACGACGTCGCTGAAGTCCACCCACTCGAGCATCCGCTCGAGGTAGCCGTGCACGGAGAGCGTGATGGCCGGATCCAACGCGATGACGAGCGCGCCGCCGACGACGCCGATGAAGTCCGAGTAGAGGACCAGCATCGGCAGTGCCAGCGCCGCCGCGATCAGGCGCGGCGTCACCAGGAAGCGGACGGGATCGACGTCCAGGGTCCGGAGCGCGTTGACCTCGTCGTAGACCGCCATCGAGCCGAGCTCGGCCGCCATCGCGGACCCGGCTCGGCCGGCGAGGAGGAACGCCATCATCACCGGCCCGAGCTCCTTCGTCATGGCGAGACCCACGATCGGCCCGAGCACCTCCTGGCTGACGTTCCGGAGCTGGTCCGCCGACTGCACGACGAGCACCATGCCGACGAACAGCGAGAGCAGGGCGCCGATGGGCAGCGTGTCGGTGCCGACCCGCACGAGCTGCGCGACGAGACGCTGCCGGTCGCCCTCCGAGCGCGGCACGGCGCGCGTGGCGGCCACGAAGAGCGTCGCCACCTCGCCGAGGACCTGCAGCGCGTCCAGGACACCGGCCCCGACGCGTCCCAGGATGCCCGCCGCGCCCGAGCGCGTGCCGATCGCCTCAGCCGCCATCGTCGAGCGCCAGGTGGAAGGGACCGAGAAGGTGCCCGTCCTCACGCGCCACCAGCCCGTAGCCCAGGTTCCAGTCGAGGATCCCCTCGGGGTCGTCGGGGGATGCGGATGGGCGCGTGTCCCAGCGCGCGAACGCCCAGAGCGGCGCCCACAGGTTCAGCACGCCACGGTTCAGCGGCATGAGGCTGTCGAGGATCGCCGGCGCCTGCCCGTAGCGCCGTTCGTTCTCCTCGGCGGCGCGGAGCACGGGGAAGAGCGTGTGCAGCCGCTCGTGCCGTCCCGTCGCCGCGTCGTCGCTCGTCTGGAGGCGCCAGAGGAGAAAAAACGAATCCCGGCGGGTGGAGTGATAGTCGTCGAGGTCCTGGCGCTTCTCGCGATAGAGCGGCCAGGCGTAGAAGCGGGACGACGTGCCGTCGCGATCGGTGCGGCCGTAGATCGGGGCGAGGCGCCACGTGTAGTAGTCCGGCGCGCCGATCTGCTTCGCGCGCAGGACGAACGGCCAGGGCGACGCGGTCACCTCGTCACCCTGACGGCGGTCGACGGTGTGCGTGTAGGCGATCATGCCCCACGCGCGGCTGGTGCGCGCCTCGCCGTCGATGGCCGACCAGAACGGGAAGTTCACGCGCCGGCGCTCCCAGCCGTAGCCCGGCACCTGCACCTCGCTCCGGATGTGAAACGGCCAGAGCACGTAGCGCGAGCGCTCGCGCCCGGCGATCTCCGTGCGGCCCCAGAAGGGCCACAGCCGCAGGCCGTCGCCGTCGGCGCCGTCGACGGTGGAGACGAACGGGAAGGGATAGAAGCGCCGCTCGACGCGGGGCTCCGCCAACTCGAGGTAGCCCGGGAACATCACCGCCCGCACGTGCTCCCAGCCGGCGAAGTCGTCGAGGTCGAGCCAGAAGGGGAGGACGGACAGCGTGGTCCCGGCCTCGGGCTCGTGGCGGTAGAAGACGAACGGGAAGACGGTCAGCCGGCTGGCATAGGGCACGCCGACCGGGTCCGGTCCCGCGTCCGGCGCCGGCTCGGGCGGCGGCGGCTTCACCTGCGTCCGGTACGTGAAGAGGAGGAAGCGGAAGCTCTGCTCGTCGGGGGTCCAGCGGCTCGACACGAGCGGGTAGATGATGTCCGCGCTGTCGTCGGGCGTCGCGCCCCGGCGTTGATGGACCGAGAGGAAGGGGCGGATGCGGAGGTCGCGCGTGTCCGGCGTCTGGACGTACTCGATGAACGGGCCGAACGCCGACCAGCGGAGCTGTCCGTTCGCGTCGTCTCTGGCATAGCGGAAGAGCGGCCACAGCTTCACGTCGATCGCGCGCGCGTCGGGCGCCGACGCGAGCAGCACCGCGAGCGCGACGAGAAGCGCCCGGAGCGGCCACCCGATACGAGTCTCCGCGCGCGCAGCGCGCGGCCAAGCGCAGCGAGCTGGGGGAAGAGGCTCCACGCGGCTTTGCCGCGTGGAGAAGGGGGACAGAGTCCCCCTTCGTGACTCAATGCAATATCTCAATGGACCGCAGGTCCCGCGCACGGATCTGGAACGCCCCTCCCGGCGTCTGGCCGTAGAACGTCGTGGACCCGCGCACCATCAGCGTGACCGGCTCGCCCTGGCGAAGCGTGATCCTCGCGCGCACGCGCTCGGCCTCGAGGCGCTCGAACGCGATGCCGCTCGCGTTGTCGAAGGGAACGCGCAGCCGGCCGCGGCCGAGCTCGCCTTCGAGGCTCGCGTCGCCGCCCGCCGTGAAGCGATCGACCTCCATCCGCGTCCCGTCGACGTCCGTCAGTACGGCGCGGAACTCGTGCGCCGGAAGCCCGGAGTCGCGGTTGCCGCCGAACCCGCCCATGCCGAGGAGCCCCAGGCTGAGGACGGCCACGGCGAGCACACGCTTTCCCATGTCCCCTCCCACGGCGGGTTGTTAGCGACCGGGGACGGGCTGTCAACCCGCGGCACGTTGGTAGACGGCTTGACCACACGCGTCCGATCCCGCGTAATGCCGGGCTTGCGCGAGCGGACGGCACGGACGCCCTTCCACTTCCTCGGCTGCTGGGAGCTGAGCGAGGTCCTCGGCCGTCGGGCCTACGACGAGCGAGAGCTCCTCGAGCACCTCGACGAGGTGCCGCTCGACAGCATCTACTTCCACACCCACAGCTGCTTCCTCCGCGACCGCACCCTGCCGGGCGTCTATCCGAACGACTTCGCAACCTGGGCCGCCATCCAGGTGCGCGATCGCGTGCTCGGGGAGAAGCTCGGCATCATCGATCCGAACGACGTCGGCGATCTGGAGAGCCTGCGCGCCGAGGTCGTTAGCCTCATCGACGACCACCTCTCGCAGCTCGGCGCCGTCCCGCGCGTGATGTTCGGGCAGCCGTTTCACTTCATGCAGTCGCGCGTCATCGACGTGCCGACGGGCGTCAAGGTGCGCACGCTCCGCGAGTTCCGCGATGCGCTCGTGAGCGCGGACGCCGCCGTCGTGTACGTGCACGTCGTCGAGGCGCGCGGCCGCAAGGGACGCCGGCGCAACGACTTCGCCGCCTGGATGGACGAGCAGCTGGGGCTCCCCGAGCTCGCGAACGCCGTCACGCGTCTCACCCCATTTCCTTTCGGCCTCGAGGCCGTACGTCGACGGGTAATCCAGCTCTGCGACGAGGCCCTCGGACGGGAGCAGCGTGGCATCGTCTGAGGAAGCCGACGTCCAGGCGCCGGAGCCGACGCTCGACGACTACCGCACCGTCGTCCAGCCGGGCACCATCGACATGCTCCGCCGCCTCTCGGAGCGCGTCCGCGGGCGCTCGCTGCTGAACGTGAGCGCGAGCCGCGAGGTCGGGGGCGTCGCCGAGACGCTGCGCGGGCTCGTGCCGCTCCTCGACGAGGTGGGCGTGCAGTCCACCTGGGACACGCTGGAGGACGAGAACGGCGCGGCCGCCGCGCTGACGGCCCGGATACACAACGCGCTCCAGGGCAGCGAGGAGCGCCTCGCGGACGACGCGCTCGACGAGCTGCGCGCGTTCACGCGGCGGCAGGCGGCGAGCCTCGACCTCGGTGCCGACGTCGTCCTCACGCACGACGCGCTGCCGGCGGGGCTCGTCGAGGCGCGGCCGCCCGAGGGGCACTGGGTGTGGCGCTGCCATCTCGACGTCTCGCACCCGCAGCGGCGCGCGTGGAGCTTCCTCCGCCAGATCGTCGTCAAGTACGACGCCGCCGTGTTCTCGCTCCCGGCCTTCGCGCAGCGCCTTCCGATCCCGCAGTTCATGATCTACCCGGCGATCGATCCCCTGAGCGACAAGAACCGTGAGCTCTCGGCGCGCGAGGTCGACGCGATACTCGAGCGCCTCGGCGTGCCGCGCGACAAGCCCATTCTCCTGCAGGTCGCGCGCTTCGATCGCTTCAAGGACCCGCTCGGCGTCATCGAGGCCTATCGGCTCGTCAAGCGCCAGCACGACTGCCGCCTGGTCCTCGTCGGCGGCGCCGAGAGCGACGACCCCGAGGGGATGGAGCTCTCGGCCGACGTGCGCGAGGCGGCGAGCGACGATCCCGACCTGCACGTCCTCGATCTTCCACCGGCGGCGCGCCTCGAGGTGAACGCGCTCCAGCGGGCGGCGACGATGGTCTTCCAGAAGTCCACGCGCGAGGGGTTCGGCCTCGGCGTCGCCGAGGCCATGTGGAAGTCGAAGCCGGTGATCGCGGGCTTCGCCGGCGGGCTCACCGCACAGGTGCTCTACAACGTCACCGGCTTCACCGTGAACTCGGTCGAGGGTGCCGCGTTCCGCGCCCGTCAGCTCCTGGCCGACCCGGAGCTCTGTCGCCGGCTCGGCGCGGCGGGCCGCGAGCACGTGCGCGAGAACTTCGTCATCACGCGCCATCTCGGCGACATGCTCGCGCTCATGGTGACGTTGCTGGGTTGAGCTACGGTACGCCCTTGGCGGGCGCCGACGCCGCGCCGTCCGGCGGAACCCACGACCAGCCCTCGATTCCGAGGCCCTGCCCGGGCTCGTAGCCGGTGTGGTAGCTCGCCACGTGGCCGTCGCGGTCGACGAGCACGAACGTCGGCGTGCCGCTCACGCCGTACGCCAGGAAGGAGCGGCGGAGCTCGTCGACCGCCACGGCATCCGGGAAGGGTTTCTCCCAGCGCGCGAAGAATCCCTGGAGATGCGCCGCGGGCTCGTCGGTGACGGCGATGACGGGCGTGCCCGACGCCTTCTCGTAGGCGAGGAGCTCCGGCAGCGACGCCTTGCACGGCACGCACCACGTCGCCCAGAAGAAGAGGAGATATGGGCCGGCCGCGAGCTTCGGCGGTACCTCGCCCCGGTAGCGGACCAGCTCGACGGGCGGCGCCGCGCTGCCCAGCTTCGGCGGTCCCGGTAGCTCGGGCCACTTGACCGGGAACGGCGCGGGCACGAGCGTGACGCGCCGGCGCTCGGATTGGCGGAGCACGTCGAGCGATGTCGGCCGGCCGATACGCGAGGTCATCGTCCACTCGCGAATCTGCCCGGGCTCGGTGAAGTGCGCATTCGGCGGCCCGAGCACGACGTCGCCGACCGCGAGGCCGGCGGTCTCCGCCGGCGAATCGGGGTAGACGGTCACCACCGTGGCCGCGCCGTCGCTGAGACCGGCTTCGCGGCGGCTCGTCTCCGCGGTCGGCCGATAGCGGATGCCCATCCACGCGGGGAGGACGCTCTCGACGAGCTTCAGCTCGTCGGCGTACGGCGGGAACTGCTCCACCGTAGGGGCCGGCGTTCCCGGCACGAGCGGCTCGTTAGAGAGGCGGAGGTCCTCACACGTGACGAGCGCCTCGTAGGCGCGCCGCTCCTGGCGGGTCCCGTCCGTCTCGAGGTAGTGGCGCCCGGCGATCGTCGTGAGGAGCGTCCGCAGACGCAGCACGACGGCGAGCCGTACCTCCATGCGGTAGTGTGCCGCCGCGGCGGTCTCGGCCTTGCGGCGGAGGAGGGACAGCCGATCGTCCGTGCGTGTCTGGCGCCGCGTCCAGGGCGCGAGCTCGCCCAGCAGGTCTTGGCGCATGCCGTCGGCTCGATTGCCTCCGAGGTGCTCCAGCTCCTGCGGGTCGAGCCGATCCTTCCACGCGGGCCGCGCCGTGACGAAGCGCTCGAAGTTCGCGCGCGTGAGATCGCCGAGCGTCGCCCGCCATGCGTCGGCGTAGGTGTCCAGGGTCTCGTTCGTGGCGGGGAGCGCGTCCGCCTGGGTATCGAGCTCGGCGAGCGAGCGCGGGCTGAAGAGGCCGTACGCCTGTCCGATGCGGTCGAGGAGCCGGATGTCGGGCTCCCAGCGGGCCTTGTCGCGCCACGCATCGCGGAGCAGCTCGTCGATGAACGGCGTCCGCTCGCGCTCGGCCTTCTTCCCCGCGCGTTCGAGGAGCTCGTCGAGGTAGACGTCGCTCGTGCGGAGGGGGACGTCCGGGGTGGCATCGGTGACCAGAGTCTCGCGATGCGCGGATGCCAGGTCGGGCGTCGTCGCGAGCGTCTCGAAGAACTGGAAGGAGTGTCCGACGTTGTCGACGCCGCGGTTTTCCGGGTAGCAGCCGTACGCCATGCGATCAGGCGTCGACGAGAAGTAGCCGCAGACGTTGCCCGCCGGCGGCCCGTCGCCGAGCGGCAGGTGGGCGAACCCGCCGGAGAAGCACTGCGACATGAGCATCACGACGCGAACGCCCGGGCGCAGGCGCTTCGTCAGCTTGCGGAGCTCGGCCACGGTCAGCGCGTCACCCATCCAGAGCGTGATCGCGTTGCCGTTTCGCGGATCCTTGTCGTCCTTCGACCCGTGATCCGTCACATAGACGAGGAGCGTGTCGCCGGCCCGGAGCTCATGCCGCGCCTGGTCGAACCAACCCTCGATCCGCCGCTCCGAGGCGTGCTCCAGCTGCCAGCCGGGAATCCGCGAATCCTCGTAGACGATCGGCTCCTTGAGCTTCGCCTCGACGCGCGTGCCCTCGAGCAGCCAGAAGTTCGGATCGACCTCCAGCTCGCGAACCGCGAGATCCGGCGCCGGGTCGGCGCCGTCGCTGCTGAGCACCGTGATGCGCTCGGGGGGCACGCCCGCGCGCCCCATCAGGTCGAGCAGCTGGCGGACGTGAAGGAGATGCGACTGGTAGTTCTGCGCCGCGCTCCCGCCCCCGTTGATCATGAGGACGTGGAGGCGCTCCGCCGCGGCGGGATGCGTCTCGGCCGGCGGCCGCGCCTGGCAGCCGACGACGAGCGCCAGAAAAAGGAGCGCTATCGGAGGTCGGTCCACCACGCGGGGACGGCGCCGAGGCGCTCGGCGACCTCCTGCCGCAGCTCGGCGGCGTCGTTCCGCACCTCCACCGCGTGCTGGGCGAGCTCGTCACGCTCCTCGGCCAGCGCTTCCTCTTCCGGAGACATGATGTTACCGGGCGCGGCGACGCCGCCCGTGGCCTCCGAGCCGCGGGCGTTCTTCGTCCGTGCGCGCTCGAGGTTCGCGAGCTGCCCGTCGATCTGGCGGAGCCGGCTCTCCGTCCCGCGGAGCTCGCGCTCGAGCTGGCTCCGCTTGGCGGAGATCTCGGTCGAGAACGCGGAGGTCTCGTCGGCCGTCATCTTCTTCCTCGGTGCGGCGTCGGATTCCCCGAGCGACGGATCGGCGTACTGGCCGCTCTCCTCCGTGGCCACCCCGCCGGTCGCGGACTCGACGGCGTCCTCGTGACGCCGCCTCTCGCCGGGCTGGGGCACGTTCTCGAAGTGGAGCCCGCCCGATGCATCCTTCCAGCGATACATCTCCTCGGCCAGCGATGAGCCCGCGAGGGCCACGACCATGAGCAGCACGCCTGCAACCGACCGCATCCTCGACCTCCCCACGCGGGCGTCAGCCCGCTCGCCACAGTGTGCCGGAGGGGGTGTCCTCGAGCAAGATTCCACGTTCACGGAGGCGCTCTCGGACCGCGTCCGCTGCACGGAAATCCTTGCGCTTGCGCGCCGCCTCGCGCTCGGCGATCGCGGCCTCGATCTCCGCGTCCGTGAGGCCGGTGCGCTGCTGCCCCCGGCGCCGCGCCGCCTCGAGGAACGCGGCCGGCTGCTCGGCGAAGAGCCCGAGCGCGGCGCCCGCACGCAGGAGGTCGCTCCGGGCCGCCGTGACCGTGGGCCGATCACCGGAATCCAGCGCGCGGTTCAGCTCGCGCATGCGATCGAAGACGAAGCCCAGCGCCATCGCCGCGTTCAGGTCCTCGTCCATGGCGGCACAGAAGGACTGGAGGAACGGGGTGTCCGCCGACGCGAGCGCGCCCTCGAGCGTCAGGCGCTGCACGGGGCCGAGCAGCTCGTCGGCCCGCGCGAGCGCCTCGTACAGCCGCTCGAGCGACCGCGTCGCCTCCTCCAGCCGTGCCGGCGTGAACTCGAGCGGCGCCCGATAGTGCGTGCCGAAGTAGAGGAGCCGCAGCGCCTCGCCCGGGGCGCGCTCCGTCACCTCGGCGATCGAGAGCACGTTGCCGAGCGACTTCGACATCTTGTCGGCGCCGAAGGTGATCATGCCGTTGTGCACCCAGATCGTCGACAGCGGTGCGCCCCCGTCGGCCTCGGACTGCGCGAGCTCGTTCTCGTGATGGGGAAAGATCAGGTCGGAGCCGCCGCCGTGCACGTCGAACGGCTGCCCGAGGTAGTGCACCGACATCGCCGAGCATTCGAGGTGCCAGCCCGGGCGGCCCCGTCCCCAGGGGGTATCCCACGCCGGCTCGCCCGGCTTCTCGCCCTTCCAGAGCGCGAAGTCCTGCACCGCCTCCTTCGCCGGATCCGTCTCCTCGCCTGCCTCCATGTCCTCGAGGCGGCGGTGCGAGAGCTTCCCGTAGCCCGGGAAGCTCCGGACCCGGAAATACACGCTGCCGCCGGGAACCGCGTAGGCGTGCCCCTTCGCGATGAGCCGCTCGACGAGCGCGATCATGTGCGGGATGTGCGCGGTGGCGCGCGGCTCCTCGTTCGGCGGGAGGCAGCCGAGGCTCGCCACGTCGGCCGTGAACGCGGCGATCTCGCGGTCCGCGAGCGCGGCGACGGTGATCTTCTCGTCCGCCGCGCGGCGGATCATCTTGTCGTCGATGTCGGTGAAGTTCCGGACGAAGGTCGCGCCGAACCCGCGCGCGCGGAGGTAGCGGACGAGCGCATCGGACGCGATGAGGAAGCGCGCGTGCCCGACGTGGGCGCGCGAGTAGACCGTGACGCCGCACCAGTAGATGCGGACGTGGCCGGGCGTCCGGGTGGTGAGGGCCTCCTTGCGGCCCGTCAGCGTATTGGTGAGTACGATCGACACGGGGGGCGGAGGGTTACTCGTCCTCCTCGCGCAGGCGCGCGAGCACCGAGTAGTCCTCGAGCGTCGTCGTGTCGCCGGTCGTCTCCTTGCCCGCGGCGATGTCGCGGAGGAGGCGGCGCATGATCTTCCCGCTGCGCGTCTTCGGGAGCGAGTCGGTGAAGCGGATGTCGTCGGGCCGCGCGAAGGCGCCGATCTCCTTCGTCACGTGCGCGCCGAGCTCCTTCTTGAGCGCGTCGGATGCCTGGCGGCCCGCCTCGAGGGTCACGAACGCGGCGATGGCCTGGCCCTTCAGGTCGTCCGGCCGCCCGACGACCGCCGCCTCCGCCACGGCGGGGTGGCTGACGAGCGCGCTCTCGACCTCCATCGTCCCGAGCCGATGCCCGGCGACGTTCACGACGTCGTCGATGCGTCCCATGACCCAGTAGTAGCCGTCCTCGTCGCGGCGCGAGCCGTCGCCGGTGAAGTAGATGCCCGGCATCTGGCTCCAGTACTGCTCCTTGAAGCGCTCCGGGTCGCGGTAGACCGTCCGCAGCATGCCGGGCCACGGCTTGGTGATCACGAGATAGCCGCCCTGGTT